>OGOM01000017.1_pt1 | contig 149339 bp, 140 predicted proteins | sample 1552681 | NCBI WGS metagenome assembly OGOM01 (sample SAMEA2580188, study PRJEB22360) | human gut metagenome | biome: human gut; feature: human-associated habitat; material: faeces | place: Denmark | collected 2008/2010 | reverse complement strand
GTCGGGTAATTTGACACATCTAAGATGTGTCAAATTACCCGACCCCTAACACTTATGGCTTACCTCTAAGCCTTTACGATACGAGCGCCTTGCGGCGTGTCTTCGATGCGGAAACCGAGCTCGGCGAGTCCGTCACGGATCGCATCGGCAAGCGCATAGTTCTTGTTGGCGCGCGCGTTAGCACGGGCATCGAGCAACGCTGCCATCGCTGCTTTCACCGTTGCAGGATCTGCCCCATCGCCTGGCGCGAAGCCGGCGAATTCCATCGCGAGCACCATTACCTCAGCGGCGCTCTCCTCATCATCGAGCACCGTTGCGCCCACTTCGGCTGCATTGTTCATCTCGATCGAGATGCCGAGAACATCCATGAGCTCGACCACTGCCTGTGCAGCCTTCTCGAACGTCTGAACATCCGCTTCTGTTACAGGAGCGCTTTGCTGGACATCATTCAAGAGCGTGTTCGCGTCGCTCACGAAGCTGAAGATGGCACCGAGCGCAGCAGCAGTGTTGAAATCGTCGTCCATCGCTTCAGTGAACGAATCTTTCATGTCCGCAATGAGCGTTGCAATCGCGATCGAAGTTGCAAGCGAGCCCGCATGGGCATCAGAGGCATCGGGCGCATGGCCGCCTCCTGCCTTCGCCTGCGACTGCTGTGCTGAGCGCGCGAGCCAAAGCGCATTCGTGACGAAATTCTCCAAACGCTCGAGCGCCGCCGCGGATTCTTGCAGGCGCGCATCCGAGAAGTCGAGCGGGCTGCGGTAGTGCGTCTGCAGCATGAGCATGCGGAGCACTGCCGGATCGGTGGTCTCTAAGATATCGCGCAGCAGCAAGAAGTTGCCGAGTGATTTGCTCATCTTCTCGGAATTGATCTGGAGCATGCCTCCATGCATCCAGTAGTTCGCGAACGTGGTATCGAAGGCCGCTTCAGACTGCGCACGCTCGTTCTCATGGTGCGGGAAGCACAGATCCGCGCCGCCGCCATGGATATCGAAAGGCAGATGGAGATACTTCTCGGACATGGCCGAGCATTCGATATGCCAACCGGGACGGCCTTCTCCCCACGGAGAAGTCCAGCTCGGCTCGCCTGGCTTTGCCGTCTTCCAGAGTGCGAAATCGAGCGGATCGCGTTTGCGGTCTTCCAGACCCTGGCCATCGGCGCGCAGTTCACGGTGGCCCGATTCCATCTCGTCCACATTGCGGTTCGATAGTTCTCCATACGCTGAATAGGAACGCACGGCGAAGTACACATCGCCATCAACCTCATACGCATGGCCTTTGTCGATCAGGCACTGCACGAGCTTGATCATCGTATCGATCTCTTCAGTGGCCTTCGGGCGAATATCAGGGTCTTGCACGCCGGCTGCATGCATGTCGGCGATAAAGGCGTCGGTGTATTCTTCGGCGACCTCGGCAGCCGTTCGGCCTTCCTCGAGCGCTTTGTTGATGATCTTGTCGTCCACATCAGTCACGTTCTGCACGAAGGTAACTTCGAACCCGCGCCATGTGAGATAGCGGCGAATCGTGTCGAACGAGATGAACGTGCGCGCATTGCCGATATGGATGTAGTTATATACGGTCGGGCCGCACACATACATGCCCACTTTGCCCTCGTTCACGGGAACGAACTCACGCTTGGTGCGCGTTTTGGTGTCGTAGATCTTGATCATGGTGTTCCTATCTTGATGGTATCGGTGGTACTGGTCGTGATGATCGGCTTCAACGGGGCTCATCGTTCCCTTCAGCGATGAGAATGACATGAAGCGCTACTGGTCGTGATCGATCTGATCGGCTTCTTGCTGTGCCGCACGCTCCGCCTGCTTGTCGAGCGCTTGCTGTTTCACCGCGAAGGCTTCGAGCTCATCGACGCGCTTATAGAGATTGCGGATCGCGCGTTCCACAGGATCAGGCAGATCTTCGAGACGTTCGCCCTGACAATCCCCGTTATTGAGGAAATAATCCTTGTGATCAGCGCGAATGGGAGGCAGCGCTCCTTCTCGCTGGGCATCAGGTGAGCTCACGCTTGACTTTTCAGCAGGTGAAGATGGGATCTTCGCCGCCGCTGCTTTCTGCAGGTCGACTTCCTTGTCCTTCGCCGCGCTCTTTGATGTTGAAACGCCATCACGCACGACGATATGCCCCGGCACGCCAACCACGGTGCAATTCGGCGGCACGTCTTTCACCACTACCGAGCCACCGCCGATCTTCGAGTTATCGCCGATGGTGATCGAGCCGAGCACCGCAGCGCCCACGCCCACCATCACGTTGTTGCCAAGGGTCGGGTGGCGCTTGCCAGTTTCCTTGCCAGTGCCGCCCAGCGTGACATTCTGGTAGAGCACGCAATCATCGCCGATGATAGTGGTCTCACCGATGATCACGCCCATCGCATGGTCGATGAAGAAACGGCGGCCGATCTGTGCGCCCGGGTGAATCTCAACACCCGTCCAAAAACGTGCGCACTGCGAAAGATAGCGCGCCAGTCCGCGCAAGCCCTTCTTCCAGAGCCAGTGATTGATCACGTGCGCCCAGCGTGCTTGAAGGCCGGGATAGGTGAGCCATATGAGGAACTTCGAAGGCGCCGCTGGGTCGGTTGCCTGAACGGTGCGAATGTCTTCTGCCATTGTTGAGAATATATTCATGGGATTCAATCCTTCTTGTCTTGCGAAATAGTACCATGTTTAGCTTGCATGGTGCGGGTGATGTTAAAAGCATTACTCGTAAGCGAGATGGGCAGGTTGTGTAGGACGAGCCGACATCGAGCCAAAGCGCTCCGAGAAATCCACTTTTGCAATCATTGTCTTTGCAAAAGTTAGTTCGAGGGCGCGACGCTATGAGGCGAGCCTGCACAATGTGCCCGTCTCGCTTCATAGCAGCCCTAACAACATCGACAGACAAGAGCAACGGCCTCAGCCGAAATACCTTCTTCACGACCTTCGAAGCCGAGACGTTCGGTGGTGGTGGCTTTTACGCCGATATTTTCCGTTGCGATGCCACATACGCGCGCAATGTTCTCGCGCATCGCCTCGCGATACGGAGAAAGCTTCGGGGCTTGCGCAGCGATAACGCAATCGATATCGAGGATCTCGAAGCCTTCTTCACGAAGCAGATTCGCAGCTGCCTCGAGCAGCTTGAGCGAATCGGCATCTTTATAGGCTGGATCGGTGTCGGGGAAATGCTTGCCGATATCTCCCAGGCGCGCAGCACCCAAAAGAGCATCGGCTATTGCATGGAGCAGCACATCGGCATCCGAATGACCATCGAGGCCTTGGTGATGCGGAATATCCACTCCACCCAAGATAAGTTTGCGGTTGGGAGCAAAGGCGTGAACATCCATGCCAAGCCCTACGCGCAGCTTGCGCAGCACAGCCATCTCGGGGCTGGAGTTAGGAATGTTCGCCATGTCGGGAGCGTTCATATTCATCAGCGACACCTACTCGACACCTTCACGTAGCGCCTGGCGCACCGCCGCTGAAATGATGAGATAGTCTTCGGGCACCGTGAGCTTGATGTTGTCGCGCTTGCCTTCGACCACCATCACGCGACCGCCCAAACGTTCGATAAGCGATGAATCATCCGTGCCCACGAAGCCATCGGAAAGCGCCGCCGCGTGCGCACGACGATAGATACCGGCACGGAAGATCTGCGGAGTTTGCGCATTCCAGAACACCGAACGATCAGGCGTTCCTTGGATGATGCCGTTCTCGACGATCTTGAGCGTGTCGATGGAAGGATGGCCGACCACTGCGCCATCGCAATCGATATTGCCTTTGAGCACGCTGATCGTATGGTCGACCAATTCGCGCGAAATGAGTGGGCGCGCGCCGTCGTGCAGCATGACGTACTCGAAGTCATCTGGCACGAACTCCAAACCAGCAAACGCCGACTCCTGACGCGTGGCACCTGCAGGAGCCATGACGATAGGGGTAGCGAACGGAAAGGGATCGATCGCCTTCAAGAGGTATTCGCTCGTGCGCTCTTCGGGGCAAACGACCACGATAAGCCCCACATCGCCCACACTGTCGAACACTTCTGCTGAGCGCGTGAGAATAGGCTTGCCCGCGATCTCAACGAGCTGCTTGCCTCCTTCGTGACCGAATCGCTCGCCGCTACCGCCCGCCAGAATGATGACCGCGGTCTGCGCGCCTTCATTCACCTTGCCCTGCAACTGCATCTGCTCGCGCAAGGAGCCAAAGGTGTCATCGTCGCGCATCTTGCTCAAGATACCGTTGAGAGCCGAAGGGGCGAAGATGGGATCGATCGTTTGCTCTGGCATAGAGAACCTCTTATCAAGAAAGCTGCCTTATGCAGCAATAATTCAACAAAATTGATTTTACTGCATAAATGCTCTTCATTGAAGCAAACGAATGATCCCATAGGGAAAAGAAAGAGGCTTGCCCGCAAGGACAAGCCTCTTGTCAGCGTTCTTGAACGACTGGATTAGTCGGCGGCGGAATCTCCTGATGAGCCTCCGCGACCTGAGCCGCTGTAAGTGAGCCCTGCGCGCCCAAGATCGTAGTTGCTCAAGATGAGCTCCGCTTCTTGCGCGATGGTATCACGCTTACGCGGTGCCGGGATCGAACCCGTACCCTGGTTGAACACGAGCTTCTCGTCCTCCACATCAACATCGATGACCGAGCCACTCGTCCATTTACCTTCCAGGATCTGCTCGGAAATCGGGTCCTCAAGCAGGCGCTGGATCGCGCGACGCAATGGACGGGCACCAAAGGAAAGGTCGGTCCCTTCCTTAGCGATCAAACGATTCGCAGCATCGGACATATTGATGGTCATGTTCTGCTCGATCAGACGATCGCGAAGATCGGCCACCATGAGGTTCACGATCTCGACGATCTCGTCTTCCGTGAGCGACTTGAACACGATGATCTCATCGATACGGTTCAAGAACTCAGGACGGAACAAGCGCTTGACCTCGCTCATGACGCGGGTCTTGATCTCGTCATCGTTAAGGCCGGTTGCTCCGCTGGAAGAGAACCCGAGCGGTGCCGTGGTGGTAATCTCACGCGCGCCCACATTCGAGGTCATGATGATGACCGTGTTGCGGAAGTCGACCATGCGTCCTTGCGCATCGGTCAAGCGACCTTCCTCCAAGATCTGGAGCAAGATGTTGAAGACATCGGGGTGCGCTTTCTCGATCTCGTCGAAGAGCACGACCGAATAGGGGCGCTGACGCACCGCGGTGGTAAGCTGGCCACCCTCGTCATAGCCCACGTATCCCGGAGGCGAACCGATCAGGCGCGACACCGTGTGCTTCTCCATGTATTCCGACATGTCGAAGGAAATGAGTGCATCCTGCGAATTGAACAGGAACTCTGCAAGCGTTTTCGAGAGCTCGGTCTTGCCCACGCCTGAGGGGCCGAGGAAGATGAACGAGCCTGCCGGGCGCTTCGGATCCTTGAGCCCGGAACGGCTGCGACGAATAGCCTTCGAAAGCGCCGTTACCGCCTCTTCCTGGCCGATCACGCGCTCATGCAGCACGGATTCCATGCGCAGAAGCTTCTCAGTCTCGGCTTCGGTGAGGTTGGAAACGGGCACGCCGGTGGTCATCGAAACCACATCAGCGATATCTTCCACGCCGATCTCGTTGACGATCTTCTCCGTCTTGTCTTCCCACTCTACCTGAGCCTTCTTGCGCTCCTCGCGCACCTTGGCCTCGCGGTCGCGCACTTCGGCGGCACGCTCGAAATCCTGATCGGCGATAGCGGCATCCTTTTCCGCACGCAACGCACGAAGCTTGTCATCAAGCTCCTGGATCTCGTCGGGCAACACCATATTGCGAATGCGCATGCGCGCGCCCGCTTCGTCGATCACGTCGATGGCCTTGTCAGGCAAGAAGCGATCTTGGATATAGCGATCAGAAAGCGACACTGCCGCCTGGAGCGCTTCATCAGAGAAGTGCACATGATGATGCTCTTCGTACTTATCGCGCAAGCCTTCCATGATGCGAACAGCCTGCTCTTCATTGGGCTCTTTGACAACGAGCGTTTGGAACCTACGCTCGAGCGCTGAATCCTTTTCCAGATGCTTGCGGTATTCATCGAGCGTGGTAGCGCCGATGATCTGGATCTCGCCGCGCGACAGGGGCGGCTTCAGGATAGCAGCCGCATCCATCGAGCCTTCGGCTGCACCCGCACCGATAATGGTGTGGAGCTCGTCGATGAACAGGATGATATCGTCTGCCTGCTCAACTTCCTTGATGCACTTCTTCAAGCGCTCTTCGAATTCGCCGCGATACTTCGAACCGGCAACGAGCGCCGAAACATCCAGCGTGACCAAACGCCTATTGCGCAAGATATCGGGCACCTGATCAGCTACGATGAGCTGCGCAAGCCCTTCGACCACCGCCGTTTTGCCCACACCCGGCTCACCCAAGAGCAGCGGGTTGTTCTTCTGGCGACGGCACAGGATCTGCATCATGCGCTCGATCTCGCCCGCACGCCCGATAACCGGGTCGAGCTTCCCATCGGCCGCCTTCTTCGTAAGATCGACGCTGAATTCCTTCAGCACGCTATCCGAAGAGGATGCCTGCGGATCGAACTGCTGGCCGGCGAAGACCGAAGACTGCCCCACCAGATCGTTGAGTGCCGCACGCAGGTCATCCCCTGAAACGCCCATGCGCTCGAGCACCTCTATTGCGGTGCCTTCGTTTTCGCGGATGATACCGAGCAGAAGATGCTCAGTGGAAATATAGCTTTGCCCCATCTGCATGGCCTCACGCAGAGAATTCTCCAATACCCGCTTAACGCGTGGCGTGAAGCTCAAATGCCCAGACACATCGGTGGATTCATCGATCGTAACGATACGACGGATGGCCGCCACCGTGGCTTCATAATGCACCCCCAGGCGCTCCAGGGCCTGAGCTGCCAGACCATCTTCTTCTTTGAGTAAAGCCAAGAGCACGTGCTCAGTGCCAACGTAGGGCTGATGAAGCCCGCGGGCTTCCTCCTGCGCCAAAACCAGCACTTTGCGCGCCTTGTCAGTGAACTTGTCGAACGACATTTACGCGCCACCTCCTTTTGTTACTTGGCTTCGTCGCGCATATGGGGGAACAGTAATACATCGCGGATCGTTGCTGAATTCGTAAGAAGCATGGTAAGGCGATCTATTCCAATGCCCACACCGCCAGCGGGAGGCATTCCGTATTCCAAAGCGCGCACGTAGTCATCGTCGAATCCCATTGCCTCATCGTCGCCCATGTCCTTAGCAGCAAGCTGCGCCCGGAATCGCTCCGCTTGATCAACGGGATCATTTAGTTCATTAAAAGCATTAGCATATTCATGGCCGGAAATAAACAGTTCGAAGCGGTCAGCTACTTCATCTTCACCAATTTTCCTTTTTGCGAGCGGCGAAACCTCGATCGGATGGTCGGTGACGAAGATAGGCTGAATGAGCGTCTCTTCGACGCATTCCTCGAAGAGCTCGGCGATGATCTTGCCTGTGCCCCAACCTTCTTCAACGTGAACACCGTGCTTGTCTGCCACCGTGGCAGCTTCCTCGCGCGTCATGGCAAAGCTAACGTTCTCGCCCGTGACCTCATTCACGAGCTCGACCATGCTCGCACGTCTCCATTCACCACCAAGATGGATGGTCGTGCCCTGATATTCCACATCGAGCGTGCCGCAAGCCGCCATAGCTGCTGCTTGCACGAAGCCTTGCGTGAGCTCCATCATGCCCTCAAGATCGGAGAAGGCCTGATAGGCTTCCATCGTGGTGAACTCGGGGTTGTGATACGGGTCCATGCCTTCGTTGCGGAACTGGCGGCCGATCTCAAAAACCTTCTCGAAGCCGCCTACGAGCAAGCGCTTCAGAGGAAGCTCGGTTGCGATGCGCAGGAAGTAATCGCGATCGAGCGCGTTGAAATGCGTGGTGAAGGGCTTCGCGTTCGCGCCGCCCATGATCGAATGCAGGAAGGGCGTTTCGACCTCGTAGAAACCCTGCTCTTCCATGTAGTGGCGGATAGCCGAGATGATCTTCGAGCGCTTCACGAAGGTCTCGTGCACCTCGGGGTTCACGATCAGGTCGACATACCGCTGACGATAGCGCAGTTCCTTGTCGGCCAAGCCGTGGAACTTTTCCGGCAGGGGGCGCAGCGATTTCGAGAGCAGCTCGTAGGAATCGACCGCCACGGAAAGCTGGCCACGACGCGTACGCATCATAAGGCCGGACACGCCGATCCAATCGCCCACATCCAGATCCTTCATAGCCACGAAGGCTTCTTCGCCCAGCGCATTGATGCGACAGAACAGCTGGATAGAGCCGGTCGAATCGCGCAGCTCCATGAAGATGATCTTGCCCTGATCGCGCTTGGCCATCACGCGACCAGCCACCTCTACGCGGTCTTCGGTGTTCTCGCCATCTTCAAGACCAGCGTATTTCTCGTCGAGGTTGACGATGTGATGCGAATAGGTAAACGCATGACCGTAAGGGTTCTCGCCCGCCGCGATAAGCGCCTCGCGCTTGGCATGGCGCACCAGGATCGGATCGTCTTCGGGTGTTTCAGGTGTTGCGTTTTGAGTGGTGTTCTCGCTCATCGATCGCCTTTCAATTTCTAGGAAAAACGCTGGTACGAAGGGTACCAGCGTCTCGATTACAGCTGTTTCTTATGGTAGTTGAAGCTCGCCTGACGCGCAGCAGGTATGCACGCTTACTGCTCGATCTTCAAGACCTTGATATGGATATCACGACCGGTAGGGCCTTGCAGGTCGATCTCGTCGCCCTTCTTGGTACCGAGGAGCGCTGCACCAACGGGAGACTCGTTGGAGATCTTGCCAGCAGTAGAATCGCTCTCTGCCGCACCGACGATGGTGAAGACGCGCTCGTTGCCGCCCATGTCGACCGTGACCTTGCTGCCGATGTGCACCTTGGAAGATTTGGTAGGAGCATCGACCACGGTAGCTTCGCCCAAGATGCGGGTGATCTCAGCGATGCGGCCTTCCATCATGGCCTGCTCGTTCTTGGCGTCATCATATTCGGAGTTTTCCGAGATGTCGCCGAATTCGCGGGCTACACGGATGCGCTCACCGATCTCGGCGCGCTTTTCAGTCTCGAGGTAATGCAGCTCTTCTTCGAGCTTTGCTTTGCCTTCTTGGGTTAAGATGTAGTCCTTTTCCATGGAACTCCCCTTGTATTCGTTCGTTCGGTCGTTTCATGCGAGCTTCGCGCCCGCGCAGAAGAAACGCGCTTGATCTGGCGCGTTTCTCGTAAGTGTTTATTCAGCCTTGTCCTTTTCCGGTTCGGTCTCTTCGAAAACAGCATCGGAAGTGGTGGTGTTCTGTTCGGCTTCTGCTTCGGCTGCAGCAACATCGGCCTTCTTCTGACCCGGCTCAGGCTTGTCTACTACTTCTAGCTCTTCAGGCTCTTTGCCTTCAGCCTGCTTGGCAGCCTCTTCGGCTTCTTTCTTCTTCTTGCCGCCGCCGAGGCCTTCGCGCAAGTTCTTGACCGTCTTACCGATAGCGGTTCCGAGCTTGGGAAGATTCTTGGGGCCGAAGATGATAAGGATAACCACCAAGATGATGATAATCTCGACGATGCCGAAAGGTCCGATCTTCATGTTGTATGCACCTCCGCAGGGATTGCACGTACGTTGAGCGCGACACAGGGTGAAGCGCGGTTTATTCAGTATGAACCAAGGTATGAACTACCCTAGTGATACGCGCTGAAATTGTATCAAAAAACACATGTGGCGCTCGTACAATCCCTTTAAGCGGTTCATGTTAGGTGGGGGTGGAGTGCAGCCTGCACCTGCTTCGCGCATGTCATCCCTGAGAAATGAAAACGAGCCCCGTAGGGCTCGTTTGAATTTCTGGTCGGGGGACAGAAATTCATGCGCGTCAAGGCCGAGCCACTGCGTGGTTGCGTTGCAAGCCTTGACCCGCATGGCTGAAGTGCTTGAAATAGCACTTCGGTGAACCTTACGGTTCAAATCCTCCGGGCTTACGCTCGGTGCGCTTCGCGCATGTCATCCCTCATAAATAAAACGAGAGAGCAATTCGCTCTCTCGTTTGAATTTCTGGTCGGGATGACAGGATTTGAACCTGCGACTTCTTCGTCCCGAACGAAGCGCGCTACCAAACTGCGCCACATCCCGACATATGATGTGCCGTAAACGGCGTTGCCTATGGTATCACAGCCTGGTAGTGCACGGCAATAAAGCAAATCGCTCACGTACAAAGAATCCATCTGAGTGAAACTGCCGCACCGCCAGTCACAAAAAGAAACAGCCCTTGCGGGCTGTTTCTCGATTTGCTTCGTATTTTAGTACAGCGACTTAATAGCGGACATACCACATGCCTTTATGGACGCCGCTGACCTTAACCACGTCACCCGTTTGCGGAGCGTGAATCATCTGGCCGCCACCAATGTAAATACCAGTATGATGGTCGTTGATGCAGATATCGCCTGGCTGTGGATTGCTCACGCGCGTCCACCCTTGGATAGTGCCCGTGGTGCACCAGTGGTTACCCATTTTGCCCGTAAGGCAGTAACCCACCAGGCCAGAGCAGTCAAAGCTATTCGGACCAGCTGCTCCCCACTTATATGGCTTACCCAATTGAGCATATGCACGATCAACAACAACGTTGCCCGTTATCGTTTGAGGCTTTGAATCGTTCGTTGGCTTTGAGCTGTTTCCAGAATTGCCATTATGAGAGCCGCCACCATTGTTGTTAGCAATAGCTTCCTGAGCCGCTGCCGCGTTAGCAGCACTGCGCGCTTCTTCTTCCTGACGCATGAGCTCTTGAACTTCAGCATTCAGATTATCGTAGGTTTCCTGCATCTGTGCAGTGGTAGCTTCGGCTTCATCTTTAATAGCCTTGGCTTCGCTCGCCTTCTGCGCAGCTACCTGCTCTTGCTGTTCATATTCAACCTTAGCAGCTTCTACCTTTTCGCGTGACTCCTTGGTCTTAGCAACAAGCTCGGCATCATTTTCGTTCATGGTGTTAAGCATGTTCCAGTTCGTGGCGAACTCTTCGAAGGTGGAAGCGCCCAAGATAACATCGAGGAAGGTATTGCCACCGGTACGATACATGCTGCGCGCACGCGTTCCCAGCTCTTCCTGATAGCCCTTGATCTTCTCAGTTTCCTCTTGGATCTGAGCTTCGGCTTCTTGAACCTTTGCTTCAGCAGCACTGCGCTCTTCTTCCGCTTCGTAATAGTTGTTCGAAGCGGCATCGAGCGTTGCCTGCATATCATTGAGTTTGTCGAGCGCTGCTTGTGCCTCAGCCTGTTTAGAAGAAGAGGAAGGCACTGCGGATGCAAGTGAAACGGGCAAAGTGAGCCCCACGGCCAGAACGACCGCCATAAATGCAATGAGCAGCGTACGCTTCGGTGCTACATTTGTATGCTTCATACTGTTTGAAAACCTCCCAATAGTGGCATAGGGTTCGTGTCTCAGCGTAAGCTGTAGTTGATACTAACAGAAAACAGCACATTTATACAGAGCTTCAGACCTTTAAGCCCTGATAAACTGCCCTTCACACGCTTTACCATGCACAAGTGAAGCCGCTAAATCCCATGCTCAACGCCTTATTGCGCGCATATATACGCAATTGTGAAGAATGTGCGCTTTCTCTATGTAGAAGAGCAATACGCGCAACAAAAGCGATCGCATCTTGCGAGAAATGACGCCGCTCCAAATCGCCCGATACCAACAAGCGTGATCCTTCAGATTACTCATGCCTCACACATCTTTGCGAGACGAAGCTGCCTGCCTGTCCTCATCCGTTGGCACTGCCCTATGGGGAGACACGGTGCGCACAGAAGCTTTTTGCCCGCTTTCGCCCGCCGAAGCTTCCCCGTGCTTATCATGCTTACGGCGTTTCACCTCATGGGCGGCATGGGCCTGCAGGTTCGCGTTATCAAGGATGGGCTCTTCATAGGTGACACCTTTGCGCATTGCGATATTCGCCTGGAAGAGCAGGAAGAGAAACCCTATGATACCCGCAAGAAGCGAAGCAGACAGGATCGCAACTTTCGCCACCAAAATCTGACCAGGATCGGCATACGCGAGATTTGCCACGAAGATAGCCATGGTAAAACCGACACCACCAAGCAACGCTGCACCAAAGATGTGCGCCCAGTTCACATTATTAGGAAGCGAAGAGATCTTAAGCTTCACGATCAAGAAACTGAAGAGGAAGATACCGATGGGCTTGCCCAAGATAAGGCCAGCAAAAACGCCTAGGAACACCGGATCGGCCACGATGGCACCAAAGCTCGTTCCGCCCAGCGCCACATCAGCGTTCGTCAGAGCGAACAGCGGCAAGACCGCGAAATAGACCCAAGGGTAGAGCATGCGCTCCAAGCGCGTTGCAGGTGGCACCACTTCTTTCGCCACGCGCGCAAGGTGCGAAACCTCTTTCAGATAGTCGGACTGGCCAAGCACAGGAGCATCGGGCTGGAAGTTCGCGCGTATCTCTTTGAGCTGTTTGTTCGACCAACGCCCGAAAGAGAGCAGATCAACGCGCGAGCCCGAGGGGATCGTGAAGGCGAGCAGCACGCCGGCGATGGTAGCATGTACGCCCGACATGAACACGCAATACCAAAGCACCACGCCCAACAGAACATAGGGCCAGAGCGAATAGAAGTGCAAGCGATTGAGCGCGGTGAGTGAGCCCAGCACCACGAGCGCAGCCAAAAGCCACAGCACCGAAGGGGCATGTCCATAGAAGACCGCGATGACCACGATCGCGATGATGTCATCGGCTACCGCAAGCGTGGAGAGAAACACGCGCACGCCCGCCGGTACGCGCGACCCGAGCAGCGCTAAGATGCCGAGCGCGAACGCGATATCAGTCGCTGTCGGGACGCCCCAACCACCCAACGTTTCAGGGCTTCCCTGGTTGAATGCCACATAGAAGATGATCGGCACCGCAACGCCACCGATGGCAGCTCCCACCGGCAGGATAGCCTGGCGAATGTTCGTGAGTTCGCCGACGGTCATCTCGTATTTGATCTCGAGGCCCACCAGCAAGAAGAACAAGCACATGAAGATGTCGTTGATGATGTGCGCAAGCGACATCGAAGTGTTCGCGCTGCCGAACCCTAGCGTTATCTCGGTATGCCAAAATTCCAAGAAGGAGCCATACGCAGGCGAATTCGCCACAATAAGAGAGAGAATGGCACCAAGTAGCATAAAACCAGCCGCTTTGGTTGTGGAGTGCGTGAATTCAAGCAACTTCAAATAACGACGATGATGCCCGGAAACTTCCGAGATGAATGGGGTCTTATTTCCTTGGGAGTTCTCCACGGCACACGCAGCTTCCGCGGTATGTGCGCCTTCTTCGCCAGCTAGCGATGCATCGGCGTTTTCTCGAACAGAGGCACCGGTTTGCTGCTTCTCTGCCGCATCTGAGTTCTGTGCTGAAGCTTTATCGGTTGCCATCTTGTCCTTCTTTCATTTACCGTGCACACAATTGTAAACCACCTAACAACCTGTCAACTTTTCGGTTGGGTTTCAATAATCGTTTACACAAGCCTTAAAAGATGCGTTAGACTAGCTAGTTGTAAAAGTGCATTTGAACGTGCGCTCTTTAGTAACGAAGGGAAAATGACTATGGATATCACCGTCACCGGTCGCCGCATGAACGTCTCCGACGCTCTGCGCGATTATGCGGAAGAAAAGATCGGCAATTCGATGAAAGCGATGGACATCGCACCGCTTTCCGCAGAAGTCGTTCTGCAAGTTGAAAAGAACCCCGCGAACCCCACCCCGTGCACCTGCGAAGTTACCATGCACGCTAAGGGTCATATCATTCGCGTCGAAGAGAACGAAGAGAGCCTCTTCGCTGCCATCGACGTTGCAGCTGCTAAAGTACTTCGCCAGCTGCGCAAATACAAGACGCGCGTGCTCAACAAGCGTCTGAACGCCGAACCGGTCAACAAGCAGGCGACCGATGTCGACTATGATGCGCTCATGCAGGAGCTTTCCGGTGAGGACGAAGAGATCGTACGCGTGAAGGAGCTGGAGCTTCTGCCGCTCACGGAAGAGGAAGCGCTCATCGAGATCGATCTTCTGGGTCACGACTTCTTCGCCTATATCGATCGCGACACCAGCGCAGTGCACATTCTCTATCGTCGTTCGAATGGCGGCTACGGCCTGCTCAAGCACCAGGCATAAGCGCTCGCGAACATACCTTACTTAGAATCAAAACGACCCGGATCACCCGGGTCGTTTTCTATTTCCTCTCTGTGGCTGGCAAAGTGGGAATGTTAGTCGGTCACAGCGTCGGATTCGTAGCGGGAGAGGAAGGCCTTGGTGCGGTTGTGCTGAGGATGATTGATCACCTGATCGGGCGTGCCCTCTTCGACAATCACACCCTTATCCATGAAAATGATCTTGTCGGACACATCGCGCGCGAATGCCATCTCGTGCGTCACGATCACCATGGTCATATGCTCTTCGGCAAGCGCTCGGATGACCTTCAACACCTCTTGCGTGAGCTCGGGGTCGAGCGCAGAAGTGGGCTCGTCGAAGAAGAGGATATCAGGTTGAAGGCAAAGGGCGCGTGCGATAGCCACGCGCTGCTGCTGGCCGCCAGAAAGCTCGCACGGATACGCATCCTCACGGCCTTCAAGACCCATCTGCTTCAAAAGCGCACGGGCAAGCTTTTCAGTCTCCGCCTTATCTTTCCTCTCGACGATAACGGGCGCTTCCATCACATTGCGCAGCACCGAATAGTGCGGGAAGAGATTGAAATTCTGGAACACGAGACCGAAGCGTTTGCGTGCTTCTTTGGCAACGTCCTTGCCACTATAGACCGTTTTGCCAGATGCGTTGTTTTCCGCAACCGTTAGATCACCATAGCGTAGCGCGCCCGACTCGAACGTCTCGAGTAAGGTGCAACAACGCAGAAGCGTAGACTTTCCTGAACCAGAAGGCCCGATGATCGAGACCACTTCACCAGGGTGCACCTCAAAAGAAATATCCTTGAGCACCATCGCATCGCCGAAGCTCTTCTCGAGGCTCTCAACGGAAAGCACCGCTTTTTCCTGCTCGTTCGCCGGTTCCGTTGTCTGCAGGGTTGCTTGATTCGTGTCAGTCATACCATGTCCCCTTTTCGCTTAATCGTGATAGTAGGCCAGGCGCTTTTCGATGCGCGAGATGGCGAACTCGACCACGAAGGTGAACACCCAATAGAACAGTGCCGCTACCACGAAAGCCGTGAGCGTGCCTTGCGCTGAAACGATAGCACGCGCCGTAGTGAACATCTCCGCTACACCAATCGTGAATGCCAGCGACGTATCTTTGACGAGCACGATCACCTCATTGCCGAGCGCCGGCACGATGCGTTTGAAAACCTGCGGGAAGATGATGCGCAAGAACGTTTGCGCCTTGCTGTAACCCAAGATCTCGGCAGCTTCATACTGGCCACGCGGAATGGACTGGATGCCACTGCGGTAGATCTCGGCGAAATAAGCCGAATAGTTCATGATGAAAGCGACCGCGCAAGCACCGAACTTCCAATCCATCGAAAGCTGCACGCCGAAGATGTAATACGGCGCAAAGAAGATGAACATGAGCTGCAGCATGAGCGGCGTACCGCGCATGATCGAAATGTAGAGACGGAACAGATACGAGATCGGGCGAAAACGACTCATGCGCCCCAGCGCCACGAGCACGCCAAGCGGAAGTGCGCCGATCAGCGTGACGAAGAAGAGCTGCAGCGTGACAAGGAAACCCTCGCCCAGCATTCCAAGCATTGTGGTGAATTCCATATGCGAACCTTATCGAAAACGGACCGTTAAAACAAAGAGCAAAGAGAAAAGCCCTGGAACTTCGATGGTCTCGCTACGAGGAGCATCGGGGCATCCAGGGCTTTACATTCAGCGTGCCGCCACTAGGGGCGCAAGATTATTTGAGCACCCACTTGTCGATGGAGATCTCTTCAGGATAGTGAGAGACGATCTCTTCAACCGTGCCATCGTTGTAGAGCTCGATGAGCGCGGACTGGATCTTCTCGATCAGTTCGGTGTTGCCCTTCTTTGCACCAACGCCATAGTTCTCAGAAGAAACCACTTCGTCGAGGATGACATAGCCATCTTTACCTGCGATCAGAGACTGTGCGGTAGGATAGTCGATCGCAACCGCATCGCATGCGCCACTTTCGAGCTGCATGAGTGCGGTCTGATATTCAGGAGCAGTTTCGAGCGCACCGAGCGTAGAACCGATGGTGTCGTAGTAATCGCCACCTTCAGCGAGGTTGTCGTAAGCAGGTGAGTTGACCTGTGCAACTACGGTCTTGCCTGCAAGATCGGAAAGACCCTTGATATCGGAACCTTCACGAACAAGGATGACCTGGTCGTTCAGGTAGTACGGATCGGTGAATTCGTAGGTGTCTTCACGACCTTCGATGGTGAAGCCATTCCAGATAACGTCGATCGTGCCAGAATCGATCTGAGCATCCTTGGTATCCCAATCGATAGGGCTCAGTTCGATCTCCCAGCCATTCTTCTCAGCAACTGCTTTGGCGAGTTCGATGTCGAAGCCAGTATATTCGCCGTTGTCGTCCTTATAGCCGAAGGGCTTGAAGGTCTCGTCGAAGCCGACCACGAACTTGCCGTCTTCACCCAAATACTCCGGAGCGTCGCTCGAAGACTTCGCGTTAGACGAACAACCCGTCATAAGACCAGCCGACAGGCAGATCGCAAACACTGCTGCGAAAAAACACAGTAATAGCTTTTTCATGTTTACCGCTTTGCTCATATTTACCTCTTTGCTATAGATTTTCTACACTTATATCTGAAGGGTCGCACGATGCGCCCATCAGATATGCCACTTTAGCACTATGGAGCGTTAAAGCATGACTACTATAGCACGGAACACCGCGCGGGAAACGAGAATTCGACTGGCCTGCCCAGCTGATGCGGCGGCGGTTTGTGCTATCTATGCTCCCTATGTGCGCGATACCGCAACCACCTTCGATCTCGAACCGCCCACCGTCGAGGAAATGGAACAGAAGATCACCACCATCTTGGAAGAGCGCCCGTTCTTGGTGGCAGAGATCGAACGCACTGATGCCAACACTGCGTCCACTACTTCTCGAGTTGAGACCTGTGATGACGAAACCTTCGCGGTTATCGGCTATTCCTACGCTTCGGCATTCAGGCCGCGCAAAGCCTACCTTCATTCGATCGAGACTTCGGTCTATCTTGCGCCCGAAGCGAAAGGCCACGGTCTGGGAACCAGGCTATACGGCGCACTTGAAGAAATCCTGCGCCTTCAAAATGTATACAACGCGAACGCTTGCGTCACCTATACCGAACCTGCCGACGAAACGTGCCCTTCCACGAGCCGCATCTTCCACGAACGAAGAGGCTACGTTCAGTGTGCGCACATCCCGAACTGCGGGCACAAGTTCGGTCGTTGGTACGACATTCTCTGGCTGCAAAAGCAGCTCATCCCGCTTTCACAAGAACCTGAAGGGTTCGTTCCCCTACCACAGGTGGACAAAGCTGCGATCGCAGCAATTCTTGAGAAGGCATGATCTTGTGCATGATCTTTCTTTTGCGCAAACGATGCAGGTTGTTGTGTGAGTTCGCCCTTAGCTAGCGCACGCGCACGAGCGCTATAACGAACAGCGCAAGCGCAAACACGCCCGAGAGACCGAGCGCCAGCTGGAATCCGAACAGAAGCGAGCCAAATGCCTGAGCGCCCAACGTGATCGAAAACACCATGAGCGCCGTTCCCATCGAAGCGATCGCTTGACGTATCGCCGTGGAAAATGATGATGCGTCGGTCATCCTGTTGGGGGCAAGCTCTTCCATGCTCCATGAAGTAAGGGGGCTCACCAGGCCTGATACGCCACACGCGCGGATTCCCTGCAGCAGCAAGATGAGCCAAAACGGCGTCGAAGCGTCCATGAACGCCATCGCCACCGAACCAAATGCAAGACAAGCTCCAAAGAACACGATGACCGGGCGCGCATGAAAGCGATCGGTAAGATAGCCAGCAAGCGGATTGATGAAGAGCGCGGCGATGGTGCCCGGCAGCAGCACCAATCCTGCTTCAAGCGCCGTTCCGCCCCATATGTTCTCGATGAACAACGGCACGATGAGCGTGATGCCCATGAAGCTCGCATAGAGGAAGTTCGATGCCCAAAATCCCACTACGAACTGCTTCGACGTGAATATATCCATGTTGATGAGCGGATCGTCGATGCGCTTTTGTCGCCTGATGAAGGCAACGAGCGCAATAACGCCAATAAGGATCGGCACCCAGATCGATAGCAGTGCTGCACCTGCATCTGAAGCGTTCGAAAAGCCGAGCAGCAAGAAGCCGAATCCAAGTGCTGAAAGAATGACTGAAACCACATCGAGTGAAGCTGTGCGCTTAATGCGCGGTGATCGCACGATGAAGACGCATGCGCAGATAATGAGCACGATCATGCAGATGGCAAGGATAACGAACAAGCTGCGCCAGCCTGAAGCTGTGACGAGGTAGCCGCCTATGGTCGGACCAATGTTTGGCGCGAAGCCCATGGCGATGCCGGCAACACCCATGACCGTTGCGCGCTTGTTCGGCGGAAATGAGGTCATGATGATACTCATCATCATCGGCATGAGAATGCCCGCAGAAACCGCCTGAAGAGCGCGCCCTACCAGCAGCAAGACAAACGACGGCGCGAACACATCAACGATGCAGCCGAAAGCAAAAAGGCAAAGAGAGAAGATGGTGAGCCTTTTGAGCGCGAAGCGCCGCATGAGATAGGTGACCACGGGAACCGTAATGCCGATCACGAGCATGTAGAGCGTGGTGACCCACTGACCGAGTGCCATGTCGACCTTGAAATCTGCCGCGATGCCGCCGAACATCGCGTTCATCGCAGTTTGGGAAAGGTTACCCAGAGCCGAACCCAAGATGATGATAACGACCGGAATGACAACCTGAGCACTCACGTGCTCTCTTGGTGCCTTGGTAGGTGTGTCGGTCATCATATCTCCCTATGCCCATTTCTTTCCCTTTATCTTAGCGCATTGAAAACATGCCTGTTCAATGGGCTTTTTGTAGAGAAAGCTACGGAATCATTACAAAATTCCGCTTATTGCTTTCAAACCGTTACAAAACCTTACACTGGACACTCCTGATCATCCTAGGAACGTCTTGAAATGAGTGTGTCTTGCGTGCAGAAGCGCATCGCTTTCGACAGACGCTCCTACCAATGAAAGCTGCATCCATGCTCTATCGTGAACGCATGAGCCAAGCGAACAAAGAAGCGAAGGTCTCGCTTGTCGGCGTTGCTATCGTGATCGTATGCTGGCTTCTCTTCGGCTTCGGCTTATACGGCGTCGATATCGAGATATTCTCCACGCCATTGTGGATCGTGATGGGCTGCTTAGGCACCTGGATCGTAGCGATGATCGTAAGCGTCATCCTGGCAACGAAGGTCATCGAAGACTGCCCGCTCGACGAAGACGACTTTGGTAGAAAATACCAGATCAGCGATGAAACCCCTGTGCAGGTTACCCCTATGACGATCGATCAGGATCTTATCAAGACCATCGAGAAGACCTCGGTCACCCCACGAAAACCCATCAGCAATACCCCACATCGCTCGGACGAGCGCCGCAACGAAAAAGAGGCGCGATGACCTCGTTAACGCTGATCCCTCTTCTTGTCTTCCTTTTCGTTTGCCTTATCGTTGCCTTCCTTATTAGGAAACACACGCCGGAAGAAAACTTCGAACGAGAATACTTCGTAGCAGGGCGCAGGCTCGGCCCGATCGTGCTCGTCATGACCACGATCGCCACGTTCGGCTCCATCACTACCTTCGTAGGTATGCCTGGTCAAGCTTGGGAATACGGCTTTGGATGGGTCTATTTGGCGGGGGCGCAAGTCGTTTCTCTTATCTTGCTCTTCGGCGTGGTGGGCAAGAAGCTCGCACTCATCGCACGCCGCATCCATGCTGTCTCTATTATCGACATCATCAATGCGCGTTTTCGCTCGAACATTCTTACACTCATCCTTTCCTGTTCGCTTGTAGTCTTCTTCACTGCACTTATCGTTGCGCAGCTCGTCGGAGCCGCAAAGATATTCGTAGCAGTAACGGACTATGAATACAGCGTTGGTCTCATCCTTATCACCGCAACCACTGCCATCTATACCGTCATCGGAGGTTTTCGTGGTGTAGCGATCGCCGATACCATCTGCAGCATCGTCATGATCGTAAGTGCCTTGTTCCTGGGGTTCGGCATCATGAATGCTGGCAGCGGATATGAGAACATCATGCAAACCATCGCCGTGCAAAAGCCCGAGATGTTCGATATCTTTGCGGGCGGGCAAATGCCTATTGGCCTCTTCGTTACGCAATGGCTCATCTTGGGACTACTTGTGTTCACGATGCCCCAGGTAGCAGTTCGTTGTTTAAGCTACAAAAACACAAAAAGCCTTCGTCATGCGCTCTGGATCGGCACCCTCATCGTTGGGCTTTTGCTGGTGGGACTCACTGCGCTTGGCGCGCTTTCATATGGTGTTTTCCCTGATCTGTTAAACGAACATGGCGGTACCATCGATGACGTGATTCCGCTCATGCTCGCCCAAGCATTCCCCTCCTGGGCGGTGGATATCATCATCCTCGGTCCTATTGCTGCCGCGATCTCGACCGTTTCCACCCTCCTGATCAGCTCTTCGGTCAATATTATCCAGGGCATCTACGCTAATTCTGCGCTTCGCCAGCGCAAAGCCCCCGAGCACGATCGCGTCCGTTTCGTTTCGCAGGCATCTTCGATCCTGCTCTCGGTCGTTGCGCTCATCGTTGCTCTCACGCCGCCCGACCTCATCTGGCGCATGAGCATGTACGTGTTCGGCGGCATCGAGGTAGCCAGCTGCTGGATCTTGGTGCTGGGATTGTTCTGGCATCGTGCGAATAAAGTAGGGGCTGTTGCTGGTCTCGCGTCGGGTCTTGCCACCTATTTTCTTCTCGGCATCTTCGAGGTGAACATCTTCAGCGAATTCGATGCTGTTATCTTCGCGCTCATCGTTTCGCTCGTGTTCATGGTTGCTGGCTCGCTCTTCTTCTATGTGAAACGTGATGCCCGCATGCTCGAAGTGTTCTTCCCTGAACGCACACCCTCAACTACGGCAGCTGTCTACGAGTTCGAAAGCGACGCGTCTTCTTCGGACAGGCCTCTTGCGAACGAACGCGTAGGCTCTTCCTCTTCAAAGCGAGGCAAGTGATGAAGCGCACTCCTTCTACAAGATTCACGGCATTGAGCTGGGCCTTCGTTGCGGCAGTTGCGGTTCTCATCTTTTGCATGAGCGCCAAAACAGGCGATGCACTCGATCATGATTCTGGCATCATCAGCTTCCTGCTCGAAACCCTTCGCTCAGCGGCGAATGCGCTCTTTGGCCATCCGGTCGATGTGTCGCCCGTGGGGCATTTCGCCGAGTTCTTTCTGCTGGGGCTCGCACTCATGAACGCCCTGCGCCTGCACTTGACTCTGCCAAAGGCATGCATGCTCTCCACGCTCATCGCAAGCCTCTATGGAGCGAGCGATGAATTCCATCAGATCTTCGTCCCTGCTCGCACGTGCGATCCCGCCGATTGGCTCGTGGACACCATCGCTGCACTGCTCGGCGCATTGCTCTTTTGGGCGATCTTCACAATATGGCAAATGCGCCGTGATTCGCAGACCAACCACTCCACGCATTCCCTATAATGAAACAAGGCGAACACATTCGCCGCATTCATGTGCTTATTCGTTTGAGGAGTTATCATGGCTTACCACTGCATCATCGTTCCCTTCGATGGATCCGATCACGCCCAAAGCGCGCTCAACGCGGCATGCGGGATTGCCAAAGGCCACGACACGCAGGTGCATGTAGTGAACGTGGTGCCCATCAACATCTTCCCTGAAGTTGCCGCTTCCGATCCAGCGGCGGTCGTGAGCCCTTCCTACGTAACGCAGAAGACCTATTCGGAACTTTTCGATGACACGCTCCTTGAGATCCATGCCGAAATGGTGAACACCATCGGCGATGCGCTTTCTGAACTCGATCCCAGCCAAGTTACCTACGAAGTGATCGCGCATCCTTCTGCGGTCGATGGCATCATCGACTATGCTTCCGATCATAGCTGCGATCTTATCGTGATGGGGAGGCGCGGCCTTGGGGCGATTCGCGGTCTGCTCGGCAGCGTGAGCTATGGCGTGATCCGCGCTACCACTACCCCGGTCCTTACTGTGAAATAAATAATGTTTAGCGGTTCGCCTTCAGGCGGGCGAAGAGATTGGTCGAATGCTGCTTCACGAAGGAGATGAAGCGGCTTTCCCACAGGGTAAGCGTTGCATTCTGCGCTCGATACGGCACGTAAAGCACCTTCATCATGAAGCTTCCCGGCACCGCTTTCGCAAGCGCATCCTTCGCTTGTGGGGTCGAGATCATGCGGGCTATCTCGGCACGCTTCTCGCGCGCAGTGAGCGTGCAATTCTTGTTGGTGATGTTCTCCACGCAGCCCACTAAGCGCTCGGCATAGCGACGCGCAAGAAACTCCTGAATAGCAGGGGCATCGATGCCCCATGCCGCGTAGAGCTCCTGTAGCCAACGATGCTCTTCTTCGCGCTTCTCGTACATATCAGCACGGTAGCGCGTGTTCTCGCTTTCGGCGCGCGCACGCAGAAAATGGTAGAAGTGCCCGTCTAGAGTACCTACTCGTTCGATGTCGCGCACCACATCGAGATTGAACGGGAGATCGTCCCAGAACGTTTCAGGGAAACGAATGTTCTTCTCGTTCAAGTAACTACGGCGGTAGAGCTTGTTCCAAGGTGCATAGAGCAATTGCGCATCGAAGAGTTCATGAGCGTGCTCTCGGAATTCCTCTTGCGAGGTAAAGATACGATCAGGAGCATTGCGCGCTTCACGGTAGAACTTCTCGGCGCTGTAATAGGTGTCGATGAAGAACCCGGTCACCAGCAGGTCGAGCTCGTTTTCATGCGCAACTGCATGCATGCGCGCGAGCATGTCCGGTTCACACCAGTCATCGCCATCCATGAAGTAGAGGAATTCTCCGCGCGCCACTTCGATGGCGGTATTGCGCGCTGCAGCAGCGCCGGCGTTGTTCTGATGGATGACCCGAATGCGGCTATCCAATAAGGCCAGCTTATCGGCAAGTTCGGCTGAGCCATCGGTGCTACCGTCGTCCACCAACAGGATCTCAAAGTCGGAAAAGGTTTGAGCGGTAAGCGAGTCAACCGCACGTGGCAACCACGCAACAACGTTGTATACAGGGATGATGATGCTAATAGCAACCTGTTCGCCAGGCAGAGCGCCTTGAGCTTCAGGAGAAAGATTCTGTTCGTGTGCTGTATTCATAAACTCCCCGCGCGCCCATATGCTGTTGTTCACACCTGTTTTCAGCACGGAGTCCGCGAAGATTCATTATAGCAGGATGGCTTATCTGTCGAAGATTTATAATAGTTGGTTGCGGATCGTGTCTTTTTTAAGCGCTGAATTCGCGCCCTCGACTATCGATACGCGAACAAGGAGCGTTTCTCCAACTTGAATTGGATAGAATGCATCATTCTTTTTGCGGTTGCGCTCGGCGTTACCATTGCGCTCACGCCTCTTGCGCGTCGTTTGGCTATTGCGCTCGATGCGATCGACTATCCTAGCGCGCGCCGTGTGAACATGCAGCCTATTCCCCGTATGGGTGGTGTTGCCATCTTCGGCGGCATGGTTGCTGCTCTCGCACTCGCGCTCGTAGGTGCGCACTTCTGGGGTTGGACCACACCTCTGCAAGGAGGGCTCGGCAATAAGGTCAACTGGATCGGCGTTGCGGTTGGCATCCTCATCATGTTTGGCGTGGGTATCGTCGATGATATTTACAATCTGAAACCGAAGGCCAAGTTGCTCGGTCAGATCGTTGCTGCTTGCGTCGTGGCCTTTTCAGGATTGCTCTTCTCGAGCATTCACAATTTCATCAGCGACGGCTACTTTGAGTTTGGGTGGCTATCGTATCCCCTTACCGTCTTCTATCTGGTTGCCTTCGCGAACATCATCAACCTCATCGATGGTCTTGATGGACTTGCAGCGGGCATTACCGCCATCACGGCAGCCACTATCGGCATTCTGGCGGTGCTCACTTGGCGCCCTGGCGCTGCACTGGCAAGCTTCGTGATCGTGGGTGCGTGCATTGGCTTCTTGAAGTCGAACATCCACCCAGCGAGTATATTCATGGGGGATTCTGGCGCGCTGCTCTTGGGCTTCGCGCTCGGCATCGTCTCTCTTATGGCAGTTGCTCGTTCAGCGTTCTTCGTTTCCCTGTTGGTTCCCATCATCGCAGCTGGTGTGCCTATTTTGGACACAGCCATCGCCATCATTCGTCGCAAACGCGCGCATCAACCGATCGACTCGGCTGATCGCGGGCACATTCACCATCGTCTCCTGCAGGCGGGTTACTCGCAGAAGGCAACCGTCTACATCATGTGGGGCTGGACCGCTCTGCTTTCGGCGGGCGCGATCGTGGTGAGCGCTATCGACGGGCCCCCGCGCTATGTCGTCTTCGTTATCTTGGCTGTTGTTACTGGCTTCATCGTATTCAAGCTCAAGCTTCTTCAGCCGGTGCTGCTGCATCATTACAATCCGCGTTCAAAAACACGCAGGGGTACTACCGCGGATCAAGATTCATCCGAACGCTCGGCGGCTCACACGAACGCGCGCAATGATCTTGCTGACGGTCGCAACGGCGCTACACACGATAGTGGAGCACGTCGTGGAGGCGCAGATCACCCGCACCAATCAGGCCACGCGCGGCGCAGCACGAACCAACAGGTGCACAAGCGCTAGCAAAGTAGAGTCTGCCCATGGCTAAGAAGAACGAAAAGAAAACGAATGCGATGCGCGAGCTCGATCGGATCGGTGCCGCATACGATACGCATATCTGGGATTGCGCTGAAGCGATGAACGGTGTTGAAGTTGCTGATCATCTGGGTCTTGAAGTTGCTCGCGTGTTCAAGACGCTCGTTACTGTGGGAAAATCAGGCACCCATTATGTCTTCATGGTACCGGTTGCTGAAGAGCTCGATTTGAAGAAGGCTGCTGCTTGTGTTGGCGAGAAGTCGGTTCACATGATCCCCTCGAAGGAGCTTCTTCCCCTTACTGGCTACATCCACGGTGGGTGCAGCCCCTTGGGGATGAAGAAGCTGTTCACGACCACGATCGATCAGTCGGCGCGAGAGCACGAGCGCATCGTCTTCTCGGGAGGGCGGCTCGGTTGTCAGATCGACACGAGCGTGGATGCGCTCGCAGAAGCGATCCCGCTGAACTTCGCCGATATCGCTACCTAAGGTCTATGCCGAGTTCGTCTTTGACCAGGTCGAATGCAGCGTCGATGGCCTTGTCCATGTCGTAGTACTTGTAGCCACCTAAGCGACCCGCGAACACCACGTTGCCTTCGCTCTCGGCAAGTTCGCGATACTGCTCGTAGAGCGCGGTGTTGCGCTCGTCGTTGATGGGATAGTAGGGCTCATCGCCCGGCTCCCAGGTGGCGGGATATTCGCGTGTGATGATGGAGGTTGGCTGATCGCCAAATTCGAAATGCTTGTGCTCGATGATGCGCGTGAAGGGAATCTCGCGTTCGGTATAGTTCACCACCGCATTGCCCTGCCAGTTCGCGGAATCGACCGATTCAGTCTCGAAACGCAGCGAGCGATACTCAAGATTGCCCAGCTTGTAATCGAAATATTCATCGATCGGGCCGCAGTAGATGATGCGATCGGCAATGCCAGGATGCTCTTCGATGAACGTGCGGAATTCTGTGTTCAGCAGAATCTCCGTATCGCCGAACATCTTCTCGACCATAGCCGTGTAGCCGCCCATGGGAATGCCCTGGAAGCGGTCGTTGAAATAATTGTTGTCGTAAGTGAAACGCACTGGCAGGCGCGTGATGATCGATGCGGGTAGGTCCTTGCAATCACGACCCCACTGCTTTTCGGTATAGCCCTTCACAAGCTTCTCGAAGATATCGCGGCCGACGAGCGAGAGCGCTTGTTCTTCGAGGTTCTGCGGATCGGTGATCCCTTCAGCGGCCTTCTGCTGCTCGATCTTCTCGCGCGCTTCATCGGGCGTACGAATGCCCCACATCTTCGAGAAGGTGTTCATGTTGAAGGGCATGTTGTAGAGTTCGTCCTTGTAGACGGCGACCGGCGAATTGATGTAGTTGTTGAACTCGGCGAATTGATTCACGTATTCCCACACTGGCTTGAGCGACGTGTGGAAGATGTGCGCGCCATATTTATGCACGTTGATGCCATCGATCTCTTCGGTGTAGATATTGCCGCCGATATGATCGCGGCGATCGATGACCAAGCAGGTCTTTCCGGCAGCTTTCGCCTCATGCGCGAACACGGCACTCGTGAGGCCAGCCCCCACGATAAGATAATCGTAGTGGGAAAGCGATGGTTGCAAAACTACCGTCATAGGAGAATCCTCTCTTCACGTTCGTGCGCTGGAGGCTTCCTTCTGCCTGCCTTCGTTTACGCGCTTTCCCTATCATAATCGAAAGCGTTTCATACACGCTGAGCGAAGTGGTTCAAGGGCGCTTTATGCTCGTGCGGAGCATCCGATAAACAGCGCGTTACACCTAGGCGACAAAATAGCCGCCTGGCGCTTCTACCGCCACCGCGCGCTACCATGATGAGACGAACGAATATGCTACGAATAAACAAGGAGGAACTATGGCGATCGAAGGACCCGATATGAACGCTTGGCTTGCGCAGGCCAAAGAAAGCGAACAGGCACCTAATATTGGGATGTTCTTGATTCACAACGGCATCGTGCGCGCCACCCCGCGTCATGCTGTTCGCGCAGAAGCTGCGCGTCCTGCCGAGGCACCTGAGCGCGATGCGCGCGTGGTCGCCGTGGACTTCTCCTACGACAAAGCAGGGCTTGAAGCGGCGCTCAAAGAAGCACTTAGTTGGGAAGGCGTATATTACGTGCAAGCGTGGCTCAACGAAGGACGCGTTGAAGTGGGTGAATCGCTCATGTACGTACTGATTGGAGCTGATATTCGTCCGCATGCTATCTCTGCGCTCGAGAAGCTCGTCGGACACATCAAGTCGCAGCTGGTGGAGGAACGTGAACTCTACGCTTAGCGCGCAGCGATGCAGACAGGCGCGGGACATGCAACCGTGTGCAGGGGAAGTTGCGCTACAATTAGCCGTTAGCTACGCTAACCACTTCTATAGAAAAGAACGCGCATGAGAAACACTCGCCTCGATAACTGCATCGCCTTCATCGGGCGCAAGAACTCCGGTAAGACCACGCTCGTTGAAGCACTTATTTCGGAGCTTACTGCGCGCGGCATTTCCGTGTCCTCGATCAAACATCATAGCCATGATGATTTCGAGATCGATATCCCTGGCAAGGATTCTTATCGCCATCATGCAGCAGGTGCCGTTGCTACCGCTATCAGTAGCGCGAAACGCTTTGCGGTCGTAGAAGATCTTATACCATCCGATTCTGAGTCCGAAGAAGACCTGACCAACATCGAAGCTCTACTTCGCACGCCTACGCAAAAAACGACGGATGCCTATGAGCAATGCGTGCGTGCGATCGGAATGCTACCTGCGTCGAACCTAGTCGTGATCGAAGGGTTCAAACGCTCAGGACTGCCCGCTGTAGAACTTCTCCGCTCTGACAATCCTCGCGATGTTGAGGCGGCTCCCGCACTTATTGCGCGTATCAACGAATACATCCTAAACGGCAAAACAACAAATGATGCTGAAGGCGCACTTCCCGTTGCAGTAGTAACCGATATGGCTGAAGTAGCAGCTGCAGCGCTTACTGCAAATTTGCCTGTGTTCAATTTCTACGATATCTCACAGATATCCACCTGGCTTATCGATACCTATGCGAAGCCGCTCTATTCTGTGGTCATTCAGAGCGGCGGCGAGTCAAGGCGCATGCGCCAATCGAAGGCGCTTGTGCCCTTCCACGGCAGACCGCTCATCGAGCACATGATCGGTAGACTTGCACCTTTAGCGAGTGAACTGATCGTAACCACTAACGAACCCGAAGAACTCACTTATCTACAGGTGCGTTACCCAGGACTACGACTTGTTCCTGACAAATACGACAAACGTGGAGCGCTACCCGGATTCATCACTGCTCTTGAGGCAGCCAGCAATCCGCTCGTTGCTGTGATTGCTTGTGATCTGGTAAATGTCTCGGTGGACCTGATCGAATATGAGGCAGAGTTGCTCGAGCAGTCGCAGCGCGCTGATCTTTTCATGCCCTTCGATGCCGTAGTGCCCATGAGCCCCCAAGGAATCGAGCCGTTCTGCGCAGTCTATGAGCGCGAACGTTGTCTTGAGGCCGCCCAAGCTTGTTGGGATCGAAAGAAAGTACGCATGAGAAATATGATCGATACGCTGAATGTTCGCTTCATCGACGCAGAAAACGAACCTCTCTGCTACGCAAACTGTTTCCTTAATGTGAACACGCCTGAAGATCTTGCCCGCGCTGAAGGTCAAACCGCTTAAGCTGCGCGCAGGAACCCTATTCCAACGCGATACCCACATCCCGCAAAAAGAAAAGCCGGCGAGGCAACCTCGTCGGCTTTTTGCACTCAGAGCACGTAGGGCGCAAACGGTATGTGGCCTTCTTAGCGATAGAAGCGCGGATAGGCCACCTCGAGTTCGCGCTCTTCTTGCAAGCCTTCAAGGCTTTTGCGGGTAAGGTTTGCGAGTCCTTCGTAGAAGGGCTGTTCAGCAGCCTCTTCGAGCTGCTCAAGAAAATGAGAGGACCAGGTCAAGAGATGGTCGCACAAGAATTCGTCCACGAGTTCAGGGCGCTCTTCAGCGAGCCAGGCAAGCAACACGAGCATCGTGCCGATATGATCCTCTGGCTCATCGCTCTCGCCTTTTTCGATCGCGATGCCATTTCTTCGCATCCAGTCGCGCAGCTGCATGGTGGAAACACCGAACACGACCATATCCTTGTCGGTGTAGACCGAACCCCAGGGCGGTGCCGGCTTCGCCAGCGGACCCACGAACAAACGACGGTATTCCCACACGAGAGCATCGCTCTTCGTGCCTTCCGCAAGGCCTTCATGCATGAGCGCAAGCGCGCGTTCGGCATCTTCGGCGGAAACGAAGGGCCAATCCTTCGCAGCTGCTTCAACATCGAGCGATGCAAGCGCTTCAAGACCGGTCGCAACAACCTGCGCGTCATGTTCGGGATCATGCAGAAAAAGCGGGCCCAAGGTCGACCCCACGAACACGATCTCCGCCCGCGATTTATCGTCAAGTTTATCCATCATGCCTCCTGGCTTCATCAAACGCAGCATACGCTGACCGTCCCTATTGTGCCCGATACAAAGAAAGGGCTCAACCGCATGCGGCCAAGCCCTTTTTCCTTGGGTGAGGTTCCCTACAATCCTACGCCGATCTGCAAGGCGTAGAAGCACATGCGTGCGAGGAAGATCGCAACCGCGATCAAAACGACACCGACGATCACGAAGACCGTGAGCGGTGAGATCTTGATAGCGGCGAAACCGATGCCGTAGCCGATGACCGTAAGGATGATGAAGAGCACGAATGCCCAGATCATACTACCGGCGAGTTCACCAACAGGAAGCACCAGGTTGGATGCGGTCGAACCGATGATCCACAGCGCGATCACGCTTACCAAGCTCAGCACTGCACCCACCGTGAAGATAGCGAAGTGGATCGAACCTGCTTTGCCCTTCACAGACGCATCACCTGCGCCTGCCAGCGTGGTGATGAGCAAACCGAGCAACGTGCCGCCGAAGAACGTGAAGCCGATGATCGAAAGCGGCGTCCAGAAATTATTCCACGTAGGAATGGTGGGGATCGCATACGCAAGCCCGATGAAGAGCGCGGCGATAAGGCCAAGGATGCCTGCCACTAGCGCAAAGCCCTTGCGGGCGCTGTTGTTCTTCAAGCCGCCAGCAAGTGCGACGATCCAGTACACTGCCGCCACGATCATGAAGATACCAAATGCGGTGATCTCGTTAGCAAGTGGCGTTGAGCCGACCGTGTTCGCGATATTGAGCGCATGCCCCGGGTTCGCCAAATGGAAGAACGATGCGATAAGGCCCACCAATGCCACCAAGAGCGGAATGATGGTCAAACGATCGATCTTCTTGAGCTGGTCTTTCGAAAAATCTGCGAAGCAGAACGAAAGCGCGAGCATGAAGAACGCACCCGCACCGAGAGGCGCTAGCGTTGTGAAAAAAGTGAGTGGGAATTCATGTATTGCGAGTTCCATGCTTACTGCACCTCCTTAGGATTAGCAACATGCGCCTTCGATGCCGCAGGATCGAGCGCTGCTGGCGAAGGCTTTATCGTGATGTTGGGGTGCGTATAAGACGCCGAAGGCATCGGATGGATCTCTGCCGTGTCGCCATACTTCTTGCGTAGCTCGTCGATCGGACCAAAGTCGAGCGCACGCAACGGACACGACATGACGCATATCGGCTGCAAACCTTGATTGAGGCGCTCTTCACACCCATTGCATTTGACCGAGTAGCCAAGCTCGCGACTGACCTTAGGCGCGTTGTAAGGGCATGCCATGACGCAATAGCCGCAGCCAACGCACTTGGTCTCATCTACGAGCACCAAGCCACGCTTGCCTTCCTTGTGCATTGCCGTGGTGGGGCAAACGCTCACGCAGGCGGGATCATCGCAATGATTACACGCCATGGAAAGGTGATAGAACAAGCAATCGGTGGTGTAGATATCGTCTGCTTGCTTTTCCCAGGTGCCGCCTTCAAGGTCGTACACCTTGCGGTAGGCAACATCGAGCGCGCTGTCTTTGTAGTCTTTACAGGCCATCACGCACGTTTTACATCCCGTGCAACGGGAGTTGTCATAATAAAAACCATACTGAACCATGATGCACCTCCCTAAGCCTTAGTAACTTCAGCGATGATGGAATTGGAAGGGCCATTGCCATGAGCCAAGGGTGAAGGCACATAGGTGGTAAGCGTATTGATGCAGCCACCCTTGTCGAGCTTGTTGCCCTTCATGTCGGCATCGTGCCAGAAGCCCTGTGGCATAGCAACGACGCTCGGCACGATACGGCTCGTGACGTGCGCTTCGATCTCAACTTCACCTGCCGGGCTCTTCACGCGCACCTTGTCGCCGTCGTGAATGCCACGCGGATCGGCATCGAGTGGATTGATCCACAGGCGATGGCGATTGTAGTCCTTGAGCACTTCGAGCGAACCGAACGAAGAGTGGGTACGCGCCTTGTCGTGCCAACCCGACATGTAGAGCGGGTATTCGTCGGTAACGGCGCCATAACCTTCCACGCCCGGATCGAAGATCGGAATAGGCGAGATCACCTGACCTTCCGTAAGGCGGCCTTCCAACTCGCGATCCTCTGCGATCTTAGCGAGCGCTTCGGAGTAGATCTCGATCTTGCCCGAAGGCGTGTTCCAGGGATGACCCACTGGGTCCTTGACGTTCTCTTCGAAGGCGATAGCGGTGGGAAGCTTGCGCTTGTAAACACCCTGCTCAAGGATGCCTTCCCAGCTGGGAAGCTCGGGGTCTGCCGCAGCGCCTGCCTTGTAGAGCTCTTCGATCCATTCGTCCTGGGTCTTACCGAGCGTGAACTTATCACGCACGCCGAGCTTTTCAGCGATGTCGGCATGAACGTCGTAGATCGGACGGCACTCGAACGGCGGCTCCTGCGCCGGACCACCCACGGTAACACCCCAGTAGTACTCGGAGTAGCCGTTGGTGGACATGTTGAGCTGCTCGGCGCGCATGGCGTCGGGAAGCAAGATGTCGCAGTATTTCGCGGAGTCAGTCATGAACGTATCGCAACCCACGATGAACTCGCACTTGCTCTCATCGGAGAGCACCTCGTAGACCTTGTTGATGTCACCATGCTGGTTAGAAATGCAGTTGCCCGCATAGTTCCAGAGCATCTTGATGCCATTCTTCGGCTTCTCGATCTTGGCCGCAGCTGCCGCCATTTCGGGATTCTGCGCGCCCATGAACAGTGCGATCTCATCAGTTGCATCGAGTTCCTTCTGGAAGTCTTTGCCCTCGTCGATGCACTTGAGCCACGAATAGCAGCTGATCTTGGCGTTCACCATGTTCATCGGAGCGCCATTCGGGTCTTCGTCTGATGCGGGCAAGCTGCCAACCGGAGCTCCCGGAGGTTCTGCTTCGCGCATGCCAGAGTTCGTGCCCGGCTTGCCAAGGTTGCCTGTGAGCAGGGCGAGCATGCAGACTGCACGCGTTGCCGATTCGCCGTTGGAGTGGCGCTGAAGGCCCCAACCCTGAACCACGAAGACCGCTTTTGCGTCGTGGATCTTGGCAGCTAGTTCGCGAATCTTCTCCGCGGGAACGAGCGTGATCTCTGCAGCCCATTCAGGGGTCTTCTCGACCTTGTCATAACCGAGGCCCATGATGTAATCGTGATAGGACTTGTTCTGGCCCTTTGCAGAAGCCGGCATCGTCTCTTCGTCGTAGCCCACGCAATACTTGTGCAAGAAGTCGAGATCGACCCAATCGTTTGTGATGAGTTCGTGCGCGATGCCCGCAACGAGCGCCGCGTCGGTGCCCGTACGAATCGGCAGCCATTCAGATGGATAGCCCGCCGCAGTTTCGTTCAGACGATAATCGATGTGGATGATCTCGGGTCCTGCTTCACGCACCGTGTTGTAGTCCCAAACCACATTCGCGCCGCCCATGCGGTTGTCGGCGGGGGAATTGCCGAACATCAAGACCAGGTCGGCGTTTTGCGCCTGATCGACCGATGAAGCAGAGATGTTCTCGTAAGGTGATACCCCGATGCCATACATGAACGGCATCACATATTGGTGCATGCCCGTTGAATAATCGCCATACATGGGCAAGTAGCCACCCACGCAGTTGAGCAAACGCTCGACCGAACGACCGGTTGCTGAGTACATGCCCGTTGCATAGTTCACATAGATGGAATCGTTTCCGTAGGTGTCGATGGTGTAGCGAATCTTGTCGGCAATGGTCTGGATCGCTTCGTCCCAGCTGATGCGCTCGAACTTTCCTTCACCGCGAGCGCCTACGCGCTTCATCGGGTACTGGAGGCGATCCGGATTGTTCACCCACTGACGCATGACGCGACCGCGCAAGCAGGCGCGTGCTTGGAAATCATCGTTTCCGATATCGTCGGTGGTCATGTATTGGATCTTGCCGTCTTTGGTATGCCAGTGGAAAATGCAGCGTCCACCGCAGTTGACGTTACATTGGCTCCAAACGAGCTTTTCCGGCGTGTCGGCATGCGCAGGTTCAACGTTGCTGAATACGGCTTGTGATGCCGCCATGGTTCCGCCTGCTGCAGCTAATGCGCCCAAAGCTCCGGTGGCCTTCACGAACGTACGACGTGAAACGGCCGGAAGCATATCAGACATAGCTCTCCCCTTTCTTCCCTTGTTGCGAGCAGAACGCCCTTCCCCAAAGGCATACCGCTCAACCCTTCTCTTCTGAAGCGTTAACCAGAGCTGTGAGCACGCATGATGCCTCGCATTTGTGGTTACGCTCCGCCCTCTCATGCATAGAAAGGGACATCTTTAATTCTAGTGTTGTTCCTCGATAAACTTCCGCATACGCAGTAACCATTTACCCACAGAAACGCCATTCATTATTCTATTTTGAGAATAAAATGCTTTACTTCGCTGAAGTGGGGCATTACGTGCGTTTGTTTTACAATAACGAGCATCATGTCGCATGCCTTTGCCTGGCATGCTGCAAAAGCGAAGCCTGAACGATCTGGAAGTGAACATGCCCTCTCTCCTCGATGCCGCAGAAGCGTTTTCCAAGCTAGGAAAGAAGTCTGTCGAAATCGACCAGGCGGCCTGTGTGCGCGTGCGTCATCGTCACGCGAGCTGCATGGCGTGCTTTCAGGTTTGCGCGCACGAAGCGATCACACGCGACGATGATGGGTTGCTTGCTATCGACAACCACCTCTGCACGGGCTGCGGTGCCTGTGCAAGCGTTTGTCCAACGAGTGCACTGCAGCTTGTCGAAGATGTTCCCGAGCTTGTTCGGGCTGCGATCGAGAGTATCGCCGAACAGGCGGATGCCCTACAAGACGACACGGACCCGAGCAGCGCAGACAGCCTTCGCACCGAAAAGCCCTACGGCACGCTCACGATAAGCTGCGAATATCTGCGCAACCAAGAGGCTGCACGCAGCACCGAACCAGCAGACAGAGCGGAAGCAGGCGACGCGCTTGTTGTTCCCTGTCTTGCCGCGCTTGATGAATCCACTATCATCGCCACCTCCTGCGCGGGCGTTGAGCTTCGCTATCGCAGTGCCGATTGCGCCATCTGCCCGAATGCGCAGGGCAGTCTTATCGCGGAAGTGAGCGAACAGGCCGATCATTTGCTCGCAGCGCTCGTAGATGCTTCACCGTACGGGCTTTCGCTCCCTGGCAACGCGCGTGCGATCGCCCCCCAATGGACGATCGTCGAGGCAGAGAGCGAAGAAGCGTCTCGCGCCAACACCTCTCCCGAACTGTCGCGACGCGGCATGTTCGATCACTTCGTTCACCGCACGACCGATTCGATTGCCGAAGCTGCGGTAGGAACATTCTACGTAGGTGCAGAAACACAGCGCGAAAAGCCCGCGCTCGCACAGAGTCTGCTCGCCCGCAAGGGCTTGATGAAGCGCGTTGAACCTGTGCGCAATGAGCGTATTCTGAACGAACTCTATCGTATCGACCCTGCTTGGGCAGAAGCCACGTTGAACGCGGAAGATGATATCCATCTTCCAACTCGCCTTTTTGGGAGCGTGCGCGTTTCTGAAACCACTTGTGATCTTTGTGGCATCTGCATGACCTTCTGCCCCACGGGAGCGTTACGTGGTGTGGCAAACGAGCCAGTGAATTCATTCGTGGCACTTACGCGCAACACAGAAATTCATGGGCAACTGGACTTTCGCGCAAACGATTGCATGGCTTGCCAACTTTGTACCGACATCTGCCCGCATGATGCGCTTGAGCTCCAGCGCGGGATCCGAGAGTGCGACCTCTTCGCGCTCGAGCCACGCACTCTCATCAAAAGATGACAAACTACTCAGTCGTTCGTCACCTGAGCAATTCGTCTAGCAGGCTGGCAGCTTGTTCGTCGAGTTGCTTTTGCAGTTCTTCGTAGATGGCGATCAAGCGGCGTGCTTCAGGCGTGAGCTCGGAGCCCTTGTTCCCTTTGCGCCTCAGCAGCTGGATGTCGAACGATTCTTCGGCATGCTTCAAGATGCTCCATGCCTTGGAGTACGCCATTCCCATCTCTGCTGCCGCTTTGTTGAGCGACCCCGTTTCATCTACGAGCTTGCACAGGCTCACGATACCTTTCCCCAGCGCCGGAGTGTGTTCTTCGGTGTTCTTGGCTTTGATGATGAGTTTGACCTCGACTTCGAAATCGCGGGGATCCATGCGTGCTCCAATCTGGTTGTAACCATATTGTAAAACGAAGAGAGCTCTCTTCGCGCCAAGTTGATCTATTATTCTTATTCGAGAATATATTCTCAATCGAGAATAATTAAAATCGGGAAGCACCGGGAAGGATGAAGATGGAACAGACCAAACCACACGCGAAGAAAGCGCTCGCGTTCCTTGCGATCATCGTGAGCCTCTTGGCTGCTTGCCTGCTTGCAGGCTGCAGCAGCTCGAACTCGCAAGAAAAGGTCGAGCTCGAGATCTATGCAGCGAATTCGCTCACCGACGCGATGAACGAAGCGCAGGAAGCCTACACCAAAGAGAATCCGAACGTAACCTTCAAAGATTCGCAGTATGAAGCATCCGGCACGCTCGTGCAGAAGATCGAGGCAGGTGGCGCACCTGACATCTTTATCTCAGCGAACAAGAAGAACATGGATAAAGTGGTCGAAGACGGCAAGATCGGCGAAGATAAACCCTTCGATCTCTTCGCGAACGACCTCGTTATCGTGACCGCTGAAGACTCCGACATCGATGAGCTCGATCTGGCGCAGGCCTGCGATGGCAGCTACACCATTTCCGTAGGCGATAAGAACGTTCCTGCAGGCACCTATGCCAAGCAGGCGCTCTACACCGTTGGTTGCTACACTAACGAAAGCGGCACCGATGGCGAGATAACCGGCCCGATCAAGGGCAAGGTCACCGAAGCCGATAAGGTCGGTTCCGTCTGTTCGTACGCTCAGTCTGGCGAAGTCGATCTTGGCTTCGTGTACAGCTCCGATGTTATGCGCTATGGCAATATGAAGACCGTCTGCACCCTTCCTGCTGACACGCATAAGCCAATCGTTTATCCTGCTGCTGTACTGAAAGACTCAGCACATGCTGAAGCAGCCGAGGCGTTCCTCTCCTGGTGTCAGGAAAGCCCCGATGCTCAGAAGATCTGGCAAAAATGGGGATTTGAACTCGCTTGATCATGATTTCTGTCGGCAAACAGAACACTTTTTGGCTCGCGCTCATCTTGGGTGCGAGCCTTCTTTTCGGCGTGTTCTCGCTATGCGGGAGCATGCCTACGTTTGCCTATGGTGCCCCTACCGAATCGGCTCAAGCGGGCAGTTCGGCACAGGCGCAAGATGCCAACGCAAGCACGGCTTTCCAGGATGTTGAAGTATCTTCTGAAGGAAGTTCAGCCCGCGCTTCCGGCATCGATTTCGCTCTCTCGGATTTCTCCCGTGTCGAGAAAGGCTCGAACCGCCCGATCGAAGGCACGTACCAGGGCTATTGCTACTTGATGGACGCGCCTGCCGACTCCCTTTGCTTGGTCGACTTGTCAGGCGTGGTGGTGGTCTACGTTCCTGAGGCGCTCGCAAAACAGAACGGGCTCGACCTTGCAAGCGAACAGACCCAAGCCAATCTCAAGCTCCTATTCAGCGCGCTCGATTCCTATGATGCCCAGGGGAATTCCGTCGTGAAGAACGATGCGGAATGGCTGTTCACAAGCAAGCAGACCTTCACCACACACGGCCTTACGATCGGCTTTTCCCAAGAATACAAACCAGGGTATTTCTACACCTCCGTCCAAACCGAAACGGGCGCGGATGTGATGGGCGAAGAAAGCCCTCTTGCTACCGATGCGAACCTGCGCCTCTCTCATGTCGATTACGCCAACCTACAGGCAAGCGATGCGGTGGCCATCGCGGCGGCTCCTTCGGCCTTCGAACAACTTGGCAGCTTCTTCCAGACCCTCGACTGGTCGCCCCTTCTGGTCACGCTCAAGACCACGGGCACCGCTATCATCTTCATCTTCATCTTGGGTTTGCTCGCCGCTTGGTGGACACTGCGCTTGAAGCCGCGCACCCAAAGCATCATGGATGCGATCTTCACGATTCCGATGGTACTGCCACCCACAGTCTGCGGTTTCTTGCTGCTCATGTTCTTGGGCCGCAACACCCCCGTTGGCGCGTGGTTCGACCAGATCGGGTTCCCCCTCGTCTTCAGCTGGCAGGCGACCGTTATCGCAGCGGTGGTCGTAGCCTTCCCGCTCATGTATCGCTCGGCTCGCGGCGCCTTCGAATCGATCGACGCCGACATGCTCGATGCCGCCCGTACACTCGGCTGGAGCGAAGGGCGCATCTTCTTCCGACTCATGCTGCCGCTTGCCTGGTCTTCTGTGGCTGCTGGCACCATGCTCGCCTTCGCGCGTGCGCTCGGCGAGTTCGGCGCAACGCTCTTTCTGGCGGGCAACTACGCGGGTATCACGCGTACCATTCCCATCGCCATCTACTTCGAATGGATGGGCGGCAATATCGAGGCGGCGTTCTTCTGGACGATCGTAGTAATCATCATCTCCTTCGCGGTGATCTTCGCGATCAACCTCTGGAGCAAGCGCACGACGAAGTATCGTCGTAAGGAGGTGGAACTGTGAGTCTGGTGGTCGACATCGAGAAGCACTACGGCACCTTCGATCTGGAAGTTGCCTTTGAAGCGGCGCACGAAACGCTCGGCTTCTTGGGCGCCTCTGGGTGTGGCAAGTCGCTCACACTGCGCTGCATCGCCGGTGTTGAAACGCCTGATGCAGGTAAGATCGTCGTGAATGGCAAGACGTATTTCGACAAGGCTCCTGGCAAGAAGGCATCCGTGAATCTTTCTGCGCAGGAACGCAAGAGCGCGCTGCTGTTCCAGAATTACCAGCTCTTCCCGAACCTTACCGTGAAGGCGAATATCGCAGCGGGCATTCCGCGCGAGGTGCTCAAGCGAAACGGTGATGCGCTCATCGAGCGTCAACTCACGCGCTTCGGGCTTCGCGGGCTGGAGAAGCGCTACCCTCTGCAGCTTTCCGGTGGTCAGCAGCAACGCGTGGCGCTCGCGCGCATGCTCGCCGCCCAGCCCGCGATCCTCATGCTCGACGAACCGTTCTCTGCTCTCGATGCGCACTTGAAGAGCGAGCTTGAACAGAGCTTGCTCGATCTGTTCGCCACCTATGAAGGAACCATCCTCTATGTTTCGCACGATATCGATGAGGCGTTCCGTTTCTGCGATCGCATTGCGGTGGTGAGCGATGGCACGATCGATGAGATAGCGCCCAAGGATGAGCTCGTGCACGAACCGCGAAGCTTGGCAGCGATCCGGCTTTCGGGTTGCAAGAACACCACCCCGGCACGCTATGTGAGCGATCATCGCGTATACCTACCTGAATGGGGCGTGGAGATGGAAACGAAGCGCGTGGTCCCTCATGACGTAGCCTGGCTTGGCGTGCGCGCCTACCACATCAAGCAGGCGCGTGAAGGTGCCGCGGCATCGAACGCGCAGCCCAATGTGTTCAGGATGCGCTGCGACCGTGTGAGCGATTCGCGTTTCGAGCGTGCCGTCATGGCTGCGTTCGTCGACGAGAAGGGAACTCAGCTTCCCACGGCTCTTCACCTGCAGAGCACGCAGGATAGCAAAGTGCGCACCCCAGCACCGCCAGAAAATACCGAGCAAGCATTCCTCAAAAGTCATGTACGATGGAATATCGACAAGCACATTACCGCCGATAACGCTCTGCCTGAGAGAGGAGACTGCGTGTTTCTCACCTTCCCTCCTGAAGCGCTCTATGTGGTGACCCATTAGTCACCTTGCGCAAAGGGAAGCCGAAACACCCTGCTAGTCCTATGAAAGATCGCTTTGGACGCAACATAGATTACCTGCGCATCTCGCTCACCGACCGGTGTAATTTGCGCTGCGTATACTGCATGCCCGAAGCAGGCGTTGAAACCCGCGAACATGATGAGATCCTCTCCTTCGAAGAGATCGTGCGTGTGGTGGAAGTGGCTGCACGTTGCGGCATCAAGCACTTGCGCTTCACGGGCGGCGAGCCGCTCGTGCGTAAAGGAGCGCAGGACCTGATCGGCGCTTGCAAGAATGTCCAGGGCATCGAAGATGTGGCGATCACCACCAATGGTGTTCTCCTGCCACGCTTCGCAAGCGAGTTGAAGGCAGCAGGGCTTTCTCGCGTGAACATCTCGCTCGATTCGCTCAACCCCACCACTTATCGCACGCTCACCCGCTGTGGAAACTTGGACGATGCACTTGCGGGCATCCATGCGGCACTCGATGCTGGCTTCGATCCGGTGAAGATCAATACCGTGGTCATCCGCAGCATGAACCAAGATCTGGCTGCGTTCGCGCGCCTCACGAAAGAGCTCCCGCTCCATGTGCGCTTCATCGAATACATGCCGCTTGGTTCGACCTGTTCTTCCGAGGTTGCTCACTGGGATGAGAGCGAGGTCATTCCCTTGCCCGAGCTGATCGAGGCGCTCACTACAAGCTGCATTGAGGCTGGTCTGGGTGCTCCCTATCCGCTCGACAATGCAGACCAGCGCGCACTTGCGCCCGCTGGCTGGGGGCCTGCGCGTTACTGGAAGCTTCCCGACTCAAGCGGAACGATCGGGTTCATCACTTCGGTGTCCGACCATTTTTGTGCTTCTTGCAATCGCTTGCGCCTTACCGCAGATGGGAAACTGCGCCTGTGCCTTTTTTCCGATGAAGAGCTCGATGTAAGGGCGGCGCTTCGCGAAGGCACCATAGAAGATGTTGAAGCGTTGTTCTGGCAAGCCATGAAGCAAAAGCCCGAAAGCCACGCTGCGCGAACCGGCACCGTACGCGAAATGGTCCAAGTGGGTGGCTAAGCGCTAGAATAGACGCGAACGATACGAACGCACGTCGAAGAGGAACCGATGGCAGACGAATTGAAGCTGAATCACTTAACTGAACAGGGCAATGCCCACATGGTCGATGTGTCCGAAAAAGCCGAGACCAAACGCATTGCCATTGCTGAGGGCTTCATCACCATGCAGGCTGGAACGCTCGCCACCGTGCTTTCTCACCGCGCGAAAAAAGGCGACGTTATCGCGACTGCGCGCATCGCTGGCATCATGGCAGCGAAGAAGACGAGCGAGCTCATCCCGCTCTGCCATCCGGTCATGCTCACTAATGTTACTATCGATCTGCTTCCCATCTGGGGAGATGATGCACCCGCGACCGAAAAGCAGGCGAGCCACGCAAGCGGACCGCACCCTTGCGGCATCCATGTGGTAGCGCAGGCTTCGCTGGTAGGAAAGACTGGCGTTGAGATGGAAGCGCTCACGGCCGCTTCGGTTGCCTGCCTTACCATCTATGACATGTGCAAGGCGATCGATCGCGGCATGGAGATCGGCGAAGTGCGCCTCGTGCACAAAGAAGGCGGCAAGAGCGGTGTTTGGCACCGCTCGTAGCGGTGGGTCCTTCCGCTCTTAAGAATAAGACCTCTGAAACGAATTCACTTCTTGATAAAAGATTCCATCTTATTGATAGCTTTTAAACTATTTGCTGAATTTCTCAATGAATTGTGAAGCTGGAAGAACGAAGGAATACATCTGATAAGCGCTATAGATCGGTTGCTTCAATAAAAACTGAATACCCGCCGGGCGCTCTTTATACTCATTCTTATCAGGCTAGCTCTCCAAGAAAAGATTCAAGGTGCTTGAACAAGTCATGATTCAAAGAATAGTGCATCCATCGACCGTCTTTTCTTGATTTGACCAAACCGCAACTACTCAGAAGCTTCATGTGATGAGACAATGTTGGCTGCGCTATGTTAAGAGTGTCGAGCAAGTTACAAGCGCATATCTCTTCTTGCTTAGCAATGAGCATAACGATGCGCAATCGATTTTCATCTCCAAGAATCTTGAATACCTGCGCGGCATCCTTTGAAGTCATCGCTAAACCTCTATCCTCACATAGTTCGATATTTCTCTATATTCTCTTACGAATGATGCTCGGTCAAGAAACTTACTTACTCTGTAGTGCAACAAAGCAGCTTTTCGACCTCATCAACTTTGAGCACCTTTCCCTGCGAGACGATTTTCCCGTTCACGAGAAGCGCAGGCGTGGACATGACTCCTGCCTCAGCTATCGCGGCTGGGTCTGTGACGTATTCGACGCCCACCGAACCGTCTGCCTTCGAAGCAGCAGCCTGGGCGTTCTCGTGGAGCTGGTGGCAGCGCTTGCATCCCGGGCCCAGCACCGTGAGCGTGATAGATTCCGCCCCAGGCGCATCGCAGGCGTCCCCGCAGTCGCACGGCGCAGCGATATCGCCCTCGGGCAGCTCCACGATCTCCATCTCGCAGCAGCAGCTCTCCTTCTTTTCTTCCTTGCCGAATATCTTTCCGAAAAGTCCCATTTCTATATCCTTTCTCTTAAGGGTCTCCTGTCTTTGTTTTGCCCGCATGACATCACGGCATAATGAGCGTGAATGCGAAGCCGGTGCCTATGGCAACGAGCAGGATGCACAGTACGAACGTCACCACCATCGGCTTCTTGAATATACTGTTCAGAAGCGAGACCTCGGGGATGGAGCACCCGGCACCGCCCAGTATGAGCGCGATGACGATGCCCGAGGACACGCCCTTCTCCATGAGGATGCCCGCGATCGGGATCATCGTCTCCACACGGATGTACATGGGTATGCCGATCACTGCGGCGAGCGGGATGGCCCAGAGGTTGTCCGCGCCCGCGAATCCCTCAAGAAGCTCGGTCGGCACGAACCCGTAGATGAACGCCCCGATGCCTGCGCCGAGGAGCAGCCAGCCGAAGACACCCTTGAACAGCCCAACGGCATCCGTAAGGGCGTACTTGCAGGCCTGCGCTTGCTTCTGCCAGAACGTTCCCTTCAAGTTCTCCCATGTTGCCTCGTCGCCCCCGCAGCATCCACCCTTAACGGCAACGTTCTTGATGTAGCGCGAGAACCCGATCGCGTCGAGCACGAGCCCCGCGCATACCGCGAACGCGAAGGTAATGACGGCGTAGACCGCCGTTGGCACGGGACCGAAGAACACGAGCAGGAGCGCGATTATCGCGGGGTTAAGTATCGGGGAGGTCATCAGGAACGAGATAGCTCCTGAGAAGGGCGCGCCGCTCTTGAAGAGGCCCACCAAGACGGGGATGGTGGAGCACGAGCAGAACGGCGTTACCGCGCCGAGCGCAGCGCCCAGAATCGCGTTGGTCACCTTGTGTGGACGCGAAAGTATGCGCTTGATGCGGTCCTTGGACACCCACACTTGCAGCAGGGCTACGAAGAAGCTTATGGCGACGAAGAGCAGGAACAGCTCTCCAAACAGGTAGACGAACGTGCCTAGGACGTTAAGCAGGTTCTCCACGGTGAATAAGCTATCGAACATTTCCATCTCCTTGGAGGCCATCGGGGCTGACAGGAAGGAGCTTGGAGCTCGAACATCCGCCGACCGAGACCTCGCGAATCAATTTGTCAGTTACCGTTTGCGAGGCTGGCAGGCTCACACCGACCTGCACCTGTACCTCCTCTTACATCTGCACATGGCAGTCTCCTTCACGCGAACAGGGGCTGTAGCCAGTTGAACACATAGCCGCTTATGATCATTCCGACGAGACAAAGACCAATGAATGTAGCAAGCAACTTCGGCTTGACCACGCGTGAAAGCATGGTGAGCGATGGAATCGACAGTACGGTAACGCTCATCATAAAAGCGAGTATGGTGCCAAGGCCGACACCCTTCTCAAACAACGCTTCTGCAATAGGAATGGTCCCAAAGATATCAGCATAGATCGGTGCGCCAACGAGCGTGGCAAGCACGACTGCAAACGGGTTGCCATCACCAAGAATTGCCTCGATGATTTCTTGCGGAATCCAATTGTGAATAAGCGCGCCTATCGATACGCCAATAAGAATGAACGGAAACACTTTGCGGAAAGTCTCACCAGTTTGCCCAAGAGCATAGGATATACGTTGCTTTTTCTTCAGGCTTTGCACCTGTGCAGCATCAAGTGGTTCACCCCGCACAAAGTCAGCGACCTGATCCGACATCTTCAATTTCTGAATGATCGAACCTCCCACAACCGCAATGATAAGACCAACGATCGTATAGATAAAAGCAACGTGCGGTCCAAAGATACTCATGATGAGAACGATTGAGGCAATGTCTACCATGGGAGAGGATATGAGAAAAGAAAAAGTAACGCCAAGGGGCAAACCCGCACGCGTAAAAGCAATGAACAACGGAATGGACGAACAGGCGCAGAAGGGCGTTACCGTTCCGAGCAGCGCCCCCACCACGTTGCCACTAAAACCTTTGAAACGCCCAAGAATGTGCTTGCTTCGTTCGGGTGGAAAGTAGCTCTGAATATAGCTGATGATGAAAATCATCACACAAAGCAATATAACGATTTTTATGGTGTCATAGATAAAAAAATGAAGGGTTCCACCCCATCGAGACGAAGCATCCAGACCAAGCGCATCGATGAATATCGCAATCAGATCCGAGAGCCACTGCATCTTAAGAAGTTGATCCATTAAGAACGATCCAACAGCGTCCATATTTCCCCTATATATTTATAATCATCAATATAACGTATTTTAATAATATTGATAGATTTATATATGTCAATATATTAGGAACGACACAGCACTTCGTTTTGGCTGAAGAGCTTTTATTCGGTGTTAGTGGCCTTGCCCATCCATCATCGCAAGCGCGTGCTCGAGCACCTCGTTCACGGCCTCCCAGTTCTCGCGCACCGCTTTTTCACTTCCCGGGAAGTTGATCACGAGCGTCTTGCCACGCTGCATACACACCGCACGTGAGAGCATCGCGCGGTTGGTGAACTTCATGCTATAAGCGCGCATGCCTTCGGCGATGCCGGGAACCGGACGGTCGCACACATCTTCGGTGGCCTCTGGTGTTACGTCGCGCGGAGAAAGCCCCGTGCCGCCACACGTGATGACGACATCAGCTTCGAAACGACCGCACGCTGTCACGATCGCTTGCGCAATGAGCGAGCGTTCATCGGTCGTTACGACATGCGAAACGCACGTCCATCCTTTTTCGGCGATAAGCTCTTCGAGCACGTTGCCCGCCGTATCGGTCTCAAGCGTACGCGTATCTGAACAAGTGATTATTGCGAACTTCATGAGATAACGCTCCCTTCCTCAACGTCGAGCAAGATGCACTCGACTTGCGCACCCGCTGCAATGCGCTTACCCTCTGGCACCCCTGCTGGCAGCACCGCCAGGCAATTTCCTCGTTGAAGCGTGCCGAATAGGCCTGAATTCTGATTCTTAGCAGGCACGACTACGAGCTTGCCTTCTTCATCATGTGTAAGCGTAGCGCGTAAGAGCAGCACGCGCCCATCCTTCTTCTTGCGATCCTTCGCGAGCGTTGCCTTCACACGTGGGCGCTCGAAGGTGGTGAAGCCCTGCATCTTGCGCAGCGCTGGACGAATGAACATCTCGAAGCCGCAGTAAGCTGCTGCTGGATTGCCCGAAAGGCCGAAGACCGGAACGCCCTCCACGAAACCGAAGGCCTGAGCTTTGCCGGGGCGCATGTTCACGAGCGTCATCTCAAGCGCACCCATCTGCTCGATCACGTCTTTGATGAAGTCGTAATCGCCATTCGATGCACCGCCCGAGGTAACCACGAAATCATGATTCATGAGCGCGGTTTCCACAGCATCGCGGATCGCGATGAAGTCGTCTTTGACGATCGGGAAAATAGCAGGGATACCGCCAGCTTCTTTCGCACAAGCAGCCAGCGCATAGGCATTGCCGTCGCGAATCTGCCCAGGACCAGGCACGACCGTAGGCTCGACCAGTTCACTGCCGATCGAGATGATGGCCACCTTGGGGCGACGATAGACCGGAACCTCCATGATGCCGCAGCTTGCGATGAAACCGACCCCTGCCGCGCGAATCACTTCGCCTGCATGGATCGCCACTTCACCACGCGCGATTTCTTCGCCCGCTTCGCGGACATTGCTGCGCAGCGCCGTAGGTTCCGTGAACGCAACGCAAGATCCCGCACGGCCATCGCTTCCTTCGTAATCGACCAGCTCGTATTTGACGACCGAATCAGCGCATGCGGGCACGGGAGCGCCGGTCATGATGCGCACGCATTCATCATGTGCCAGATCGCCTTCATAGGTGGAACCAGCGGGGATTTCCGCAACGACCTTCAGCTTCACAGGAGCGTCTGCTGTCGCGCCTTCGATCTGTGCTGCTTTGAGCGCGAAGCCATCCATGGCTGCATGGGCGAACGGCGTGATATCGATATCACTGGTGAGGTCTTCGGCAGCCACGCGCCCTACCGCATCAATAAGACTCACCTGCTCAACTTCAAGCGGATGGATGTTCTTGAGGACAATCTCGCGTCCTTCTTCGATGCTCACCATCTCTAGATCTTTCATCATTTCCCCTTCTTGATGTTCCCTATGATTCCTTATGATTCCCTTTAGACCAGGTGCTCTACAGATCGTGTTGCGCCTTCAAGTACGTGCGCATCGAATAGAGCGTTATGTCGCTGCGATTCACCACGCCCACGATCTTGCCTTTGTCGAGCACGGGCACCTTCTTCAAATGATTATCGCCGAGCACGCGGCAAACTTCGGGAAGCGTAGCAGAAAGGTTGATTCCCACCACGCCTTTCGTTGCCACGTCCATCACGTTCATGCGCATGAGCGCGGCAAGCTTCTCGTCGAAGGTGTCGTTGTCGTTCGAGGCCTGCATGATCATGACGATCGGATCGGTGTAGAGATGGCTGCGCTTGGAAAGGAAGCGCATGATGTCGCCATCGGAAACGAACCCGACCGCGCGTCCTTCGCTATCCACGACTGGCGCCGCGCTGATCTTGCGTTCGACGAGCACACGCATTACATCGAGCACCGAAGAGCTTTCGGGCACCATGAACACATCGGTCTTCATAATCGATGCGAGCACGCTCTGCTTCTCCTGCTTATCCAGGTCGACCTTCGTTTCCGCATCGCCGTTCTTCACGAAGATGAGCACAAGGATGAATCCGATAGCGCAGAGCACCGCAGAAACCCCGAATGCGGCATCCACGCCGTGCACGCCGGCAAGCGTCGTGGATTCGGTTGCCATGAGCGAGACCGACACCATCGCGAACACCGAGGTGAGGATAGCGGTTCCCAGCGAGCCCGCGATCTGGCGGAAGGTGTTGTTCACCGAGGTACCATGGTTGATCAGGTCGTTAGGCAGCGCGTTCATCGCCCAGGTGGTGATGGTCATGTTGATGAGCGCCATGCCAAAAAGGCGGATAGCCATGACAACCGCCACGTAGACAAGGCTCACTTCAGGCCCTAGGAAGGCGAGCATGACCGTGCCGATCGTGAGCATGAGCGTGCCCGTAACAGCGAGCACACGCGGTCCGTGGCGGTCGAACCAGCGTCCTGCGATCGGGCCCATGATGCCCATGATGAGCGCACCGGGCAAGAGTACGAGACCGGATTCGGTGGCAGAATAGCCAAGCAGTGATTGCAAATAGATGGGCAGCAAGATACCCACGGAAAGGAGCGCCGCCTGCACGACCATGCCGATGATCGTGCCCATCAAGAAGATCTTGTTGGCAAGCACCCGCACGCGCAACATGGGGTGTTCCATCGAAAGCTGACGGCGGAAGAACAGCACGATCACCACGAGGCCGACAATGAGCGAGACGGAGAATTCGATGCCGAAACCGCCATTGCCGATGATGGAGAAGCTATAGAGCAGCGAGCCGAAGCCGAGCGTGGAGAGCACCACCGAAGGAACATCGAGCCTGGCATGCGCATGCTTTGCGGGGACGCGATCCATGGTGAAGGGTGTAACGAGCGCTACGATCGCCGCAAAGGCAGTTACCACATAGAACATGATGTGCCAATCGGCAGCATCGATGACCACACCAGCAGCCGTGGGGCCAATAGCCGGGCCGAAGGCCATCACGATGCCGAAGAGCCCCATCGCGAAGCCACGGCGCTCGATCGGGAACGTGAGCATGAGCACGCTCATGACCATGGGCATGAGAACACCCGCACCCACTGCCTGAACGATACGACCAGAGAGCAATACCGGGAAATTCGGCCCCCAAGCAGCGAGAAGCGAGCCGATCGCGAAGATCGACATCGAGAACAGGAAGAGATTGCGGATAGGAAAGCGATCGATCAGAAACGCGGTCACGGGAACCATGATGGCGTTCACGAGCGTGAAGCCGGTGGTGAGCCACTGACCTGTGGCGGCATTGATGCTCATGTCGACCATGATGGAAGGCAGCGCTGGCGCTACCACTGTTTGGTTGAGCACTGTCACGAACGTGCCCACTAAAAGCAGCACGATCATGACCGTCTGTCTGTGCGTTAATCCCAGGCGGTTGACCTTCGTTGTGGTCGTATTCGCCATGAGGGGTTACTCCGTTGGTTCTTCTTCGGAATCTAGTTTGAATTCAACACCGATCTTATCGATGCGCAGCGCATCCATTGCCTTAGCCGTGAAGGTGATCGTACGTTTATCGTGATGGATCTCGATCGAATCGCCTTCAGCGGGGATCTTGTCGATCAAGTCGAGCATGAGCCCTCCAACGGTCTCATAGTCGTAGATAGGCACTGGCTCGAAGCCGAGGAATTCCACGAACTGGTCGACCGGGAGCGAGCCATCGACCAGATAGCTGTTCTCGCCCACCTTCAGGATCTCGTCCTGATCGTCGTGGAGGTATTCGTCTTCAACGCTTCCGATGATCTGACCGATCACGTCGCTCATCGTAACGATACCCGACGTGCCGCCATGTTCATCGACCACTACAGCGATCTTGGTGTGCTTGTCCTGCATCATCTGCATGAGCTTGTCGAGCGCCAGGCTTTCAGGAACCGGATTGATGTCACGAATGACCAGGTCGTCTTTAGTCGAATCAGGCGGCAAGCGATACGCATCCTTAATGTGTATGAAGCCGATGATGTTATCGGTGTTGTCCTTATAGACCGGATAACGCGTGAATTTATTCGCGCCCATGATCTCGAGGATCTCTTCTAGATCATCGTCGATGTCGATCGCGATCATGTCGGTGCGCGGGGTCATGATGGCTTTTGCGTCCTTATCATCAAGATCGAAGACATTATCGAGGATCTCGAACTGATCGGTAGCGAGCTCGCCGCTCTCTGCACTTTCTTCGAGCAGGATCTTGATCTCTTCTTCGGTATACGCCTGATGTTCGCTTGCAGTATCGTGACCGGTCAAGCGCATGATGCCATTAGTGGTGGAGTTGAAGAGCCACATGATGGGGTACGTGATGCGATAGAACCAGTAGAGCGGCGTGGCCGAGAAGAGCGCATAGCGTTCGGTGTTCAAGATGGCCATGGATTTCGGCACCAGTTCGCCAAGGATAACGTGCAGCGCTGTGATGATGATGAAGCCGATAGCAACCGCGATCGCGGAAACCGCTGCATCGGGCAACCCCAGCGCAGCAAGCGGCTCGTGGATCACGCTTGAAACAGCAGGTTCGCCCAACCAGCCGATTGCCAGCGAAGCGAGCGTGATGCCCAGCTGACAGGCAGAAAGATAGGCATTTACATTTTCGGAAATCTCTTTTGCTCGTTTCGCACCGCGTGCGCCTTCTTCAAGGAGAATATCGATCTGCGATTTCCTGACGCGCACGAGCGAAAATTCAGCAACAACGAAGAACGCATTCATCAGTAAGAAGAATGCGACTAAAAGTATACTGACAACAAACACCATTGAGGCTTACTACTCCTTAATAGGCTCTCTCTATGATTTTCCCTTAATCGTCTGTGCTGTTTTGCTTAACCATTGAATATACATCAAAACGTAACTAATGATCGGGAAGCATGCACCTCTTGTCTGTTTATTTTAGAGCTTCGATCTTTTCATTTCTCCGTTTTGTCTTGGTATTAGTAAAATCTACGATATGTCGACATTTTTTGAAAAGCTGGTGGCTGCTGTGCGCTTCCTCGGCCATTATCTTTGGATCGCCCTGAAAGCTCTTGGGCGATTCTTACTTTGGCTTGGTGCCCTGCTCGTGCGCTCTTTGAGCAACCTGATCACCTGGATTCGCCTGAACCTGCCACCACGCGTGCAGTTCATCTTGTTAGCAGTAGTGGTTGCGATCTTGATCGTGTTAGTTGCGCTCGTCTTCACCGGGCATGCTTGCACGTTCGCACCCGATTCCGAAGAGCCTGCAGAAGAGCAGCCGCCCGAGATCACTTACACGCCTGACGAGACCGACTATAGGCACATCGCGATCCAACCCGATACCATTACCTCGTTTTCACTCGTCGAAAGCGGCAACCAGATGTATGCCAGCCTTTCGGAAGATGAGAATCGCTCCATCACTGAAGACCTTTCATGGCTCGAAGCCGATAACGAAGACGTGGGCTTTTTGATCATGAATCTGAACACGGGTAGCGGGTTCTGCTACAACATCGACACGCGCATCTATGGGGCAAGCACCTATAAAGCACCCATAAGCGCGTTCCTCTGCGAAGAATATATCGACGGCGGAACGCTTAATAAATCTGCTGTGAGTGACCGTATCGAAGACGCGATCGTATGGTCAGACAATAATTCCTATCGTTCGCTCAAGCACAGCTACGACGGCTCGGACCACAACAGTTGGCTTTCAGAGATGGGGATCGACCCCGCTAACTACATGGCCACCTTCCCCTCCTATTCCGTTCGCGATTCCGCAACGCTCTGGACGCACATCTGGGATTACCTAAACTCGGGCAGCGACACCGCCACCTGGCTTAAAGGGCTGTTCGAACGCACCGAAACCTCCTTCTTGCGCAACGGCGCCGTTGAAGCCGGGATGGATAACGCAACCGTATATAACAAAGCAGGCTGGTGCGTTTCAGAAAGTGGCAGAGAAGATGCTGTTAACGATGCAGGCATCGTAGTTGATGGCGATAACACTTATCTGGTGGTTGCTTTCACGAGCAGACCCGATTCCCCTACTGCTGAAGCGAATCTCTCGGCTTTGTTCGCTTCGCTTTTGAAGGCACGCCACTCTCTCGATGCTTCGAGCGCCACCTGGGATAATGTCGAAGTGGTCGAAGCGCCTGCTGAGGGCGAAGGCGATACTGGCGTCGAGTTGGCAGTAGATTCTCCAGATGAAGGATCGACCACAGCGGTTGTGAAATCTGGCGCTTCTCAGGGTGATTCGACGATCGTTCACGCATCGGATACGCTGCTCATTTCAAAAGCCCCTCGCCAATATGCCATTGCGGAGTGGCGCTGATGAACGCGACTGAAGCATCAGTCCAGACGAGCGCGATCGCTGAAGCGCCCGAAAAGCCGCAAACCTTCACGTCGAAATTGCTGATGCTCACCTGGGTGTTTGCTGCAATGTCCTTGCTTGGGCTTGCGGGCGAGACCCTACAGCACTATATCGCCTTCGACGGCGATGTCGAAAGCCGTGCAGGGCTTTTGTGGGGGCCGTTCTCCCCCATCTACGGAACAGGGGCGTTCCTTCTTACCGTCTTCGCGCTCAGGCTCGATGGCGCCAAGTTCCACTCGAACTTCAGCATCTTCTGCATTGCTGCTGTGGTGGGTGGCGCAGTGGAGTATTTGGCGAGTTGGGCAATGGAGGAGTTTTGGGGCATCGTTGCCTGGAGCTACCTTGAAGCGCCTGGTAACTTCAACGGCCGCACCGACATCTTCCACATGGTCATTTGGGGAATACTCGGGCTTGTGTGGGTGCGCCTAGGCTACCCCTTCGTTAAGAAGATCTTCGCAAAGGTGAATACGGAGGGTCTTGCCTATCGTATCGTGACTTGGGCACTCTTCGCGTTCCTCATGGTCGATATCGTTATGACCGTGGCTGTGATGCTGCGTGCCGATGCGCGCTGCCACGGCGTGGAGGCCACCACCCCCATCGAAACTGCCTTCGATACCTATTATCCTAACGAAGTGCTGCAAGCGCGCTTCGAGAACATGGGTGGCATCGGCCGCCCTGATTAAGGTAACAAACAGCCGGTCGTTCGTCACCTTTTAAGCTTTAGCGCCGTATTGGGCGTAATAGGAATCGATGGCTGCTTTGAGCGCATCGTCGATGATGATCTTGCCCTGCACTTCCTTGTTGTACAGGCATTCGGTCACCTCTTCCATAGTTACGATGGCAGCCGTGGGAAACCCATAGCGCTCCGAAACCTCATCGAGCGCGCATTTCTTGCCTTCTTTGCCTACTTCCTGGCGATTGAGCGAAACCATGAGGCCCACCACTTCCACATCGGCCTGCGCCTTGATGATGGGATAGGTCTCTTCGATCGATTTGCCTGAAGTGGTCACATCCTCCACCATGAGCACACGATCACCATCATGCAGATCGCTACCGAGCAGGATGCCCGTGTCGCCATGGTCCTTCACCTCTTTGCGATTGGAGCAGTAACGCACCTCTTTGCCATACAGCTCGTTCAGCGCCATAGCGGTGACCACCGAAAGCGGGATGCCCTTGTACGCCGGCCCGAACACCACATCGAAATCGAGTCCGAAATTCTGTTCGATAGCTTGTGCGTAGTAGATACCCAAACGGTGCAGCTGATCGCCTGTAACGTAGGCGCCCGCATTCATGAAGAAGGGAGACTGCCTTCCGCTCTTCAGCGTGAATTCGCCGAACTTGAGCACATCGCTCTCGACCATGAACTCAATGAACTCTTCTTTGTAGGCTTCCATCAAAGCTCCCTCCGCATGCTTCTTCGTTGGTTGAATCGATGTTTCCATCTTACCAGCATCTTCTGAGGAATCTTCGGTCACCTTGAGATCAGCCGGGATGAGTTTTTAAGGCTTGCGTGTGTTAGGGGTCGTGTAATTTGACACCTTTTTCAAGGTGTCAAATTACACGACCCCTAACACAACACGAAACGCCCTGCCTCTTAGCGGGTGCGCAGGGGTTTCTTGCCCCAGTAGAGCCAGAAGAAGCGGTTCTTGATAGGAGCGGTATTACCCACCTTCTCGAGTGTGGCCAGCGCAACATTGCGCGCCGAATCGGGCTTGCGCAGCTCAGCCCCGCCCTCTATCATGCGATCGAGCATCGCAGGGTCTTTCTGGATTTCGCGCAACTTCTCCAACAATTCGGGCGAGGTAAGCACTTGATAAGCCGCTCCCGCACGGGTAACGGTAGTGGTGTTCGCGTCTTCCTGACCGAATGAACGCCCAACGATGATGAGTGGCAAGCGCGAGCAAAGGCATTCGGTAACCGCCAAGCCGCCCGATTTAGCAATAGCCAAGTCTGCTGCATTCATCAGTTCGGCGATCTTCTCAACGTAGTTATAGACAGAAACATTCGGGACGCCGCAATCAGTACAGTGTTTGCGCACCTGATCAGCATATTCTTCGTCGCTTCCGGTCAAGAAAACGAAATGCATATCATCGAACGCGGCAAGGTCTTCGATGATCTCATCCATGAGCTCACGAAAGAGCACATAGGGCTGGCGCAAACGAGCACCTGCGATAACGAGTACGATCTTCTTATCCACAGGTAGCCCATATTTTTCAAGGACAGCAGTGCGATCGTACTCCTGATTGAAGCTCGGCTTAACGGGAATGCCCGTGACCTTGATATCTTCTGGCTTCACCTTGCGCGGATAGAGCTCTTCCTTCATGAGCTCATCGGCAACGCAGAACAGGTCGCTGAAGCGATGCGGCCACAACCCCTCCACGCCATAGTCGGTCGGCACGCAAACCACCGGGAAGTCGAACTTGGTGATCATACGCGCAGCCACTGCCGCATTCGCCGCAACGATGTGCGTGGTCACAATAGCGATCGGTTTGCGCTTCGCCACATAGCGAGTGAAAGCGGAATACATGAAATAGGACCAAATGCTGCCGCCGCCCCACAGAAGGCGTCCAGTCAGAACGTAGTGCCAAGTTATGTCGTAGATATAGCGCGTCGGACCTGTGAAGAGCGTGGTTGTCTTCTCACCATCGAACTTCATATACCCGAAGTCGAGGATGTCGAGCAGTTCGATATCGGCATCTTCAGGAACGAGCGGATGGTTGCCGCGTAAGCGCGCAAACGCTTCGGCAGTAGAAGCTGCCGCGCTGCGATGGCCTGAGCCAACCGAAGAATAGAGCGCAATAACGAGCGGACGATCCGATTCTTCGTTAGCGGTGGTGCTCACCGGGAAAAGATCGGAAGCGCCGATCATGCCTGTTTCAGGCAAGGACTCTTCAGAGCTGGCTTGCTCCGTAAGCTCTGGCATGATCATGGCACCTCCTCTCTTCAGCGTGCAAGATCGATTCAATACTATAGGTCATATCTATACTAGTGAATAATCTCGCAGAATCTCGATAATAAAAGCGGAGGTCGACCACAAGCCGGTATTACGCAAGCTGCGGCTTCTTCGCATCGTCCTTTTCGGCCATCGCTTTGATGGTGACGATATTGGCCATGGTACCGCGAATGACATCCGCACGAGAAAGCGAACCGACCAGCTCACCCTCCTCGACTACCGGCACTTTCTTGATGCGCTTTTCGGAGAGCAGACGACAGGCATCTTCAAGCGAGGAATCGCTCTTCACCGCGATCACGTTCTTGGTGGCGATCTGCATGACATTCATGTCGATGAGCTTGCTGATGCGCTGCGGGAACGTTTGCGGATCGGGAACCTGATAGAGCATGTAGGTCGAGTCGAGGATGCCATCGTTGCGACCGATGTATTTCATAATGTCACCATCGGAGATGAACCCGACCACCATCTTGTTATGATCCACGATCGGAACGCCGCTCGCTTTGTTGTCGACCATGATCTGAGCAACCTCGCGAATGGAGGCAGTGTTCGTAACAAAGTACGGCTCTGGGTTCATCGCGCGAGAGACCGGGATCTCATCGGTATTATCGCTCGGGCTGAACTGCTGCATGGACATAGGTGCAATGTGCGTATCGCGCTTGCGCTTGTCGCGCACGAAGAACATGACGACAATAAACGCGATAGCTGCCAGAACAGCCGTTGCCACGAACGCCAGATGATCGCCCTCGTAAAGCTGCATGGTGGGATCAGCATTCGGTGCGATGGTCGAACCGAGCGCCGAGATGGACACGATGAGCGCCGTCATGAACGCAGCCGAGACCTGGTTCAGGGTGTTCGTTACTGCATTGGCATGCTGGATGACGCTGTTGTCGAGCGAATTGATGCCCCATGTGTTCATCGGCGTGGTGAGGAACTGGATGCCCAGCGCAACCACTGTGTAGATGGCACAGATGACCAGCAGATCGGTGTTCATATCGAAGAGCAGGAAGCCGAGCGTACCCACGAAGAAGATGGTAACGCCTGGCACCACGCACTTGCGCACACCCCAACGGTCGAACAGGCGGCCTGCGAAATAGCCGACGAAGGCGCCGATCAGCGCACCGGGCAGAAGCGTGAGGCCTGTCTCGAGCGCCGAGAAGCCACGCAGGGTCTGCAGATAGAGCGGCAGGATGGTGCCGAGGCCGATCAACACACCAAAGTTGATGATGGCAACGATGATAGCGATGCGGTAATTGCGCGTCTTCAAGACCGTTACCTTGAGCAGGGGATTCTCAAGCTTAAGCTGTCTGCGCACGAAGATGGCAATGACCACCAGGCCAACCACGATGAAGCCTGCAGTCATGGCGGGATTCGTAGTAGAAGAGAAGGTGGAGAGCCCGTAGAGCAGGCACACCAAACCGACCGTTGAGAGCAGGACCGACAGCTTGTCGAAAGACGTGCGCTCGAAATCGCCATAGTTCTCGAGGAATTTCACCGCTGAAAGAACCAAGAGAACACCTACCACCGTGATGACCACGAAGAGCATCCTCCAGCCGATGCTGTCCACGAGCACGCCAGAGAGCGTCGGGCCGACTGCCGGCGCGAAACCGATCACGAGCGAGACCAAGCCCATTGCGCTTCCGCGCTTCTCGCGCGGGAAGATGAGCAGAAGCACCGTGAAGATCATGGGCATAAAGACACCCGCCGCGATAGCCTGGCACACGCGGCCGAGCAGCAGGAAAATGAACCCGGGTGAAAATGCGCAGAGCAAACTGCCAGCCGTGAAGATGATCAGACCCGTGATGAAGAGCTGACGCGTACTAAAGCGACCGATCAGAAACGCCGAGAGCGGAATGACCACTGCTTCAACGAGCGAGTAAATGGACATGACCCACTGTACGGTTGGCGCATCGATAGAAAGATCGCGCATGATAGAAGCAAGCGCTGGCGAGAGCAGCGTTTGATTGAGCACGACCACGAAGGTACCGATGAGCAAGACGGCTACTGTTGAAATCTGCTTGCGTGTAAGACCCATACAGACAGATCCTTTCCAAAAAAAGATGCGTACGATGCTTGAGCGAGCGAGGAGCTTTTCGTCTCCTGGCCCCGAATTTCATCCGTGAAAAAAGGACGGTCAATTCCGTCCTTTCCAAACTGCAGCGTTATTCGCTACAAAAAGAATGTTGAATAAACAACAATTCTTTACCTTATTACTCTTGAGAAAAAAGAGAAGCGCCGCTCTTTCAAACGGCGCAACTTCTCCATATTTATCGTTCAAATGCGGCGGTCAGCGGTCGCTTCCCGTAAGATGACGCACGACCGGGTAGTTTGTCACCTTATCGCTGCTCGATGGGGACGTAATCCTGTTCTTTGACCGCGGTCTTGTATGCTGGGCGAATGATGCGCTTGCCGGTGAGGATCTCTTCCATGCGATGCGCAGCCCAACCCGCCATACGCGAGCAAGCGAAGAGCGGCGTGATGAGATCGGCCGGAATGCCCATCATGGAATACACGAAGCCTGAATACATGTCCACATTCGCACACATGTCCTTGTTCGTGCCCTTTTCCTGCAAGATAACCTCAGGTGCCAGGCGCTCGATCGACTTCAGCAGATTGAGCTCAGGCTCATATTCGGTACCCTCGGCAAGGCGCGTCGCGAAATCCTTGCAGATGATGGCACGCGGGTCGGAAAGCGTATAGACCGCGTGGCCCATGCCATAGATAAGACCCGTCTTGTCGTACGCTTCCTTGTTCACGATCTTCGCGATATAGGCAGCGACTTCATCGTCGTCTTCCCAGTTCTTAACGTTCTCTTTGATCTCTGCTTGCATACCGAGCACTTGATGGTTCGCACCACCGTGCTTCGAGCCTTTGAGCGATCCGACCGCGCCAGCGTAAGCCGAATACGGATCGGTATCGGCAGAAGAGAGCACACGACAGGTGAACGTGGAGTTATTGCCGCCGCCATGCTCTGCGTGCAAGCACATCATGATATCAAGCATGCGCGCCTCTTCGGGCGTGAACGCGCGATCAGGGCGCAGCATGGAAAGGATGGTCTCCGAAGAGCTCTGACCTGGAACGAAACGATGCATGATCATCGAATCGCCGTGGAAATACGCCTGCTTCGCATGGTAGGAGAGCACCATGATGCGCTGCAGACGAGAGATGAGCGAAATAGCTGTTTTGATCTCATGCTCGATGGAACGATCTTCGGCGTTGGGGTCGTCTGCATAGAGCGAGATGATCGAACGCGACAGCATGATCATCAAGTCCGCTGCAGGATGGCGCATGATACGTGCGGCCGTGAAGCCATCGGGCAGTTCGCGCTCTGCATCGATAGCAGCCACGAACTGGTCGAGTTCGTCTTGCGTAGGAAGTTTGCCGAGCATGAGCAGGTACGCGACCTCTTCAAAACCATAGCGCTTGCTGGGTGAAGTATCGCTGAGCAGATCGTAGATATCGTAGCCGCGGAACGTGAGCTTGCCTTCGACGGGAACCTTGTCGCCTTCGTTCATCATGTAGCCATGAACGTTCGAGATGTTCGTAATGCCCGCGATCACGCCCGAACCGTCGTTGTTGCGCAAGCCGCGTTTGACAGGATACATGTCATAGAGGGCCGGATCGACGGAATTAACCGTTACAATATCATCATAGAGAGCACTGCTTTTGTCTTCGCTCATACACGCTTCCTTTCAACCGTAAAGTTGTATTGTAGCGCGAAAAGCGAATCTTCTGTATATAGAACGCAATCTAACCAGACGACAGGGATGGCTCATGTCTGAAGCGAACATACCCCAAGAACCTTCAGCGGCGCAGAACGCCGAAGATCGCACCGCGCATCCTGCAGCAAGCACAGGTGCGAGCACGCCTGCGAACAACGCAAGCACCCCCGTGCCTACAGTTGCACCAACGGGCCCGAAATGCGACGCAGCCCCTGGTAGCTGGCGCCCCGCGTGGGCAGACCCGAACGCCAAGACCAATCCGCGTCCACAAACGCTCGGGCAATATCTCACGAACGCTTGGCATCATCTTGGCACGGTGTCGCGGCACAAATGGCTTGTTTTCGAGGCCTGCGCACGCTGCGGCATTCCTTGGCAGGGGCTCGTTCATGACCTATCGAAATTCTCACCCGATGAATTCTTGGTAGGCATCAACTACTATCAGGGCAACCGCTCTCCCAATGCTGCCGAACGCCACGATAAAGGTTTTTCGCGCGGATGGATTCACCACAAAGGGCGCAACAAGCATCACTACGAATACTGGCTCGACGTGATCGAAGGCGGAGATGGCACGCTGTATGGCTGCCCCATCCCCACGCGCTATATGGTCGAGATGCTCTGCGATCGCATCGCTGCTTCGAAGGTGTACGAGAAAGAACACTACACCGATGCTTCACCGCTCGAATACTACAAGCGCGAGCTTTCCTCGGGCAACATCGAGATTCATCCCGATTCGGCCGCATTCTTGCTCGTCTTGCTCGAGCACCTTGCCGAACATGGCGAGGCTGAAACGCTGCACTACATTCGTAAGAACATCATCGAGCCGCGCTTCTTGTATGCGCCCGGCGTGACCTTCGACTAGCAGATCGGAAACACCAATATGGAAGGGTTCGTTTTACTCGACACAGGTGCGTGGTCGCTCGTTCCGCCGCTTCTCGCACTCGCGCTTGCACTCATTACGAAGGAAGTCTATTCTTCGCTCCTTATCGGCATCGTTTCTGGGCTGCTCATCTACCAATTCAGTTTGGCTGGTGTAGGTCTTGAACAAACGATCGATGGGCTGTGCCTGCTGCCGAACATCTTCATCGAGCAGATCTCGGCAAATGCTGGTCTTATCTTGTTCTTGGCGCTCTTAGGCGCGCTCACGATGCTCATCACGAAGGCGGGCGGATCGATCGCGTATGCGAAGTGGGCCGTGAAGCGCATCAAGAATCCGCGCGTTGCCTCTATTGCCACCGCGCTTCTGGGTGTGATCATCTTCGTCGACGACTACTTCAACTGCCTAACGGTAGGTAGCGTGATGCGCCCCGTGACCGACCGCTTCAAGATCTGCCGCGAGAAGCTGGCATGGATCATCGATTCGACCGCGGCCCCCATCTGCATCATCGTGCCGGTTTCGTCGTGGGCCGTAGCGGTTGGCGGCTATTTGGGTGAAGACGGCTTCAACACCTTCGTAGCCTCGATCCCCTACAACTTCTACGCGCTGCTCACCATCGTGTTCGTGTTCGCTATGTGCGCTTGCGGGCGCGATTTCGGTCCGATGAAGCGCGCACAACAAGCCTTCGAGACGCGCTTCAAGCAGCCGCGCAAAGGCATCAAGCATGCCGCCGAAGAATCGCTCGCGCCCAGTTCGAGCGCAGTGCGCGAAGACATCGATGAGACGCTCGAAGACAACGTACGCCTACAGGATATGGCGGGTGAAGCGCTGGATGCCTACGACCAGCTCCACATCGCGCGTAACGGACGCGTCTACGACCTGATCGTGCCGATCCTCGTGCTCATCATCTTCTCGATCCTGGGCATGATGTATGCAGGCGGTTTTTTCCAGGGCATCGATTTTGCAACCGCCATGGGTGAAAACCCCATCATGGGTCTGTGCATCGGTTCGGTGGTTGCGCTAGTGGTTGCAGCGCTGCTCTATCTGCCGCGCAAGCTGCTGAACCTTTCGAGCTTTATCACCGGCGCATCGGAAGGCGTTCGCTCGATGGTCGAAGCCATCATGATCTTGGTGCTTGCCTGGTCATTAGGGGGTTGCTGCCGCTATATGCTCGGCACCGGTACCTTCATCGCTGGCTTGCTCGATTCCGCTGGTTTCGCGCTGCAGTTCCTCCCTGTAGTGATCTTCATCGCTTCAGCATTCATCGGGTTCGCCATGGGTACTTCTTGGGGAACGATCGCGCTTGTGATCCCGATCGTGATCGGCGTGTTCACACCCGAAAGCCCGCTTTACCTGCTCACGATCGGCGCAACGCTTGCTGGCGCGGTCTATGGCGATCATATCTCGCCCATTTCGGACACAACGATCCTCTCGTCTGCTGGCGCAAGCTGTAATCACTTGGCACACGTTACCACGCAGCTGCCTTACGCGAGCTTGGTGGCAGGCATTTGCTTGGTTGGATATCTTGTTGCAGGGTTGAGCCTTTCACCTTGGCCTTCGCTGATTGGTGGATTAGCTCTCATCCTCCTGTTCATAGGAGGCTTAGTCGTGAAAAACAGACCGAGCGAATAAGGCTGGGTACTCTTTTTGACGAAGGAAAACTCTTTTGCGACGCGTGGCTCGATCGACGGATAACTAGATGCCTAGACGTTACTTAGACACCTAGCTGCATGCTCTCGCTCAAATACTTCGCTGGTGATGCTTCCTTGCGACGATCAGCGCCCCAGAAGCAACACGACAAGAAGCCTGGTCCCACATGGCAGCCGATGGTAGGTCCGCACGATGATTCCAGGAAGAACGCTGGTGTCTCTGAATGCTTGTTGATAGCCTTTTCGAGTTTCTCAACATCTTCGTAGCAATCGGCGTTACCGATAGAGCACACTGCCACCTGAGGATCATGCAGGGAAAGATAGTTTTCGGCCATGCGGCGGATGCCCTTCTTGCGACCATGCGCAATGCCATTCAGCTCAAGCTTGCCATCGAGAGAGACCGTGAGCATCGGCTTGATGTCGAGCTTCGTTCCCACCACAGCAACGCCTGAGGGAATGCGGCCTCCTCGCGCGAGCGCTTTCAGGTCGTCCACCATGAAATGAATATGCATATAGTTATGAGCTTCGGTTGCCCACGCTATCATCTGCTCGAGCGGCATTCCCTTTTCGCGCTGGCGAACTGCCTCCCACACGAGCATGTTGAGCGGCGTGGCAGGAAGCTTCGTGTCGACGATATGCACCGCAACGTTCTCCGCACCGTATTCGTCCTTCAAACGATCGAGCGCCATACAAGCACCTTCGTAGCAGCCCGAAATACCTGAATCGAAGGCAAGATAGACTGCTGGAATGCCCGACTCGATGGCTTCGCGAAACGCGCTCTCGAACTCATGCTGGGAAGGCTGGCTCGTTTGCGGAGCTGCGCCGTTGCGCATCGCCTCATAGAATTCGTGAGCGGTACGCGAGACGAACAGGTCGTCGACCCCGCATAAGCCTTCGTCTCCGTTGCCTTCGGTATAGGTGAAATGGAGGACCTTGAGCTGGTTCGCTTTGGCAAAATCGGCCGTGATCTCGCACGGAGAATCACCGATGATGTTGTAGCTGTACTGCATGAGGCCTCCCTGGGTTCAATACCAGGCAAAATATTATCATGGGATAGGTTGCGCAGCAGAAATTTGTTATGCGCGATGAACTCTTGCCGTCTGAATCCGCTGCCTTTTGCACTACCTGCACGCGCTCATACAGGCTACCCGAGAGCACCATCTTCTCGCTGGTGCTCTCGAAAGAACTTAAACATGCGCATCGATCAAACCAAGAAAGAGCTGGTAGAGCGTGTTGTCTTCATCGAGCTCAGGATGAAACGTTATGCCGATCTGGTTGCCAAAGCGCACCGCTACCGGCGCTTCATCCACACTCACCAAGGTCTCCACCCCTTCGCCAGTTGCCACGATCTGGGGTGCACGAATGAACGTGAGCGGGATGTTGGGCGCCTCATCTTCGCCTTCCTTGTTAGAACGAAGCGCTGCTTCTGCATGGAAGCTTGCCAGCTGCCGGCCATAGGCGTTGCGTCTCACCTGGACGGGCAGCGTTCCGATCGCGCCTGAGGCCCAACCCGCGCGTTCAAAGGGAGCGCGAGAATCACTCCTGCCATTGGCATGCTCAACCTCGCGTGCAAGGAGGATCAGGCCCGCGCACGTAGCGAGCACCGGCGTACCCGTTTCGATCATACGCTTGATCGGGCCTGCCATAGCGAACTCTTCGAGCAGCGCCGCTTGCACCGTTGATTCGCCGCCAGGCAGCACGATCGCATCGAGCGCGGTATCAAGATCGGCTGCACAACGAAGCTCGATGGTCTCGCAGCCGAGTGCACGCAACCTGGCGGCATGTTCGGCGAAATCACCCTGAACGGCAAGCACACCTATCCTCGCATTCTGCCGCGGGACGCCCTTTGGTTCTGCACTCATTTGCCGCGCTCTTCCATGATGAGGGCGATCTCGTCTTCGTTCACACCCACCATCGCTTCGCCAAGATCCTCAGAAAGCGCGGCGATGAGCTCTGCATCCTGGTAATTCGCAACGCTGCGTACGATAGCTGCTGCACGCTTCGCAGGGTTACCCGACTTGAAGATACCCGAACCAACGAACACGCCTTCAGCGCCCAGCTGCATCATCAGCGATGCGTCAGCTGGCGTTGCGATACCGCCCGCGGCAAAGTTGATCACGGGCAGGCGACCGGTGTCGTGCACCTGACGCAGCAAGCCCAGGGGAACCTCAAGCTGTTTCGCCGCTTCGAACAGTTCGTCGTCTCGCATCGCGGCAATACGGCGGATCTCCGCATTCATCTTGCGCATGTGCCGCACCGCCTGGACCACATCGCCCGTGCCGGGTTCGCCCTTCGTGCGGATCATTGCGGCACCTTCGGCAATGCGACGAAGCGCCTCTCCCAGATCGCGTGCGCCGCATACGAAGGGAGCGCTGAACTGCGTTTTATCGATATGATAGGTATCATCTGCTGGCGAGAGCACTTCCGATTCGTCGATGTAGTCGATGTCGATCGCTTGGAGGATCTGCGCTTCCGCGAAATGTCCGATGCGGCATTTCGCCATGACCGGAATGCTCACCGCTTCCTGGATGCCCTTGATCATCTTCGGATCGCTCATGCGCGAAACGCCACCGGCAAGTCTGATATCGGCTGGGATGCGCTCGAGCGCCATAACTGCGCAAGCGCCTGCTTCTTCAGCGATCCGTGCCTGCTCTGGTGTCGTGACGTCCATGATCACGCCACCTTTCAGCATCTGCGCAAGCTGCTTATTCAACTTGGCACGTTCCTGCGTGCTCTCGCAAGAGCAGGTGCCGTCCTTTTGATCAACGCTCATGGTTGAACTCCTTTTCTTCTCTTCATATCCTCTTTAAGCTGCGAGGTGTCTTCGTTGTCTCTGCCATGGTAAAGTGGTAATGGTCATATCGAAATGACCAAAATCGATGTTTTTATTAAGACCAGTTTCTTTGAGAATGCCTGCGAACAAGAGAGAATGAGCGAGCTATGCTAACGTACGAACTTGATGCGAAGAATTCTCGTAGCCTCTACGAACAGCTCTACCAGGCGATTCGCTCAGATATCGAACTGGCCCGTCTTGATGCGGGCAGCAAGCTCCCTTCGAAGCGGACGCTTGCCCAACACCTCGGAATCAGCGTCATCACGGTCGAAAGCGCATACCGTCAACTTGCTGCCGAGGGCTATATTGAAGCAAAAGAACGACGCGGGTATTTCGTGAACGAGCTTCCTTCTGTTCAAGCGCACGACATGAGCGCAGGTAGCGAACAAATCGAGCATCAGCTGAATGCCGAAGCGGCCGCCAGGCAGATCGATCCGGTCCGATTGAGCATTTCTTCCGTTCCTTCGATCCAAGCAACACCTTTGCTCGCTGATTTTTCAGGAAACGACCGATCAGGCAATCAATTTCCTTTTCATATTTGGGCAAAAACGGTCAGACGCACGCTCAGCGAGGCTTCGAAAGGTCTGCTTCTTCGAACTGCGCACGACAACCGTGGGTCAGAAGAATTGCGCGCTGCGATCGCTCAGCATTTGGCTCACTTTCGCGGGTTGGAGGCTTCGCCCGAGCAGATCGTCATCGGAGCTGGGGCGCAGGACCTTTACGGGGTGTTGGTGCAACTTCTCGGACGTGAGCGTACCTTTGCGGTAGAGAACCCTGGCTATCCTGCATTGCGCACACATTACGAACTGAGTGGTGCGCACGTTGTTGGCATCCCTGTCGATGAAAGCGGGCTTGATGTTGCGACGCTTAGAGCAAGTAAGGCGAGCATTGCCCATTGTTCTCCTGCTCATCAATTTCCCACCGGGAGCGTGATGAGTGCGGTGAGGCGTCATGAATTGCTCGATTGGGCTCGCGAAGCAAGCAAGCAAGACACTTTTCGCAACGCAGAGAGGCCAGATGTTAAAGACCGCCCTTTGAAGCGCTATATCATCGAAGATGATTACGATAGCGAATTTCGCATGCGTGGACGACCGATCCCTCCGCTTTTCATGCAGGACGTTCAGGGGTCAGTGATCTATATGAACACTTTCACCCGCAGCTTGGGGAGCGTTTTCCGCATTGCTTATATGGTACTGCCGCCACAGCTGCTCTCTGTTTTCAACGAACGCTTCATGGCGCGTGCTTGCATGGTCGGTGCGCTCGAACAGCTTGAGCTCGCGCGCTTCATCGCTTCTGGCGACTACGAGCGTCATGTGAACCGCCAACGGACTGCGTATCGACGGCTACAAGACTCCTTGGTCGCAAAGATCATGGCAAGCGAAGCAGGAAACTACGTGCGTTTCAAAGGGGTCGGCAGTGGATTACATTTTTTGATGGAAGTCGATCTGCCCGCAGGGGCCCGCTCGGCAACACCGTTTGAGAACGCCAGCCTTGAACGAGGCATCAAGTTGATAAAACTTGACGAATATTGCTTTTCTCCAATAGTAGAAGAGCGCCTTTGTCCGCGTCTCTCTTTTACTACGCATAGCCAAGAGAACTCATTACTGCAACCAACCTATGTGATGAATGTTTCTGGTCTTGATGCTGAACATGCTAATGAAATCGCAACTGCTCTGATTGATGCGATCTTCTTTTGTTGTGATATAAGTTCGGGTAGTAAGCATCACTAAGGACAGCGCGCACAGAGCACATTTCTATGCTCTATTGTTATTCTCTGTCGTATTGTTTTTCGCTCTTAGCTGGCTCTGATACCCCTCTTTAGTAGGTTCATTGCCATTCGCACCTAGAACGAGCTGATACTTAAAAAAGAAAAACCCCGCATGAGCAGGGTTTTTACAAATTCAAAAATGGTGCGCCCTGAGGGATTCGAACCCCCGACGTACTGATTCGTAGAAGAACGTTTTACCTGGTCAGATGCTGTTTTTAGTGTTATTTATATATATCTACGCTCACTGAAACACTCACTAAAAACCACTATTTAATAATGGTTGCGCGTCACTTTTGCGTCACTTTTTACAACCGTAAAAATTGAAGGAGAAAAACCATGAAAGAAGACAAGAAAGCCAAAACTGAGCGATTGCTAAATGCTGTTACAACGATCAAAGAGACTTACCAAGAGTCAGAAATAGAGATTGTCACCTTTGAAGATGGAAAAAGCGCGGTATATGCAACCACAGAAGCTTTTGAGCTTCTCGCTAATCTTCTACGAGAGGGGGAATAATGGAGCTGTTCGATATCGCAACCAAAATAGAATACATTTCAATCAAAATGGAAAGTTTTTGCTGCCTTGCCGCCGAAGTGAGCGCGCAGAGGAACGGAGACAGACCAATTAGCGCGTTCTCGGATATATTCGAAATGCTATCTAAAGAAGTTAAAGAATTATCTGAAGCAGTCTACGCGGAAGCAAGGAAAGAAAAATAACTAAGTTATTGTAGGTATTGGTCTTATAAAAGAGGAATAACCGCCCCCGTTAAGCAGAAGCGGTTACCTCGACAAGCTGAAAACTTGAAACACGGGGTAACTTGCCGCGGCAACGGCAAGCCGTCCGTGTCAAACATTATAGCAAAAGCACCCCACGCCGAGTGAAGCCGCCTAAAACTTAGGAGGTAAGCACATGCAAGAGCCTGTAAACCTTATAAACGCTATAACGCTCGGCGTGGTCTTACTATTCTATCAGGAATAACATGCCCACGTTGTACCTGGAACGGTACACCTTGAGAAATAACCACGTGATACAATGAAGCCCCTACTCTTGGGGCTTCACCTTTAGGAGTGATTAAGATGTTTTTTGGAGTAGCAGGAGCTTTTACAGTAGCCGGCGTACTCGTTGCCCTTGTGTGGGCGTTCGTTAGGCAATCATGGAAAGATGCAACGCTCGACGTTTGGCGTAAGCAGTGGGATCTACAAGATAAGCGAAACGCTTTAGAGAGGGAGAAAAACGATCTAGAGCGCAACGCAAGAAACGACCTTGAACATGCTGTTGTAAAGAGAAAGCTAAGGGAGAACGGAGACAGTAACCCGTATTTATGCAATGGCTTAATGGGTTATAGGCCAGAGTACGAATACATCGGGAAAGCTTCACTAGATCAGCTTAAAACGATGGCTAAGGAATACGGCATAGAGTACGTAGAGCCTGATACCTCTGATCTTGACAAGCAAATAAACGAACTCACAAAACAACTAATACGCTTAGGCGCAGAATAGACTACAGCCCCGCCAGTTGTGCGGGGCTTTTTTGTGCCCAAACAAGCGAAAACCAACCAAAAATACGTTTGCGAAAACCATCGGTTAATACGGTGGTTTTTTGTTGTCCGCAATATAAAAGACGCTGAGAAGCAGGGCAAATAGACTCCTTCAAAGCCTCCCACAAAGCGCATCTTGCAATAGATAGAGCGGAATGTGGCATATATGCGGGTAATTATTCATAGCTCCCAGAAAATCGGGATAAGTCTCTACAAGTCTCAAAAAACATAGTGTGCTTTTGTAATTTAGAGAATGCGTAAACGCTTCAAAGTTATATATTTCCGAGATTCATATAACTTTGAAATTTGAAATTCTATGATACGCCCGGAGCTGCCTCCCCCGCACCGGTCCCCCAAGGGTGTACATTATTTCGGACACTGGGGGGCGGTGGTTCATCTGGGGTTTCGCATCAGGGCATAAAAAAAGCGCCCTTCCGGACGCTCTAAAGCTGCATTTACGCTACCTATACCGCCTTAGGAAGCACACGCCGCCATTGTTCAGGCATCGCATAATAGAGTTCATCGAGCGCAGCAGTTTTAAGTCTTTGAGCGTGCTTAACGGAGAAGTGCGTATCTCGCCCTATCTCAGCCCATGTTTTACCTGCAATGTACCTTTTGAACAATACAACTCCATGTACGCTATTAGAAAGGCTTAGAAACACGTTATGCGCTATTTCTTGCTGCTCCACGTATTCGCTAAGCTCAGTGCAATACCTCTCTATCAACTCTTGAAGCCTGATAACCCCATCGCTCATAGCGTCATTGTTCCTGCTCTTTGATACTCTCTCACCTGTTGCAAAGCCAGTAAGCGTGAGCCGTGCTCTCTCTCGCTCTATTTGCTCTTGAAGCGTTGAGATGCGAAGGTTCAACCCTCGCAGATATTCCAGGTATTCATTGGCACAAATGGCACGAACTTCTTTAGAGTGATTCAAGATACCCCCTTGCTCTTTGTGTCGTTCAATCTTAGCAAAGAGTCGAACATTTGTTTGTTGCCCTTGGAAACCTGATAGCTTGCAGGTTGGTTAGGCTTTGGCTCTGCCTTGGTTCTGAAGAACAGCAAAGCAAACACCCACGATACAAGGCTGCTAAATCGATAAGAGCAAAAGAAGAACCGCATCATAACGAGGCGGCTCTTCAACAACTACGAAGCGTTTACGATCTTGATACTGTATCAACCTGTAAGGTATTGCGTTCGAACGTCTCAACCAGGGAAGTTGTAACCCTTCTCCTCACGGTGCGAATAAATGAACTTCACCACGCAGGAGGAGATGCACCGTACATCTCTTCTTTCGTTCGGAAATTTCGCCCACAACTACGACAAGCAAAGCCCGAACCATTTGAATAAATCTCAGAAGCGCCACAGTACCCGCATAATTCAAATTCAACCTTCGTCCAGCTCCCTGTTACAACCTGATAGGATTTTTCAGGTTGAACATCAACCAGCGAGGGGCTTACAGGTTGCAGCGAGCTATCTACTTGAGATACCGTGTTCTCTTCCGTGCCTAATTTAATATAGTCAGTCTTATATAGGGTGCGATTTCCGTGGTCGGAAAACCTGACACGGTGGCTACTATCCGTATCAGGTTTTGATATATGGTTATCATCTGGGCTTTCATCATTAACCGTGTTAGAAAACCTGACACGGTGGGGCAATTCGTAGAACGTCCAAACACCAGGGCAAAACGTGCCGTCTTTGCCGCGTCTTGCCTGTTGCATCCTATCGATATAGCCAGCCGCTTCGAGCCTCTTCAACGAGCTTCTAATAGAGGTAATCCCGAATCCCGAAGCCCGTTGAAGTCCCTTCTCTGAGAATTCCCACGTATCAGGTAAGGAACAAATGAAGCAGTACAGCCCAATATCTGACTGCTTGAGTCTCTTATCTTGAAAAACCCTATTATCTATACGCGTAAACCCGCTCTCGTAGTTGCTGCGAACGAATGGCATTGCTAAACTGCCTCACATTGTCGCTCTGCATGAGCAATCTCGAATACAGACATACGGAGCGAAACATACTCACGGGCTTCTGGCATCTCTTCGCAGACGATACGAGCAAGCGCAGACTCGAGAACGTTGTTTACCCTGAATGGTTCACCGTTCGCGTCCACCAGGTCATAGGTGCGGGCTTCCTCGATAAGGCGGCGCATAGCCCAGCGGCGCTTAGCTTCAATGGCTGCATTAACTTCCGAGACCATGCGAGACCACGCAGAGGGGTTTGCCTCAATCCAGGAACGCGCGCGAGCTTCAAGCTCAGCAGCCTTTTTGTTTGCGGGCTGGTCTGTATACGCTTCACCCTTAGGCAGGCAGCAATAGAGACGCAGAGGCGACGCAGAACGCGCCTTATTCCCTTCTGGCGTTGCCGTGGTATTCTTTGTGTTGTCACCGCTTGCGGTGGCTTTGATAGGCTCATACGGGGCGGTGCTTTGGTCGGCTTTTGCTCCGTATGGGTTCTTGTTATCGTTCATTCTTAACCTCACCTTCGATATATTCGATAAACTTACGTTTTGAACAGTAGAGTTGCCGCCCTACCTTACGTGATGGAATGCTTCCGTTTTTCATCTGGCGGCGAATAGTCTGCTCTGAAAGCCCCGTGATCTCCGCAATGTGGTGAACCTTGAGCAGGTCGGGATAGCCGCTAAGAAGCTCGCTGCGAACGCTCTGCACGGGCTGAATCACCACGGGTACAACCTGCGAATCATTGCAAGCGAGGTTATTCATCTTCGCTCACCTCTTCGAAAAGCTCCATCGGGTCACCCGTCCAGCCGAGAGCATCAGCAATACGCTTACCGCGGCGTGGATATGCTGGTTCTTTTCCCTGCTCGATACGACAAAGAGAAGAAGTGTTAACATCAGCAAGCCGCGCAAGCTTTGATTGCGACAACCCTCTTTTTTTACGTTCTGAGATGATTCGAAGCATATTGTGATCTCCTTTATTGACGTGTAAACGGTTCAACGTATATAATCATAGACAGGTCAATAGATACATTTCAAGGGTAAGAAGTTACCCTTTTTGTGGAGGTATTCATGGAGGAAAAGAAGAAAGAGTCGAAACCGCAAATCATCAATCGCGTTACTTTCGGTGATTATATAGCAGAAAAAAGACGCAACGCAGGTTTTAAGAACCGCGAAAGCTTTTCGGAAGCGATCAAGGAAAAAACCAGCCTCATAGTCTCGAGCGAGACAATAAAGCGCATAGAGAGGGGCGACGGTCTGCCAAACCTCGAAACCTTTTTAGCTATTGCTACAACTTTAAAAAGTACCGTTGGCATAAGCGATAGCTGGTGGGATTTTGTCACGGATTCTCTTACTTCGAATATGGACGGACACCTTGAGTTATTGCAAATTCAAGGCGCAATCGGGGGCGCGTTTCAAGGGTTAGAGTTAGACAAAAGTTTTTATGGCTCGAAAGATAACGGGTGGATCACTGAAGGTTATAGCCCGGAGCAGTATTTAAGTTTCGCCCTCAAAAATACAGCCAATACGATAGCCTGCATTCAATCAGACTTAAATCGTGTATCAACATTCACAGCGGAAGACGAAAAACTAAAGCTCAATATCATTGAGCGATTTGATGAATATAAAAAGAGTTCAGAAGAACATATCCAATGGGTGAAATTCATCAGTAGAGCCAAACCCGCCCAGTAGGGCGTTTGGATAGTTTCAGTGAGCAAATGAGGAGGTGAGAAAATGGCTATCACGTTTAGGGGAAGAGACAAGAACAACGTACCCGTTTATCAAATCGATGCTTACTACAACGGGCAAGCTGCCCGTGAGCGATTCCACGGAACGAAAAAGGCAGCTGAAAAGCGTCACCGTGAGATGATTCAATCGCTTGAGGGCGGTCTTAATATCAAAGGTAGCAAGCAGACGTTTACAGAGTATGCTCATGCCTATCTCGAAGAGCGCGCCGCAAGTAATGACATATCCCAAAGGTCACTGAAGAGTGAAGCGTATCGCGTCGAGAAGCTTGTTTGTGTATTCGGTTCGTATCGTCTTTGCGATATAACCGCACAAGTCATTGACAAAGGCATGAAGGAACTTAAAACGAGCAGGAAGAAAGGTACGAAACCGCTTAGCGGGTCAACAATGAACGGGTATTTCAAGCTAATGAATACCCTCATGGAGCGCGCTTTTCTGTACGATCTTATACGCAAAAACCCGTGCAAGCTTGCAAAGAAGCCCAAAAATGACACAGAACAACGCATACCGCTAACAGAAGAGCAAGCGAAAAAACTACACGATGCAGCAATGGAGGATTACCGAACCGCAGTTAATGAGCTTATTGCAAAAGAGAACAGGCAAATTAAACGCGGCAAGGATAAAAACCGCTCGGCTATTCGGGGATTGAGTAAGGTATCTGAATACTTGAGCGTTGTCCTGATCTTGTATACCGGGTTTCGCCATGCTGAAGTTTTGGGCTTGCAATGGTGTGACATAGATTTTAGAGATTGCACTGTTGAGGTTGTTCGCACCGTGGAGCGTGACGGAACGTACAAACCGCCGAAGTCAGAAGCAGGCAATAGAAAGCTTTACCTCACAAGCGAGGTAATTGCGATGCTTAAAGAATGGAAAGGCATTCAAGCCGCTCAGCTCGCAAAGATGGGACTCGTGCAGAAACACGGAAACAAGGTTATCAATTCAGACGGAACTACGATTATTTGCTCAGACACGGGCAGCGTATACGGCTATAACAACCTAAACAGGTTTTGGCGTAGCTACCGTGAGAGGTTCGGCATTTCTCAATGCCTGCACGATCTCAGGCACACATTTTTAACGATAGCCCACAACAACGGCACGGACTATAAAACGCTTCAAACGATAGCCGGACACGCTGACATTTCACTAACCATGAGCGTATACGTTCACAACGACCAAACAAAGGGAAGGGAAGCCGCTGAAAGGGTCGCAGCGGTCTATTCTGAGCCAAAGCAGAATACGCCTATAATCCCCTGGGATGCACAGAAAACGGGGTGATTTTGAGCTTTAGTGCGTCACTTTTGCGTCATTTTCGAATCTTGCGCATCTCAAAGAAACAAAACAGACCGCAAAAAACGCGGTCTGAACTGGGGTTTCAAATGGTGCGCCCTGAGGGATTCGAACCCCCGACGTACTGATTCGTAGTCAGTCCCTCTATCCAGCTGAGGTAAGGGCGCATATCGTTGCAAGCAGTAAGCTTTGCAGCATTGGTTATTTTCTCAATAGAGCAACGCAGTGTCAACCACCAAAAACGGGAGAGGTAAAAACTTCTGTTTAGGGTGCTGCCCTTGCCGTTGGCCTTCAGCGAACCCTTGGGCTTACTGCGCAGCGACCTATTCAGCTGCCTTCGCCTTATCCCAAAGTGCCTGCATCTTTTCCATAGGAAGCTCTTCGAGCTGGACGCCTTGATCGAACGCTTCATCTTCCATGGCTTCCCAGCGATTGCGAAACTTCGTGCATGTTGCCCGCAAAGCGCCTTCGGCATCGATACCCATCTTGCGCGCCACATTCACGAGCGAGAAGAGCACGTCTCCCATTTCAAGTTCGGCCTCATGAAACTCAGGCGTGTTCTTGAGCATCTTGCCGTTCTCCGACTTTGGCGCGCGTGCATAGGCTTCTTGCAACTCACGTGCTTCTTCGTGGACCTTTTCCCACACGTGCGCCACCGAATCCCACTCAAAACCAGCAGCAACTGCCTTGCGTGAGATCTTCTGTGCTTGCATGAGCGCAGGAAATGAAACTGGCACGCTCGCAAGGATGCTTTCAGGCTTTTGCCTCTCCGTCTCACCCGATGTGGCGGCATCCTGCGCAGCCTGCGCGCGCTCGGAGAGCTTGATCTTGTCCCAGATATCAAGCACGCTGTTCGCATCGCCCGCCTGCGCTTCACCGAACACATGCGGATGACGACGGATGATCTTCGCGTTGACCGCGCGACATACATCGTCGATAGTGAACTCGCCTTCATCGGCTGCGATCTGACTTTGCAAGACTACCTGCAACAGCACATCGCCCAGCTCTTCGCAGAGGTGCTCGGTATCGTTCGCTTCGATCGTATCAACCGCTTCATAGGCTTCTTCGAGCATATTCGAAGCGATGGAGGCATGCGTTTGCTCGCGATCCCACGGACATCCATCTGGACGGCGCAATGCTGCGATCGTGTCGACGAATTCACCGAACGATCGCGCAGCTTCGAGGGCATGCGAGATGCCCATTTCATTAGGGTTGAGTTCAGACGTAGCCATGGCTTTCTTGCACACTACTTCTGTTGCGTGTCGGAATCGGCATCCGCAGAGGAAGCTTGGACTTGGACGTTATCGGAAGCTGCCGCACTCCCTGCTTCATCCTGAGTCTCTTGCGCTTCGGGCAAGCGATCTTCTTCGGTTACCTCGTCCTCATCTTCGTAATCTTCATCCTCGTCGTCTTCTTCAGGATCGCGGAAGTCGGCGGGGATGAAGGCTTTGTATTCTTCGGGAATCTCTTTCGCAGGCTCAGGCTTTTCCATTTCATGAACTTTTTCGCTGTTGAGCTTCAACAGTTCAACGATCGCCGCCACCTCTTCAGCACTCAGGCATGGCTCGCCCTGCCATTTTTCGATGAAGGGGATGACCTCGGGGACCAAGCCAACGAAGCATTCGTCGCTTGGGTTCTTGAGCTTGATCTCGGCAACCGTAGGGAACGCGACCATGGGATAGCACTTAAGGCCCGGCTTATCACCGATGAGCTCCTTGATGCAGTGGAGATGAACCTTCGACTGATAGAGCGGGCTCGTGAATGGCTTGCCCTTGATGCCGGGTGCGAACGTCCAGCGGCTGCCTTCCTCATCAGCGTTGATATAGACATAGAGCTCGCGATACTCGAGCGCGAAGATTCCCTGAGGAGAAACGATGACGTAGTCGATGCGCGAACGACCCAACTTCGTGAGAATATAGAGATCCTTCAGGACCACGTAGCCCTCCGGCAGCTTGCTATTCAGGTCAGCAGCAAGTTCGACGCCCTCACGCTCGGCTGTCTTCATGCGATTGCGCTTCTTTCTCACATCGAAGAACAGCGTACCTGCGAGTACGACGAGAACAGCGATAAAGAGAACATTGACGATGACCTCTTGCATGGTTCCTCCTACGAAGTTCTACCAGTCGCATGGCGACCAGCACATTGAATACCTAGAATGACTTAGATCTTGTACATGAACTGGAAGAGATCTTCACGCTGTATGATGATCTGAACGCCCAGTTCTTCAGCGAGACCATCGAGCGCGGTCTGCACAGCATTGAAATCGGCCACAGCCGGATCGAGCGTGACGAGCATGGTCATCGAGAAGATCTCGTCGAGAATCGTCTGGCTGATATCGTCGATATTCGCACCTTTTTCAGCGAGCACCCTCGAAACGCCCGCTACGATACCAGAGCGGTCCTTACCCAAAACAGAGACTACACAGCGCATTGCGCATCCTTTCGATCAAGACGGGCGACCTTTGTGCTGCCGTCTTTTGTGTTAACGCTATAGTAGCGCATGAACACGCCTCCACGTGCATGCGTCTTCTTATTCGCAGAAGTTACGCACCCCTACTCGCCCATGAGCGCAAGCGCATCGGCACGCGCCGTTGCATCCTGCTCGAAGAGCCCACGCACCGCACGCGTGACCGTTTTCGAACCTGGCTTCTTCACGCCACGCATGTTCATACACATATGCTCGGCCTTGATGACGACCACGACCCCTTGCGGCGCGAGTTCGCGCATGAGCGTATCAGCGATCTGCGAGGTAAGGCGCTCCTGCACCTGAGGACGGCGCGCGAAGACCTCAACCAAGCGCGCAAGCTTGGAAAGCCCACAGATGCGACCATCGGCGGCAGGGATGTAGGCGATGTTCGCCGTGCCGTAGAACGGTGCCAGATGATGTTCGCACATGGAGAAGAACGGAATATCGCGCAAGAGGATAAGCTCCTGAGAGTGCTCATCGAAGGTGGTCTCGAAATGAACCGCAGGGTCTTCCTCAAGTCCTGCGAAACACTCCGCATACATGCGCGCTACCCTCTCGGGGGTTTTCTGCAAGCCTTCGCGCTGCGGGTCTTCGCCAATACCCTCAAGGATGAGTTTGACGCCTTCTTCGATCTTGTCCATGTCCATTGCCATTATGTGATTCCTCTTATCCTCATGCCGACAACGCGTTTCGTTGCCTGCCTTTTCGTATTCCTATATGCCATTCGAACAACGACGCTCGGCTTTACTCTTATGCTTTGCGCCGCTCTATCATGCGTGAAACCCCTTGCTACTCCCAGCCTTCGGTGTCCAACTCAAGCGAGATCGGACAATGATCGCTTCCCATGATCTCGGGCCAAATGCACGACATGACCACGCGCTGCTCGAGCGCCTGGCTCACCAGAAAGTAATCGATGCGCCACCCTGCATTGTTGGCACGTGCATTGAAACGATAGCTCCACCAGGTATAGGCCCCTTCGGTGGTAGGGTGCAAACTGCGGAAGGTGTCGACAAAGCCTGCTTCCAAAAGCGCCGTGAATTTCGCGCGCTCTTCGTCCGAAAAGCCAGGGTTGCCCACATTGGTGCGCGGATTCTTCAGATCGATCGGCTCATGAGCCACGTTGAAATCGCCGCACATCACCACTGGTTTCGCATTGCCCTTCGAGCCATCCGGCAGGATACCCTGCTCAAGACCTTGGCATACCTCGCGAAAGACATCGTCCCAGTGCATGCGATGATCGATACGCGCTAGTTCGTTTTGAGAGTTCGGGGTATAGACATTCACGAACCACAGGTGCTCGAATTCGCAGATGACCACGCGGCCTTCCGTATCGAGCTCGGGCACGCCTACCTCATGAATGACCTGGAGAGGAACTTCTTTAGAAAAGACCGCCGTGCCTGAATAGCCTTTGCGTTCGGCATAGCTCCAGGACTGCGTATATCCTGGCAGGTCAAGATCGATCTGCCCTTCCTGCAGCTTGGTCTCCTGGAGCGCAAACACATCGGCGTTCAGCTCGTCGAACACCGCAGGAAAGCCTTTTTTCATGACGGCCCGCAGGCCGTTCACATTCCATGAAACGAATCGCATAAGTTAGATTAACGCTTTCGAGCAGCTTTTTTAGCAGCTTTCGCTTCCTCTTTCGCGATCGCTTCCTTCTTCGCTTGCTTGCGTGCGGCCGTTGCTTCTTTCGAGCGGTCGCCCTTGATGCTGCCACCGCGTGCGGCCTTACGCAGCGGACGGATCTTGATCGCATCGATCGCAACGGCGGCGATCAGGAAGGCATAGCCCAGACCGAAGAAGATGAGGGAGAGGTCCCCGTTGTCGATGAAGTACTCAGGCAACATGACCGGCGGAATGAGCGAGCAGATACCGCAGATGATGACGATCCACCAGAGCATGCGCCATCTCTTGTATTCGCTCGTACCAGGATTGAGGTACTTCGCACGGGCTGCTTTCTTGGTCTCCTCTGAAAGACCTTCCATGGATTCCATGGCCTCGGACCCTTCCATGTCGTTGAGGGTCCACTTGCCACCCTTCTTCTTGGGTTGCTCGGTTGCCTCAGCGGCTTGCGCACTGGATTTGCTCGACTTCTTCTCTGGCTCTTGCTTGCCCTTGAAGCGATCGAAGAAGCTCTTCTTCGGCTTCGCATTCGGATCGGCGATATAGACCGAAGATGCAGCTTTCGTTGCTGGCTTGGCTGAAGCGGCTGACTTGCGCGTTTTGCCGCCTTCGCGCTGTTGGTAGCGGTCGTTCAGAGGGTTGCGCTGTGACATGGAAAGATGTTCTCCTTTTGGTGTTGCTCGATCGGATGAGCGATCGGGTTCCTGATGGGAATGGGCGCCTGGTTCGGCACCAAATGATAGGTTACTGGGCTACGAAGGTCTTTCCCGTGATCTTCTCGTAAGCCTGAATGTACTTTTCGCTAGTGGCTTTGATCACATCTTCGGGCAGATGCGGCGGTTCGCCACTGCGATCCCAGTTGGCATTGAGCCAATTGCGCACGAACTGCTTGTCGAAGCTCGGCTGCTCGGTGCCCTCGATGTAAGTGTCGACCGCCCAGAAGCGCGATGAATCGGGTGTGAGCACTTCGTCGCCTAGGATGATAGTGCCATCCACCTTGCCGAATTCGAGTTTCGTATCGGCGATGATGATGCCGCGCTCACGTGCATGCTCGGCAGCACGGTCATAGATCGCAAGCGTGAGATTCTTGATAGCATTGGCATCTTCGAGACCGATGAGCTCAGCCGTCTTATCGAAGCTGATGTTCTCGTCGTGATCGCCGATCTCTGCCTTCGTGGAAGGCGTGAAGATGGGTTCAGGCAAACGCGAAGAATTCACGAGTCCCGCAGGAAGCTCGATACCGCAAACTGCACCCGTCTTCTCGTAGTCCTTAAGGCCTGAACCGGTAAGGTAACCACGCACGATGCACTCGACCGGGAACATCTCAGCCTTGCGCACGAGCATGAAACGGCCTGCCAGATAATCGGCATAGGGCTTGAACTGTTCGGGCAGGTCGGCCACATCAGCCGAGATGAGATGGTTTTCCACCACATCGGCAAGCAGCTCGAACCAGAAGCAGGAAAGCTGCGTGAGCACCTGACCTTTGTAGGGGATATCGTCTTTGAGGATATAGTCGAATGCAGAAATGCGATCGGTCGCAACGAGCAGGAGTTTGTCGCCTAGATCGTAGAGATCGCGCACTTTACCCTGAGCATCGGGCTTGATATCGATTCCTTGCATGTCGATCCTTTCTGAGTGCCGTACTAAGAAGAAGCTGTACGGCAAAACGCAATTTTCAGTAAGTCTCTATTATGGAACATTTCGCCCGCCTTCGGGAGTACAGGTACGATTTTCCGCATTTTTGTAGAGGGTTTTTTCGCGAATGCCACACAAGGCCTGACCGTGCGCCGTGCCGCCTGCGCTTTTGCTTGGCTAATTTCCGAGACGCTTGGATTTGCCTTTGCGCATCTGCATGGTGCGATTGTAAAGCGGAATATAGATAGTGAAACGTGCACCTTCGTTGGGCTTACCTTCTGCGCGCACCCATCCGCCATGACGATCGGCAATCTCTTTTACGACTGAAAGGCCGATGCCCAAGCCTCCCGATTCCCGCGTACGACCTGCATCAGCACGCCAGAAACGTGAGAAGACGTTCTTCGCCTCTTCGTCGGTGAAGCCGATACCGGTATCTTGCACGACGATCGTGCCCATGAGTTCGCCCTGCGTGACTGACACGCGAATCGAACCCCCTTCAGGGGTATAACGTACAGCATTCGAAATAAGATTCGCCGTGGCTTGGCGCAACATATCAGCATTACCATAAACATATACATATGGATCGTGATGATACGTAAATTCGAGACCAGATTCTTCAACATAAGTCTGGTGGGTTGCAACCACTGTGTCGACCATCTCGACCAGATCGACCTTTGAGAATTCAACCGGATTTGCCCGGTTCTCCAAACGCGAGAGCTTCAGAAGCGCGTCGACCAAACGGCTCAAGCGCCTCACTTCGGAATTGAGCGTCTCAAGACGCTCTTCATCAGCAACGAATACACCGTCGATCATAGCTTCAACCGTGGATTGGATAGCCATGAGCGGTGTGCGAAGTTCATGCGCGACATCAGTGACCAGACGACGCTCCATGTCGCGGTTCGCCTCAACCGAATCGGCCATCTGATCGAAGGTCTTGCCCAAACGTGCAATTTCATCATCGCCCACCATGTGTGTGCGTGCTGAATAGTTGCCTTCCTTAAGAGCGCGTGCTGCATTCGTGATGGAATTGATCGGACGCGAAAGCAAGCGTGCCAGAATGAATCCAGCAAGAATAGCCACTAATACCGAGAAAAGCGAAGCAAAGATCATCGCCTGATAGGATTTGTTGCGGAAATCTTGATCGGCTTGCGTGAGAAGTGTTTGGGAACCAAACACTCGCACGAACACCGTACCTACTTGTTCGCCGTCGACTACGATCGGTGCAGAAGCAGTATTACGCTCGTTTTCAGGTAGCGAAGGGCTAATGAAATTAGCATGCGCACCACTGTTGTACACCACCGACCCATCGGCGGAAACGATTTGAATACTGACCGTATCGTAGAGTGCAGCAGCAGAATTAGCTGCGGCGAGTGCGCCACTATACCAGTCATTAGGTGTGGTTTCAAAGCTTTGGGCGATCGACCCTGCCACCGATTCGGCCAGGTTCTCCATATTTTCGCGTGTATAGCTTTGGAAATATTGTTCCCATACGAACGAGAGCATGCCTACCGCAACGAGTGCAGTCATAAGGGCAATGGCTGCGAACGAAAGCGTAATGCGCGCCGTAAAGGAAACGCCCTTCTTCTGCTTTGTCTCGCCGGATTCGTCGTATTCGACGTTCTCTTCGACCATGGTGCTCTACGTTACCCATTGCGCCAAATGCGCAGTGGTTTATTGGTTCGCTTTCGTGGGATCTTCGAAACGATAACCCACACCATGAACCGTATGCAGCCACTTGGGGTTACGCGGATTGTCGCCGATCTTAGCACGCAAGTTCTTCACATGAGAATCGATGGTGCGCTCGTATCCTTCGAAGTCGTAGCCGAGCACCTTTTCCACAAGCTCCATACGCGAATAGACGCGTCCTGGATAACGGCAAAGCGTGGTGAGCAACTTGAATTCGCTCGCTGTGAGATCGATGACCTCATCGTTCACCAAAATCTTATGACCAGAGATATCGATCGTAAGTTCACCGAACTCAAGCACTTCACGCTGCGGCTCAGCCTCAGAATGCACGCGGCGCAAGAGTGCGCGCACGCGCGCAACAAGCTCACGCGGACTGAAGGGCTTTACCAGATAGTCATCGGCACCAAGTTCGAGACCGATGATGCGATCCTCCACTTCACCTTTTGCCGTGAGCATGATGATGGGCGTATCGGAATTATCGCGAATAACGCGGCAAACGCGCTCGCCCGGAACGCGCGGAAGCATGAGGTCTAAGATGACCAGATCGAAATGGTGACGCGAGAATTCTTCAAGTGCCTCTTGGCCATCAGCCACAGCGACCACCTGATAGTTCTCACGCTGAAGATAAGCCGCGACCGCATCACGGATGGCCTTTTCATCTTCGACGAGAAGAATGCGACGTGTATCGTTGCTCATATTGTGCTCCTTATCTGAAGGAAACGCTCAAAAACCCGCAACGCAAAGAGAATAAGCGCTGCGTGTGCGTTACTCTGTATTTGGGTTTATTGTAGCAATTAGCATCTTCTCTCGATGTATTGACACTCAAATGTCACAATAGCCCTGCGTCTTTTCCTGTTTAGCTTGTTGAGCGAACAGGGGCGCATTGACACAAATCCAGGTATGAAAGAGCGCATCGTGCCGCAAAAACGCAGCAACAAAACTCCTACCACCAAAGCGCGCCCCACCAAGCGAAATGGTCGGGCGGCAAAAAGCGCTCATGCGCCAGGAAGCACCTCTTCTTTCACCCGTGTGCGTCCCACTACGCGCAAGAAAGGGGCGTTTTCTCGTCCAGCACAGGCACGCGGCAGCGCACATGCAACCCCTGAAGGGCGTTTCTCTCCCGAGGTGCTGCTCACTCGCCGTAACCTGCTCATCGGAGCCGGAGTTATTGGCGGCATTGCAGCAGTGGGAGGAATCAGCAGTGCAGCTTCGAGCGCCTTCTCAACCAATACGTCGGTCGAGAGCCTTTCGGTCCCTCAAGATGCCGTTACCGAGTTGGCTGATTTCTCCGAAGTGCCCTATGACGACTACTGGAGGCTTTCGGCATCCCAGAACCTGCCTTTCGGCAGTCTTGTTTGGGCAGACAATAACACCGTCGCAGCCTGCTTGTGCCCGACCGAAAGCTCACATCCACTCAACACCATCCGTCTCTACTATTTTGGATCGGCAAGCCTAGCAGAGATCATGAAGAAACCGCAGGGCTTCGACGAGGGATTCGATATCTACGATGTGCGTTGCAGTACCGAAGGGCTCATATGGACCGAGTGCAACATCTTCGAGAACACCTGGCGCATTTACACCGCGCAGCTCGAAAACGCTACGCTCTCGAATATCCTGCTCGTCGATGAGGGTGATGCCAATTGGGTCACCCCTTCCATCGCTGCATGCGACAATTCTGCATTTTGGCAGGTCATACCCGATCCTAATGGCGAATTTGCCAAGGAAAAAGCTGAATTGCGCGCACTCCATTTCGGACAGAGCAACTATGAGACCGTGCTCGAATCGCTTCATGCCTTCGGTTGCAGGATCGTGAGCGTGCCCGAAGGGGTGGTATGTGCTCCGCGCATGAATACCTCGACTCTTTACTACCAACTCACGAAAGTGAACGCGTCCGATTTCTCTGTGGCCGATGAGTTGGTCCTGCCCCAGCGCATGACCCCATGCAATCTGGGATATGGCAAGAGCGGCTTCGCGTTCGCGCTCGATAACATTTACAACTATGGCGATGGTATCTCGAACTTGGGCACCTACACGCCTATGGCGCCCGTCACGCCTTACCACTATAGCGATTTGCCGTGGTTCCGCTTCGGTCGCACGCCCTCTGCCACGCCTGCTTGGAACGGAGATTGGTTTGTGGTGAAGTCGGCGCGTGCAATCTGTGGTGCCCATTTCGCCAGCCGGACATTCTTCATGATCGACATCCCCAATAACACCGACACCTATGGGGAGTACCTTGTTTCAGCAGGTACGTGCAAAACGATCGTGGGGCTCAGCCAGATCACCACAACCGTTGAAGGAGAGCACGATCACGCACTCATGCGCATCTTTACGCCTAAGGCGAAAGAACCCGGCGATGCCTTCAGCGCCTAAGCGCAACAAGACTCTGGCAAACTACTCGTATATAGCGCAGCACATACGTGCCAATAAGCATTCTCTTGCATATCGAACGCAGCGCAGACGAGAGGGGTGCTCAAAACGCCCCGTTTATTATTCAAAAGATGCGCTAAGATATCGTAGTTTTAAGCCGTGAAAAGCTAGCGGTGATCTCTGGAGCTTGGTGCGCCATAAAGAAGGGTACTTTTCAAAACCCTCTGTGTTGCAAAAATCAATTCAATAAAACCGTCACAGGAGTGAGCGCATGAAAAGAGCTGGCATTTGCCAGCTCTTTGAACAGCGAAACGGGGCGTTTTGGAAAGTGCCCTTTTATGGTACACCAAGCGCCTAGAACGTCAGCTCTTCGAGGCGTTCGAAGAGGATATCTTTGCGCGTCAAGAAATCCCATGGATCGAAGATCTCGTCGAGCACCTCTTTAGAGAGATGCGCATCGGGATCAGCCTCAAGACGCTCACGGTAACTAGGCCCATCAACGGCATTCTGAATGTCTTCCCAAACTTTCATGGCATTACGCTGCACGATCACATAAGCGTCCTCGCGCGAAATACCCGTGTCCACGAGGGCGAGCAGCACCTTCGACGAGAAGATAAGACCCTTCGTGCGCCAAAGGTTGTGCTCCATCTTCGCAGGATAGGTTTGCAATCCATCGAGCATCCATTGCATCTTGGAGAACATATAGTCAAGTGCAATAAAGCTGTCTGCCAGTGCGACGCGCTCCGCACCCGAATGTGAGATGTCACGTTCATACCAAAGCGCCACATCGTCATAGGCAACTTGAGCGTTCGCCTTCACCACACGCGCCAATCCGCAAACGCGCTCGGCAGTGATAGGGTTGCGCTTGTGCGGCATGGCCGAAGAGCCTTTCTGGCCCTTCGTGAAAGGCTCTTCTGCTTCGATCACGTCAGACTGCTGAAGCAGGCGAACCTGCATCGCGATCGATTCGAGCGTAGAAGCGGTAACCGCGAGCGCCGACATAACCTGAGCGTGACGATCGCGCGCGAGCACCTGCGTTGAAAGCGGATCAGGCGTGAGGCCGAGCTTTTCGCAGACGTACTCCTCAACATAAGGGTCGATGCTCGAATAGGTACCTACCGCACCTGAAATAGCGCCCGTAGCTGCCACTTCGCGAGCCTGCTCCATGCGCACAAGCGCGCGCTTGAGCGCCCAGGCCCAGCTGCCAAACTTCATGCCAAACGTCATGGGCTCAGCGTGGATGCCGTGCGTACGACCAACGCAGAGCGTGTTCTGGAATTCGAAAGCGCGGCGCTTGCACGTTTCGCCGAGCTGTTTGATGTCTTCGATGATGATGTCGCATGCCTGCGTGATCTGATACGACAAGGCGGTATCACCCAGATCGGAAGAGGTCATGCCGTAGTGCACCCAGCGCGAAGGCGGTTCTTGCCCTTCGGGAACATCGGCGTCGATGTATTCAGCCATGCAGGTGGTGAAAGCGATCACATCGTGATTGGTGACCTTCTCGATCTCGTCGATGCGCTCGACCGTGAAATCGGCATGATCGCGAATCCACTGTGCTTCTTCTTTGGTGATGCCGGATTTTCCCAGCTCAGCCTGCGCTTCGCACGCAAGCACCTCGATCTCTTTCCAAATGGCGAACTTGTTTTCAAGCTCCCAGATCTTTCCCATGTCGGGGCGGGTGTAACGACCAATCATCGGATGTCCTTTCGTGCGCACTGTCGCGAGCGAGCAGCTTTGACGGATAGGGTTAATTCTACCTGATGCCTATAGTTAGAGCGACCGAATAACCCGGCGCGCTTCATCGAGCAGGTCGGTATCGGCTGCAACGATCACTTGATCGCCAGGATAGATGCGCGTTGAGGGACGCACGACCTGAATATCATCGTTGTGAGAAGTGGCTACTAAACGGATGCCATCTTGGAAGTCGAGATCGAAGGCCGCCACGCCCTCCTCGTTATCATGGTTGCGCATGGTGGGCACTTTGATCTCGATAAGCCCCACCTGATCGTTCGTGAGCGTGAACGCAACCGACATCGATCCGAGAGCAGCTTCTTCTTGAATCATGCGTGCGATAAGCGCTGTGGATGAAATGCTCTCGATACCCAGACGGCGGAAGATGCGCAGGTTCTTGGGATCGTTCACGCGCGCAAGTGCGCGTGAGATGCCGAACACACGATTGGCGATCTCGCAGGAAGCCAGATTGTCTTCGTCGTGACCAGTGGTAGCAACGAAGATGTCGGCATGAGGAACACCCGCATCCTCTTGGCGTGCAACCTCACACCCATCGCCTTGAATAACGAGCACGGGACCTTCGAGCGTTTCGGAAAGGTGCGTGGCAACTTGAGGATCGCCCTCGATGAGCGCAACCTGATCGCCTTCAGCGAGCAACGTGCGCGCAAGGTATTCACCAACCATTCCTCCACCAACGATCACGCAATACATTGAAGGCTCCTAGTTCTGCATATACTTCGCTATTTCAGGGATCATGCCATGACGCAGCGCAACGAGCACGGTATCCCCATGGTAGAGAACGCTGCTTGGCGTGGGGATCGAACTGATCTCTCCATCAGCGCGCTCAAAGGCGCAGACGCGTATCTTATGACGCGATTCAAGATCGCTTACCTTGATATAGTCGGAGCGCGTTTGAGAGAGATCGAGCGCAAACTGCACGACCTCGCAATCGCCCAGCGTGGTGATATGATCGCCCAATCCCGAAGAGATCTTCGAGAATATCTCTTCGGCAACGAGCGCTGTTCCACAGACGTAGTCTATACCGAGTTGCAAATAGGCACGTTCGTGACCCGTATTGTAAAGGCGTGCGACCGCATGCGGCACATCGTAGAGGCGACGAGCGATTTCGACCACCATCAAGTTCACGTTGTCGCTTTGAGTGACCGCGGCAAGAAAATCACACTCATCGATGCCTGCTTTCATGAGCACGTCTTCGTCGTAGCCGACACCAGCGAACGTAGCGCCATTGAAATCGCGCCCGAGCGAAGCAAAGGCGCGCGGATCGCGGTCGATCACACAAACATTGTTCTCATAATTGGAAAGCATGAGGGCAAGACGAGAACCCACACGACCACAACCTACCACGATGATGTTGCTCATGGCCTGTTGGCTCCTTTCCTGCACGATTTATTCAGTATCAGAATCATACAACATCCGCTGCACCGTGCTTCAACAAAAAAGCGCCCGAGGTGGACGCTTGTGATAATTTCGCTTGGGACACGATCGTGTACCCGATCAGTAAGACCCTACACGATCGAAATACTGCACGCTCCTTAGAGGAAGCGGTAGTGGATCGAGCGTGTTCCCCAGTCGCTCGGTGAATCTGCGCCGAGCGCATGATAAACGCCAGGAGCTAAGTCGAGGCAACGACCGTACTTGCCAAATCCGCCCGTATCGGTAACCGTTGCGATGACGACTTTGTCTTGATAGCAGATCTCGACCACGCGACCGAGCAGGTAAGACTGGCTGGCTGGCACAGCGACCGTAACACTACCTTCATCGAGCGGACGACCAGAAGCCGTGGTGGAAACGCCGAACTTGCCTGCACCGTTATCGTTCGTAGAAACGTTATAAGCCGAAGCAATACCGCTTGACCAGGTACCATCGGAGAAGTCGGGCGTGATCCGCGGGGCGGTGGGCAAGGGGTTGAGGGTACAAACTGCATTTCCCTTTTCCACTGCCTGCGGATTCGCATAGTCAACAGCGACTGCTGCTATGACCGGATCGGGGTCTTTCACCGTGATGGAGCGCTGAGCGCCATCGGACGGATCAAGAGCTTCACTCACGGCGTTATCTTGGTTCTCGTTATTCGAGGAAACACCTAGTCGTGTTTGCGAATCGATAGCAGCGGCGTTTGATGATTGGGATGCACCAATTCCAATAGTCGAGGAATCAACTTCGCCATAGCCTTGCGCCTGCGTTGCTGCAAAGAAAGAAATAATGCCGGCAACTGCGAGCATTATCAAACCGAAGAGCACGAACCGAGAAAGGAAATTCCCGCTTCTTCTATGTACTTTGGCTGCTGCCAAAAAGCCTCCAATAAACACAACAAGTCCTGAGCCTGCACGTGCGAACACGAGCAAGAAACCTGTTTACGATATGCAGTTGATTAGGATTGGAGCGCGATTACTGCATGTAATGCTTAAGAGCGTGAAACGATTATAGCGTGAGTCGAGAGTGAGAACAAATCGGGAATAGAGGTGAACGGTAGTTCCTATAGGACTTATCCAAAAGCGTTCTTCAGGGCTTATCACAGTAAGCCCAGCGCAATAAACGATTTGAAATTCTCGAACGTGACATAGGAAGGCAGCGTCAAAACACCGAACTCATAGAAAGTAATGATACTTGCCACTAAGATAAGCAAAATTGCTCCAACATAACAAGTCGTGTTCTCGAATATGATGGCGGCGGACAATAGCGCTAGCGCAGCAACCCATACAAAGAAGGTGGGTGCCTGAACGAAAAAAATCCGGAAATCGTACAGTCCTACGGTGAACGGCAGGGCTACGCAGCAAGCCTCACAGAAAAGCAAGAATATGCAGATACGTATAGGAATCGTACGACGAGCGCTCGGAGACACCAGGAAGAACACGCCTGCTGGGATGCAATAAAGCGGAAGAAAGCTCACGAACGATCTACCCTCTTCTGCAAGCGTTGCCACCACGATCACAACCGTCGTGATGAGAAACGCAAGACCAAAGAATACCAAGGGAAGGCGGTATGAAGGAGTGCTTGGCTCTTCGCTATGCAAGACAGCAGGCGTAGGTGCCTTCTGCTCATACACCCTTACCTCTGGTTTGCCCGACAGCACATGATCCTTGCTCAGGTTCACCACTCTGCGGTAGCGCTCCGATTGGACACGGCTCGGTTCGAGATCGATGAACGATCCACTTGAAGGCTTGATGGGCAAGATGGCAAAGAGCACCAAATAGAGAACTATCGCAAGACCAAACGTCACGAAGCACAATGCAATGGCCGTTACCCGCACAAGAAGCGTATCGATGCTCGCGCTTTCTGCGATTCCGGCGCATACCCCGCCGATCACCGCATTTTGCGGATCGCGGTACCAATTCTTTATCGAGCGTTCCTTTGACAACGGCAGATCAGCGCCTTATGAGCGAATCGTGCGCGGTGAAGCCTATAGCAAGTTCTCCGTAGTTCATGCGCACTTCCTTAGGCAAGCACGAACAAGTAGATCGAAAAGAACTGAAAGATAGAGCCAGCGAGCACCCATAGGTGAAAGACCGAGTGCATGTACTTCTTCTTTTTCGTGCAGGTATAGAACACAGCACCGATCGTATAGCAGATGCCGCCTACCACGAGCAGCCAGAATCCAATGGGGTCGAGCAGCGTCCAGAGCGCCGGGATGCACACAACCACTGCCCATCCTTGCATGAGATAGAGCAGGGCCGAGATCCAGCGCGGACGATTCACCCAGAACGCTTCGGCAACGATACCGGCAAGCGCAACGACCCATACGAAGATGCAGAGCGGGATGCCATTATTGTTGATGAGCGTAACCAAGCAATACGGTGCATAACAGCCAGCTATATATAAGTAGATGCCGCAATGGTCGAGCACTTTGAACACTCGCTTGGCAGCCGGCACTGCGATCGCATGATAGAGCGTAGACATGAGATATTCGACTACCATCGTGATCGAATAGATGAGCGCCGCCGCGAGCAACAATCCCCCACCATGAGTAACCGCCTGCACCACGCACAGCGGAATAGCTGCGATGGCAAGCAAGACTCCTACCCCATGCGTGACCGCATTGAAGATCTCTTCACCTAGGGTGTAGTCTTTCTGAGGCTTGGTCTTCATCGATGGTGCGATAGCGCTTGACATTGCTGCTCCTTCTAGGATCTAGCATCTTGGTTGAATAGGCTTTGAGCACGTATGGTGCCGAGCCACCCTTCCAACTGCAGGCTCATTTCACTATTCTACTGCATCGAGGATACAGAAGATTCGGTAGCTGTCTGCGTTTTGTTGCCGCCAGGATGGCACCAGGAGAACCAGGCAGATGCCTCATCTTGTTCGGCATCAATGAGTTTGAGCGTGGAGGCACCCACGCCTGCCGCAGTGAAAGCGATGATGGTTGTGAGTTGCTTGTTGCGTTGAAGCGGATTCGTTTGCAAAGAAGCCATCTGCACCTTCGTACGCGGCGTGATGGTGCGGTTGGTGCTGATGCCGCTGTTCTCGATCGTCACGTAGGTGCTGTCGTAACCAAAGCCCGAGCCTTTATGCCAAAGGATCGCGCCCACGATATCCACGATGAAGAGCAAGAGCGCCACGCCATAGAGCACGCGCGCGAAGACATCGGCCATGGTGTAGAAGATGAGATAATCGCTGAGCTCTGAATACGACAGGAGATCGAAGTTCAGAGGTAGCGCCAGTAGGAACATGGTGATGAAGGTGAAGACGGCCAGCCAGAAGCCTCCGCCCTGCAGGATAGCGCGGCGCGTGATGGCGCGACGGCGCGCACGCGCAGGAAGCTTCTTGTCTGGTGCGGGCAGATCTTGCCACTCCGGCAAAAGCCCTGCAAGGATCTCGTCGACCTTATCGAGCTTGACGAACGGATGGATAACCAGACGCGCCTGGCTCTTCGTAGACGACTCCGAAGAGTCTTGGGTAGCACTTGCAACACGCGCGAGCGAAAGCGTGCAGGATTTGAGTAAACGCTGAAAGAATGATTGGCTGACCTCGACCGATTGAATGCGATCGATATCGATGCCATTGAAGTTGTGGTTGATGATGCCATATTCGGTCTCGATGCGTGCGCCGCGCCTGCGAGCACGGAATCCGCCATAAGAAAGGCAAGCTCCACCCACGGTGATGAGCCAGACCACGAGCATGATGGCAATGAAGGAACCCACGATGCTCACGATAACGCCGACCATCCATGAGGTTGGGATGAGGTCGATCAAACCCGTGACCGTGCTGATCATTTCGTCTTCAGAGGTGTGGAACATATAGCCGATGCCCGACAGGGCAGAACTCAGTGTGGCGAATATTGAGAGGAAGACCACGACTACCGAAGTCTTGCCGGTCATGCCGGTAAGCACCAGTTGCTTATTGGAAAGCCCATATTCATAGGTGGTGGTACCCGTGTCGATAGCATCGCCTCCGAACACCCCGCGAAAATCGTTCACCAGATGAGCAGGTGTGTCGAGCGCATTGTATTCATCCGCACCTGGAATGGTTGGTGCAATCGCTGGTGCAGGAATAGTGGTGGCTGGCGCGCCTGTGGGAGCAGAGAGCGTTGTGGTTGTAGCGCTCTGCGAAGCGCCCGCGCCGAGCGTTTCAGCTGCGTGTTCAGTAGTCATGCCCGCAGGAATCTCGACGCCAGCAGCTTTCATCTGCGCGAACTGCTTGCGCGCGAAGAGTTCCTTGCGCAACGCTTCAGCTGCCGACTTCTCAATATAAGGAAGCGTGATCGCAGTGTTCGATGCTCCACCTGCTGTTTCGATGCTCACGGTGCAAACTCCCGCAATGCGCTGGAACAGCGTTGCTTTCTGATTGATCGATTGGATGCGCTGATAGGGAACGTGAGCGCGTTTTTTCGAGATGATGCCCGAATAGAAGCTGAATTCTTCGTTGGAATACTCGTACCAGATGTAGTTGTAGCTGATGAATCGCACCAGCATCGCGATGCCGGTGGCCACAAGAACGATAGCGATCAATGCTAGCAATACGATAAGGATGGAACCACCCGTTGTATAGATGTCGATCAATTCGAAGAGTGCATCGCCTGCTGAGGCAATAGCCACCACGAACACAAAGGGTACGATGCGCAGAGCACCGAGCCAAACGTAGCTGTGATTGAGCTTATGCTTCACTGGTGCTGCAGCAGACGCGGGCGCAGATGCGGGCTTGGGAGCAGGCATGGCCACCGGCGCGCCCGTAGGTGCGGGCGGCTTGGGTGTTTCGTTCGATGGAGGAGTATTGGGAGATTCCACGCGCTACACATCCTCTTTGGCAAGGCGAGCGAATTCGGCAGCTTGATCGCGCAGCGTTTCAGCCTCAGCAGCGGGAAGCCCGGGGATCTCCATCGATCCAGCTGCGGTCGAGATCGTGACCGACGCAAGCCCCATCATGCGCAGAAGCGGACCTTGGCGCGTGTCGGTGTTCTGTACGCGAATGAACGGCACTACGGTGTGCTTGCGCACGATGATGCCACGCATGATATCGAGGAATTCCTTCGAAAGGGCATAGCTCCAGCGAATGTAGCGCAGCGGCGTGATGACCACCCAAAACAGGATGAGCAAAGCAACGAAGCAGATGAACGATATGAGGCAATACGGACCCGCCCACCAAGACGTGCTCTCATCGACAAGAAGTGCGATCCCACCAACTGCGAAAACACACAAGAAAATGAGCGTGAGAGCGACCGTGTCGCTTACGCGCCATACATTCTTGATGCGCGGGTCGAGCTTTTGCTTTTGGGTTTCTTCCATGAATGTCTCCGTTTGCCTTCGCGTGCGATTTGCTCTTCCGATTATAACGGCAGGGATGGCCTGCACCAGGAAAGTGTAAGCATCTTTTAAGAAGCACTGGGGCGAAAGCACAAGCGTTCAAGAAATACGGGCTTGGCACAGAACTGTGGAGCTACAAACGAGTGAAACGGATAGGGATAGACCGAGCAAGCGCGCGCTGCGCAACTGCCCTTCAAGAAGCTGCTCTTAATAGTAACGATAATAGGCAGCGCACGAGCCTTCCGAAGAGACCATGCACGGACCGACCGGATTCTCAGGCGTGCAGACTTTACGGAAGAGCGGGCATTCGTCTGGCGCCATGATGCCACGAAGCACATCTCCACAGCGGCAACCCTTTGGGTTTTGCGTGGGCTCCACTTCGGGATGGAAGCGTTTGACCGCATCGAAGGCTTCGAACTCCTCGCGAATCGCATAGCCTGAACCAGGGATCACACCAAGCCCGCGCCAGGTAGCATCGACCGTGTCGAACACTTCGTCGATCGCAGCGAGCGCAACCGGGTTGCCTTCACGCATGACTCCGCGTGAATACGCGATCTCGATCTCGGCGCGCCCTTCGTGAAGCTGGCGCATGATCATGGCGATGCCTTGCAGCACATCAACGGGCTCGAAACCGGTGATCACTCCAGGGATGCCATATTTTTCTGCGAGGAATTCATAGGGCTTCGTGCCGATGATCGTGGAAACATGACCGGGCAGGATGAGCGCATCGATCTTCAGTTCCGGATCGGAAACGATCACTTCAAGAGCATTGGGCATATTCTTGTGCGCGACGAACACTGAGAAGTTCTTCAGGCCGAGCGCTTGGGCGCGCTTGATAGCCATAGCAACAAGGGGTGTGGTGGTCTCGAAGCCAACGCCTACGAACACGATCTCTTTATCGGGGTGCTCTTGAGCAAGCTTGAGCGCATCGAGCGGCGAATAGACGATGTTGATCGAGCGACCTTCGGCCTGTTCCTTGAGGAGGCTTGAGGTAGAACCCGGAACGCGCGTCATATCGCCGAACGTGGCGATCATCACGTTCGGGATGCGCGCGAGCGCGATAACGGTATCGATGTCTTCGTTGGAGGTTACGCAAACCGGGCACCCTGGACCGGAAACGAGCTTCGTGTCGTTCGGCATCAGATCACGCAGGCCATTGCGCGCGATGGCAACCGTATGCGTTCCACATACTTCCATGAGCGTTGCCTGTTCAGGCGCCCATGAATCGATCGAGTGGATGAGCCCTTTGGCAAGCGCGGGATCTTTGAAGACAGAGAGGTCCATGAACTAGACCCCTTCAAGATCGGCGAGTTCGGGGAAGCTCTTCACCAGATCGAGCGTTTCTTGGGCGAACTGTTCATCGACCACTTCGATGGCGAAACCCGCGTGCACGAGCACATAGCTGCCTACTTCCGCCTGAGGCGTGAGGTCGAGGGAAATCTCGCGCGTTACGCCGAGGATATCGACCGTGGCAAGATTGCCTTCATCGATCTCTTTGACTTGGGCTGGAATCGCTAAACACATGATTACTGACCTCCCTCATTTGAGTGCAATCCTATCACAGCCTGGCCGTAGGAGACCGAAGCATCGTTAGGCGGCAGCTCGCGATTGAGGGCGATGGTGAAACCTGCAGCCTGCAAGTCTGAAAGAGCACGTTCGGTAAGGTAGCGGTTCATGAAAACTCCACCCGAAAGCGTGACGATGTTGATGTCGTAGAGCGCGCGCACGGTCTCTGCTGCTGTGAGGATGGCGCGCACCACCGCTTCGTGGAAACGACGCGCGATGAGGGCTTTATCGACTCCTGCCTGCAGATCATCGAGCAGTGCTTCGAACACGGGGGCAGGATCGAGCAGCAACACGGACGTGTCTTGCGCGGTGCTCTGCTCGGTGGCAGTGTTCTTTATGAGGCCGAACTGGTAACGCTCAACCGCATCAAGCTCGGCCGTTGGATCCACCGCTTCCTGCGCAAGCGATGAGGTCGTTTTCTCAGCTTCAGCAAGGAGCGTTTTCAGTTCAGCGGCTGCGTCTGTGCCGAAACCCTTCGTGATCTCGGCCTCGAGCAGGATCGCACCTTCGCCTTCGTAGCGCGGCTCGTTGCAGATACCCAGAAGCGCTGAAGCTGCATCGAAGAGGCGTCCCATCGAAGAGGTGAAGGGGGTGTTGATGCCACCCTCGATCATCTTGGTCATGAGCTCGGTCTCTTGTTCCTGATCGGCGAAGAAGGACTGCGCGAAGGGGTGCTCAAGCAGATCGAACGCCCATAACACGCCATAGGCACAGCGATCGGTGTGATGGATCGCCTGCGTACCACCCGGCAACGGGAAGTACGCAACGTTGATGAAGCGCTCGAACGTGGTGAGATTCGAGAGCAGCACTTCGCCGCCCCAGATCGCGCCATCAACACCGTAGCCCGTGCCGTCGAACGCGATACCGCAGACCGGACCTTCGAGCTCGTTCTCCGCCATGGCCGCAACCACATGTGCATGATGATGTTGCACCTCGCAAAGCGGGAGATCGCGTTCGCTTGCTTGCGCGCGTGCCCATTTGCTGAGCACGTATTCAGGATGCAGATCGCACGCAAGCTTGGTGGGCTTCAAGTGGAAGAGCTTCTCGTAGAGATCTTTCGTTTCGAGCCAGTTGTCGAACGAGGCAACATGCTCCATATCGCCCAGATGTTGCGAAACGAACGCCTCTTCACCGCGCGTGATCGTGAAAGTGTTCTTGAGTTCGGAGCCAACTGCCAACAGCTCGGGAGATTCTTCACCAAGTTCGTGCACTTGAGCAGGCAGCTTGATCGGTGCCGGCGCAAGACCACGGGCGCGGCGAATGACTTGGACCACTGGGTCTACCCCAACCGGCTCGAGCACGCGCACCACTGAATCATCGAAGCGCTCGATGATGGCGCGATTGTTCACCAAGAAGGCGTCCGCAATGCCCGCAAGCTGCTCGAATGCTTCGTGTTCCTCGATCACAATCGGGTCGTCGTGCACGTTGCCCGAGGTCATAACGAGCAGCCCATCGAAAGCGCGTGCGATCAGATGCTGCAGCGGCGTTGCGGGCAGCATGATGCCAAGCTCGGGCAGGTCGCCCGCAAGATCGAGTGGCAACTCAACATCGCTGCGTTTGCGCAACAGTACGATCGGGCGCGCGCTCGATTCAAGCTGCGTCTCTTCCGCTTCGCTGATGAGCGCATAGTCACGCGCTTGCTCGGTCGAGTGCGCCATGACCGCAAACGCCTTGCCGTACCGATGCTTTCGTTCGCGCAGAGCCGCCAGCGCTTCGGCGTTCAGCGCATCGCACACCAAGTGATAGCCGCCCAGCCCCTTGACGGCCACGATCTTGCCTGCTTTGAGCAGCTTCACGCAATCGTCAACGAATTCATCGGAATCTTCTGAGGTAAACGCCCAATCCAGGCTATCGATCGAAAGCTGTTGGACCTCATTGGGAAGCATGCCTTCCACATCAATCCAGCCCAAACGTGGCCCGCAATTGAAACAAGCGTTGGGTTGCGCATGAAAGCGGCGATCCATCGGATCGTCGTATTCTGTTTGGCAAGGTTCGTCCATGGTGAACTCTTTCATAGAAGTATGTTCGCGGTCGTAGGGCAGCTCATCGATGATGGTGAAACGCGGACCGCAATTCGTGCAATTAATGAAGGGATAGTGATAACGGCGATTCTCGGGATCGAAAAGTTCGGCCACGCAAGCATCGCAGGTGGCAAGATCAGGCGAAACGAGCGTGATCTCATTCGCTTCGGAATCATCCGAAAAGCGGATCTCAAATTCTTCAAAGCCTTCAACGGGCGCTTCGTTGAGCTCAAGCTCTTTCACATTGGCCGCTTCGGGCGCTTCTTGCACGAGTGCGATCGCAAAGCAGTCGAGATCATTCTGCGTACCTTCGACGTGGATCGTTACCCCGTCGAGCGCGTTCAACACCCAACCTGTCAGGTGAAATTTTTGTGCGCACCTGAAGACAAAGGGCCGAAAACCGACCCCTTGAACTACTCCTTTGACCGTAATATCGAGCGCTTCGTTCTCTGCCATGCTCACTACTCCGTAACGCGTGCGACCACGTTGCGCAGCACCTTCGAAAGGAGGCGCAGCGTAACGGATGAATTGTCGGGAAGATGGATGTAGACACACCGCCTACCACGGGATGAAAGGATGGAAAAATCACCCATAGCCTGCGCTTTTTCGAGCTCGCCAAGGCTTTGGGCTTTCGCGTTCTCCACTTCGATATCGCGCGGTTCGTCCGCCGAAAGCACGAGGAACACCCCGTTGTTGCGACCGCCTTTGTGCAGCTGGCCCGTGGAGTGCAAGTAGCGTGGTCCGATCTCCAAGCAAGACGGGATGCGGCAGCGCTCCGCGATGCTGTGGCGAATCTCTTCAAGTGCCTCGCGGCGACCTTCACCCGTGAAAGGCAAGAAGGCGTTCAACGAGAAGTAATCGCCTGGCTCGATACTGCGGCAAAGCGCGGTGATCGCGCCCGAAACCGTTTCATCGACGAGCGAGTCTTCCAATGCCTCGGAAACGTGCACTTCGATCTCGCCAACTGGCACGCCCGCTAGACCGTTCTGAGTGAAGTGAGGCGCTTCGCCCCCCTCTTCTAAGATGCGCAGCACTTCGGTCTTCGCCGCCTGTACGTCGGGCTGATCGAACGGACAGATCTCCATGAGGTAGCCCACCATGGCAATGGCGTATTCCCACATAACGAAATGCCCGGCAAGATCGATAACGTTCTCGACCTTGAAGGTGATGCGCGGGATATCGGGATTCAAAAACTCGAGCGACTGATAGTAATTCAGACGTTCGTCGAAGAGGTCGGTCTTGGTCTCATAGATGATCGCCGTACGGTCCTTCGTGTCTTCGGAGAGTGTGAGCGAATCGGTTTCGATGTTGGGGAGGATGCCTTCGCCCTCTTTGCCCAAGCTTTCTGCCACCAACTGCTCGATCCAAAGGCCCAGAACACGACCGCGCTTCGGCGAGAGGAACGCGAATTTGTTGCGTCCTTGCACATAGTTTTCGTAAAGGAAGGATGCCAGCACGAGTGCGGGGTTGTCCACGCTGTCGCTACTGCACAGCATCTCTGCACGCGCTGCACTGCGCATGAGCGCATTGAGGTTGATGCCTGCAAGCGCAGCCGGCAAGAGGCCGAACACGGAAAGCGCCGAATAGCGCCCGCCTACGCTGGGCTCGCCCGTGAACACCCGCAGCCAACCTTCTTCTTTCGCACGCTTTTCCAAGTCGGAACCAGGGTCGGTGATAGCGACCAGATGGTTGTAGAGCTCTTCTTGCGAGAGCTTCTCGCGCATGATCGCCATGACCGCTTGCATGATGGTGTGCGGCTCGATCGTACTGCCCGATTTCGAAGAATGGATGACGAGTGTGGTCTTCGGATCGCATTCTGACATGATGGCACGCACACGCACCGGCGAAACCGAGTCGATGGTCTTGAACGAAATGAGCGAAGAATCCGCTTTGTTGTACTTCGTGAGCGTCATGGGCGCTTGCGTGGATCCGCCCTGCCCCACGAGCACGACCGTTTTCAGACCGCGTGCGATCAAGGAATCAGCGAAGTTCTGAATCTCGGAAAGCGCCAGAGGCGGCTCACTTGCCAGCGTGGTCCAGCCCATGAAATCACGGGCGAAAAGCTGGGCATTTTCGGAGAAGTTGAAAAGGTTGCTGTCCTTGGCGTGAATACGACTCGCAACCTGGTCATCGATGAGCGTTTGCGCCGGAGCACCGGGCGTAGCTGCTTCAAAATTAATCATAGGTTCCTACCCGAACTATCGATGGATCAACCGTTTCGGTTGGTTTGCCTCATTTTACCGAAGTAGCAGCACGGGCGCTACACAATGGCGGCCACGATATCGTCAAGCCACGAAGAATCCACCTGATCGACCTTGCCCGCATCGCACAGCGCGGCAATGGTAGGATTCGTGGGAATCTGAGCGGTCGCGCCGATCTCATATTCTTGCGCGAGCACATCCACCTGGCTTTCGCCGAAGAGATAGTGTTTCTCGTTGCAGTTCGGGCATACCAAATAGGCCATGTTCTCGACCAGGCCAAGCACAGGAACCTTCATCGCCTCTGCCATATTCACCGCTTTTGCCACGATCATGCCCACCAGCTCCTGCGGCGAAGTGACCACGATGATGCCGTCGACCGGCAGCGATTGAAAGACCGTGAGCGGAACATCGCCCGTTCCTGGAGGCATGTCAACAAGCAGGTAATCGATATCGCCCCACACCACATCGCTCCAAAATTGCTTGACCACCCCAGCGATCATAGGACCACGCCAAATGACCGGATCGGTATCGTTTTCAAGCAACAGATTGGTCGACATGACCTTCGTGCCATCGGCTGCCACCGCAGGAAGTAAGCCATCGGGAGATCCCATCGCCTTGCCTTCGATACCGAACATACGAGGAATGGAAGGGCCTGTGATGTCGGCATCAAGGATGCCCACGTTCTTTCCCTGCTTCGCAAGCGCCGATGCGATCAGCGAAGTAACGAGCGATTTACCAACACCGCCCTTGCCACTCACCACGCCGATCACGTTCTTGATGTTCGATCTAGGATTCGGCGCGGCTTGCATGCTCTGTGGCTCGCGACGCTCAGCACACGTCTTTCCGCAGGTCTGACAGTTATCGCTGCATGATTCGCTCATTATTAGACTCCTTATTTTTCTTGCGCTCTCTACAGGAACACACAGAAAGTTATTCTCGAATTTGAATGTCGGATCAAAACTGACACAGCTCGAATAGCATTTCAGCTGATGCTACAACTTTACCACTACCCCTTCAAGGCCAGTTTGAGAGCGATTTCGAAGATCGACTCTGCCTTCAAATACGAGCAGAACCCCCCCCCATAAAAAAATCCCGCCGACCATTGCTGGCTGGCGGGATCCCTCAGGAGGCTTACCCTTCTTCACTTGAAAATCCCAAAGAACATGAAAAAAAGCCTCCAAGCGTGGAGGCTTTAAGATTCATGGTGGTCGGAGGGGGATTCGAACCCTCGACACACGGATTTTCAGTCCGTTGCTCTACCAACTGAGCTATCCGACCAGTATGTGTCGTCGAATGTTTACGACGCGAGTTGTTATTGTACTACAGACATTTTTTCGGTCAAGCAATACACAGGACTTATACGGTGAACGCAATGAAGCGCAACTATTTCTTAGAGAGTTCTTCTATCAAAGCGGGCACTACTTCGAACACGTCGCCCACGATGCAGTAATCGGCCACGTCGAAAATGGGCGCATGAGGGTCCTGGTTGATCGCAACGATCGCATCGGAATGGTCCATTCCTGCCACATGCTGTACCGCACCTGATATTCCACAGGCAAAGTAGATCCGTGGTGAAACCGATGAGCCCGTCTGACCAACCTGTTTGCTCGCAGGAAGCCATCCCTCTTCAACAACTGAGCGCGAACAACCCACGGTTCCGCCGAGCAACGCCGCCAACTCTTCGAGCATCGCGAAGTTCTCAGGGCCTTTCATGCCGCGTCCACCCGAAACGATAACTTCTGCATCTTGCAAGGATATGCCGTTATCGGTCGCGTCCTTGATGAAGTCCTTCACTTGAACACGCACCTGTTGAGGGACAAAGTCTTCCCTGACCACTTTCATATTCTGATGGGGAGTTGGCTCGGGCAGCGGCATTGCCCCTGGGCGTACCGTTCCCATTTGTGGATGCGTATTCGCACTGATACGCGCATAGAGATTACCGCCGAATGCGGGACGCTCCCATTGCATGACGGCTGTTTCAGGATCGATGTAGAGAGCTGTGCAATCTGCGGTCAATCCCGCCTCGAGCTTCACCGCCACATGCGATGCGAGCTCGCGTCCGTTCGCTGTTGCGCCTACGAGGATGATCTCGGGCTGGTACTTCTCGCACAGATAAGAGAATGCTTCGGCATACGGGTCCGCGGTGAAATGACGGTAGCATTCCCCTTCGATCACGTATGCCCTATCGGCACCATACCTACGTGCCATCTCGAGCGCTTCATCTGCATCGTGTGCGATGATGACCGCCGCCACTTCCTGACCGATCTCATCCGCGAGTCGGCGTGCCTGCCCCAAAAGCTCTGCACCTACTTGCTTCGGTTTCCCTTCGAACTCTTCCAGGAAGACCCAAATGTCGCGATGATCGTTCTTTTCCATCTCTGATTCCTTTTGCATCTTGAATGTTTCCACGAATCGTTATACGAGCAGCTTCGCTTCGATAAGCTCTTCGATCAGCTCATGCGCCTTTTCCTGCGCGTTGCCCTCCAAGAAGACACCTTCCGAACAGCGCTCAGGAACGAAAGACTTCTGCACACGTGTAGGCGAACCTTTGAGACCGATCTTCAACTCATCCAGACGCCCTTTAAGATCTTCGAAATTGATCTCTTTCGTTTCGAGTGCAAGTGCATCGAGCGTACTTTGGATGCTGGCATAGCGCGGTTTGTTGCTCTCTTTCATAACGGTGCACACTAGTGGCAAAGTCGCTTCGAGCACCTCGATGCCTTCATCGGTCTGACGCTTGATGGTTGCGCGCCAACGTTCATTCGGCGTGTGTGCGGACCTATGCTCGCTTTCGTTCGCTTGCGCGGTCTCAAGATGCAGATCGAGTACTTGGTTGATGCAGGCACAGTTGAGGTGCTGGGCGAGCGATGAGATTGTTTGTCCCGTATCACCATCGATTGCCTGCTTGCCACCCAATACCAGGTCAAAGGGGCCAAGATGACTGATAGCAGCACAGAGAATATAGCTCGTAGCGAAGGTGTCCGAACCGCCGAACTTCCTATCAGTGATCAGATATCCTTTGTCAGCACCCATCGCATGCGCTTCTTCAAGGATCGCGCTCGCCTGGCTGGGACCCATCGTAAGCACAACCACTTCTGCGCCGATCTCGTCTTGAAGCTGAAGCGCCATCTCGAGCGCGTGGCGATCGTAAGGGTTCATGATGCTCGGTACGCCTTTGCGGATGAGCGTGTTCTTCACTGGATCGATCTTGATCTCCGTCGTATCGGGCACCTGTTTCAAACAAACTGCGATTCTCATGGTTCCTTCTTTGTTCGGTGATTTGTACGACTATGACGACACAAGTTGTTTTGCGATGGTGATGCGCTGGATCTGATTCGCGCCTTCGAATATCTGGAATACTTTCGCATCGCGCATGAGCTTTTCGACCGGATACTCTCGGCTATACCCATAGCCACCCAGAATCTGGATAGCGTTCGAAACGACCTCCTGCATGAAATCTGAAACGAACGTCTTACAGATCGCGCCTTCTGTTTGCACTAAGCTTCCTGCATCCATCAGGCGCATCGTGTTGTTCACGAGACAGCGCGATGCTTCGGTCTTTATGGCCATATCGGCCAACAGCCCCTGCACCAATTGGAAGCTGGCCAGCGGTTTGTCGAACTGCTTTCGTTCTTTAGCGTAGGCGAGCGCCTCATCGAGTGCGCGCTGCATAATGCCCACACCCATGGTGCAAACGAACGCACGCGATAGATTGAGAGCATTGAGCGCAAGCTTCATGCCTTCGCCCACTTTACCCAGCACGCGGTTTTTGGGAACGATAACGTTGTCCAGGATCAATTCAGTGGTGTTTGAAAGACGCAAGCCCATCTTGTCCTCTTCGGCACCAACCTTCACCCCAGGCATGTTGCGATCAACGATGAATGCAGTGATGCCATGGGCGCCTGCTTCGGGGTTGGTCTTGCAAAAGACGATATAGATCTGCGCAAGGCCACCATTGGTGATGAAGGTTTTTGAAGCGTTGAGCAGATACCCTTCTTCGGTTTCGACCGCTGTTGAACGCAAGCTTGCAACATCTGAACCAGCATTAGGCTCAGTAAGCGCAAAGGCAGCGAACTGGCGCTGTTTGACCACATCAGCGAAGTATTGAGCCTGCTCAGGCGTGCCAGCTAGAATAACATTGCGCAATGCAACGAACGTGGTAACGAACGTGATCGCATAACCGGCATCCACTTTTGCTAGTTCCTCGAAGATCATCGCTGTCGTTTCGTAGTCAAGCCCTGTGCCGCCGTATTCTTTGGGCACCTCTACCAGATGAAGGCCGAGATCGAACCCAAATTCATACAATTCAGCAGGGCATTCTCCTGCTCGATCAGCTTCGGCCACATAAGGCTTCAGCTCTTGCTCGGCGACATCATGAACGAGATTGATGAGTGCTTTTTGTTCTTTGGTATAGAGCAGCGTCATCGTAGGTTCTCCTCTATGTTCGGCCATGCTTGAAAAAGGCGTGTGATCCTTCGAACAAGCTTTCCTTCGATATATAGGTTATACCATATTGATTTTTGTTTTTTTATATTGTTTTTCCTATATATTAGGAATTGCTCGTTCTTCTCTTATGAAACTAAAAATGCAATCAGCCTGATGAAACGCATTTGAAGGTCAAACCTCCACTGATTCCCTTCGTGGTTTTCTCTTCGGTGAATCAGGTGCGGTAGAATAGGCAAGGATATGAGCTGTTTTCCAGCGATCAAGACGCGGAAATAAAACGCGCCACAGAACCCTTCTTATAGAAAGCTTTACTATGAACGCTGCTTCCCCTATCCTTTTCGACCTTGACGGTACGCTGCTCGATACTCACGATATGATCCTAGAATCGATGCAATATACCATCAACGAGGTTGACGGACAGAACCAAAACGACGAAAAGCTCATGGCTGGTGTTGGTACGCCGCTGCTCGATCAAATGCTCCATTTCACAGCAGGCAATAAGACCCGTGCCGAAGAGCTCGTGAATATCTATCGCGCTTACAACGACGCGATTCACGATGAGAACATCCACGCCTTCCCTGGCACGAAAGAAGCGCTTGGAATGCTCGCCCAGGCTGGCTGTCGCATGGGCGTGGTCACCTCGAAGCGCCACTGGCTCGCTCAGCGTGGTCTTGAGATCTGTGGACTTGATTCCTTCTTCGAATTTCTGGTTGGCTCAGATGATTGGCCCGAGCATAAACCTGCCCCCGGCCCGATCCTTCACGGGTGTGAACTGCTCGGCATCGCGCCAGCACAATGCACTTATATTGGCGATAGTCCGTTCGATATCCAGGCCGCAAACGCAGCAGGATGCCAAAGCGTTACAGCTTTGTGGGGCATGTTTACTGAAGAAGAACTTGCAGCTTGCAAGCCTGATCTGAGCGTACATTCACTCCAAGACTTCGTGAAGGATCACTACCTCAAAGCATAATGAAAAGCGGCTGATCCATTGGATACAGCCGCAAGCCTAACCTCTATCGTTGCTACCAGCTAAAGCAGCAGGCAAAACCGCTCTTCAAAGATGAAAGGCAGCATGACTTCTTTCTGCCGAAACGGAAGTCTTAATCCCAAGCGCTGCGACCTTCGAGGGCTTTCTTGCCAATATCGCTCCTGAACTGCATACCTTCGAAGTTGATGCGCTTGATCGCTTCATAAGCGCGATGGCGCGCCGATTCGAACGAAGAGCCCAGACCGACCACGTTCAGCACGCGGCCACCTGAAGTGATGAGCTCGCCATCAACGTTCAGCGCCGTGCCCGCGTGGAAAACGAGCACCTTGTTCAAGTCCTCAGCATCTTCAACGCCAAGGATGACCTTGCCCTTCTCATACGAACCGGGGTAGCCCTCAGAAGCCAACACCACGCTCAGCGCCCAATTATCATCCCATTCCAAGTCGATATCGCCATCGCGACCTTCAGCCACCGCCATCATGATGTCCACCAGATCGCTCTTGAGGCGCGGCAGAACAACCTGCGTTTCCGGATCGCCGAAGCGCGCGTTGAACTCGAGCACCTTCGGGCCTTCGGGCGTAAGCATGAAGCCGCCATAGAGCACGCCGCGATAGTCATGCTCGAAGGGTTCTTTCGCCGTTGCTGCAGCAGCCACTTCCATTATGTGCACCATCTCGGCCATCTCTTCATCGGTGACGATAGGCACTGGAGAATACACGCCCATGCCGCCCGTATTGGGTCCCAGATCGCCGTCGTAGGCGCGCTTATGATCTTGTGCTGGCGCCATGCAAAATGCCTTGCCATTCGTAACGAAAGCGAGCAGCGAACATTCCGGACCGGTGAGCATCTCTTCGACCACTACGGTGTTGCCCGCGGAGCCGAATTCGCCCGAGAAACACGCCTCAACGCCCGCACGTGCCGCGTCAAGTGTTTCTGCGACGATAACACCCTTGCCCGCTGCAAGGCCATCGGCCTTCACCACGAGCGGCGCACCTAGTTCATCGCAATAGGCCAGTGCTTCCTCTTTATTGGTGAAACTCTTGTAGCGTGCAGTCGGGATACCGTTCGCTTCCATGAATTCTTTGCTGTAGGTCTTCGAACCTTCGAGCTGCGCGCCTTGCGCATCGGGGCCGAATACCGCAATGCCTGCTTCACGCAGAACATCGGCAACGCCTTTTACGAGCGGCGCTTCAGGGCCGATGACCACCAGTTCAACATCGTTTTGACGCACGAAATCGAGCACCGCGTTACCGTCTTCGATGTTGAGCGATTTGATATTGGTGCCCAGTTCAGCGGTGCCGCCATTGCCTGGCGCGATATAGATCTCGCTGCAACGAGGGCTTTTCGCCAGCGCCCAGGTGATCGCATGCTCTCTGCCGCCACTGCCTAAAACTAGAATATTCATGAGATACCTTTCACGCGCTGGATGGTCGCGGTTGGCTACTTTGTGCAATAACTAGCGGGCTTCCCAGCCGTTGAAGATCGTTTGATCACGATCGGGGCCGACCGCGATGATCGAAGCGGGAACACCGGTGATGTCTTCGAGATACTGAACATAGACCTGCGCATTCTGTGGCAAGTCTTCGAAGCGTTTGCAATCGGAGATATCGATGCCCTCCCAACCAGGAAGCTCTTCGTAGATAGGCTTCAAGCTGGGGGAACAGATGAGTTCTTGGTCCATGGGGAAGTAATCGTAGCGCTTGCCCTCGATCTCGTAGGCAACGCACACTTTGATGCGCGGCACGCAGGAAAGCACGTCGAGCTTGGTGAGCGCAACATCCGTGAGCGAATTGACCTGCGCAGCATAACGACCAACGACCGCATCGTACCAACCACAACGGCGCTTACGACCCGTGGTAACGCCATATTCTCCGCCTACTTCGCAGAGGCGCTCTCCCACTTCATCGGTCAGCTCGGTCGGGAATGGGCCGGATCCAACACGCGTGATGTAGGCCTTCGCGATGCCGAGCACGCGGTCGATCGCCTTCGGGCCAACGCCCGTGCCGATCGGTGCACCGCCTGCACAGCAGGAAGACGAGGTGACAAAGGGATAGGTGCCATGGTCGATGTCGAGCATGGTGCCCTGCGCACCTTCGAAGAGAACCGACTTGCCATCGGCAAGCGCAGTGTTGAGCAAGTGCGTAGTTTCTGCCATGTGCGGGCGAATACGCTCTGCCAGAGGCAGGTAAGCTTCGCAGATCTGGTCGACCGTGTAGGTAGGAAGATCATAGATCTTCGAGAGGATCTGATTCTTCAGCTCGAGCACGGAGGCAACCTTCTCGCGGAAGACCGCTTCATCCATCATGTCCTGGATGCGGATGCCGCGGCGGGCAACCTTGTCTTCATAAGCAGGACCGATGCCGCGCTTCGTCGTGCCAATGAGTTTGGTCCCGCGCTTCGCTTCACTCGCGCCATCCAGATCGATGTGATAGGGCATGATAACGTGAGCATCGCACGAAACGAGCATGCGATCGGTCGGAAAGCCTGCTTCGTTGATGGTGCTCATCTCTTCAATGAGCACGTTGGGGTCGATCACGCAGCCATTGCCGATGACCGGCGTAACGTTATCGTACATAACTCCAGAAGGGATGAGGTGAAGGGCAAGCTTCGTATCGCCCGTGATAACCGTATGCCCTGCGTTGTTCCCTCCTTGATAGCGCACAACGTAGTCGTAGTCCTTTGCGATCAAGTCGGTGATCTTGCCTTTGCCTTCATCGCCCCACTGGGCGCCTAGAAGAACAGTGCTCGGCATAGGTATTCCTTTCGACAGTTCAATCTACCTGAAAAATATATCACAGTTCGAAGAAATTACAGGAGCAATCGCACTCGCGCACCAGGGCAGCGACACTCGGGTGACAGGTGAAAAGAATAACCTGGCGATAGCGTGAAAGCTCGACGATCACCTTGATGGCTTCACGGCGGCGTTCGTCATCAAAATTCACGAGGATGTCATCGCAGAGGATAGGCAACGAACGACCCACGTTTTCGGCCGTGATGAGAAGGGCAACGCGCAACGCGAGATAGAGCTGTTGGCGCGTACCGAGCGAAAGCAACTGAGGCGGACAAGCGGTCTTCACGCTGTCGAGCGCTTCGATCTCTCCTTCGGCATTCATGCGCACTTTCTGCCACGCGCCCTTCGTCATCTGCGCGAAGAGGCGCGAAGCCTGCTTGTAGACTTCAGGTTGGCTTTTGCGTTCCCATTCAGCGATCGAGACTTCTAGGCTGCGCTGCGCGAGCAACAGCACGGCAAGTTCGTGATAGCGCTCCTTCAAGCGTGCATCCACGATCGCCTTGCGCTGCTTCGCCTCATCGAAAGTGGTGGCATGGCGCGCGTGCGAAAGCTCGCTCGAGATCTGACCGAACTGGAGATTCGTCTCTTGGATGAGCTCGCTCGTTTTGGCACGTTCAGTATTCTTGCGCTCGATGATCGCTTCGAGATCCGCCAGTTGTGCCTCGGGATCGAGCCCCATTGAAAGGCAGAGTTCGCGACGCTGTTCTGCGAGCGTGCCAAGGAGCGATTCGAGCGACGCGCGCTGCAAGGATAGCGCCTGGAGGTTTTGCTTGGTCGTCTCTTCGTTCGTGCGCATATCGTGAGCAAGATCGAGCAAGTGGCGCGCCTGGCGTATCGAACCTTCGGCGGCGCTGAATCCGCGCTGATCAAGGAACCATTTTGCGCGATTCTTATGGTCGGCCAGATCGCGCTCGCAAAGCTCAAGGTGCTGTTCGTCTTGATACTTGACCCATTCGTAATCGCGTCTTCGCTCTTCAAACGCCTCTTCCGTTTTTGAAGGATGCATGTTGGCAACGATGCCTCCTGCTGCAACAAGAAGCCCGCAAAGGCACGTGATCACGCCGAACGCTGAATACGTGAGCGAACCCACCGCACGCCCCTGTCGGAAAAGCCAAATGCCCACGATGCCCATGCATACGAGGATAACGAACGCGATGATCAAGCGAATACGTCGTTGTTTCTTTGCGCGATCTTGCTCGGTCTGGAAATCGTGGTCGTTGATGAGTGTCTCAAACGCTGTTGTTGACTTCGCAACTTCACGTTTCGCGCTATCGAGCGCATGCTCGTACTTGAGGCGCTCTTCGTCGAGATCGTCGAGAAGGGTTTTGACCTCATATTCTTCGGCAGATGATAGCTTGCTGAGCGCACGCACATTCTCATCAACTTCGACCGAATCGGGAAGACGCATCTGCTGCTCCGAAGCACGGGTCTCTTCGAGCAACGCAGTGTTCTGCTCGATCGATGCATCGATCCCTTCAAGGCGTGCGTAGTTGCTCTTGAGCTCTTCGATCTCGGTATTGAGGCCAGCTTGCGCTTCGGTGAGCGCTTCTTTGCGTGCGAGCAACGATTCGAGGCGGTGCTCTTCTTCATAGAAGCTGTCGGTTTCGTTGAGCAGCTCCTGAACGAGCGTCTTCTCGCGTTCCTGTTCTTCACGCAAAAGTGCGATCGAGTCTGGAGTTTGCGCGGAGCGCGACATGAGCGCTCGTATCTTCTCCTGGATCCTAGCAAGCACGATGGCAGGGGATGATGCCGTACCAGAGCCAGCCGTGAGCAAGCGCGCGGTAACCTCGTTATGACGATCGAGCTTGAGCAGCTCATCGCTATTGAGCGCGAACATAGTCTCGTACGTTTCTTTGTCGATGTCGTCGAGCACATGGAGTCGATCGACCACGCCTTCGCTGTTCTTCGTACGCTTGATCTCTTCAACATCGCCTGTGCGGTCGTCTTTGAAGAACAAGCTGCCGATGCGCTCTGAATTCTCTGGCTTGTAACTGTTCGAACCACGGCGCGAAGCACGCCAGCCGAACATGACATTCTTGATAAGTTCACTGATGGTGGTCTTGCCCGCTTCGTTCGCGCCATACACCACATTGAGGCCAGGCTTGAACGGACCGACGATCATGTTGGCGAACTTGCCGAAATTCGTCAGCTTCACGTATTCGAGATAGATGCTCGACAGATACGTTGGCGCAAGAGGCTGGTTCTTCTCGCTCTTCTTCTTGTTCTGTGCATCGCTCTTAGTCATTATTGTTCTCGCTCAACAGATCGAACACGAGCGATTCCGCTTCCTTGCAAGCTTCATCGAAGCGCCGCTGAAGCTTGGGAACAGGCAGGTCAAGCGCTGAGAATTGCTGCTCAAGATAGGACAGACCGTCGACTTTGTCTTTCTTCTGCGCGCGCATGGTCGAAAGATAGACCGCCGGGAACAGCCCCTCTTTCTCGATCGCGTCCTTGTCGATCTTCGCGCGCGTTTCGTTCACGACATCATCGATGAAGAAGAACGGGTAACGATCGTTGATGACCGAGCGGAGGTCGGCGAGCACATGCGAAGTGAGCGCACTATGAAGCGGCGTTGCACCCGTGAGCGTGATGCGACAGAGCATGTTCTGACATTGTGAACGCGCGTTGCGCTCGAACTGCTGTGTGGTGATCGCTTCTTGAATATCAGCGATCGTCGCGCAGGCAGAAACATCCACTTCGATGCGTTCCCACACAATCTGCGCCGTGGGAAGGAACGCAACTTCGGTGGGAAGATTCTCTCGCAGCGTCACCTTGAGCACGCCATGCGGGCCAGTTTCGTGAATATCGCGCCCTTGGATGCAGCCCGAAAAGGCAATGGCTGGATCATCCTCGGGGATAAGCCGCGGATGATGAATATGCCCGAGCGCCCAGTAATCCATTTTGCGCGCGAGCAGGTCTTTTGGCTTCACCGGACTGCGTGTCAGATCGATGTCGAGACCAGAATGAATCACGCCCACCTGGAATGTTGCATCGGCAGCGATTTCTTTCGCCTTTGCGTGCGAGATGCCTTCCGCGATGTTCTCGTCTTGCGGCCATGCCTGCGTGTAGTAGCTTCGCCCACCTAACACAGCGAGCGGTTCGCCCTCTTTTTCGTAGACAAAGTAGTTCGCCTCATGAGGATCGAAGAGATGAACGTTTTCGGGAAGATCACCATACTCGCCCGCCCAGCGCGCATAAGGATCGTGATTACCTGTGCAGAAATAGACCGGGATGTTCGCATCATGAAGGCGTTCGAGTCCGTCACGGAAGAGGCAGAAATCGGCATAGGAGGGGTGCGAGGCATCGAACGCATCGCCTGCAATGATCAAGAAATCAACCTGCTCACGGATCGTTTCATCGATGAGCTTACGATACGCATCGGGAATGGATTTGACCAAACGATCAGCCCACACCGGCGAGACTGCACGCAACCCCCTGAACGGGGCTCCGAGATGAAGGTCTGCTGCGTGTATGAAGGTTACTGATCGCGCCATAGTTCGAGTGTAGCGGATAGTGATGCGTTTGTGCGCAAGCGTTAGTAACTTGAATCGTCGAAGTAGTCGGTGAACTTAGTGCGCTCGGCAAGCCAAGTGAGCTTCAAGTCACGCGTAGGACCACTGCGATGCTTTGCGACGATCAATTCTGCCACACCCCAATCAGGACGCTTGTCAGACTCTGCCTCAGCTTCGCTGGTAGATCGATCGATAAACATGACGATGTCGGCATCCTGCTCGATCGAACCTGATTCGCGCAGGTCAGAAAGCATGGGGCGCTTGTCAGTACGAGATTCGACCGCGCGCGAAAGCTGTGCGAGCGCCATGATGGGCACATCAAGTTCTTTAGCGAGCATCTTAAGGCCACGCGATATCTCAGCAACTTCCATGGTGCGGTTGTTCGGATGAGGGATGACGGGTGTCATGAGCTGCAAGTAGTCAACCACGATGAGACCCTTCTCAACGTTTCGCATCATGCGGCGTGCCTTTGTGCGCAGCTCGACCAGCGAAAGCCCTGGCGAATCATCCACATAGAGGTCGATGTTGCTCAAGCGTTCAGACGCATCGAAGAGCGGCGCCCATGCATTGTTGTCGATCCGTCCACTGTTCAAAACTGACAGGTTAATACCTGATTCAGCCGAAAGAAGGCGCTTTGTGATCTCGACCGACGACATCTCTAAGCTGAAGAACGCAACGGTCGACTTCTGTTTTGCAGCGTTGACCGCAAGATTCATCGCAAACGACGATTTGCCCACGCCAGGACGCGCAGCCAAAATGATCAACTGCCCACCACGAAGCCCGTTGAACAGCTGATCGACATCCTTGAAACCGGTGGGCACCCCTTGCAAGACCTCGCCACGATTTGCCATCTCAGCGATCTGATCGTTCGCCTCGATAATGAGCGTCTTGATGTCTTTGAACGAAGAGTTGACTGCTTTTTCGGTCACTCCAAAAAGAGTGGCTTCAGCCTGCGAGATGAGTTCTTTAGGATCAGCAGGAGAATCATAAGCAAGCGAAGAGATGTTGGCAGATGCCAAGAGCAACTGACGACGCATCGCGTCTCGACTCACGATATCGGCATGATGCTGCCAACTGGTAAGCGCAAACGTGTTGTTTGAAAGGTCGAGCAGATACGGCTGCCCGCCCACCGCTTCGAGCTGAGAGGCTGCCTTGAGGCTGTCCGCCACGGAAATGACATCGATCGGGACCGAGCGTGCATTCATGTCGCGCATCGTCTCGAAGATGATGCGATGAGCAGGACGATAGAAATCTTCGGGACGCAATTTAAGAGAAACTTCTTCGAATACTCCCGTAGAAAGCAAACACGCAGATAGAACGGTCTTCTCTGCCTCAATGTTCTGCGGCAGTGCTTTACCCTTCGAACCTGAAGCCTGAAGTGTGACCTGCTCGTTTGTCGTAGGTGCTGGCATTCGCTCCCTTATCCTGTTCTTAAAGCATCGCGCCTGAAAAGAGGTACTAACAACAAAAACTTCCCGACACCGTAGATGCGGTATCGGGAAGTCTAATTTATCACACCTACCGACTAATAGCTAAGCGGCGTGAAAAACAGCATTATTCTGCTTCAACCTCAGCCACTACAACAGCGTCTGCGGTGGGCTCTTCAGCAACTGCGTCTGAAGTGGAGAAATCCTCTTCAGCAGTTTCCTGTGCTTCAGCAGCGCTTTCGGATGCCGTGAAGGTCTCTTCGTTACCGACCACAACCGTGAGGTTCGACTTGATGTCGCGATAGATCGAAACAACAACCTCATGCTTACCAGCGGTCTTGATCGGGTTCTTGAGGTCGATACGCTTACGATCGATCTCGATGTCCTCTGCTTCTTTGAGCGCATCAGCGATCATAGCCGCAGTGATAGAACCGAAGAGCACGCCTTCTTCGCCTACGCGTGCCTCAACCTTAACGGAGAGATCGTCGAGAGCGGCTTTGAGTGCTTGGGCTTCTTCGATACGCGCTGCTTCACGCGTAGCGATGTTGTGCTTGCGCTGCTCGAGCTGCTTGAGGTTACCCTTCGTAGCAGCAACAGCAATCTTCTGCGGGAACAGGTAGTTATTGGCATACCCGTCGGCAACTTCGACGATATCGCCTTCGCCGCCCTTGCCCTTGAGTTCAGATAAAAGGATGACTTTCATGAAAACCTCCTCTTATCGATCGCGACGATTGTTGCGGCCGCTGATCGCAGGCACGGCGTATGGCATGAGAGCCATCTCACGGGCGCGCTTAACAGCGTTCGCGATATCGCGCTGATGCTGGGTGCAAGCACCGGTCACACGGCGGGGCTTGATCTTCCCACGGTCGGTTACATATTTGCGCAGCATCTGAGTGTCTTTGTAGTCGATGTATTCTGCCTTATCCTTGCAGAACTGGCAGAACTTACGACGAGGCTGCTTATTGTATTCAGGCATTCTTAACCTCTTTCGTTCGTGATTAGAACGGGATATCTTCATCGTAGACAGAAGCGTCCACCACCGGCGTTGCTACCGGAGCAGGTGCCTGCTGCACGGGCATAGCCTGTGGTTGAGGCGCACTCTGTTGCATCGGTGCGCCACCACGTGAGCCATCGTTGCGCGAAAGGAATTCGATCTCATCGACGATGACCTCGATCTTCGAGCGCTTCTGGCCATCACGCTCCCACTGGCTCCATCGAAGTTTGCCTTCGATGGCAACCTTGCTTCCCTTAGAAAGGAAGCGGGAAACGCTTTCTGCGCGGGCTCCGAACATGGTGCAATCAATAAAGTTGGGATAGTCTTCCCATTCACCTGTTTGCTGATTGCGACGGCGGTCGTTGACTGCAACGCCAAAACCGAGGACCGGCATGCCGCTTGCGGTTGAGCGCAATTCTGGATCGCGCGTAAGATTACCGGTGATGATCACTCTATTGATGCTCATGTGATACCTCTTTCTACGGGCAAATATCCCATTTGCCTCTGATTTCCTTCTCGTGAAGGGCTAGGTTCGATCCGCCCTTCTGTTCTTCAGTTGGTTTTGGCGTACAACCAAAACCACCTATGCCGCTCGCATTAATCGCGATCGGTACGCTTAACGATCATGAAGCGTTCGACAGCGTCGGTAATGCGCAAAACGCGATCCAACTCTGCGATGCTTTCAGGATTTGCGTGGAAATCGATGAGGGTGTAATCACCGTCGGTCAAGCCGTTTACCTCGTAAGCGAGTTTACGCTTACCCCAGTTGTCGACGTTGTCGACCGTACCGTTATCTGCAGTAATAGCAGTATCGATACGCTTCATAACAGCTAAACGGGTTTCTTCGTCGATTGACGGAGCTACAAAAAACAACAATTCATAAGCCTTCATATGGTCACCTCCTCTGGACTTACGGTTTCGGGTCATGAAGGCAAGCCCGAAACAGGATTAGCTGAACAATCGTAGCAAATAGCGTTTCCGCTCGCAAACAGACCGTCCGCTTACCCTCCGATTCCGCACAAACTAACAACCATTGCCTGTCGTTTTGAGCAAGTTTTCGGTACCTGTCCATCTTACTCAGCAAAGCTCACGTTTTTCTGAAACTTTTTTGAACTCCGAACTCACATTTTTCTGATGCTTTTTACGCTTGCACCGATTCATTACCCGTTGTTTTTTGCAGTGAAGCGCACATCAGAGATGCCTATCTTCCGCGCTCCTGTCCTCACAGCAGAATTTCCGCTGCAATGCCCCTAGTTTTCGCGTGGGAATGCACATATGGGCTTTATAATGAAACAATATTTACATTAGGAACTTCTTCGAGATGGTTAAGGGAGATCATGGCAACCAACACTACAAGCTCTGCCAAAACTCATGTTTCACTCAGGCTTCCCACCTCCATTCTGGAAAGCATTGATGCTCACGCCGAAAAGGAACACATTTCACGTACTGAGGCTTTCGTCTACTATCTGCAGACCGGTCTCGAAATTTCCGATGCTCAGGCGAACGAGCCAAGCAAAGACGAAGTGCTGCTCCAGAGCATCCAGGATGATCTCACGGTCATCAAAGCGCTCCTGCAAACTCAGCCTGGTGCTGCGACTGCCCCTCATCCCTACACCGTTCCTGCAGTAGAGATTCCTGAAGAACCTGCTCAAGAAGAAGCTGTCGCGAGCGAATTCACCACTTCCGACGAAGTTGAAGAGCCGGAAGAGACCCAAGAAGTCGAAGAAGATGAAGATGAAGGGGTTACTGCTTCTCTCAAGAGCGAACCTGAGCCCGATCTCGCGGAGGAAGCCGAAGCGCTTGCTGAAGAGGATTATTCCACCTCCGATGCCACCTCGCGCGAAGAATCTTCTACGGCTGCCTATTCGCTGTATGCGATCGGCGAAGAGGAAAGTTTCACTGAGATCAAACCTGTTGATGAGCTCGATGAAGCAAGTGAGTTCACTACCTCTGATGCAGTTTCCGAAGAAGACCCCGCCGAAGAGGTCGATACGGTTGATCCTTCCGAAGATGAAAGCGATTTCACCACTTCTGACGCGACCGAAGGTGGCGAAGTTCTTTCTCTTAAGAAGCTTGAAAAAGCTGTTTCCAAGGCTGCAAAAGATATCGCATCGATCGAAAAGGTTTGGCTCTACGGTTCTGCTGCTGATGCAAAAGAGATCGAAGGCTCTTCTATCGATCTGTGCGTGAAGACCGAAGACGACGACAAGCTCAAGTCGAAGCATCTCGATGCCTTCGTTGCCATTATCGAAGAAAAGACCGGCAAGCAAGTCAATGTGGTGCTCAAGCACGAAGCAGGCAAAGACCTCAAGCAGGATATGAAGAACAAAGTCGAACTTTACAAGAAGTAAGATACGTCCTCATAAATCAAAAAAGCCGCTCGTTGAAGCGGCTTTTTTTATGCACGGAACTCTTTTTGTGCTTATTGTTCAGCGGTTGCGTCTGAAGTGGTGAAGTCTTCTTCAGCAAGCTCGGCTGCTTTAGAGTCTTCTTCATCCCACGCCTCTTTGAGAGCATCGCGCGGATCGAGCGTACCCTCCATATCGAGCTCGAGCTTCAAGCCTTCCATGAAGTTGGGCGCGGGACCGATGTAGACGATGTCCTTCTTGATGCCGTCTTCATCATAGAGATAACCGAATGCGTATGCCTCCGGAGCACCCGGCAAACCACCCTCAGCGATAATGCAATCTTTCATGCCATCATCGGTGTCGAGATATCCGTCGTAGCAGAATGCATAGGCCGTTGCGCCGCGTGCGCCTTCTACCTCACGACGCGCAAGCGTGAAACAGGTTTCCGCGTCGTCGCCCGGATGCGTTTCGATGAACAGATTTTCTTTGACTGCCAAACCCGTGAAGGGGATGATCTCTTCGCCTGCTTCCATCTTGGAAACAGCCTCGTTCAAAACAGCTTGCACGACCGCTTTCAGCTCATCGGTGATTTCGCCCTGCGGATCATTGTTGGTAGGATCGATCATTCTATCAGCCATGATGAAAACCTTTCTTTTCGCTTCACTATGAGTGTAGCGCTTCCACGCTTTTGCTATCAGCAAAGTCTGCCCTCTGCTCGACCAACGGAAAGGGCATGTGACTTTTAGCGGAGGACGACGCTGGGGAAGCGACGGGGTGCTGTGCGATAGTAGCGTTTTTGCTGGTAACCAAGAAGCATGCAAACGTTCAGACCGCGTTCGTCACTCATATCGAAATAAGCGCGGGCGGCAGGACACGAATCCACTACGCGGCGCAAATACCCATTATAGAGCACGCCGATACCGAGCGTATGCGCCACCATTTCGATCGCTCCTGCTGCGAGCCCCGCATCAAGCGGGTCGGGCGATTCGATGAAGAGAACCGCGGAAGCATCACGGAACAGATAGTCGTTCTTTGGATCGGTACGCCTGTTCTCGATGAAACGACCCAGCGTTTCAGCAGGAATGGGCATGATGCGATCGGTCTCATATACCTCTGAGAGATACGACCAGATAAGCTCCTTGAATTCAGGCAAGCTGTCCTGAAGAAAGTCAAAGCGGCACATCTGTGTATTCTTCGCTGTAGGCGTATGCCCACCAGCTTCCATGAGCAGATGCAGATGCTCCATCGAGATCGGTTCGTCTTTGAACGCACGGATGCTGCGACGGAATTTGATGCTGTTCAAAAGGTTTTCCGTAGGAAGGTCGAAGGTGGCAGGATCGAAATCGATCGGTGAATCTGCATAGCACGGTAAACTCGGTGCTCCTTCAGGGCAAATAGCCACGCAGTGGCCACACTTCATACATTCCCTAAGCGGGTGCGCCTTACCATTTTCGAGAACGATATTATGCTGGATGCAATCATGCACGCAGGCCCCGCATCCTGTACAAAGAGCTTCGTCGATATGAACATCTGTTTCCCCCATGATGATCCGCCTTCTTTAATCTCCGAAGGCCATCTCGATGATGAACAGAAGTTCAAGAACGCTCTTGAAGGTAGCTTGTTTCTGACCTGCGTCCCATTTGATGCGGCCTTGCCAAGTGTGGTGCTGGCGGAAGAGAACCTCAAGTTCAAAAGAAGGCTCAAAAGCAGGATCTATGGGAGAAAGGATCGACTGCAACGATTCAGTTTGTTGGTCGAGGATGTTGTCTATGAGCATGATGAGGCTTGGCAAGCTTGAAAATCTTACCGGGGCTGACATGATAACGCTATCGAGGGTGCCCGTCATCTTCCCATCCTCGTACGAATCGATGGAAATAAGGAAGGTATCGGCCCCTGGTGGTGCAATATGTGGCTGTCGCATTATGCTTCCCTTTCCGCGTATGCATAATGATACCGCATAAAGCTATGAGTTCGCTATGGTTTATCACCAAATAAAAAGACCAGGCTGTCATATATAACAACCTGGTCTTCATCGATTAAGATCGATCGGTCCGAAGCGGCAAGACTATTCTTCGCCTTCAACTTCGTTCAAGAACGAATTCGCTTCTTCGAGAAGCTCGGCTGCCCCATCGGGAAGATCAACGTCCTTGCCGTGGTTGTCCACCTGGGCATCGTAGTTTCCTTCGGCATCGATATCGATCGTAACGGTCGAGCCATCGTAGATCCTGCCTTCGATGATGCCCGTTGCAACACGGTCGACCACCTGACGCTGGATGAGGCGCTTCAACGGACGTGCTCCATAGACTGGATCGTAGCCATCGATAGCCAAACGTTCCTTCGCTGCCGGCGTGATCTCGAGCTCGATCTTGCGATCCTTCAAGCGTGCCGACACTTCTGCGAGCTGAAGCTCAACGATTGGCTCGATGCTCGCGATGTTCAGCTCGTTGAACGTGATGATGTCGTCGATACGGTTCAAGAACTCGGGACGGAAGGTATTGCGCAATGCATCTTGCATGCGATTGGCGAATTCCGCCATACGCTTGGCTGCAGCTTCCGGTGTCATCTTCTGCATATCCTCGACCATGTCTCCCATGGTCTCTTCCTTATCGCGCTCACGAATGAGCTGGCTGCCGATATTGGAGGTCATGATGATGATCGCATTCTTGAAGCTGACCACACGGCCCTGGCCATCGGTCAAGCGGCCATCGTCGAGCACCTGCAAGAGCACGTTGAACACATCGGGGTGAGCCTTCTCGACCTCGTCGAGCAGAATGACGCTGTAAGGCTTGCGACGCACGGCCTCGGTAAGCTGACCGCCTTCGTCATAACCCACATACCCCGGAGGTGCGCCGATCAAGCGCTGCACGGAGAATTTCTCCATGTACTCCGACATATCGATGCGGATCATGGCCTTCTCATCATCGAACAGGCATTCTGCCAGCGCTTTTGCAAGTTCAGTCTTACCAACGCCGGTCGGTCCGAGGAACAAGAAGCTGCCGATAGGTTGCTCGGGATCCGCGAGCCCTGCACGGCTGCGGCGGATCGCACCCGCTACCGCCGAAACGGCCTCGTCCTGTCCAACCACTCGCTCATGCAAACGATCCTCAAGATCGATGAGCTTTTCCATTTCGCCTTGCATCATCTTCGTGATAGGGATGCCCGTCCACGAAGAAACCACCTCGGCGATCTCGTCTTCAGTGACCTCCTCTTTCAGGATGGTGCCATCTGCCTGGCGTGCCTCGAGCGCTGCGGTCGCTGCTTTCAGCTGCTCCTGCAGTTCAGGAATGCGTCCGAAACGAAGCTCGGAAGCTCGTGCCAGATCGCCTTCACGCGTTGCGCGCTCTTCTTCGAGCTGCGCCGCTTCGATATCGGCCTTCAAGTTCTGGACCGAAACGATGGAGTCCTTCTCGTTCTTCCATTCAGCCTTGCGTTTGTCGAGCGATTCCTGAGCTGCTGCGATGTCCTTACGCAGCTGTTCGAGACGCTCCTTGCTCGGCTCGTCCGATTCTTTCATGAGCGCTTGCTCTTCGATCTGCATCTGCGTGAGCTTGCGCTCGGCAAGATCGACCTCTTCAGGCATCGAATCGATCTCAATGCGCAGACGTGATGCCGCTTCGTCCATAAGGTCGATTGCTTTATCGGGAAGGAAGCGATCGGAAATGTAGCGGTTCGAAAGCTCTGCTGCCGCCACGATAGCCGAGTCGGTCACGCGCACGCCATGATGGATCTCGTACTTCTCCTTCAGGCCACGCAAGATAGCAATGGTATCTTCGACAGAAGGCTCGCCCACCATGACTGGCTGGAACCTGCGCTCAAGTGCCGCATCTTTCTCGATGTATTTGCGGTACTCGTCGAGCGTGGTCGCACCGATGGCATGCAGCTCACCACGTGCGAGCGCCGGCTTGAGCATATTGCCCGCATCCATCGATGAATCGCCCGACGAACCAGCACCCACGATGGTGTGGAGCTCGTCGATGAACAGAATGATCTGCCCGTCCGATTCCTTCACTTCACGCAGCACTGCCTTCAGGCGGTCTTCGAATTCACCGCGATACTTCGCGCCTGCCAGCATGGAAGGCAGGTCGAGCGCGATGAGCTCGCGATCCTGCAACGAAGAAGGAACATCACCCGCAACGATGCGTTGGGCCAGTCCTTCGACGATAGCTGTTTTACCGGTGCCCGGCTCACCAATGAGCACAGGGTTGTTCTTCGTACGACGCGACAACACCTGGATGGTTCGACGAATCTCTTCGTTACGACCGATCACGGGATCCAGTTTGCCTTCGCGCGCCGCTTTGGTGAGGTTGTTGCCATATTGGTCCAACACCTCGAATTCTGTTTTTGATTGTTGATCAGTCACGCGCGTATCACCTCGCAATTCCTCATACGCTTGTTGAATATCGTTCTTATTGATTCCTGCGTTGTTCAAGATCTTGCCTGCTGCGTCGTTCTCTTCTGAGAGCGCAATGAGCAGGTGTTCACTTGTGGCGTACGAATCGCCCAATTTCTCTGCGATCTTCACCGCCTTGTCGAGCAGGGAGACGAGCGCCATAGAAGGCGCGGTCATGCCCATGATGCCGCCACCTTCCACCTTTGGCATACGATCGATCTCTGCTTGGACTTCATCGCGCAGAAGCTTCGGATCGGCACCAAGGCGCTTGACTATGGCATCGATATTATGCTCGCCAGATGAGAGCAGCGCGGCAAGCATGTGAATGGGTTCGACCATTCCTGCTTTTGCCTCGCCAGCAATGCTCATGGCAGATTGCAGAGCTTCTTGGGCAGAAAGCGCCAGTTTTTCTAACATCTTCTGTAAATCCATGAAGCTTTTCCTTTCGTTTGTTTTTTGTTTTAGGGTGATGAACGCCCTAACGAATACGACGCAACTCGAGCGACGTTGATTGCGCTACGAGACTGCTCACGTGCTCGAATGTTTCTAACTCATGCACACGATCGGCAAGACGGCGAACGCGCTTGTGCAGATCGTCGATTTCGTCGTCGCGCTCATTCAGGCGCCCCTGCAGGTCGAGAATGCGAATGACCCCTGCTAAGTTGATACCCTCGCTCGTGAGCTCGTTGATCAACTGCAGGCGCTCGATGTCGGCCTGGGAATACATACGCGTATTACCACGCGTACGTTGGGGGTTCACCAAACCTTTTTGCTCATAGATGCGCAAGGTTTGCGGATGAACGCCCGCTAGTTCAGCAGCGACGCCGATCATGTAGAGGGGGCGATTGCGATCATTCATCGGCTACCCCCTTACACTTTCAGGCGTAGCTGCCTTGAATGCCTCGAGTGCAGCTTTCTGTTCATCGTTAAGGGTGGTGGGGATCTTGACCTCGATCTCGACTTTCAAGTCTCCCGTTCCCGAAGCGTTCTTGCCGAGACGTGGTGCACCTTGACCTTTCAGCGTGAGCACTGCGCCGTCCTGCGTTCCTGCCGGAACGCGCACGCGCGCTTTCTTGCCTGAAGGTGTGGGCACTACGATCTGCGCACCCAGTGCGGCTTCGTCGATGCTCACCGGCAGTTTGGTGATAACGTCTGCCCCTTTGCGGCTGAAGTTCGCATCGGGCGCGATCTTGATCGTAACGAGCAGATCGCCCGCTGCACCACCGTTCGCACCTGGATGGCCTTTGCCCTTCATGCGCACACGGCCACCTTCCATAGCACCCGCAGGCACCTTGATGGTAAGGGTTTCCTTCTCCTGCGTTTCGGGGTTCACCACGCGTACTTTCTTTTCGGCGCCGTTGAACGCCTCATCGAAAGAAACCGTGAGTGTTACCTTCTTGTCCGCTCCCTTTTCAGGCTGCGCTTGACGAGCGCCACCTCCGAAATCCCAATTCGTTCCGAAGGCTCCTTCACCATTGCGCAGGCTTTCCAAGATGTCGGCCCAATCGATGCCTCCACCGCCAGCGCCGCCGAAGGGATTGCCTCCGCCGCTGGTGGTGTAGGTGTACGTGCCGCCACCGAAGGGATTTCCTCCCCCAAAAGGATTGCCTCCTTGGAAAGGAATCTGGTTTTCGTTCGCAGTACCGTACTGGTCGTACATCTCGCGTTTTTTATCATCCGAAAGCACCTCGTAGGCTTCGTTGATCTCTTTGAACTTCGCCTCGTCGCCACCGGCATCGGGGTGATGTTCACGAGCAAGCTTACGAAATGCTTTTTTGATCTCACTAGCAGTTGCGCTTCGTGGAACGCCTAGCGTCTTATAGTAATCAGGTGTGGATGCCATTCGTTCCACCTCTCTTTCTTTTTTGATACAAAACAGGCGGACCGTTTGTGACCCGCCTGTTTAACTCCGATTACTCGTTGTCTTCTTCTTCGTCGGTTTCACGTTTCGGTCCACCAACCGCTACCGTTACCATGGCTGGCCTGATGACCTTGTTACCCATGCGATAGCCCTTCTGGTAAACCTGTTCCACGGTTTCATCGGGAACATTGGGGTTATCGACCGTTGCCACCGCTTGCGCTTCGAGTGCTTCGTAGGGTTGCCCCACTGGATCGATGATCTCGACCCCTTCTTTAACGAGCACTTCGTTGAGCTTGGCATACACTGCCGTTACCCCTCCGAGCAGCCCTTCTTCGCCGTTTTCGTTGGCGTAGTTGATGCTTCGCTCGAAATCATCGAGCACCGGAATGATGTCTTCGACGAGTTTTTCCGTTGCGCGCCTGGATTCTTCCTCGCGCTGTTCTTTCATGCGACGGCGATAGGTGTCCCATTCCGCATGAAGTCTGAGGTATTTGCCCTGCCATTCAGCTGCTTCTTCTTTTGCTTTCGCAACAGCAGCTTCGGCAGATGCTTCTTCGGAAGCTTCATCCCCCGAAGGTTCGGGGGAATCAGCCTCTTCGACGATTTCAGCGTCGACAACTTCAGCTTCCGGCTCGGCATCAGTGGCAGCGGCATCTTTTACCTCTTCCTCTGAATTTCCGTTCACCATGATTAGTTGTCCTTGTTCTCTTCGTCGTCGACTACCTCGAAGTCAGCTTCGATCGTATCGTCTGCTGGAGTGCTCTCTGCCGTTTCAGCAGCTGCACCCGCCTGTGCACCTTCGGTGCTGTAGACGACTTCCGCCAACTTATAGCCAACCTGCTGGAGGTTTTCGGTTTCCTTCTTAATGGCCTCGAGATCGGTGCCTTCGAGCGCGCTGCGAGCTGCCGCGATCGCATCTTCAGCCTGCTTCTTCATGTCGTCGCCGACCTTGTCGGAGATTTCAGCAAGCGTGGTCTCGGTCGCATTGATGAGCGAATCGCAGTTGTTGCGGATCTCGACTTCCTGCTTACGCGCAGCGTCTTCCTCTGCATGGATCTCTGCATCCTTCACCATACGATCGACTTCGTCATCGGTAAGTGCGGTAGATCCCGAAATGGTGATCTGCTGCTGCTTGCCCGTGCCCAGGTCCTTAGCGGAAACGTTCACGATGCCGTTCGCATCAATATCGAACGTAACCTCGATCTGCGGCATACCACGACGTGCGGCCGGGATACCAGTGAGCTGGAACTTGCCGAGTGTCTTGTTGCCAGCTGCCATTTCGCGCTCGCCCTGCAGGACATGGATCTCAACGCTGGTCTGGTTATCAGCCGCCGTCGAATAGATCTCGGTCTTGCGGGTTGGGATGGTGGTGTTGCGCTCGATCATCTTGGTCATGACACCACCCATGGTCTCAACACCGAGTGAAAGCGGAGTAACGTCGAGCAGCAGGATGCCTTCGACATCGCCTGCCAGAACGCCGCCCTGAACAGCTGCACCCATTGCAACTACTTCATCGGGGTTTACCGACATGTTCGGCTTCTTGCCCGTGATCTTCTCGACCAGTTCCTGCACTGCAGGCATACGAGTCGAACCACCAACAAGGATGACCTCGTCCACGTCGCCCGTCTTCAGGTCAGCATCTTTGAGCGCCTGCTCTACGGGCAACTTGCAGCGATCGAGCAGATCTTTGGTGATGCGCTCGAACTCTGCACGGGTGAGCGTGTAATCCAAGTGGAGCGGACCAGCTTCGCCTGCGGAGATAAAGGGCAGGTTGATGGTGGTTTGCGTGGTGGAAGAAAGCTCCATCTTCGCTTTTTCAGCAGCTTCCTTCAGACGCTGCATAGCCATCTTGTCCTTGCGCAGATCGATGCCATTGTCTGCCTGGAACTTGTCGGCGAGCCAATCGATGATGCGCTGATCCCAGTCGTCGCCACCAAGGTGGTTGTCGCCTGCGGTCGAGCAAACTTCGAATACGCCATCGCCGAGCTCAAGCACCGACACGTCGAACGTACCGCCGCCGAGGTCGAACACGAGAACCTTTTCGTCTTTGTTGGTCTTATCGAGACCATACGCAAGTGCTGCTGCCGTGGGCTCGTTGATGATGCGAAGCACCTCGAGACCAGCGATCTTGCCTGCGTCCTTCGTTGCCTGACGCTGTGCGTCGTTGAAGTAGGCAGGAACGGTGATGACCGCCTGCGTAATGGGTTCGCCCACACGCTTTTCAGCATCGGACTTGATCTTCTGGAGCACCATAGCCGAGATCTCTTCCGGCATGTAATCGCGTTCGTCGATCGCAACGACAGCACGACCGCCGTTACCGTTCTTCACGTTATAGGCGACGGTCTTCTGCTCCTCGCCCGTTTCGCCATAGGAACGGCCGATGAAGCGCTTCACGGAAGCAACGGTGTTCTCGGGGTTGGTGACCGCTTTGTTCTTTGCAGCTTTGCCGACCGTACGTTCACCGTCTTTGCCAAAACCTACTACCGAAGGGGTAGTGCGATCGCCTTCAGCGTTAACCAAAATTTCTGGCTCTGATCCTTCCATGACCGCCATAGCGGAGTTGGTCGTACCCAAGTCGATTCCAATAATCTTTGGCATGTTCTTATCCTTTCAATAGAGACTCGTAAAACGAACCTTGTATTACCTCATAGTTAAACGGAGCCTTGTTAAGAAAGCTCCAACGCTTGACATAATATAATCTAAGTGCCCTATTGTAAAGTTTTATGCATTGCAAACTTTGATATTTCTGTCTGCTTTACATCACCGCAGGTCAAGGCAGTTCTGGGAATAAAAAATGGAGACAAACCAGCGTTCGTCTCCATAATTCATACACAAGCGACCTCTAAATCACTTGAAATCTTGGCTTCCCACGATCTTGGCTCGATCTTCGGCGTGCACGTTGCTTTATGCTTCGCTCACCCGATCTCTTATGTCAAACGAACTGCTTGACATACTAGAACCGAATCGTTTCGCCTGCGCATTTTGTTGCGCGCTTGAAAGGTTGCGTACCAAAAGGTTACTTTAGTCTTCAACAACCTCAGGGATAGCGCCCATCGGGCAGCTTTCAACACAGTCGCCACAAGCGATGCAGGACTCTTCGTTAACAACGGTAACAACACCATCGACAACTTCAAGTACTTCTTGGGGGCAATCGTCAACACAAATGCCGCAGCCAATACATTCTTCTTCTAGAATAACTGGATGTGCCATTTCGTACCTCTTTCCTCAGTCTCAGCTACTAAGCTTGTACGGGCTTGAAAAACCCTCTGTAGGAAAATACCACGTATAGGCACATATTCAAACTGCTTAGCTATTTCTTCTGTAAACGGTTGATGAAGCCCTAAGATACCGCATCTTCAGGAACAGAAGACTCGTTTGAATGGGGCAGCGTGACTTGATCCGCGCCACCGATCTCCAAGCGCACTTCCCAACCTTTATCGTTCTCGACCACGTTGATGTCGATCGAGCTATCTGACTTGTTCGAATACGCTACGAGGTCTTCAAGGGTGTCCTTGCTGTCGGTAGTGACTACGATCTCTCTATTTCCAACGCCCGCTTCAGCTTCGATTCGTGCGATGAGCTCTTCGCTGGGCATACCAAATGCATCAATGCGTACCATGATTCATCCTTTCTTGTTCGTGTCTCTTACTATTATATCTTTCGTGCGCGACTTAGAGGCATCGTCCAAGATGGTAAACGAGTTGTTACATGGCCTAACAGATGCGCGGAAGCTGCTCGCCCACGAGCATGTCCATGATGCGCAACGAACCGAATCCTGTTCGCAAAGAAACACGCGAGTCGCGCCCTTCGGGCTTTTCAACTACCTCGCCGATGATCGCAGCATCAACGCCATACTTGTTCGCCTTCATGGCCGCAAGTGCCGCTTCAGCTTCATCGGCAGCTACTACGCACACCATCTTGCCTTCGTTGGCAACCTGGAAGATGTCGTAGCCGAGCATCTCACATGCTCCACGCACAGCATCTTTCACGGGGATCGCATCTTCTTCGATCACGAAATCAACCTGCGACTGTTCAGCAAGTTCGTTCAAAGTAGAAGCCAGACCGCCGCGCGTAGGGTCGCGGAAGCAACGCGTGTTCGGCGCGGCTGCGATCACCTCTTGGATAAGGTGATTGAGTGGAGCCGCATCCGTTTGCAGGTCGGCGGAGAAGCCAAGCTCTTCGCGACAACTCATGATCGTGATGCCGTGATCGCCCAGTGTACCGGTAACCAGGATCTTGTCGCCCGGTTTGCAGTACGCACCGGAAAGATCGACGCCCTTAGGAATGAAACCAATTCCTGAAGTGTTGATGAACACGCCATCGCCATGCCCACGGTTGACTACCTTCGTGTCGCCCGTCACGATGCGCACGCCCGCTTCTTTGGCCATTTCGGCCATGCTCGCGCAAATACGCTTGAGCTTATCCATCGGATAGCCCTCTTCAAGGATGAACCCGCAGCTCAAGAACTGCGGAACGGCACCGCTGGTTGCAACATCGTTCACCGTACCGCACACGGCCAAGCGCCCGATATCGCCGCCCGGAAAGAACTGCGGGGTGACCACGAAGCTGTCGGTCGAAAACGCGACGCGCTCACCTTCAGGCGCTTCAAGGCGCGCGGCATCATCGCCAACGCGAAGCTCTTCACCAGCATACGCCTCGAAGAACACCTCGTCGATGATGCGCTTCATCATCGAACCGCCGCTTCCGTGCCCTAACAGTACTGTTTCGTCCATATTCAGTTCCTTAGATTTAGATGAATTCGCCGGTGGTGGTCATAACCAACCGTCCGGTCTTAACTCCCTTGGTGCCCAGGATAAGGTTCGCCACATCCTGAACCTCGCCGGTTTCCCCTTTAAGGATAATCACTTCAAGGCAGTTGTCTTCGTCGATGTGCACATGGACCGACGTGATGATGCGATCGAGATAACGATGCTGAATAAAGTGCAGCTTTTCCTGCAGATCGCTCGCATGGTGGCTGTAGACGATGGTGAGCGTGCCCATGACGATACGTCCAGGCGTTGCGCACTCCCCTTCCACCAGCGCATCGCGCACGAGATCGCGAATGACTTCGCTGCGGTTCTTCGCAAGACCGCGACGCGCAACAAGATGGTCGAAGTTGATAAGAAGGTCTTCCGGCATTGCTACCGAGAAGCGCACAAGATCACTGCTCATACCGATCGCCTTTGCTTTGAACTAAACGAGATTGACGGTAACGCCTGGTGCAGAGCTGGCATCTTTATCGAGAGCATCCTGCGCATCGGTAAGGAGTGCGCGAGCTTCGTCCATGAGCCCCTGGATCTCCTTGAGCACCGCAGCGGTGTTCTCATAGCCGTTGTCATCTGCTTTATGGAACAGCTTGTGCGTCCAGCGACGGTTCAGCGCAACTTGGTCGTCCATCTGCTCGAGCATCATCTTGAATTGATCGACATTCACACCATTGGTACACATGGCACTTTCCTATCTCTTAAACGATCTTTGCCTTTTGCGAAGACCGAACAGTGCGTTTTCGTGCAGGCAGCGCGAACTCTCGTCGAGGGCTCCCGCACCGAAACGCGGTGCTCCATTAAACACGTTTCCTGTCTGTATTATCGGGCTGCAAATGAGAGAAGAGAAGTCTCATTTTTACTAGCGGTGTGAATTATTCCGTAATTTGTGTTATTCAACACAAGAACTCCCCTTTTGGGGGAGCTCTTGACAGTTCATAAAGGCTTCGTCATCACGGAAGCCGCACATGAATGATGATTCGGATGGAGGTTTATGCGTTATAGCCGTTTGGATTCTGGCTCTGCCAATTCCAGGCATCAGCGCACATGCGCGCAAGGTCGTATTCTGCAACCCAGCCCAGTTCGGTCGCTGCTTTATCGCATGCTGCATAGTTCTCCGCGATATCACCCGGCCTGCGTTCGACGATCCGATACGGCAGCTCCTTGCCACACGCCTGCTCGAAGGACTTGATAACCTCAAGCACGCTCGAGCCCGTGCCCGTTCCCAGGTTGAAGATCGCAACACCGCTGCGCGTGCCGTCTTCGGCCACAGGGCCTTCGATGCTGCCCAGCCCGATCGCTTTACCGGTGCCGACTTTGCCACCCATGAAATCGAGCGCTTTCACGTGCCCGCGCGCAAGATCGACCACATGAATGTAGTCGCGCACGCCCGTGCCGTCGGGAGTAGGATAATCGTCGCCGAAGACCTGGATGCATTCGAGCTTGCCCGTGGCAACTTGCGCCACATAGGGAAGCAGGTTGTTCGGGATGCCCTTCGGGTCTTCGCCGATCCTGCCGCTTTCATGCGCACCGATCGGGTTGAAGTAACGCAGCAACACCACATTCCACTCAGGATCCGCACGGTGCAGATCGGTAAGGATGCGCTCGAGCATGGATTTGGTCTCGCCATAAGGATTGGTGGCCTCGTGCTTGGGACAATCTTCGGTGATAGGGATCATCTCGGGGTCGCCATAGACGGTCGCGCTGCTCGAGAAGATGATGTTCTTCACATCATGGTTGCGCGCTACATCGAACAATACGAGCGAACCGGTAACGTTGTTCCAGTAGTATTCGAGCGGCTTCTGGGTAGATTCGCCCACCGCCTTGAAGCCTGCGAAGTGGATGATCGCATCGATGTCGTGCGCAGCGAATACCTTGTCGAGCGCTTCGCGATCGAGGATATCCACCTGATAGAACGTGAGCTTTTCAGGCTTACCCGTGATCTCGCCAATGCGACGGATAGCCTCTTCGCTCGAGTTGGAAAGATCGTCGACCACGACCACGTTATAGCCCTGCTCGAGCAGTTCAACACAGGTGTGACTTCCGATGAAACCCGCGCCACCGGTTACGAGGATCGTCTGATCTGCGGGCGCGGTTGCTAAGCTTTTGTTCGCCATGAGATACCTTTCGTTCTTCTCTTTATTATAGATGCTTGCGGTGGTGAGGTAATCTGGCGTGCAGGTTTTACCATCTAATGTGCATTTATCCGTGTGAGCATTTCTTTAAGCAGTGCCCAAGCGCGTTGCTTACGTTCGTCGGTCTGAAGCATGCGTTCGAAATCGACGAATGCGCAGCAGGGCCTTCCGAGAACACCATCGCAGCAGTCCAGTTTGATCGGCTGATTATAGGCAAGCGAAAGAATGCGCGCAGAGGCTTGTTCGGTTACCACGAGGCACAGCGGGTCGATCGCTTCGATCAAGCGAAGGAGCGAAGGCGCGGCAAGTTCTTCTGCAGGTTGCGAAACGCCGCCAAGCGCGATCCAAAAGATGTCGGAAGCAGCGATTCCAGTACGCGCAGCTGTTGCTTCGATCGCTTTGCGAGCCTGTTCAGAAGGGGTCTCTTGCGAGACGACGCAAAAAAGCGCATTCACGTTCCCTTGGAAATAAGGCGCAAAAGCGGAGCATTCTACCTCGCGCTGACGTTCGTACACCGACTGATTAGCGGGCTGTACTGGCGTGCGATTGTCCGGAGAAGACGAGGTCATGCGCGCGACCTTACTGCTCGATGAAGCGCAGTATATCTACGGGCTTCTCGATCACGTGATCGGGTGCGGCGGCCATCAAGCGTTCTTGTGGCTGATATCCCCAGGTCACCGCAACTGCTTCCATGCCTGCGTTATGAGCTGCTTGCATGTCGCTTGCTGAATCTCCGAAGAAAAGGCATTCTTCGGGAGCAACACCGAGCTCACTGGCGCAAAGCAACAGCCCTGTAGGGTCAGGCTTGCGCGGAACCGCGTCTGATTCGCCATGCGCGACTTCAATCAAGTCAGGGAAGAAGCGATCGCGCACATCAAGCACACCCTGCTCGAACTTGTTCGACAGGATCGCTAGACCCACGCCAGCCTCTTTCGCCTGTTCAAGCGCCACAGTGATCCCTTCGAATTCGGTGGTGTAGATGATGCCGAAATCGTGATAGAAATTCTTGAAGTTTTGGAAAACGCGCTCTGCTTGTTCAGGGGTTGCCTCTGCTGGCACCGCTTGCGCGATGAGGCGCGCAGCTCCATCGCCCACATACGTGAGGATCTCTTCAGGGGTATGAGGCGGAAAACCCTGGTCGGCAAGGGCTTTGTTCGTCACGTTCACCAAATCGGGAAGTGTATGGAGCAACGTGCCGTCGAGATCGAAGATGAACGCTTTGTATGTTCGTTGTTCACTCATAGCTGCCCTTAATCATTCGGAAGAATCTCTTTCTGCGATTATGCCACAGAACCAAGAAGGAGCACCTGCTGGGTAACAGAGAGCATAGTTACCCCGCAGACGCTCCATGATCGCTTTGCTGTTAGTGCGCTTTCGCAGGCTTACACGAATTCAGCAGGTTTCTTGTCCTTCGAGAAGATGGTCTTGATGCCCTTCACCGCCAAAATGACAGCGAACACGATCAGCAGCGCCGCGATTGCGAACTGCAACACGTTAGCCAGCGTGAACGCCCCTGCTGCGATAGCGGAAACCTTGCCCCACAACGTCATGACCAACGAGGTGAGCGTGACGATGAGCATGAACACCATGGGGATGTAGAACATCTTGTTATTCTTGCCTGCATTGCCCAGCCATGCGCACACCGCAAGCAAGCCGAGCGCTGCGAGCAGCTGGTTCGCCGCACCGAAGAGCGGCCACACGAGCTGGTAGCCAGTAAGACCAAGACCAACACCGAGCACCACCGTGATGATCGTTGCGACCCAGGAGTTCGTGATGGATTTGCGCCAACCCGTAAGCTCAGAGATGTCTTTGCCGTGCGGGGTGAAAAGCTCCTGGAACATATAGCGTCCGAGGCGGGTTGCCGTGTCGAGCGAGGTCAAGCAGAACACCGAAACCGCCAGAACGAGCAGCGCATAAGCAATGTCGGTTGCACCTTCAAGACCAGGGATCACTCCGAGCATCTGCGAAAGGCCTGCCGCAAAGACCTGCGTGGGAGAAGCATAGGTGCCATCCATATAGCCAGTGAACACAAACGCAACCGCGCAAAGCGAAATGATCGCAACGAGGCTTTCCAGTAGCATACCGCCATAAGCGATCGGCAGCGCTTGTCCTTCCTTGTCGAGCTGCTTTGAAGTGGTGCCTGAAGCAACCAGACTATGGAAGCCCGAAATAGCACCGCAGGCAATGGTAATGAACAGCGCCGGGAAGAGGAAGCCGCTTGCCGCAACCTTGGAATCGCCTGCTGCAGCGAACGCACCCGTGAACGCCGGAATCTGAAGATCGTTCGAAGCGCCCATGATGCCTGAGCCGATGATGCCAACGACCGCCAGGGCGATCATGCCATAGAGCAGGTAACTTGAAAGATAATCGCGTGGCTGAAGCAGCACCCACACCGGCGCGATCGAAGCCGCGAAGATATAGACACCCACGATCATCATCCAAGAGAAGTTGTCGAGCTGGATGACCGGAAAATTGTAGCCAATAGCAACAACTGCAATGATGATCGCGATCGCAGAGATGATGTTTGCTGCAGCCGGGATCTTACGGCCACGCGTGACGATGCCATAGATGATCGCAACCACCACGAACAAGATCGAGATCATAGCCGTGCGCGAATTCGCAACGTTCGTACCTGCTACCACCGCTGCACGCGTTGGATCATCAACAGGAACAGGAGTAATAGCAAAGGTGCTTGCCACGATCGAAGCGAATGCCGCGACCACGAGCAACAGCGTAAGATAGGCAAACACGCAGAAGAGCTTCTTCGCGGTGTCGTCGATATTGCGCTGAATGACCATCGCGAGCGTGCGGCCCTTATGGCGGATCGAAGCGAAGAGTGCGCCGAAATCGTGAACTGCGCCGAAGAAGATGCCGCCGATGAGCACCCAGAGCATGACCGGCACCCAGCCGAAGATCGCCGCCTGGATAGGACCGTTGATGGGGCCTGCACCTGCGATCGACGAGAAGTGATGGCCGAGCACTACATACGGAGCTGCAGGAACGTAGTCCTTGCCGTCCTGCAATTCATGGGCCGGTGTCTCTCGCTTCGGGTCAACGCCCCACTGCTTTGCAAGCCACCTTCCATAGAACAGATAACCGCACAGCAATGCTGCAATCGCAATTAAGAGGATAACTACCGCACTCATGTCTTTTTCTTCTCCTTGTGATCAAGTCTTTGGTTCGATCGTTCTTCAAAAGCAGAAATCGACATGCGTGGAACGACAAGCCCTTTTGACCCGTCGGCCCATACAGATCGATTTTTAGCACACTGATTTTAGAACAAATTTGCTTCAAGCGTGTTAATTAATTCTTTGCCTTGAGGATTGGTGGTAATAGAGGAATCTGAAAGGTCGATAAGAGCCAATCGAAGGTCGGTCCATCCCTTCAAACCAAAGCTGAAGTTCTTGCGGTACTTCGTTTTTCTTACCAGCTCTTTCGCGTTCGTGTCAGCACTTTCAGCAACGATGACCAAGGAAAGGAACGTGGTCATGTGCTCACTGTTGAGCTCGATGAGTGAAAGAGCCTCGGTCTTCATGAAAGCGATCAGCTCTTCGAGCGTTGTCATATCAAGATGCTCAAGTGAGCGGAACAAGACATGCTCATGGATGTTCGCGCCCCAGATCTTCGCCTTTTTCGAGAGCACATACTGCATGCTCTCTGAATGGAATTGGGCACGCCCCTGAAACGTTTGGCCAGCAAGCTCAAAGGTGTCTTCCACGTCGAAGTAACCTTCATGAGCAGCGAGCAATCGTTCTAGCAGCTCTTGCCGTTGTACCATTTCGCATCATCACCTTGCGGTCGTTGCTGAGTCCTTGCTTACCTTAATCCTAACAATCACTGTATGTTCGGTGAATATCTGGCTTTGAGACAAATCGGGGGAAGATTCTCTTAAAATTGTATAGTGAAAGATATAAGAGGTCATAATGAAGAACGCTCAAGAACATAACGAATACACTGAAAAAGAAAATGATCAGCTGCGCACCGACGCACTGATGATGATCAATGCATTGCGCGCACAACACGGGGATGCTGTTACGCGCGTGATTTCCCACTTAGCTGCGTCCGATCAATTCTCTGCATTGGTGGGCGATAACATCGCGCCTTATCGTAGGCTCATGACCTACTACGAATGCGCGATGATGGAAGTTGAAACGAAATTCCGCGTGCTCGATGCCGAATATGGCCTGCAGCACGATCGCAACCCCATCGAGTCGATCAAAACGCGTCTTAAGAGCACTGACAGCCTCTCGAAGAAGCTTGCGCGTAAAGGGCTGCCGATCAGCGTCGATTCGATCGAAGAGAACATCAAGGATGTGGCGGGTGTTCGCGTGGTGTGCACCTTCCTTAAGGACCTCTACACCTTGGCAGACGCGATCCTTGCACAAGATGATGTAACGCTCATCGAACGGCGCGACTATGTGAAGAATCCGAAACCGAGCGGATATCGCAGTCTTCATCTCATCATCGAGATCCCCATTTTCCTTGAATCGGAAAAGCGCCTGATGAAAGTTGAGATTCAGCTGCGTACCATATCGATGAACTTCTGGGCATCGCTCGAGCATCAACTGCGTTATAAGAAGAACTTGAGCGAAGAAGATATAACTGCCATGAATACGGAACTGATCGAGCTCGCCGAGAACGCTGCCACGCTCGATGCGCGCATGCAAGCGTTACGCAATTTCCTCGATCAAGCAGAATACATGAACTAGATCTAAGTTTTCTGGCTTTTCCCAGCGCAGTACTGATCTATGTTCGACGCAACAAAAGGAGGGCGATTGCTCGCCCTCCCGTAGTCACTTAACAAGTGAAAGTATGTTGCATCTCTTATGCGTGAGAATGATGTGCGCTACCAACCGTAACCGTTGATTCGTCGGTCGTACCGATAAGATCCTTTTCCATCTTGTCGATATGCTTGGTGTTGCGCGTGCGACGAAGAACAACCACTGCTCCATAGATGATGGTGAGGATGATACCTGCAATCATAAACCAGTGTACCCAGCACTCTTCGTGATCGAATGCAGCGAGCGGGTTCTCATCGTCTGCGATCTCTTGCTCAGGAGCTGCAAGCGGGTTCTCTTCGTCAGGAATTACAACCGCAGGAGCAGCTGGGGCTGCTGCAGGTGCTGCAGGTGCAGGAGCTGCTGCAGGAGTAGCAGCTGGGATAGCAGGTCCAACAGGGGTGGGTACTGGAGTAGGCGTCGGAGTAGGTGCAGGGATTGCAGTGAAGTTCGCCGTGAACGTCATCGCACCCATGATCGCAACAGAGACACCTGGGGTTGTATCCCATGTCAAAGAAGCCTGATCGAAACCATCGTTTGCAGTAGCTGTAGGAATCTGGGTCTGCTGCAGATAACCTGTGCCATTCACTGCAGGATTGCCATTAGCGTCCAGCAGCGTTACATAGGTATGGCCAATGTTTACCGTACCGTTGTTGGCAACAAAGTCGACACGTGCCTGATACATATCAGGAATGCCGTCGCCCTGATCCGGGTTCGTAGGATCGGTACCAACTGTATCAGCTGCGTAGTAGAAGTTGATTACGTTGTTCTCGACACCCATAGCAATCGTCTGCTGCTGATCGTTTACCAAAACATAGCCATCAATCGCAACTGCCTCAGCCGTTACCTCAGTTCCAAAGGCTGCATCAGCAGTAACGGGAGCCTGCAGTGCATTGCCTGTAGCCTGATCAATATAGTTGATTGTGTATGGGAATTCATCAACGACGTAGTTGACGGTGTACTCGGTGCCGCTGCTCACCATCGTGCCAGCTGCAGGATAAGCAGCATTGTTCGGGTCGAGCTTGTAGCCAGTGTACTTATCAGCAGGAGCAAGGATGCCTCCTTCTGCGATAGCAATCTGAGCAGGATTATCGTTGATCCATGCGGTAGAGGTCACCTCGACCTTGTCGGCCTCTTGCTCTTCACCGTTGATGGTGTAGTGAACGGTGTAGTTGGTCGGCTGGGTTTGACCCTCGTCCTTGACGTAGGTCAGCGTGATGGTCGTGCCGCTCGCAACCTCGGTGGTGTTCGCATCCACGGAGATGGAATCGAACTTGTAGCCGGTATAGGTCTTTTCAGCCAGCGAACCTTCCTCGATGGCGATCATCGGGTTCTGCTCGTTGATCCAAGCAGTAGAGGTGTAGTCCTGGGAGTCCTTCACCTCACCAGCGACCACATGCTGGACGGTGTAGTTGGTTTCCTGGGTGGCCTCTTCGTCCTTGACGTAGTAAACGCTGATAACATTGCTGTCGTTTTCTTGAAGTGTTAGAGGACAATTCTCTACACGATCAAACTTATAACCATCAATCTGCTTCTCTGCATAACTATCAATCTGAGTTCCTGATTCTGCACTATGAAGCTCCGTTTTCGTGTCATCTTTTACGCCGTCATAGTAATACTCGACCGTATAGGAGACTTCACCTTTCTGTCCGATAACGTTGATTTCAAACAAGAAATTCTTGCCACTTTTTGGATTTGTATAAAGAAGATAGGCCGTGGCACCTGTTGTTCCGGTAATTATTGCCTTGTTAGGGTTTTGAATCTGACCATTAGGCACCTGCACAGCATCACTACTTACATAACAAGGGTGATTGTTGCCAGAGCTTGCATCTCCACCACCAATATATGCACCCAAATTAGCCTCTTCACCGGCTATTATGCTTACCTTATATGGCTGTTGGTTTACAATTTCAGATCCGTACGTTTCATATATTTCTTTTTCGCTAAGTCCATAAATATCAAATGAATGAACGGTGGTTCCTGGCTTTCCATTCGCAAGCGTTTCAACTCCCTCATCAGGATTGTCGGAACGAACCTGGTCAGCATAAGCCTTAACGTTGGCCCATTCATCTGCTACTGCAGCTTTGTCGGAATCAGACAGGCGATTGTAAACGCTTTCGATCTTATCGAGCGCAGCAAGCGCAGAATCCACGTCTGTGGCATCGCCCATAGCTTCGCATGCTGCGTGGAATTCATCCAGGGTCGCATAATTCACCTGTGGGGTTGCTGCCTTGGCTGCAGGCTTTTGCTCGGTCTGCTTTGCCGGGACAACAACTTCGCTGTTTTCTTCAGCGGGCTTATCGCTGACTTGGTCAACGAGTTCGCTCTTTGTGTCCTCTTCCGTATCGGCGAACGCGTTGTCGCCATAGAAGAAGTTCGAGAACGAGAAGATAAGTGCGACGGACAAGATCACCGAAATGATCTTTCCTCCCACGGTCTTCTGCGCATCGAGTGCCCAATTGAGTACACGCATTTTTTCCTCCAAAAGCCTTTCCAACAACCCCAGTAATAATTAGTAACAAAACCGTTATGAACTGGTAGAAGTTCGTGCGCTTTGCTTACCTATTTATAATGTGTTTGCGCACGCGTTTATTATGACAAGTTTTCTTACAGCAGGCTCTGTTTTGACCGTTAAATGATAGAATAATGACAGGATAAATCTTTCGAATTTGCTCTTAAACGGCACGATTCACGGCACTCAGAGGACCCATCATGCTTCAAACACCTGAAAATTTTGCTGCAATAGACGACCCTTCAGCCTCCACTTCCGAGGTAGTAGCCTACCGTCCGGAATGGCGCGACGAAGATATCGCTCTTGTCTGTGGGATCGCAAACGCTGGCGGCGGCAGGATCGTTGTCTCCTCCCCTATCAGCGATCGTGCAAAGAAGATGAAGCGTTTCAAGAAGCCTTTCGAGCGCATTCCCCAACTGGCTTGGCGGGAACTTGGCCTTACTTGCAGTACGGAACCCGTTATGAATGGCATGAACTTATGCCTCGAGATTCAAGTGCCTGCTGCTCCGCATCCTATTCGATATGGGAACAACTACTATCTTTATAACGAAGGAATAAACAGCATCGTTCCTAGAGAGCTTTTTGATCGGCTGCTTGCTCCGAACATCGAAACACCCCAAGCGGCGACCGAAGTTACTCAAGCTTCTCGTGATGCGCAAGCACCTGTCAACGAGCAAGCTGTTCTGCAGGCCACCGAAACCAACATTGCCGATCAACAAGCAAACGAACAGGAAAACGCTGCTCCATCTCCTTCTGCTACTTCCCCTACTTCCGCTTCCTCTGCAAATCACAGACCGACCTTCAACGAGACTTCGGTCGCGGCGGCGAATCGTCTCGATATGACGATCACCGACGAATACATCTTGAAGGTGCTTGAAACAAACGGCCGCGCTACCGCGCTTCAAATTGCAAAACTCTTAGAGATAAGCGAAAGCACGGTACGCCGTTCATTTCGTCGATTGCGCGAGTACGGTTTTATCGAGAGGATTGGCTCTAACAAAGCAGGATACTGGCGCGTGCTTCATAAATAGAGATCGCCGTTAAGAGAAAAATGCCTGTTTGGGGCATGTTTTTTTCACATGACGCAAAAAGTTATGGTAAAAGAATACTAGAAATATAATTCGCTATTGTTCGAAAATCCTATTACAGTTTTGCTATGTAATAAGGGGGGGGGGTAGATTTATGAAGAAGAGCAACTGGCTTATTGTGGGCCTGCTTGTTGTAGCTTCCGTTATCTTCTTGGCTATGTGGTATGTTCTGGGATTCAATCTTATCGACGACCCTCTCGATTTAGTTGTATCCATTGTTTGGTGGGTTGTGATCATCGCCATCTGCTTGCTTATCCAGTGGTCTGAGAACAAGCGTAGGCGCTCTATTCGTACTACCCTGCTCGCTCCTGGAGTTATGTACAATCCCGAAGTGGGTGTTGTCGAAGTTGCCCCTGGTCAAACTCATGCTCAAACCTTGGAGCGCATCCTGAGCAACCTCACCTATGGTTTTGATACTGAAGAAAATGCGAACGACCAGCATATTCGTTTCAAGCAGATCGTTCGCTCGAAGAAATTCGCTAACGATGGCGATACTTGGACCGGCGAGGTAGTCGATGTTGCAAACCCAAATCAGGTTCGCTATTTCCAGAACAAAGCAGAGCTTGCACGCTTGATAGATGTCGCTTGATCTTCCACGCGTTCGCGCGAATTCTTTTAAATAAGTTCAATGAAACCAATGCCCGTCTTTTCCATGACGGGCATTTTTTAGTTCTGTACCAGGTTCGTTTGGACTACCGTACAAGCCTTTCCGCGCAAAACTCTTCCGCACAAAAGCACGGGTTTCTTTGCTATGCGTCGTAGTCCATCTTCTTCTCGAAGTAGCGACTGATGAACATGATGGGAAGCGTGAGGCAGAGATAGAGCGCTCCGAGCAGCAAGAAGCAACCGAAGAAATTGTAGTTCGTAGCGCTGATCTCGCGCATGGTCTGAGTAAGCTCGATAACTGCGATCACCGAAAGCAGCGACGAATCTTTTATGATGCTCGCAAATTGTCCGGTGAGTGCCGGAAGAATACGAGAGACCATCTGGGGCAATTCGACCGAGATCGCGCATTGTACGCGTGAAAGCCCTAATGCTCGAGCGGCCTCGATCGGACCGCGCGGCAGCGATTCGTATCCGCCGCGGATGATCTCGGCAATATAGGCGCCAGCGAATACCGAAAGGATAAGGATACCTGCAACTACGCGGTTCTCGATACCCCATGCCGTGCCGATGATGTAGTAGAACAGATATATCTGCGCAATGAGCGGAGTGCCTCGAATGATCTTCACGTAGAAATCGCAGAGATAGCGCACGGGTAAGAAGCGCGCGTTCTGCCCCAAAGCTACCGGAATCCCGATGATCAAACTCCCAACAAGGCTGAATAGCGAGATGAGCACCGTAAGACAAAAGCCATCCCAGATGCGCGCGCGATATTGCACCACGAAATCGAAATTGAGTGCGATGCCTGCCATGGAAAGCGAAACACCTACTACCGCAACTACCGCAACAACTACCACGAAGTAATTGAGTGCGCGTTTCCATGGAGCAACGAGGCTGTCCTTCGCTGCCATAAAAATATTGCTTTTAGGATAGCTGGTGCTCATCTGCGCATGCCTTTAGGTCGAAATGGTCATGCAGCTCCCAGAGGCTTAGGAGCTGCATCAAGTTACATAAAGTGTAGCGGTTCATCGGGGATTTACGTGCACAGCGTAGAACACGGTTTTCAATGCTTCCGCATATGGCAGTTTCTCGCACGCCCTGCTACTGAACCCGCTACCGAACAAACCGTAATCTTGCAGTGTCTATATTGCCCTTGCTCGAAATTGTTCGGATTACTCGAAATCGAAGAACCATTTGAAGTCATATTCGTCGAAAGCCTTCTTCTCTTCGGCAAGATACTTCTCGGTCAAGCGATCGAATTCACCATCTTCTTTCGACTGAGCGATGAATTCGTTCAACTGATCGAGCAGTTCGGTGTCGCCCTTCTTCACTGCGATTCCCCATGCCTCAGGATCCTGGAAGGGAATGAAGACCGCTTTGGTGGTATCGGGGTTCGCAAGGTTATTGCGATAGATCGTGAGCTGATCGTAGAGGAAGCCATCAACTTTGCCCTGAACCACTTCGGTTACACACGCGCTTTCATCTGCCAAGCGTACGATATCAGCCTTGGGAAGATTCTTCGTTGCCCACACATCGCCCGTTGAGCCCGTCTTCACCACTACCTTCTTGCCTGCCTGGTTCAGGTCGCTTGCTTTTTCAATACCAGAATTCGCATTTGCCAAAACGGCGAGTTGCGCCATAGCGTAGGGATCGGAGAAATCGACTGCTTCTTTGCGCTCATCGGTGATGGTCATGGAGCTGATAACGCAGTCTGCCTTATCGGTCTGCAACGAAGGAATTAGGCCGTCCCACGCGGTATTCTCAATCTTGAGATCATAGCCATATTTGTCAGCGAAGTCCTGCATGAAATCGACCGAGAGGCCCTCGGCTTTGCCCGCTTCATCCTTCGTTTCGAAGGGTGGATAGGCAAGCTCCATTGCCACGGTCAAGACGGGTTTACCGTTTTCGCCCACGGCATCGCCTGTTTTATCGCTGGCCTTTTCGGAAGAGCAACCCGAAAGCATGCAAAGTGCAAGTGCGAAGGCGGCTACTACTGCAAGCAATGCAAGCCAGATTTTTCTAGTCTTTACGATTGAAGTGTTCATAGGATTCCTTTCACTTGGTTGGTTTGTGTCGTTGTTTTTCTGAATCGAACCTGAATTGATCTATTGAGTGAAAGCTACTGTGAGCTTGTTTTCTCTTTTTGATTTGCTGCGATGAAATTAGCTCTGATCTGGTTGAGCGTGGCACACGTTATGGCAAAGGCATCCGCATCGATCCCTTCCATCTGAGTGTTTACCAAAGTGGTTGAGATCGTTTCGAACGTTGAACGAAGACTCTTCCCTTTGGGGGTAAGACTCACCTCCGTACGACGTTTATCGGTAACGCTCTTTTGGGTTTGCACGTATCCGCCCAGCACGAGTTTTTTCACGAGCGCGGTTATCGTTGAAGGGTCTCGGTGGATCTTTTCGGAGAGTTCTTGCATCGTGACCGTCTCTTGCGCGAAGAGCGCCACCAAGATGTCGCCGTGCGATGGGACCAGGTCTCTAAGTCCCGCTTGAGAAAGAAGTGAGACGAGGTAGGCATTCGCCGCTGTGAGCGTTTGAGAAAGCATGTTCACGAATGAGCCCTCTGCGGTATTCGTTGTCGAGCTTGCTTCTGGTGCTTTTTGTTCGGCAGGGCTCTTGATCGTTGCTGAGTTCACCATAATCCTTTTCCTACTTCTCCACGATCGCGTCGAATTTGCATACGTGATGGCAATTGCCGCACTCATCACAGCGTTCGCCCAGAATGCGATACGGGCTTCCTGGCACGATGGCTTTATGCGTACATGCCTCTTCACATAGACCGCATTCCGTACAATCATCGGTGATGCGAAAACCTGGCGCAATGAACGTGGCACCGCCCCAGCAAAAGCGTTCACGAAGTATCTTGTGGTCGCGATTCACCATGTTGAAGTCATAGTCGTAAAGTTCGCCCCATGCGCGATGCAAAACAAGCACAACAGTTTCCGGATACTTCTTGATGTCATAGTCTGCAACGGCAAATTGCGGATTCGTTTTGATGAGTTGATCCGTTTCTTCGGTTGAAAGTTCGCGTACATCGCCACTCACGCGCACCATATATCCTGGTTGAAAGTGAGGCATGTTGTCCTCATCCCATTCGCAAGGCGCAGCGGTAACTTCACCACACACGGAAAGCTTACCGCCCTCGATCATCTGGCGATAGAAAGGCTTGCCTGTCATGGTGCGCAGATAGAGTCCGTTTTCGTCATGCGCGAAAAAGTGAGCGATGCGTGAATCTACCCCGCCTTTTCCATCGAGCGTAGCAAAGCTGCAACACCCTACTTTGTCGAACAATTCATATACTTCTGCGATCGAAAGCATCTTGGCTCCTTTCTGAAAGGCTGCTCTTTTTATGGCGTCTGGCTACGAATTTGATTACGGCTGGTCAGGAAAATTCGACGAGTTTCGTGTGGTTCTTCTTTAGAAGGCGCTACCCAGTTGGCAACGATACGGGCGATCTCTTCTGCGTGTTCCTGCATAAGGTCGCGTCCGAACATTTCCGTGTTATCTTCAGACACGTTTGAGACACTGTTAGCATCGATGAAGAAATTGCCTGCTTCGGACTCGATCACGTCAAAGCTGCCGACCGTGAAACCGAGCACTGCAGCAGCGGTTTCACAATCTTTCACGATCTCTGATGAGACATTAGAGTAGAGCTGATAGGTCGAGCCGAATCGGTAGGCTGAAAGACCGTTATCGGCCACCCCCCGCTTCACCACCAGGGCGACCTTGCCTCCGATGATCTCAACACGCGTGATAAACCCGTGTTCAGGCGCGATATAGTGCTGAACGATGAATTCGCGCTCAGGCGCTTGAGAGAGGAAGTTGCGCGCTTCCTGCTCGTTTTGCACGATCGCAGTATCGACCGTGCGACCACTGCAAACGGGCTTGATCACGCAAGGATATTCGAACGCAGTTTCGTCTTCGGCGGCGAGCTTTTGCGGTGTTCCTTTAGCATAGATGCGCGGTGTCGAGATGCCTGCTTCGTGAAGCGCGGCAGTAGAAGCGAACTTGTCGATCTCATAGGCGTGGGCGCGAGGTTCGTTGATGAGCAAGATCGAAGTGTCTTTGATAGCTTGGATAAGTGCATCCATGTTGCGCAGTGCCTGTTCGTGTCCACGATTGAGCGCGCTCGCGAATACGCGACTTACCAATATATCGCATTCAAGCGCTGCATCGACGCTGTTTGCCTGCTGCATGTTGATCAATCGAACGTCATGCGTGATGTTGGGTAGCGTTGTTTTTAGCGCACTGGAGATTTCAGCGCCAAGTTTATGATCAGACCATTCATCAGATTCGAACAAGACACCGACCACGAGTGGACGATTCATCATGTTGCCATGTTCGCGCAGTTGAACAGTGTCCTCTTGCTGCGTCTCTTCTTCAGATGCCATGAAGTTCCTTCCGATAAAAATACTTTGACATCAAATTAAATTTTCTCGATATTACTTTGATATCCAACTATTGTCAAATATAGATTTCTCTTTCTCGCGGTAACGAGACACTTACGTAAGGCTTTCAGCTCTGTGCTTCTGCTTGATTGCTTGTTTTGAGGAGACTAGGGTGAAAGTGTTCTTGCAAAAAAGATGACGAACGACCGGGTAGTTTGTCAACTGGGAAAAGGAGATTGTCATGGCAGAAACAGTTGCCGTTATGCTTGGAGACGGCTTTGAGCCGGTAGAAGTGGTTGCCCCTGTTGACGTTCTGCGCCGTGGTGGCGTAGACGTTACTTTGGTTTCAGTGATGGGGCGCAAAGAAGTAACGAGCGCACAAGATATCAAGATGGTAGCCGATGCGCTTGTTGAGGATGTCGATCTTGATCTGTTCACGATGGTTGTTGTGCCTGGTGGTTCGGTTGGTGTTGAGAACCTCGGCAAATGCGACAAGCTTGCAGAGAGCTTGCGCGACCGCATGAAAGCGAACAAACTTGTCGGTTCTATCTGCGCTGGTCCGACCATTCTTGCAAACCTCGATCTGCTGCAAGGCCATAAAGCAGTTTGCTACCCAGGGTGCGAAACTAATTTCCCTGCTGGGGTCTATCAGCCAAACGTTGATGTATGCATCGACAAGAACCTTATCACTGCAACGGGTCCTGCCACCGCACTGCCGTTTGGGCGTTCACTGCTCGAAGCGCTCAAGAGCGAAAAGGACGCCAGCGAAGTTGCCTCTGGCATGTTGTTTTAGGGCTCTATAGTCCCTTCTGATTCCTAAGCGAACAGAGAAGATCGAGCGATGCGCAGGGGCTTCTTGCAGCTGCCGTTTAAGGCACGACTCAGAGGAATCCTCTGAAACCCTTCGAGAAAGGGCAGCGAAGCAGTATAATTGATGCAAATGCGGGCGTCGTATAATGGCTATTATGCGGGCTTCCCAAGCTGGCATTATGGTGAAGCTTCACGAAACAGGTGAAACGCGCATACGCTAAATCCCCAGTTCAGAACATGCTTTTGCGAAACCTCTGAACGCCTTCGATTTCCTTCTCGATTTCTGCAACCCCGATTTTTCCAGTACGCTTCCAGTATTTGCGAAACGTACGGCTCATTCGCACATTTTTGAATGGGTTGTCTGACCTCCACGACGTGGCTTTCGCCACAGGAATGGAGGCGCATCATGACGTGCAAAACAATAGCGGTGGCAAATCAAAAGGGAGGGACAGGAAAGACCGCCACAACGCTCAGTCTCGGCATCGCCTTGGCAAAGCTCGACAAGCGCGTATTGCTTGTGGACACGGATCCTCAAGGCGACCTTACCAAGTCTCTTGGCTGGGCAAACCCCGACTCTTTAGAGGTCACGGTCGCCAATCACATCCAGGCGGTGGTCGAGGGCATAGATCTGCAGGCCGATGAAGGGATCCTCAGCCACAAAGAGGGCATCGACCTCATGCCTGCGAACATCGACCTTGCGAGCATGGAGATGAGCATCTTCATGGCGATGTCGCGTGAGCAGATTCTCAAAACCTGGCTTTCCAGCATAAAAGATAGCTACGATTACGTCCTTATCGATTGCGCACCGACGCTAGGCATCTTGCCCGTGAATGCGTTCGTCGCATCAGACAGCGTGCTCATTCCGGTCTCGGCTGAGTTTCTGCCAGCATCCGCTATGACCGAGCTCCTGAAGACCATCAAGAGGGTCAAGCGGCAGATCAACCCCTCTCTTGAGGTCGAGGGGATATTGATCACGCTCTTCGACACCAGAAACAACCTTGCTCGCGAGGTGGAACAGACCATTCGTAGTCAATACGGCAATACCTATCGCGTATTTGAGTCCATCATCCCTCGGGCCGTATCGGCCGCAGAGACGCCCGCCGTCGGCGTAAGCATCTTCGCTTACGACAAACGCGGCAAAGTTGCATCAGCCTTCACCAGCCTTGCCGACGAGGTGATCTGCAATGGCTAAGAAGAAAGTGAATATAAGCCTTCCGACGGTAGACGAGCTCTTCACCTCGCAGGTCGAGCGGGATTCGAAGGGAAGCAGCGTCATCCAGCTGCTGCCGATTGCCTCCATCGTTCCGTTCCCCAACCATCCCTTCGGCGTGCGCGACGACCAGGACATGGAACAGCTCGTAGAGAGCATTCAGGAGTACGGCATCCTATCACCACTCACCGTGCGTGTCGCAAGCGATGGAACGTTCGAGCTCATAAGCGGCCACAGGAGAAAGCATGCAGCCGAGATAGCGGGGCTGACGGATGTGCCGTGCATCGTCAAAGACCTCACCGACGATGAGGCCGTCATCGCCATGGTGGATTCGAATCTGCAAAGGGAGACCATCCTGCCGAGCGAACGGGCATTCGCTTATTCGATGCGCCTTGAAGCTATGAAGCGACAAGGTTTCCGCAGCGACCGAACTTGTGCGCAACTTGCGCACAAGTCAGGCGGCAGGAAGTCGAGAGATATCTTGGCTGAAGAGCTGGGCGTTAGCAAGGATATGATCCGACGCTACATCCGCCTTACCAATCTTATTCCAGAACTGCTTGCCCTCGTGGATGCGGGGCGCATGAAGATGCAGCCAGCGATAGCGATCAGCTACCTCGAAAAGGACGAGCAGCAATGGCTCCTCGAAGCGGTAGGCTCCCAAGCCTGCACGCCGTCCCATGCCCAAGCGGTCAAGATACGCCGCTATTCAGAGGAAGGAACCTTAACGGCAGCGCTTGTCCACTCCATCATGGAAGAGGAAAAGCCCAATCAGGTCGAGCAGTTCAAGATCCCTAAGAAGAGCATCTCGCGCTTCTTCAAGGAGAACATGAGCGATGCAGAGATGAACGCGCGCATCATCAAAGCCTTGGAGCTACTCGAAGCAGCCGAGGCGAAGCGCGATTGGCTGGCCGAGGAAGAGGTGCATGATGGGTAACATGATGCACCGTGGGAAAGGATCGTTCACCCACGTCGAGAACACGGTCTTCTTCGATCACACCTTGAGCCTCAAGGCAAAAGGGATCTACTGTCAGATCCGCTCGCTTGAGAACAACCCGGAATGGGTCTTCACCATCCGAGGCTTCGCCAAGCTCGTTAAGGATGGAGTGGATGCCGTGACGGCTGGGCTCAAGGAGCTGGAGAGCGCTGGCTACATCATCAGGGCGAGAAGGCGAAGCGAGAACGGACGTTTCCTCAAGGCCGAGGAAGCCACATGGATCACGCTCGATGATCCGGCAATGCATGCGAGCGTTGCAGCCGAATTGAAGGAGGAAGGATACGCGATCCTCTCCGAATTCAACCACGACCCTGCCACCAACGTGGAGTTCGAGTTGGAGAGCGATCTTCCTGCTGGAGGCACGGATGACCCCAAGAATGCCCAGCTCGGCACCAGAACGGGAAAATCCGTATCTGGAAATTCCGTATCTGGGAAAACCATATCTGGGAAATCGGGCCCAATAAATTACTTATCCGATAAACAGACTTATGAAGATAAACCCCTCTCTTGTCCCCCCGATGCGGAGTCAGAGTCAAGCCGCGAAGAAGAGAAGGGCGATTTTGAAGCTTTCAGGAAGGGGGAGTTCACGGAATCATTCGAGGAGCTATGCGAGATGTCCATCAAGCCGGTCTCCTCGCTCAAGTTCAAACGCGATTGCTTCGAGGTGTGGAGGCGAAAGGTCGCAGACGGCTACACGCCAGAGCAGATACTCCATGCCTACGACGCTTATGCTAAGGCCTACTGGATGCGGAATGCGGACGACAAGAAGCTTGCGAAGAACCTCATCCGCTGGCTCGAAGGAGAGGGAGGGCTCGAAGCTTTTGCTGACGAGCCGATACCGCCGAGTCTCCTTGGGCATGACGGCAAACCGCTCACCATGGAGGAGCTTTCCGATGCCGACCCGGACTTCGCACCTCTCTGGAACAAGCTCAAGAGTGCTCGTTGTGTCGTGCTCTCGCTCATGATTGCCGATACGGAAGAGCGGCCTTCGCAAGAGGAGCTGGATGCGGCATGCGACAAGGACAGGCAATTCCAGCGATGCCTGGCAAAGTGCAGAGAACGATACGAGAGGTACCTGAAGCTCTTCGAGCTATTCAACGAGAAGTGTCCAGATAGTGATTAATCAATGTTTTCGGCTTCCGTATAGCCATGCTTTCCGTGTCGCTTGGTGCACCCGAAGCGCATCGGCAAGCCAATCGGAAATATAATTGATAGGTCACGCTAACTGAATACGTACACCAAATACCGGACAGAGGGGCATCTGCCGTATTGGGTATTTGGTGTACATTGCCCAACAGCGTGACAACTGAGGTGGATGCCTCTCTTTTCGAAGACAACGGCTACCATCTTTTCTAATGGTTGGAGGGAAGAAAAGGGTTCAGCTAGATGGCAACCGAGAAAGACTATTCGATATCTGCCAGTGCGGTCAATGCTGTGGTCGAATCAGCCGAGAAGATAGAAGGTGCAGCCTCGTTGCTCCTTCTGCTGGAGGAGAAAGCTAGGGATGATGGCACCGTCGCATCACCAGAGTTGGCAGCTATAAGAAGCATCCTTGAGAGCTGCGCCGAAGACCTCAATGTTGCTTTCCAGGAAGTTTGATCGCTCGGCCGATCAGCCCAAACCAAGCTGATCGGCTTCTCTTCTCTTAGAACTTCCTCTTCCAGGCATCGTATTCCTCTTGGGCGATCTCACCCGTGATGAGGCGGTGACGAGTCTCGTCCCACGCGCTTATAGCCTCAATCGCTTTCCGAAAAACCGAATACAGGAAGATCTGATCTGTTCGCCAGGTCTTTTGTCCCAACAAATCCGACGCTATACCGTGCACGCGTTAACGCAACATAGAATCTTGCCCGGGTTATTGGCTTCAAGTCTTCCGCACGATTAAGGAGCCATTTTCGGATTGAATCGGTTGGGTATATAAGAACTCTACCGTACGTTCTTCCTTTGGATGCTCCAAAGTTTTGAGTCAAGTACTCCTCAGGAACATGAGTTTGCGTGCTGTTGCGCAATACAACGGGTCGCCACCTTTCAACATATCTCTGCACATCTTCGCTCAGCACAATGTGAACAGGCGGAAGTGCGCTATCCTCGTCACTCAATTCTCTAATCGAACTAGCTTTTGCAAGATTGGGATACAGACTGTTAGCGATATCTAGTATCTGCTGATTGCACCTATGGCATCCTGCTAATGACCGACTATCAACATCACATAGATCTGTCAGCCTTCGATCCTCAAGAAAACGACCTAATCCTAAATCGCGATATTTACCGTTTTTGCTGGAGTTGTTTGTATGATATGTGGCTTGACGCTGGTCGGCAGCCATTGTAAGGCTCATGCCAGATTGGAGCATTGCCTCGATCAGCTCAAGGTCATAACCGCTAAGATCCTGCGCTTCGTCGATGAAGAAACTATCATAAATGCTGCCAAGACGCGCAATGACCGCACCATGCGTTCTTTCATTAATATGCAGAGCCAGCTCAGCCAATTTATCTGTATACACCCGCCCATCTGGAGACAGATAGTGCTCAACGCTTTCCTTTTTTGTACGCGGTGCGGATTGCCTGCTTACCAGATGTATTCCAGAAACAGAATCCAGCCCGAAACCCGCGTGCCAAAGAAATGGCTTAACGCAATGTCGAAGCAGAAACGTAAACCAAGGCATCAGATCGATGTTCTTAGGCGGTAATCCATTCATCCGCAGTAACGAAGCGCCTATTTCCTCCGTGTTTTCATCTGTGTATGTCGTGAAAAGTATCCTCCTCTTTGGAAAGGCAAGTGCACGCTTGGCAAGCATTGTGGTTTTGCCGGAACCAGCTGCAGCCTCAAACAATATGCTTCTATCGTTCTGTGCCACTGCAAACCCTCTCAATGAAATCGAGTGCTTCTTCGATATAGGGTGGGATGACGAATTGATCTCCGTACTCGAAAAAGCGCATAGCACATTCGACCTTGTTGTTTTTCATGTGCCGCAGAGCCTCATCCCTGTCCCTGAAAGACTTGCCAAGGATCTGATTGGTTCCCTCAAGATTGTTCGCAGCAAACAGCTCGGGCTCTAAAGTGTTGTAGCTGTAGTTGTCGATGTTCCCTTTTGGGAGAATACGTCGAGGGAAACTCACTGCGATATTGCTCGGATGTGCGGTGGTGTTTTCAGAAACAACGCTTTCTCCTCCAAGGATACGATAGTCTCTGTACTTTCTCTCGGCAGACTCTAGGTCACCGTCGTTGTCGGTTACAGCGACAACTGGCTTGCCCATTGCTTCGGCAAGTTCGAAGAAGCGGAGGAAGGAGGTACCTACAGAAACCACCTCGATTCCATCTTGTATGGGAAGCCTGCCATCGTGTTTGTCCATATATGCTTTCTGCACAACCAGCTCGTCCGAATCGCCTTCAACGAGGATGGTTCCACGGGAAAAGAGAAGCCTCAACGTGTCATAGCCGGCAATTTTGCTGAAGAACCGAGAGGTATCATCGGAAAGGCTTCTGAGTTCGCTTGCTACACCTCCATTGATCCAGATCAACCTATTCAGCATGAGCTTGTTGGCTACATAGCTGCTGTGGGTGCTAACCAAGATCTGGCTATTGCCAGTTTTGCCCTCTATGTCCGCCAACAACATGTTTAACCTAGCATGCGATAGGTGCCCTTCCGGTTCTTCGAGAAGAATGACATTGCTCTTCTCGCTGTCCACCTTACGAAGAGCGAGCTCAATGGCGATAATATTCTGCGAACCTGCACCCGCATTACAGAGAGGGATATCGTCCAAGTGCGCTTCTATGGAGTTTTCCCAAGCGTCTTTAGTGCCTTTGGATGCTGCAAACGAGACGCTCTTCTGCGTCAGGCTTTTCACCTTCTCTCCCATTAGCCTATTCGCCTCTACGACATTTTCGTCGGCATTGAACGTGCGGCGCGCTTTTCTGTGAGATTGGGCAAGGGCAATCAATTGCTCGTCTGGCAACACCTCACGCGCTGATCTCGAAATGTAAGCTCTCGAACCCTGGCGCATTTGCTGGCCAGACGAGTCTATAAATGAAGATCGAAGAGGGATCTTGCGCTGAAAAACAGTGCTTCTATCGAAGCGGTATCGAGTTACTTTGAAGTACTCGACTGGAAGTTCGTCCGCCTCGCTAGATCTAACATAAGACCAGAAGTCCTCCGCATACTCATCTGCATTAAGTTCAATGGCGAGACCAAGGCCGCTTTCGTTTGCGTGTAGCAGATTGAAATCACCTTGATACTCTGCAGTAATTCCTGGTCCATCGAAAACTGCTTCAATCACGATTCTGGGAGGTTCGGGCAACCCGCCTTCACCAATCTCCTTGAAAAACTCTTGAACGCACCCCCTGTTGAACAGCTCCTCGCTGATCTCCGCAGCAATTGATCGGCCTCTGTACGACGCAGTCAAAACGAGATGGATCGCTTCTAGCAAGGTGCTCTTGCCAACGTCATTGCCTCCGACGAGAACATTCAAGCCCTCCTCTAATTGGAGGTCAAAGCATCTGAATACCTTGAATTCACGAATCCTTATCTTCGATATATGCATAGCATTACCCTTTCAAAGGCTCATGATTATTAATCTCGGATTCGAGCTCGGATATTTCCAGCATCAGCTCGTCGAAGTCGGGGGCATCGCCGAAGATCATGTTTCGCATGGACGCGTAATCTTGCTCGACCAGGGGCATAGACTCCTTTGAAGGCCTGAGCTTCAACGTCCCGGGGACGCATAAGTCGTATCGAGCGGCGTTCGATCGCCAAAAGGTCATCTTGAAGTCGACCACGCTCTTGAGAAGATCCTTGTCGTTCAGCGCTCTCGTCTTGACGCTGGAATTCGCCAGCTTGTAGAGATCGTAGTAGTGTCGGGAGTACCTGGAAGGAAACCTTCCGTTCGTGCGGAATGCCTCCTTATGCAAGATGGTTGCTTTCTCCCAGAACGTCCTCTCGGGAGAGACCGTCAGCACGGATGTCTCCGGCTGAGCGAAGGCTTCTAGGAACTCCTCGGCAATGTAGGGGCTGATACGCGCCACCGTGGTGGGCGTCCATGCGGCGAGCGCCCCCGTCTCCAGTCGGATCTCCTGCAGGATGGAGCCATCGGAAAAGGACTGCGGATAGAAGAACCTGAGCGTTTGGGGATCATCCCCGTCGATTCGCAGCGAGGCGCCAGCGATATGCTGCCTGTCGAGGTACGCCTGCATCTCGAGCATCAGCTCCTCGCGCAGAAACGATGCGGCATCCTCGTTGATACGCCTTACGAACGCGTCCTGCTTCGTGTTGCTCCTTTTCTCCCAGGGCTCATCGATTCCGTATCCTAAAAGCCTCCAGTCAAAGATGAGGTCGATGTCTTCCGAGAAGCGCTCGATGAGATTGAAGCCCTTCGACAGGCTCGTCCCTCCCTTGAAGGCGAACGAGTCCTTGAAGGCGGATTCGCCGAAGAGGTAATCGAGCGTCCAGCAGACCCAGAAATCCTTCTCGACGATGGCCGGGTGCATCCCCTTCTCTCGTGCCGCGACAATCAGCGCATCCGAGCGGTCTTTCTGCGGCAACGTCGCGAACTCACGCATGCTGCACCCTCCTTCTCTGCATATTCCTAACCGCTTCTCTCACCCATGATGTGGAGTTGCGGGTCTCCGACGCGAGCCTCTCCATCTGCGAATCGTCGAGCCGGGAGGAAATGATGTCGAGCGCCTCTTCCGTCACGCCATCTTTGCCGAGCGCCTTCAGCGCCTGGACAACGGCGGCCGCAACGGGGTTCAGCCTCGACAGGTCGCGATTGGCCGTATGCCGGAACTCGATCGTATAGGGGCCGTACTGATAGGTTCGATACGGTCCGTCGCTCACGAAGCGCACGACCGATGGCACTTGGGAATCCACGCCCAGCCGATTGAGGGCAGTGTCCCCGTAGGGCGCGATGCGCCACTCGAACTTGCGAGCAATGGCTCCTGCAATCTCATCGGGACTTGCGGGAACCGCTTTGTCCAAGAAGGCGCTTCGTCGCGGCTTGCGGTAAAGCCCCCGCATCGGTCGCTCAAGCTCCCCGGCTTCCACCATTCGGGACAGCGCCTTGCGAACGGCGTCCGCCGACCCCGCCTCGGCAAAGTCACCCGGAACGAAGACCTCTCCGGGCTCCGCCTCGGAAACCATTTCCGCTATGGCTCTATGCTTGCTCACTCTATCGTCCTTTCTTGTCACGAAAACTATATCATTTTTGTGACAATTGGACTAGTGGCTGCTTAGGTCAATTTGCATAGTCGATGAAGAGATTGACTTCATGCTTGAGAACGAATAACACCCTTTGCCGAGGGGGGTCAATATTTAGTGGGGTTTAGCCGGATATTTAAGAGTTTTTTGTTGCTACACATACACGCCCCAAGGAGATTCATCCTTGCCTTTGCCGGATGACCTTTTCTCCCACGAGGCGAATAGAAATTTATCGAACTCGAAGAACTCTGTCTCTCTATAAGGATATTGCCTGTCGTAGTTCCCTATGTTTGTAATCAATGGATTGTTTACCGTCCTTAAGTCGTATTCTCTGTATTTCGATGATGGAAGCAACTGCTTGAATACGAAATAGTTCAAGGGGTCATCCATCTTTATGTGCTCGATAAGTGGAGAATATTCACCATCATAATCAACGAATAAGGCAAGGTTGATAGCGCAATAAGCAAACGCCTCGTCTGACACTCTTCTGGAAAAATACGCAACGCCATCGTATCCTATCCTTTTGCAGGACATCATTACCGACTGGGAGACGATGTACTCTGACTTGAATACTCTCTTATCCTCATTGATCCGATACGACGTAGCAATCATTAACATGAGTAGCTTAAGCCAGCAATGAACCTTACTCTCTTCGAACTCGTCTAATGAACCGAAATTTCTTATCGAAACCGCTAGGTTGAAAATCTTCTGGGTTCCATCCAGAATAATAGGGGCAACGTTGAATTCGATATCAGAAGGACAACCAATTTCAATCCAGCATCCATATGACGAGTTTGCAAGGTAAAAGCTTGGATTGCCGGGAATACTGAACCTATAATTGCCGGTTTTCGCCCTTTGGCTTTTCGGCAGATGAAGCATACTCTTTTTTGAATAAGCACAGGACGGATTACCAACTCTTCCCCTATAGAATTGAACCTCCTTGCCAAGCGCTCCAGGGAAAGCCCTTGATCGATCTACCTTATCAACTGCAAGGGGGTTATCACCAATATCTTGAATTAGCCCTTCTATTATTGCGTTGCATTGCGCAATATCTGCCTCGTAATATTTGTTAAGCGCCCCAAGAATCATCTCCCTGTATTCATCTATTATGTCGATGCTCTTCTTGTCTGCTCCAGCCCATTGTGCCTGTTTAAAAAGGATGTCATATCGGCTGGATAGATCCTGCAAGTATTCGCTATCTTTTTCAACGGCAAACGGCGCGTAGAGCTCTTTTGTGATGAAGCCGCTGTTATTAAGCCAATCCAATTTCATGCCCATATCCTTGTTCTTTTGCGTCTAGAACTTCCGCTTCCAGGCGTCGTATTCCTCCTGGGTGATCTCGCCCGTGATGAGGCGGTGGCGCATCGCACCCCAGGCCTTTATCGCGACATCCGTCTTCTGGGCATTCTCCGCCTTCGGGTCGATCCAAAGGCCGCCGTCGCACATGTCGGGGACGAGCCCGAACTCGTCTTCGAGCTGAAGCAGCGCCCCCACCAAGTCCCTCGCGCTTTCGATCTTGTGGTCTTCGAGCATCTCACGTGACACGTCGAGAACTCGGGCGATCTTCTTCAGCTGATCCTCGCCAGGCGTGCGTATCCCGCTCTCGTAGTGACGGATCGCGCCCTCGGTCATGCCGACCTTCTCCGCAAGCCCCACGACGCTCAGGCCCTGCGCCTTCCGATATCGCCTTATGTTCTCGCCGACCGTTGCCATGCGCGCCCGCTTTCTTCGATTACTGCCACATCTGCCATTATCGTACAAATCCGTACCGAATGATCGCAGCAAAAGGCAGCGCGTCTCCAATGCTCGCCGAATCGCCATGGTGAATGCGCGCTCCTTCTCCCTTGCCTTTGGCAGCCCACCTTCCCATGCCTCCTTGCACTAGACGGACGCCCCGCTCCGCCTCTCATCCAGGCACGCTCGCGCGGAACCCGCCGAATGCGCCGCAAGGCGCGTCCTTCCTGCGCAAAACCCGCACAAGCCGATTTCTCTTCGCAAGCCTCTCGTGCAGGTTGCGGGCATGCGCCCTTTGCGAAGAAGCCCGCCTTGCTCCTTGCGCCGCAGGCGGAACCCGCGCACGGCCCCGGATCACGAGGCGGTGGCACAGGGCGACCGCCGAAAGATTAGGAGGTCATCATGGGAAATCGGGCAGTCATCACCACGAAGGAGCGAAAGATCGGGCTGTACCTGCACTGGAACGGCGGGCGGGGTGCCGGCGAGGCGCCTCTCCACGAAAAGGCTCGAA
>OGOM01000012.1_pt1 | contig 164679 bp, 126 predicted proteins | sample 1552681 | NCBI WGS metagenome assembly OGOM01 (sample SAMEA2580188, study PRJEB22360) | human gut metagenome | biome: human gut; feature: human-associated habitat; material: faeces | place: Denmark | collected 2008/2010 | reverse complement strand
GATCGCGCTTCCCGGGCGCTAGACCCTACCCACAGAAACCCCCGAAGCCTCCTTTATTAAACGCTTGTCGATACTGATAAAGAAAAACCCTGAGCTTATGACAATGACGTTAAGCAACATTTTTACAATGCGACAAATTGGCAATAAAACTCATGGTGATTTAGCGGAAATAGCAATATCGGAATTCATCAATCAGTATATGTATGACTATAAATCCAGACATGTTGGAAAAGACCTTTTCCGATCCAAGAATCATGAGGAAGACATTCTGATAACGAACGAGATTACAGGGGAGGACTTACCTGTCAGCCTGAAAGCATATGGCGTTGGTCCACTACAATTATCGACCGACAAGAACTCCGTTATGTTTCCGAGGCTCGAGCAAGAGGGATTTGAGATTACTGATCCGTTAATAATTGCGGGCATTTTTAATGATCCTGCTTTCAAAGAGTTTCAGTCAATTAATGTCCTACCTTTGATATACAACGAAAAAACAATGCAGTGCAATATCATGGTTTTCGATTATGAAAAAGCTGTTCAAAATACAGTGAGAATAATTAAAGAAAGTGAGGGAGCTGGTCGTAAGCACCCAGTCTATCGATTCTACGATGCCGAAGATAACTATATATGTGAAGTAAGATATGGCGGCGCTTCTGCAAACGCTCTTCAACGCGGGCTATGGACCAACACAAAAACTGCTACCAACTATTTCTTTAGCGTATCGGGCGGGTGGATTGAGTACACAACCAATACGACTCTTTTAGATCTTTTCTCTCATGCTTTAGTTGCTTCTGAGAGAGGTCACGAATACGCTTTGGTTCGTATCGATGAGGATATAACAAGAATTAAATCTAACGAGGTATAAAAATGATCCAAGAATCACTTTTTGGAGAACCGAAAATAGAAATACAGACAGAGGGAATAAAGTACGCCGGATCTAAACTAAAGTTGTTGCCAGATATTTTAGGAATAATAGGTTTACTTCCTGCAAAAACCGTCTGGGATCCTTTTTCAGGAACCACTCGAGTTTCACAAGCGTTATCGAAAAGCGGGTACAACGTTATTTCGTCAGATCGTGCAGAGTGGTCGAAAGTTTTTGCTACTTGCTATTTGATGAATGAAAAGGAACCTTCCTACTATCAGGATCTAATCGATCATCTTAATAATTTGACCCCGATATCCGGCTGGTTCACCGAGAACTACGGCTCAGATAAGCCGTTTTCTGAATGTGGTGTTAAACGGCCTTGGCAAAGCAAAAATACGCGAAAGTTAGATGCTATACGCGAAGAAATAGACAAACTTGACCTCAGCGAAATTGATAAATCTGTTGCACTGACAAGTTTAATTCTGGCATTGGATAAGGTGGATAGCACTTTAGGGCATTTTGTTTCATATCTTAAAGACTGGTCTCCTCGGTCATACAATGATTTGTTTTTGACCGTTCCGCGAATATGGCAAAACACAGCTTCTCGGAACAGGGTTTTATGCGGAGATGTTTTTGATTTAACCAAAAGTGTAACCGCAGATGTTGCTTATTTAGATCCTCCTTATGGATCAAACAACGAGAAGATGCCTCCTTCCAGGGTTAGATACGCCTCTTATTACCATATATGGACAACGATCTGCCTTAACGATCAACCCGATTTGTTTGGGAAAGCAAATAGACGCAAAGACACTTCAGATGTCGTTTCGGGATCGATTTTTGAAGAATTCAGAAAAGATTCTGATGGTAATTTCATAGCTGTTAAAGCGATCGAGAGATTAATCAAAGAAGTTAATTCTCGATGGGTTGTTTTATCATACAGTTCAGGCGGAAGAGCTACTGCTCAAGAATTAGTGAAAGCGCTTTCTGACAACGGCGATATTAAGCTTGTTAAAGAAATCGACTACAAGAAAAATGTTATGGCTGAAATGAAATGGACAAACGAATGGTTACGCAAGATCGAAGAGCCGCATAAGGAATTTCTATTTCTGCTCGATAAAGGCAAGGTTCCACGACAAAATAAGATTGTTTCAACAAAGATGGATTATCCAGAAACCATGAAACAGAAAGCTGCTGTTGCTTGTTGATCGTAAAGGGGCGCGGGGGATCCCCCGCAAACTGGTTGGCGGATGGCAGCAGTCATCATCGCCGACCAGTTTCCGAATTCGGGCAAGTTGCCATTGCGCGGCATCGAAGATGTAATACTCCAATAGGCTACTTGCTGGAATTCGCTATGGCGACTTGTAAACGTAATACGCCATAGGCTACTTGCTAGAATTCGCCATAGCGGCCCGCAAACGCAATACGCTATGGGCTACTTGCAAATAAAGTCTTCTAAGGCCTTAGAACGGCTCTCAATGAGTCTGTCTTCGAATTTGAATCAAATGAGCTTTCTGAGGGCTTTTGATTGCCTTATGGAATGAAAGCCGTGAAGGCAGTGAAAGCTGATTGCTATATCTCGACGTGGCCTTCATCGCCTTCACTTCCTTCATTTGTGACCTTCTCTAGGGTGATGACTTGTCCGGTACTCGTGTGCTTCTTGCTGTAGGCGACTCCTCGCTGTCGCATGAAGGCACTATGCTGAGCGAGGAACTTCCCGAACGTTGCTGCTGCCACACCTTCAACTTCCGCTGCCTCAGTCAGATCACCAACTGATCCACTCCAAAAGTGTTCGAAGCGCTCTGTAACGAACCCAATCACCCTAAGCACACAATCAGGAATCTCTCGCTCTTCAAGCTCTTCCTCGCTCGTGCGCTCAATGAGGTTCCACCGGCAATCTCTGAGCGCCAGTTTCAGCTCCCGGAACTCCACATCGCGCCCGGTGACCGTGAGCGTCGCGTCTCCAACACCACGCGACGCTCGCTTCAGAACCCAGATACTGTCCGCGCTGCCCGTGATCCCGCTCGATCCAGAAACCGTGTTCATGATGTCCTCGTCGGCCATCTTGCGAGTGTGGTGTACCACCATCATCGCCAACCCGTGCTTATCGGCTACGGCCTTCAAGGCAGAGAAGTCGCTGTAGTCTGCCGCGTAGATACTGTCGCCCGTTGGGCTGCGTACTTTCTGGAATGTATCCACGAAGACGAGCTTAAGGTTGGGATGAGTGATGACGAAGTACTCAATCTGCTCGGCCAAACCATCCTTTATGGTCGCTGCAGAGTTCGCAAGATAGAAGCGATCGTTCGCCTCGTCGGTGAGTTTCCAGAGCCTTTTCTTCACTCGCGCATAGGTGTCCTCAAGACAGAGGTAGAGCACCGCTCCCTGGCAAACTGCATAGTCCCAGAAAGGTTGCCCCATGCTCACAGCAAGCCCCATGGCAAGCACCATCCACGACTTGCCGATCTTGGGAGCGCCAGCAAGTACGTGCGCTCCCACGGGCAATAGGTCTTCTATAACCCAATCAGCCTCGACAATAGGCTCTTCCAACAGCTCTTGAGCGGTTCTCGCGCAAAGCTCTCGCATCAGAACCCTCGCTCTAGCTCTATGATCGCACTCTCGTCGCTCGGGAGCCTCTCGGCAATTTCCTCTTCCGACAGGTCGGCGAAGATGCCTCCGATCTTCTCTGTCAATGCGGCAAGCTCGGGGCTTACGTTGTCAGCGTCGGTTATGCGCAGAAGCTCGCGATAGATCAGAAGCATCCCATCTTCCATGCCCTTCTGCATGCGACTGGAAGGGACAACCTTTACAGTCGTGTCAGAAAGCTTGCTGATGATGTAATCCTGCTTTGTCATGCCGCTAACGGCAACGAGCTGGTCAAGCAGGTCTGCCTCTTCCTTTGACATGCGAAATGCGATGGTCTTGCTGCGATGCCTTCCGTGTGTATCCAGGTTCTTCTCGCTCATTCTCGATCACTCCTTATCCTTTGCGCTATTCATTGCCTTTGCCTCTTCCAGCGCCGACATTCCGTTTCCGCGCTGGATCTCCAAGTCGCCTGCCATGTCGTCCTGCTTGTTAGGGAAAAGGTGCGCATAGCGCATGGTCACCTCGGTGCTCTCATGCCCGAGCCTATCCGCGATGGCAAGCGGCGAGTAGCCGAGTTCGATGAGTAGGGATACATGGCTATGGCGCAGGTCGTGGATGCGGATGCGCTTGATTCTGGCGGCCTTCGCGCCTCGATCCATCTCGTGGTGCAGGAACGACTTCGTCGCCGGAACGAGCCTGTCGAAATCACGCAGATCCGGGATGCATTTCATGAAGTCGATGACCTCACCCACGAGGAACTCCGGCATCACAATCGTCCTCACCGATTTCGGCGTCTTGGGTGCGGTGACGACATCCTCGCTGTGCATGCGCTGATAGCTCTTGGTAACGGAGAGCCGCTTGCTCTTGAAGTCGAAATCTGCTGGCGTGAGCGCGAGCATCTCGCCCAGACGAAGGCCGCACCAGTAGAGCAGCTCGAAGGCAATGAATGACTGTGGTTTATCCATAACCTCCCGACTGAAACGCAGATACTCGTCCTTCGTCCAGAAGCTCATTTCGTCAGCTTGCTTGCTACCGATCTTGCCGACCTTCACCATGGGGTTCGATTCGAGCCCGTAGTATCGGACAGCATGGTTGAGCATCGCGGAGAGCTGGTTGCAGATCGAGTGCAAGTAGGTCTGTGAATATTCAAGACCGTTGCTCGTGCGCATGGCCATGAGCTCGTTTTCCCAATTGAGGATGTCGAGCGCAGTGATCTCGTTCACGCGCTTATGCCCTAGGAAAGGCAGGATCTTGGATTCGATCATGTTGGCCTTGGTCTCGCGGGTAGTGCGGCGAAGGCGCATCTTGGTGTCTTCCGCATAGACCTCATAGAACTCAGAGAACAGCATGGTAGGGGCGCCCTCCATGCGCTTGAGGAACTCGTATTCCCACTGGCGCGCTTCCTTCTCGGTCTTGAACCCGCGTTTGGTCTTCTTCTTGGGCTCGCCCGTCCAGTCCTTGTAGCGGCACTGTACGTAGTAGGTTCCGCGCTCTTGGTCTTTGCTAACCGACATCGCTGCCACCGCGTTTCATAGTTTTCATGGGCTCTCCGGCAAAGAATCGCTCCTCGAAGTAGGCGCGACTCACCTTTCCCTGCACGACCAGGCATCCCTCTTTAGCCAGCTCCGCATTGAGCTTACGGATCACCTTGTAGGCATAGGCTTTAGATGTTCCCAGTTGCTCCGCGACTTCTGTCACGCTCATGAGTCTCGTTTCCACTGCTTTCTCCTTTCGTCGATTGGTAAGCATCACGTTTTTGTGATGTCTTGATTTGACTATAACCTCACGTATTTGTGATGTCAACGGATTTGGAGAAATTTGCTCACATTTACGTGAGGTGGTACTCTGTACCCCTGACAACTTGTCAGGGGTCTATGTGATGAGAAGGGTCTTATTCCATGAAGAAGAAGGAAGTTCCCAGCCTTGCGAAGAAGCTGAAGAAGCTTAGAGATGAGCTTCATCTCACCCAGAAAGAGGTGGCCGACAAGGCTCATATAACGGAATCTGCTTATCGTGCTTACGAGCTTGGCGATCGAAATCCCAAGCCGGACATCCTAGACAGGATCGCTAAGGCGCTAGGGGTAAGACCTGAATACTTGAGTGCTCCAACGTTCAGGAACCGTCGCGAGTTTGCTTATGCGATCTTGGAGAACGAGGATGCTTTCGGATACACCGTGCGTGACATAGATGGCGTGGCCGCCATTGTGAAGGGTTACGGCTCTGCAATGGACTTCTTCGCTGAGTTCGTTCGCGACTGGGAAGAAATGCGCGAAAAGCTCGATAACCACGAGATCTCGAAAGAGGAATACGAAGACTGGAAGCGTACCTGGGACAACGGTACATGGGTAAAGACCGATGACTGTAAGAGTCCTTATACAGGAAAGTAGAAGAGGTTTAGTTTGAGTAGAATTTATCGCCTTTCTCTGATGGGACTATCGCTTTTAGTCCTTTTGGTAGTTGGATGGGTAATAGAGGGTAGTTTTGACTTCTTGCTAAATGACTTTTGGTTTGCAGCAGGGTTTTTGCTTTTAATTACACTTTCCCTTGTTGACCAACCTCATTTTTCGAAAGATTCGAATATCTTTGTTAATGCAATAACCGCCGGAATGTCCCTATTGTTGGTTCCAGATTCCGAAAGAAACACTACATACTGGATATTTCTTGGCGTTATAGCTTACCTGCTTGCATCTAGTTATGTCCTAATGCTTCTACGCAACCGTAATCTTGGAAACGAAAGTAAGCCAATCCAGGTACTTTCACGAATTAATAGACAACTTGGACAGCCAATGGTCATCTTTTCAGCGTTGTTCCTATGGGGAGCAATAAGGCAATTCACGATGATGTCAGGGCAATTCAATGCGCTATTAGTTTTCTGGATTGTATTTATGGTGCTAAATGTGCCGGCAGTCGCAAAGACAATTGAATCTTTGTTCGACAAGGAATCGTATGAAAAGCACGATGAAGTAATTGGGTCAATTATCGCATCGAAATCAGGGAATCTGTACTCCATGGTACTAAAGAAGGGTAACAAGGTTCATTTGGGTGAAGGTGTTCTGTTCTGTGATGGCGCAATTGAAGAGGTTCATCATGGAATTGTTGTTTCAACCTCACAACTTTCCGATAGCGTATGGGCAGATATTATGTGCTTTCCTGCCGAGAAGACGCAGCAAAATTCGACTCTCAAGCTAAAGCCAAATTTGGTTTATAAGTCTGACTCATTGTTTGAATATAGCAATCGATATGTCGGGACTGTTGCCGCTGGAACCAGCGTTAATTTGTTGCGATTCGAATACAGGGACTTTGTCCCTCTTCAAGTTGGTGAGTTGCTTGAAGTTGAAACCAATGACAAGAAGATCGTTTACCAGGTCACTGACGCTTGTATTCGCGAAGAGTCCCTTCAAGGCGACAACGAACAGCGCATGACGCTTGGCGAGGCAGTTCAGCTTGGGGTTTGGAATGCCGAAGAAGGAAGGTTTGATCTATATGGATGGACCCCCAATTGTTCATCCGCGGTTTTGGTGGCAACGAATCCCGAGGAGGAGACAAAGGTTTCTGAAGGCGAAATCGTAATTGGGGCTGTTCCCGGATCGGGCTTCCCCGTAATAATGGATAAAGAATCAGCCATAACTCATCATCTTGCAATTCTTGGAGTAACAGGAACGGGAAAATCCCATTTTGCACGTAATCTAATTCGAAAAATTGCTGATGATAAGCAGCGCATTATTATCGTGGATCTTACGGGTGAATACCAGCAGATGTTCCCCGATATCAAAAGGATAATCAACGAAGAAAGGTCGAAGCAAGCCTTCGATGCAATCGAAGCTCTAGCGAGCGAAAATGCGAAATGGCCTGACAAACGAGATCACAATGTGATAGATGCAAATGAAAAGATTCTAAAATCTGTGTTCTATAACTCAATCAGAGAATTCCTTGAAGGCTCTGAAACTAAATCATTATTTGAATTGCCTGACATCTCAAACAGATCGAGTATTTTTGAGTATGTTAGGTGGTTTTTTTGGTGCATGTTTGAAACATCGAAAACCACCGGTAATTTTGGAAAACGCGTGTGTGTTGTCTTAGAGGAAGCCCATACCGTTGTTCCTGAGTTTAACGCAATGGGGACGAGCGATAACGCATCAAAAGCTTCAGTAAACAGCATTGCCCAAATTGCTTTGCAAGGACGTAAGTACAACATCGGTCTTATTGTTATCGCCCAAAGAACAGCCAATGTTTCAAAAACAATTCTTACGCAATGCAACTCTATCGTAGCTTTCCAGGAATTTGACAAGACAAGCACAGATTTCTTATCGAGTTATATGAGTCCATCGCATCTTAAAGCCCTTACGACTCTAAAATTCCGAACCGGTATTGCGGTCGGAAAGGCTTTCAAGTCAACCGTTCCAATGCTTTTTGAAGTTCCTTATATTAAAGAAGAGCCGCAACGTCCTACCGAAGTTGAAGACAAGGAAGATGACTTTCTATTTTGAGTGCATTATGAGTCTACATGCATCGAAATACTGGATAATCCAAGCAATAGAAAAGCATAAGAATAGCGATAAACACATCTCAATACAGTCTTTGCCAGTCGAGTGGGAATAGTTCGAGGTGTAAAACGGTTCGAGACGGATTGTGTCGGAGAGTAGTTCAGATAGAATATTGACGGGAGCTGATACAACTCTTCACAATGCTTGAAAACACCCCTTTCAGGATAATAGGTCTATGGTTTTTCGCAATTGAGAGACACATAAGTTGCAAACCCTCACCGTTCTACCATAAAGTCTCGAATAGTTATTATTCCATCAATGCTTTGATAAGCTCGATTAGCGATTGAGCTACAAAACTGTTCAGCAAGCGTTTCAGTAAATTACCCACCATATCCCTGATATGAGGCGCTGACTCATTCGAGCGATCAAAGCTAGCTTTATCCCTTTGCACACATCGGTCACGAACTAAATTGTGGAAGCGCTTGCCGCTTTTCAGATAGCCACATCGACCGCTTTTTTGTTGGTAAACTCGTTTTTCACGTATGAGGACAAATTGTTCTCGCTGCCATTCGTTAGTAGTTCGAGTCCAATCGCAACCTGATTGGTTGTTAGTTTTTTGAACTTTGATTGAAGCCTTTCCTTTTTGCATTATGGTTCCTTCCACTTGTAAGTGGGGAACGTTGGTTTTGCAGTCACGAAGATGCAGCAACCCAGACGCTCTCCGTCAGTCGGCTGCAGCTGCCCTTTCGGTAGACCGCTGCTGTTTACTTCATTCAGAAAGTCCCGATCCGAAATCGCGTGCACTGCATCACGACTTTCTGCCAGCAAGCTTTCGCTTGCTTTCCACAAAGAGATGTTTTACGATTCCATCGCCTAAATGCGCATCCGCGAAGTAAGGAGTAAAATGATTCTTACTCTGTAGTTTTGCGCACATTGCTCTAGGCTTTGCTCAACATCGTTCCTTTGCTTGAACAAATCCTATTTGCTGGGCTTGCGCAATTCGATAACTGAAAGTTCATGAAAAGTTCGGTGTGCAGGTCAGGAGGTGTTTTCTGTGGAATTTATTTTCCCAAATTACGTCACAGTATTGAAAAAAGCACTGAAAGGGCCTGTAGCACAAGAGACCGTGATAAGCGATTTATATGGGCTTGTCGCTTTAGCCGCGAAACTCGACGGGAAAGGAGACAGGACTATTGACTGCCCAAAATCCACTGGCAGCAACATTATGAATCGTCATGCTAATGCTCATTTAGAGATTCAGGCACATTCTCATGATCCAGAAGTTGTCGAAGGAATAGGCAGAAGGTTCGAACGAAAGTTCAAAAACAGAATCCACGAAGCGAAGTTCCCGCATTGTCTTGAGCAGATGCATGAAATGGTTACTGGGGCAGATTTGCAGAAGGACAGAAAGAATCTTCTATTAAGCGTTTTTGATAACCCTGAGCCCTGGGACTTTCTGGGCTTAACCTATCTTGAAGTTGTAAACATCGACTTCAAGCTTCCTGATGAAGACTCCACCAATTCAAGCAATCCCGAATCTTCCACAAGGTTTGCAAGCCGCCCGTTAGTCCCTACTCCAGAAATCGTCAGCGAAGACGAAGGTGCCTACATAGAAGCACTATTGGATATCTATAGAGAGCAAGAGGATAATCCAGAATTTGATCTCTTCGATCTTGAGAGCTACCCAAAGCATAATAGGCATTTTTACTCTGAGCGCAATAGCTATTATGCCGCCGAGGAAGTTCATCGGGGCGAACGTGATTCTCGTTCTGAAGGCGAGCAAGATGAATTTGGTGTTCTTAAGGATGAAGTCTACTCTGGAATTGAAATGATCTATTACGCCGAGCACGATTCTGGTCGAACGCGCTTAGACAGGGTGACAGCTCAGGCGGCTGCGATTCCCATACAGAAAAGTCTTCTTGGAAGGGAGTCCAACTGGATCGGTACTCTTGAAAAAAGAGGCGTTTGCCACTTTCTAGTCAATGACAAAAGACTGCCAGGCTGGGTGAGCACGGATGAGTGATGTTTTCAACACCGTCTTTGAAATGTCGCTACGTGTGATTTTGCTTCTCTCGGATGGCGCTTCACGTGGCTGCGATGAACTTGCAACTATCGATTTCGTCACCACCTACAGTAGAGGCTTTTCTGAAGATCAAGTAAACGTGAATGGCGACAATCGTTTCATGTACTCCGAATATGAGGCGCGTTGCGAACTCGTCAAATCTGCAGTAAAGGATTTAGTCTTGAAAGGGCTAATCGCTCCGAAGTTTTCTTCGGAAGGATATACATACAAGCTCACGGATGCTGGACGTGGTTTTTCCACAGCAATGTCTAGCGAGTATGCATCCGATTACAGTAAAGCAATACCTTTCGCTATTACCTATATCGAAGAGCATGGTCTTAAAGCTGTTATTAAAGAAATCAACCGCAATAAAAAAAGAACAGTAAAAAGGTGATTGTATGAGTGGATTCTTTATACGAAGTTTAGTTGCGTCGGGGGACGATGTTGGAACTTCAGAAGTCGCCTTTCAACGTGGAGTAAACATAATCCAAGGACCATCCAACAGCGGCAAATCAGTAATCGTCAAATGCATTGAATTCATGTTTGGTGAAAGCGCTGTTCCAAAGATCGTTCTTGCTTCTGGGTACGACACCCTTACCATGACACTGGAAGATGACAACGGTGGCACTCTAGAGATAAGCCGAAAAATGCGGATTGAAGAATCTGAGGTTAACGGCGAGAAAATCAGACAAATCAAGGGCGACTCTTCCATGGATGTCGTTTCGCATATCGAGGGAATTCAATCTAGACGTTATAGCAACGATCACACCGCTAAATACGCCTATAACGATCTTTTATTAAAGCTATTGGGAATTGATGAACGTTTCAGGATTATCGGCGCAAAGAACAGAACCGGGAAGTGGCTTACGGTCAAAAGCTTTGTCCATCAGTTTCTTTTGGCAAAACGCCGTGTAGTAATGGAGGAAACGTTTCTAATCAATCCTGGTTCAGGCTTTTCAAACGAAACTTATAACCTCAACGCACTCACTTACCTCATGGAAGGAAAATTCGAACCTCCGACAGAAGATGATACTCCGGCACAAAAGGAAATTAAGAAACGGGCTGTTATTGATTACATTAAAAGTGTTCGCACCGTAATGGAAGAGCGGCAGAGAGAGCTACAAGACGAACTCGCCAATCTTGGCGATGAAAATGTTGAAGACCGTATCGACTCAATCTTGAACGAAATTCCCGAGATCGAAACCCGAATTTCAGGCACGAATAACGAGGCTCGGGAAATCGCAAAATCCATGATGGAGCTTTCTGAAAACCTTGAGGAATCACTTCTTGTGAAAAAGAGACATGAAAGACTGAAGAGCCTCTATGAAGCAGACATTAAGCGCCTCAAATTCATTCTTGACGGTGAAGACCATCTGCCCTCCAATAATCCCGAAACTTGTCCGTTTTGCAATGCTGAGTTAAAGAAAGAAGTCAAAACATCCGAATATTATGAAGCGACAAAAGCCGAACTCGATAAAACGCGTGAGAGGCTATATGCGTTAGTTGATTCCGAGTCGGATGTTGACGAGGATATTTCTAGTATAGAAAAGGAGCTTTCTGAATTCTCTGAATCTTATGATGCATTGACACGAAAAATCAACGAGTCTTATGCTCCTAAGCTCAATAAGCTGAAAGCGGTACTCAAATCTTGCGAGAGAGTCGTGCAACTACGCCAAGAGATTGCTTCGAGGTCAGAAATTCTTGGCGACATCGACAATGACTTAAAAGATACCACTGATATAGAAACTTCCGTTGACGAATTCGATGCCAAATCATATATGAATCCAGAACTCTTTAATCACCTTAGTAAGACCGTTGCAGAGGCGATAAAGGCATGCAACTATCCCGCTTTCAAGAGCGCACGTCTCTCAAAGCACACCATGGATGTTGTTATCAACGGTAAGCCAAAGGATATGGATGGTGAAGGTTACCTGGCATTCTTGAATAGTGTTTATGCTTTTACATTGATGGAATTCATGAGCGCCAATGCAGCATACCCGTTGAATTTTCTGCTATTGGAATCCCCTACTCTTTCCCTGCAAGGCGATGATGAAAACGCGAAAGAGGAATCGATCCCACGGGAGATGAAGGAAAGTCTTTTCAAATATTTTATTAAAGAGTGTGGTGAATCGCAGTTAATCATCCTTGAGAATAACGTACCCGAGAATATTGATTACTCGTCCACTCACTACATTAAGTTCGTGGAATCATGGGAAGAGGGCAGGCACGGTTTTCTGGCTCATGTTCATGAATTTACTGACGAAGAGAAAGCGGATGAGATGTGGCAAGAAGGCGAAGAGGATGAATAGAACAGTCAGCTATAACAAGCTGTGGGAGCTTCTCATAGATAGAAACATGACACGCACCAAACTTGGAGAAAAGTCAGGTGTCAGCACCGCCTCGATAGCAAAGCTCGGTCGTGGCGATAACATTACGACTGGCGTTCTCATAAAGATTTGCGACACGCTCGATTGCGAACTTGAAAACATAATGGAACTCGTCCCCGCAGACCCCGAACGCTAACCACTGTCAACAATCAGAAAGAAACGAACATGGCCATCTCAATCGATCAAACCAAAGCAACCATCATATTGAACGATTCCCTGCACAGAACAGAGGCAGACCCTGCCATAGCCTGCGACATAAAGCCAGCCATAGATTTCATTCTGCAAGGCAAGAACTGCCTTACCTATCGCTACATCCTTTTTACTGCGCTTGTCGCCAAAGCCACCAACAACGATGTCGATATCATGTCGCTTCAAGCAAGCGACGACGCGGTAGGCTCGTATGATGCCCGATCGTTTTGCAAGAACGTCATATTTCCATTCCAGCGTGAATTTCTTGACGATGTCCTCGATGGCAGCAACGAAGACCCCCTTGTAAACAATCCGGGTCGTCATCCGCGCATCCAAGCCACGAACAAATCAGCTCCTGGCGATCCGCGCCGTGCGCTTGACCTGCTCTGCGATTATCTTCCACTCATCAAAACATCAGAAGATGCCCAGTGCTGCCTCGATTACTTCATAACATGTTGTCGCGAGATAGCCGCATGCAAGCAAGAACAGGCGGCAGCTTACGAGGTGGCGATAATGACCTCTGACATCTTCGCTGCACGCAGCTTCATGAATGAGCTTCTTGATAAGAACTTCGGTGGCGCAGCATTGCTTATCGTCGCATCGTCAGTGTTCTCGATCATGTTTCCGCCCCAAGAGGGTTACAAAGTCGTTCCACATCCAGTCAACCAATCAGGCGCGTCCAGCAAGCAAATGAGCGACCTCGATATATTCAACGCTGACTATACGCCATTCCTTGCCATCGAACTCAAAGACAAGCCATTCACGGAGACCGAGGTCAAGAAAGCCGCCCAAACAGCCTTTGCCGCTGGCGCACCTTCGCTTCTGTTCGTAGCTGGCAGAGCAAGCGCACTAACCGAAGAGACTTACCGCTACTTCAATGAAGCCAAGGCGGCGTTCGAGCAGAAGGGAATGGTCATAGGTATCGTGACCATTGACGCATTGCTCGATCTCTTCTTCACCACGCAATACCAGGCAGCATCGGACATGGTCTTTGACCTTATGAGAACGACGATGGAAGACGCTCGCGTATCACCTGAGGCAATGCGTTGGTTCTTCAAGGCGGTCGATGAGCTATAAAAGACACCTTTTGCAGATAGACTCGTTACAAGCAGGCTCGCGCTGATTTTGCCATTGCGGCGGCGAAATCACTCGCTACTGCGTTTCCGATCTGTTTGTACTGCTGTGTCTTCTTGCCGCAAAACACATAGCCACTCGGGAATGTTTGAAGTGCAGCTGCCTCTTTAATAGTCAGCCTCCTAATGGTGCTGGGAACTTGCTCGGTTTCAGGGTCAGCCTCTCCCGCGATCAGTCGATCCAGATACGTAGCGAACCAGTTAACTTCGTCGTTTTCCAAGGCGTTCTCGTCAACTATCGGGGTCTTGTTTCCGCCCATAGAAGCAGGAAGGGTGTGCGCCACTCCGTCAAGATTCATGGGGCGACCAGCGCCATTTACAAGCATACCTGCATAAGGGCTTTGCCGCAGTACAGGACGCTTAGCTAAAGAGACATGCGATGTGCATGTTTGAGGATTCTCATCTGTTCCGTATTTGCCAACCGACTTAAGAACTTCACGCAAAGTCTTGGGCTTGCGCTTCGCCTTCTGCATTTGATCAAAAAAGCTCTTGGCGTATCCCAATTCTTTCTTTATTCCGAAGAACACGACACGCTCTCTATTCTGAGGAACGCCGTAATCGCTAGCAGAAAAAACAGCGAATTCACAATCGTATCCAAGATCATTCGCGCGCTTAACAAGCTTGTTGCGTGTCATTTCCCATTTCTTGAGGGTTGCCAACGCACTCACATTCTCGATAAGGAATATCTTCGGTTGAACCGCATCCACAGTGTCCATGAACGTCCACAGAAGTTTGCTTCGCGGATCGTCAGGATTCATCTTGCCTGCAACGGAGAATCCTTGGCAAGGGGGTCCACCAAAGACAATATCAACACCTTTATACTCCCCAAGAAGCGGAATGAATGTTTTGATATCGCCTTCATGCATCGCGCTGCTATATGGCCTGTTTGCCCTCCAAGTGGCAGCTGCATCACTATCCAGCTCATTAGCGAAAACGACATCAAAGCCTTCGCGCTCGAAGCCAACGTCGAGACCACCTGCGCCTGAGAAAAGAGACACTGCTGTATACTGCTTCTTCTGTGTTGGCAAGGTATCTCCTTTCACTACCGTCAATTCTAACTTAGACTGCTACTCTTCAACTCTCGTCTTCGGAAATTGGTACTGATTATTCGCTTTGTTTCCATTAACTTCATTAGATTTAGATTAAGTCTTTTACTACCTACCATCATAAGTCTGGTGAATTCAGGAACTCGCGACCTTCAAGAAAATGTCTTCTCAAGCTAGACTCACTCATTATGAATAGTACACAATAGCGTTGTATGAATAGACCTAAACTACTCAACAACCGAACGGAAGAATCATGCCGAGCGTTTTTCTGAGCCATACAAGTATAGACAAACCCTTCGTTGAAAAGCTTGCAAGAGATTTAAACTGTCTTGGAATCGATGCTTGGGTGGACAAATACGAGATCAAAGTTGGAGAGTCTATCTTTTGGCGCGTCGAGGAAGGTTTAAGAGAGTCTGAGTATTTTGCGATCGTCCTCTCCCCTGAAGCTCTTGCTTCCGAATGGGTAAGATCAGAAATAGCTGTTGCCTGGGATAAAAAGATGCTGACTGGAAAGAATGCCATTCTGCCCCTTCTGTATCGAGATTGCAAGATACCCGTATTATTAAAAACAATCAAATACGCAGATTTCCGGTATGATTATCAGTTAGGTTTTTCAGAATTAGCCTCAGTATTCGGAATAGATACATCCGAAGCCATCACGGAAGACACTTGGCGTCTGCACGTAAGAGAACGTAATTCAAACTGGAGGCGCTTCCGTGATATTGAGTTCCAAAACCTTGTTACACAGCTTTGCGCCATCGCTCGAAAAATGTCTTATTCTGTCTGGACCGGTCCATCTAGCCGCCCGTACACTATTGCGATATCGGCAACCTGGTCCAAGCAAGAAAAGGAATACCGACACCTTATTCATAATGTAGATTTTGCAATTCGGATGAATCCAAAAGATAACTACCACTACTACTATGCGGAAGAAGTTTGTGGTTCACCTCGCCATATTCCAGTTAAGAACTTCAATACACCAATTGGATCAACAGCCAATGAGGCCCTTGAATTTGTGTATGAACTGATGGAAAGATACATCGATCTTTATGGTTCACCAGACAACGATACCCATTACCAAACAACACGCTACGACAAACTGAACGAGTTCGATCCTGCAAAGCTGTTCAATACCCTTATTCAGGAAACTGACTGGGATCAAGGAAAGAAGCTCCCTTAATACTCTTGTATACAGAAGATAAATCTCATTTTCTCAAAAAAGGAAACTGCAACAGGTTGCCGCAATGCAGAAAGCTATTTCAGAGGGCGATCCTTGCCAGGCGTATCGGAGATTGTTCGAAGTCCGTTTTCTGGCGGCTGAGCAAGAAGGAACCAGTATTTCCATGCTCCCAGTTTATGTGCACCCGTCACTTGACTCACGCGACGAAACGCATTGCGCGGGATAAACGTTCGCAACCGTTTGCCACTTCCAACTTCCAAAGAGACACCGCCCTGCGCAAGCGCCTCGATAACGAACGTAAGGCAGTTGTATGAAAAGAGATCATAAACACCAGGATTAGCTCGCTTTGCTTCGGCAAATGCTCGTATCTGATCAAAGGCTTCCTTCGTACACCAGAGCGCAAGAGCTGCATTCACATGCTCGTTCCAGTAATTGCCAGGCTGGCCATGCACGATCCAACCCGATGAAGCCTCAATCTGCGCGAAGGTGAGAGGGTGTTTAAGACAGGCCATAAGCGCTGGTGCTTTGATAGCAGTACCCTGCCGATAGAACGAATACGTTTCAAGTGCGCCATCCATCGGACCCAGCGCCAATATCACGTGGCCGAAATCATAAGCGGCTTCAAGATTGAAGAGCAAATAGACACTAAAAGCATCTGATGGCGCAGGCGTTTGAAGCTGCTTCGGAATCTCTTCGCGCTGCTGATCAGCATGAGAGCGATCCAGTATATCAAGGCTAAAGCCCTTCACGTAATCCCCCTCCAATCACCATCATCATGCTTTCACACACACCCCGTTTGCAGAAGATCAAAGACGAAACCGCAAAAGAAATCGAGACGCTTTATGCATATCAAAGAATCGCGGGTGAATATCAACTATATCTTATACGTGCAACTTGCGAACATTCGCTGATACTATTGAATCATGTGTAAAAGATGCATCATATTCACCTACGACGAAGTGCTCGACATCATGATGAAGCTCGAGGTTGGAGTTCCGCTGAACTCCAACCCAGACAGGCCGGTTCGAACGACGGAAGCTTATCCAAAGTCGGTAGCTCCCCTCATCGTGCCGAAGTTTGATACTGCTGCGTCTGCACCAGCTTTCGCACCAGGATCGCTGGGAGTACGGGAGCTTTCGTGGGGATTCGAGGAATCCTGGAAACCAGGCGTCGTATTCAACACACGAATCGAAAGCGCCACGAAGCCGACCTGGCAAGAATCCATGCTACATCGACGCTGCATTCTTCCCGTCCCCGCTTTCTTCGAGACGCATCGCGAAGAGACCTATCCCTCGCCCAAAACAGGAAAACCCATCAAACGCCAATACGAATTCCGTGTTCCTGAGCAGGATATTATCTTCATCGGCTGCACGTGGCGTGGAAGCACCTTTTCCATGGTAACGACCGATGCGAACGCAGACATGGCGCCCATCCATCACCGTATGCCGCTCATTGTGCGCCAAGAAGAACTACCACTTTGGTTCGGCCCGAACTACCAGCAGCTTGCCGACCGATCCAAGATTCGACTAGAAACACGACCTGCTTGATCTCTGCAAGGACGCAGAGTATCTAAAGGCCTAATACAAGGCAGACCGAAGGAGCTCGAAGAGGGTCTTGTCGTAGCCCATGTCGTCGCGCGCAGAATCTATCAGGGTCTCCCAGACAAGCGCCGCAAGAGCATCGGGAGTAAGCGCACCCGTTAGCTGATCCTGCTTGATTCTTGGATCGCCAAGTAGCGCCCGCTTTATTCCTGCACGCGCGTGGATGAAGCTTTGCTGCTCTCGCTTCTGCGCCGAGAGACGATCGCCTTCGCTGAGTGCAGAGAGATCGGAGAGGAACTCTTTCCTGAATTCTTTGAGCGCGCTCTTAAGGCTCTGCGAAAGCGCCTCGCAAAAAGCGATGAAATCATTACCTTCATGCGCAGCAAGCGTCTTCATGGTTTCCGCGAAGGCTCGCTGCCAGAACATACCCACCACATCATTGATCAGTTCGGTCTTGCTCGCATACGAGTTGTAGACCGTCCCCACCGAAACATCGCAGGCAGCAGCAATCGAACGAATACTGAGCGACCGAAGCCCCTGTTCGCAGGCAAGCTGATAGGCCTGCTCGAGTATTTCTTCGCTGGTGATAACTGATCGTTTGCCCATTTCAAGCGTCCTTAGATCGGGAATATGACACCAGTATAACGACATTATGAACTTCGTTCAAATATCTTGACACCGCGCAAAATGATTCTAAAATGAACATTGTTCAATAAATGAATCATGTTCATTTTACGAACAGAGAACAGAAGACCAACCTCTATTGAAGAGGCGGTCCCAAGAAAAAGAAATGAGGTCATCATGTCACCGCTTCTTATTCTCTCAACGATCGCGATCAGCGCCGCACTCGTGTTCTATACGTGGGGAGTTTTTGGAGAGCGTCGCAGCGGCACGCTCACACGGAAATACGTAACGCTCTTTTGGATCGGACTTGCCTGCGATACAACAGGCACACTGATGATGAGCTCCATGGCCGCACAAACTGCTGGTGGCATGGGCGTCCATGGCATCACGGGTGTAGTAGCTATCGTTTTGATGCTCATTCATGCAACGTGGGCAACATGGACCTATTTGCGCGGCAGCGAACAGGCGCAAAAGCGCTTCCATACCTTCAGCACGGTGGTTTGGCTTGCCTGGCTCGTCCCCTACATCATCGGCATCTTGATGGGTATTCCTGCGATCCACCTGAAAGCAGTGTGCGCTGCTGGCACAAGCGTGATCGTCGTTGCCCTTCTGAGCGTGATCCTCGCGCTCCCCCGTCACCGTCGCTATCAGTAGGATGCGTCTTCTGTCAACCCGAACGTCTTGTTACTTCCACAAGAGCGAGGCGTTCGGGTCACGCTCGAGACAAAGGTCGCGCAACTGCTCGAGCTCATCCTTGTAGCCGGCAGGATCATCCGATTCGTCGCGATAGTCGAGCGTCTCCAGCACCTCGACCGCAAAACCCTCTTCGCCGTAGCGCTCCCACAGCTCTAGGAGATGTCGATTGGGTTGATAGCCTGAATTCAGCTTGAACGTCACACTGTTGGTGTCGGCCGAGATGTTGCGCGATGCCAAGAGAAAGCTTTCCCCCGTAGGCTCACAGCGAAACGCCAGCACACCCATAGGAGGCCGGCTGTTGCGATACGCTTCCTTCAGTTCCCGTTTGCGCTGTTCGTCCATTGGCCACTCCTGTTCAAATCCTCTTACAGCTCGAAATCGTATTCTTCAACCAACTTCTCAAGCAGATCAGGGCCCATATCCTGCACCCCAGTTTCCCAAGGCGTTGCTTCGCAGAACACTTGGGTGCGCGAGTAATAGGTAAGGTGGACAAAGTTCCCATAGTCGTTAATCACTTTAGCCGCTGCTATATCTTTTTCTGGCACAACGAGCACAATGCACTCTTCGTCAGCGGTGCAGAATGTAAGGACATGCTGATCTTGCATGATCGCACTATAACGAGCAGACGGATGATCGATATCAGCTTCGACCAAAAGCACCTCGGCTGTTTCAGGACCCTCGATCAGATCCTGAAAGGAATCAGGAGCGTCAGACCTGATGAATACAGCGAGGATCACAGCTGCAAACAAAAAGAGAAATACCGTTATCGCAGGTTGCTTAAGAAGTTCATAGGAAACCTTATGCTTCTTTCGATGCCGCCGGTAAAGAACGAATGACGCTATGCAAGCAGCCCACACCGCGAATACAACGAAGTACGTTCCCACGCTTGCGCCATCTAACGCAGTAAGGCTTCCCAAGAGCAGGATGAACAGCGCGCCATACACAAGAACGTTAAGGGCCGCGATCGAAAGCTGCCTTACGAAGGCCTTTCGTGTTTTTGAGCGCTCACTTGCGCTCATAGACTTGAGGCCGAGCACGATGCGTTTCACGAAAAAGCAACCTACAATGAACATGCCGATGCTCGCCACTGCCATTCCAAGGCTCCCCAGGAATTTGTTCACCACGCCTTCCTGTCCGATTCCTACGGCTTGTTCGCCGTAGATGAAGAGCACAGCCCCACCAATAATGCAGATGCACGAAATGATCAGGAAGATCCGCTCGGCCTTCGAGGATGATACAACAACTGAAGGCTTAGGTTGTTTTGGCGGTTCGGGTGGCGTATTGTTCGTCATGTTGATCCTTGCGGAGTGAATTCTTGGCTGACCTCATTGTAAGTCAATTCAAGCTTTGCGCCTGGTAAGGCACACCACCATTCCGACCAAGGCACCCATAAGCGCGAACACGATCCAGCCAAAGCCCATCGAAGAAAGCGGGAGCAGTTCGAGCGGAACGATAGTAGCCACGTTGGTCACGGCCAGCTCAACCACGATCCCGCCCACAAGCGCACCTATGGCAGCCCCTTGGTAGACTTCGCGCAGCTTGATCTGCTTCCTGAAGATCAGAAGCACCACCACGGTGATGAAGGGTGGGTACACCACGCCCAGCACCGGATCGGCAAAGCGAATGATGTTATCGAGGCCGATATCACAGATCAGCGCACCTATCACGCAGTCTATGATCAAAAGCGCCTGGTAGGAGATCTTGTTCTTGAACAGCCGACTGAAGAAATCCGCAGCCGAACTTACCAGCGCAACAGCCGTGGTCACGCACGCAAGCGCCACGATCGCACTCAACAGGATCTTGCCTGCATCCCCCAAAACGCTCTCAACGATAGCAACGAGCAGCCCAACCTGCGACATACCTGTCCCCAGCGATACCGATGTCGCGCCGAGGTAGGTCAATCCGCCATAGACCAGCCCGAGCATCACTACCGCCCCGATGCTCGCGCGAGCAAGAAGCGCCGAACTCCTACCAGGATCGGTATAGCTCTTCACAACGGCAGAATCCAGGATGATGATGGAAAACGCTGCAACCCCGAGAACATCCATGGTCTGATAGCCCGAGCGAATGCCCTCCTGAAATACATAATCCGTTTGAGGTGGCTGAATCTCTCCTATAGGAGCAACGACCCCAGCCACGATCAGCACGAGCACACCGACTAGCAACGTCGGCGTGAAGAACTTGCCGATGATATCAACTACCCGCGACTTCCTGCAGGTGAGCAGATACACGATCACGAAGAACAAGATAGAGAACGGGACCAAAAAGGAATTCGCGTCTTCGCCAAGATAGGGCGCGACCGACAGCTCGAAGGTGGTAGCAGCCGTACGTGGCATGGCGAAGACAACGCAAAGGCACAAGATAGCCATCGTTGTTAGGATCGTGCCGCCGATCTTTCCGAGCGTCCCGTCGAAGGCTCCACGCGGACCGCCCAAGCGGCTTACCACGAACACGCCGAGGCACGAGAGAACAGCATCAACGAGCAGAAATCCGACCAATCCCCACGCCCAAAGGTCACCGCTCAACTGCCCTAAGGTTGGGGGGAATATCAAATTGCCCGCACCGAAGAACATCGCGAAGAGCGAGAACCCGACCACGATCGAGTCTTTTCCGAGCGTCGACTTTTCCTTTGTTCTTCCGATTTGTCTCATGCTAGACCCATCTGTGCAGGCTGTTGGATGCCTTAGATTGCCGAATGTCTTGAACAGCCTTGATTCTAGAACAAGCAATAACCAGCTCAGACGCCGCAACTAATCGGTCGATGATTTGTGAACATAAGGAAACCCTGATGGCAGCTCGCTCTTTTCATCGCGCTGCAGAACGTCTTGCCGCGCCACAAAAATGAAACGCTCTCCAGATTCTTTCTTACGAAGCGTTCCGTAACACGCAATCATCAAGACCGTAACGCAAACCTACCGTCGTCGAACTAGAGCTTGCTCGTGTCTTAGACTTGAAACGTGTTGGACTTGCAAGAGCGAAACTGGTAACGCACGGCTGGAGGGGTAACAATGAAGATCAACGTACTGAGCGCATATCAAACAACCGCAGAAGAATTCTTCAACAAGATACTCGGATGGAAAGCGACGCTCGTGCTCGACATCCGCCTCAAGAACACGAATCAGCTTTCAGGCTTCACCAAACAAGAAGATCTCGAATACTTCACCCACGTGATCGCCCATGCCGATTATGTGCACGATGTCGAATACTCCCCCACGAAGTCGTTACTCGATGCCTATTTAGATGCAGGCATGCCCTACGAAGAATACTTCAAGAAGTACGCCGAAGAACTTAAAGCCGATAACGCGATCCCCGATTTCTTCAAGAAATATGGCAGCTACGATTCCATCGCCATCGTGGGAACAGCCACCAAAAAGCGTCATTCCCACGCAGAAGAGCTGCTAAAGCTTTTAAAGGAATACAACCCGAGCATTACCTCGTAGCGGCACCGACCTAGTTATCCTCAAGACCAAGCGATGCTCCCAGGAATTTTGGCTCCGCGCAAAAAGGGGGTCTACGTCTTGCGTCTTGTGTCTTGTATAAAGAGTTGACATGCAAGATATGATATAATTGTCATACGTCATACATGATAGGAGGGCATCAATGAGCAAGATGATTTCTGCACGAATTCCCGATGCTCTCTATTCGCAGGCGAGCATCCAATTAGCATCTCTTGGGGCTTCCACGAGCGATCTTGTGAATGCTGCTTTTGAATATGTTCTTGAAGAGCATGCTTTGCCAACAGCTCACCCGTCTAAAAGCAAACAAAAGAAACGAGCTCTGTCGAAAGACCAAAAACAGTTGATCAAAAACATGTTTAAGAACTGCATGCTTGATCTTGACATTCCTGATGATATCAAAGCAGACAAGCGATATGCGCAAGCAGTAAGGGCGAATAAATATGAAGATACTGCTTGATACTAACGCGCTCATCGATCTTGTTGCGGTCAGGAGACCTTACGTCAACGATATTAAGAAACTATGCATCGCTGCTGTTTTTGGTGACCTGCAGATATGGGCAAGCACGCAGTCGTATGCTGATGCTTATTATGTTCTAAGAAAGCATGCTCCAGCAGAAGAGGTAAAGCATGCCCTTCTAGCAACGTTGGATATTTTCATGGTGTGTGGCACCTATGCAGCAGATCTTCGTGGAGCACTGGAGTCCGACTGGAGCGATATAGAAGATTATTTGATCACACACGCTTCAAAGCATATTCCTGCAAAGTATCTGATAACACGCGACAAAGAGCTGGTTGGAAAATCGCCTATAAAAGCTATGTCTGCCCAAGAGTTTTTGGACGTATTAGAACATGAATACGGATTAACCTATGATGAAAGCTCTCTCAAATAAGGTGACACGCAGCTATCATTGCTTCCGTTCTTTCAAGAATTTGCCCTTCCCTCCAAATAAAAAACCCATTGTGACGCGCGATAAACGCGATTTCAAAAACTCTGAAGTACCAACTCTCGATCCGAGCAAATTCGTTGATCAGTTCAGACCACCGAATTACGAATACGCAGTTCTGCAAGCTCGTTTACGCAAACAGACGCTCGGTCTCTTCCATGCGCTCGACGATCTTCACGCCGAAGGGGCAATTAGGCTCACAATTCCCGCAGGCAATGCAATCGGAAGCATTCTTGTCCAGCTCAAGATAGTGCGCACGAATGCTTTGCGGTACCGTATCCTGGATCGAAGCCAGATCGGCGAATTTGTTCACAGTAGCGATATCGATGCCCACCGCGCAAGGCTGGCAGTGACCGCAATACGTGCACTGCCCGAAGTATGCTTTGCGCGCAGGGGAATCAGCGATCACCTGGGCAAAGTCGCGCTCCTCTTCGCTTGCCTGCACATAAGCGAGTGCAGCTTGCGCCTCCTCGACGCTCTGGTATCCCGCCAAAACAGAAGCGACCGCAGGACGCGTCAGACAATAATGGATGCACTGAACAGGAGTGAGCGCCTTACCAAACGGTGACTGCTCATCCATGAGCAAACGACCACCGGCATACGGCTTCATCACCGTAAGCGCTATCTCCCTCTCTTCGCACAAGCTATAGAGTTCGGCACGCAAAGGCTCCATTTGCTCGCCCGCCTCTTCGAAATCCCCGAACAGATCATTCACGTCTTCAGAAGCAGGCATCAGATCGAAGGCAGGGTTGATCGAGAACATGATGACCTCCACCACTTCCCTCCGCGCTGCTTCAAGGGCAACTTCGGGGTTGTGAGTCGAAAGACCAACATGGCGGATGGTTCCCGCACGCAACAGCTCTTGTACATACTCATAATAGGGACCATCTAGGCAGGCGCGGAATTCATCCACACTATCGATATAGTGCATCATGCCTACTTCGAAGTGGTCAACGCCGAGCAGTGCAAGCTCATCTTCGAAGGCAGGTTTTGCCAATGCCACATCACGGCTGCGGAGATACTGACCATCCACCCAGCAGGCACCAATGTGCCCCTGGACGATCCATTCATCCGTGTGCCCCTTCATGGCATAGCCGAGGTTCGCACGAATATGAGGATCGGGCATCCAGCAGTCCAGATAGTTCACGCCTGCTTCACGCAACACCTCAGCGATGGCGCGCGTTTCTTCCGGCGTTCCCGTCATCCACTCAGGACCAAACCCGATCTCGCTGACCATAAGTCCCGTTTTGCCAAGCTTTCGATAGTTCATGCGAACACTCCTCTAAGTGACATAGTGTCGTTTGATGGAACTATTATAGAGGATGGACGATTGGGCCACCACCGAATAAAGACAGCTGTGCAGTTTGTCCATATTGCCAAGAGCGAAATCGTTCCCGGCTGATTGCCGTGCAGATGAGTGCGAACGAGCTGTGCATCATCCAGGCAGGTAGTCGTAGGGCGTCTTGCGAGCGATGAGGTGAATGCGCTGAGCGAACACGCAGGTTCGCGCCAAAGCTGTCTTGCGGTACGGGAGTAAGAGCAACTACGAAGCAATGATCTCGGGCAAAGTTACGAACTTGCCTTCGATCGGCGCAGCGCATTCGTAGGCAAGCCCCATTGCGGGTCCCACATGCACGCCGATCACCGGGCTTGCAGGAAGTACCATCACGGTCTTGCCAACCAGTGGATCGATCACCTCGCGTGCCCACTCGAACGCAGGAACACATGAGCCGATATAGTGAACAGCAACATTGCGCAACCCATGGTTCTCCACATCGCGCTTGAACACGTCGACCATCTTGGCAAGCGCTTTCTTTTGGGTTCTCACCTTGGAAAATGTTGCAGCCTCACCATTCTTCACCGTAAGGATAGGCGAGATGTTCAACATGTTGCCCAACAGAGCAGAAGCCTTCCCTATCCTGCCGCCCTTCTCCAGGAATTTGAGCGACTCAGGCGCAAAGATGAAACGCGTCGAAGACATCGCGTGCGTAGCCGCCTCGACGCACTCTTCAAGGCTTCCGCCCGCATCACGTGCCTCGCACGCTGCGACGACCACCCAGCCTAGCTCCATACAATTGGTCATGCTGTCGATGAGCGCATACTTGAAATCGGGATGACGCTTGGCAGTTTCTCTCGCCGCACGCGCAACTCCCTCGAACGTGCCTGACATCCTGCCGCTGATGAAGATTCCGAGCACTTCATCGCCTGCTGCGGCCGCCGCTTCAAGCGCAGTCTCTATGCTCAACGCTGAAGGTTGGCTTGACGTGGGAATATCGTCAGCCATCTCGTAGATATCAGCATAGAATGCATCGAGGTCCATCTCGCCTTCCACGTGACTAACGCCACCACGGTTGACCACAAGGTTGAGCAGATGGATGCCGAGTTTCTCACGCAGATCTTTCGGAAGTGATGAAGTGGAATCGGTGATGATGCGAATCATAGGCTAAGCTCCTTCAAAAGAAGTTTTAGATCGGTCAATTCGTTTCAGGCTATTCATTGAACATTCGCTTCGGCCTGAGCACTGCCCTGCAACTCAGCGCTCGACGAATCCAGATTTGCCAACTGTTTCGGACGCGCATGGATGCCAATGCCGAGCGCGCCGGGTCCCGTGTGCACCGCAACAGAGAAGGGAAGCCTGTTGAAGAACACCTTTGCATCAGGGAACTCCGCTTTTGCTCGCTCGAGATACTCCAACTCGCGCTCAGGGTCTATCCCTGCGCTCGCAACCCCCACCACCAGCTCGTCCTCTTTGAGATCGAACTCTTTCTTGGCATCGTGTTTGGCTGCTGAGAACATCTTCGCCACCGCCTTCTTCATGCCTCGCTCCTTAGAGAACGGCTCGATCTGACCCGTTCGGATCGACAGAACGGGCCTCACTTTCAGCACAGAAGCAAGCGCTGCAGCAGCAGGCGTGACCCTTCCACCGCGCACCAGATAGCCCAGATCATCGACGGCAAGATAGATGCTCGAAAGCTTCGCCCTTCGTTCAAGTTCCGACTTGATATGAGCCGCTGGCATTCCCCGATTCGCCATCGCAAGCGCATCTTCAACGGCTGCTCGCAAAGTCACTGAAACGCGTCCGTTGTCCACCACCGCAACACGCCCTGAATAGTTGGCGGCAGCAAGCTGGGCGGATTCGCACGAATGGCTGAGTCCCGAAGACATCGGCAAGTAGACCACGTTATCGAACCCCTCATCCAAAGCCTCTTCCCATGCAGAGCACACAACCCCTGGGGAAGGCTGCGAGGTCGTTACCGCTTTGCCCTCGGTCAGGCTCGTGAAGAAACTCTCGCTTTCAAGATCGACCCCTTCAAGATAGATCTCCCCATCTATCAGCACGGGCATCGGGATGGAGCGAATGCCCATCTCTGCTGCTTCTTCGGTCGATATCCCGCTATTCGTATCCGTTATCACCGCTGTGCGCATGCTGCCTCCTGACTTCATCTGTTACAAATTGTAACGTTTGACAGAGCGGTCTTCTGCTCCGCGATGCAGAGTGTTACAGAAAGGCGCAAATTGTTCAGCACGAAAGGTAAGGAAGAGCGTAAGCCGAGTGGTTGAAACGCGATCAGCGAGGCCGGTCGTATAGCCAGCTCGAGCTGTTTGTGAGACACCTTGCGAAAACCACAAGATTCGCGAAGCTGCGAAGGCTCCGAACTGCTGCGACTTATAACAGAGCCTCTAGTTACTGGCAGAAGGGATGGCAGTATAGAATCGCCCGAGCAGCTCGGCCATCTGCCGCGGCGACTCCTTGAAACCGCGTTTGGCCCAAAGCGGATAGCACGCACAGAGCGAGCCTGCAAAAGCCGTTAGGATGTAATTGCCCTCAGGGGTGCCATTCCCATAGCGGCCGATCAGGAAATCGGAGATCGATTTCACGAGCAACCCCGTGAACCCACAGCGAAATAGGCAATTCATGAGCGCTGCATTGTTCTTGAAGAATTCGAAGCACGTGCTCAAATGGCCGACATCATACCAAAGCGTTCCGGCTTTCAGGAGCGGCTCGGTGACGTGCGCATAATCTGCAATGACCTCTTCAAGCCGAGCAGTGAAGACCTCTTCTTTGGAATCGTAGTTGCGATAGAACGCCATGCGCGAAACGCCCGCAGCCTGGCAGAGCTCCGTTACGCTGATGGAAGAGAGCGCCTTTTCCTGTGTAAGCTTTACGAGAGCTTTCGTAATGCAAGCTCGCGTTTCAGCGCGCGCAAGGTTGACCGCTCGTACCTCTTGTCCCATAACGAACAATCTTCCACTACTGATCGGCGCCGCACGGAAAGGCTGCTTCGATGAGCGCGCGGTCGTTCACCACGGTCTGGAAATAGCGGTATCCGCCTGCGAAGTTGAACGCATCGAAGCCATAACCTGCCAGAATACGACACGCCACGTAGCTACGCAGGCCACTCTGGCAGATCACATAGATTGGTTTCGCAGGGTCCAGCTCATCAAGATGATCGCGCAAGGAATCGAGCGGGATGTTCATGAACCCAGGAATACGCCCGAACGCGATCTCGGCAGGTGTGCGCACATCGAGCAGCGTTACCTGCCCGCGCTCTCCCTTCTCTTGCAGTTCTTCCAGCTGACCTAAGTACCATTGCTTCACGATGCCTTCTTCGATGTTCTCGATCATGAAGCCCGCCATATTCACTGGGTCTTTCGCCGAAGAATACGGTGGTGCATAAGCCAGGTCGAGGTCTTTGAGCTCGGTCGCGCGCAAGCCTGCGAAGATGGCCGTTGCCAACACGTCAATGCGCTTGTCCACACCCTCATACCCTACGATCTGGGCACCTAACAGGCGATAGGTCTCCTTCTCGAACACCACTTTCATGGTCATGAGCTTGCCGCCCGGATAGTAGCCCGCATGGCTCATGGGCGAGAGGATCACGTGATCAGCCTCAAGCCCCGCTGCTTTCGCCACCGTTTCATTGACGCCTGTGGAAGCCGCCGTGATATCGAAGACCTTGATGACGCTGCTGCCCTGCGAGCCGCGATAGGTGCTCGGGATGCCGCAAATGTTGTCAGCTGCGATGCGCCCCTGCTTGTTCGCGGGACCCGCTAGCGAAATGAGCGTCTCTTCGCCCGTTACCAGGTGCTTCACCTGCACGGCGTCGCCTACCGCATAGATATCGGGCGCGGAGGTTTTCATGCGGTCGTTCACCAAGATGCTGCCGCGCACGCCCATTGCCAAACCCGCCTCTTGCGCAAGGTGCGTGTCAGGCGTGACACCAATGGCCAGCACTACCATGTCAGCTGGGATCGGATCAGTATCTGCGAGAAGCATTTCCACGCCATCGCCCGTTTCGCGAAAGCCTTCCACGGTGTGCCCGAGCGCCAGCTTGATGCCATGCTTGCGCGCCTCGGCGTGGATGAATGCCGCCATGTCGGGGTCGAAGGGCTTCATGAGCTGCTGCGGACGCTGCACGATAGTGACCTCCATGCCGATCTCGCGCATGTTCTCGGCCAGCTCAAGCCCGATGAAACCACCGCCCGCGATCACTGCCGTGCGCGGATGGTGCGCATCAATGAATTCCTTCATGCGGAACGTGTCTTCCACGGTGCGTAGCGTGAACACATGCTCGAGCCCAACCCCCGGAAGGCGCGGCTGCGTGGGCTTCGCACCCGGCGAGAGGATGAGCTTATCGTACGATTCCTTGAACACTTCACCTGTTACCAGGTTCTTCACGGTAACCGTCTTCGCCTGAACATCGAGCGCGGTCGCCTCATGGTTCACGCGCATATCCACGTTGAACCGCGCGCGGAAGCTCTCGGGCGTTTGAAGCGTGAGTGCCTCAGAATCAGCGATAGTGCCACCAATGTAATAAGGTAGCCCGCAGTTAGCATAAGAAACATAGCCCGATCGCTCGAACACGATGATCTGCGCGTGCTCGTCCAACCGACGAAGACGCGCCGCTGCCGTTGCACCACCTGCTACTCCACCAACGATGACCACTTTCATGCTTGACCTTCTTTCCTCTCGTGCGCTTTTCCACTTGAGTGCTTCATTTGCGTTGGATGCCACAACACAGCACCTGCAAGCCACCGTGCGCAGCGCGGCAACCCCGAACGCGCGCTAGACCTGCTCTTCTTTCTTCATATTGATATATTCGAGCAACTCTCCTCGTTTATGGATACCCACCTTGTCATAGATATGCCGAATATGCGTGTTCACCGTGTGCGGCGATATATAGAGCTTGTTCGCGATACTGTTCACAGTGTTGCCCCGCGCGATCAACTTCAAAATCTGACCCTCGCGCTCTGAGAGCTTGAACTCTGCGATGATATGGGAACAGATCGTATCGATCTCGGACGGTGCAACGGGGGCTGTGGTGAGCGCAACGAAGCGCGGCTCAAGCTTTCCAACCGGCACCAACACGAATGCCAGGACGCAGATGAAGATGAGCGTGGTAGGAGTGACCGCAAGCTGGGCGATCTCAACGTGACGTTCGTAGAAGAGCCCGAGGCAATTCCCCAGCGCGATGCCGATGCGGATCGAAGCGACCGAGAACGTGACCGCCAATGCCGGGGCGAAGAAACCACGACGCATAAGCGTTCCGAAGTACATGATGAGCGAGATCTCCAAGAGCGACGACACGCTCAAGCCCACCACGAAGGCGAGCGGATAGAGCGATTCATGGCTCTGGAACAAAGTCAGTCCCACGATGGCGAAGACCAAATAGTACGGGAAGAGCTTGAACATCGAGGCCTTCGCCTTGAAGAGCACTGAAAGCCCTGAGACGAGCAGGATCAACAGGGCGCCCGTTACCACCCCGATCACGAAGATGTACTCTCCTACCGAAAAATGTTCCCATGGCACGATCGCGACCAGATAATAGCAGGCAACGCCCGTAAAACAGCCAACACTGCAGACCGCTAGCACGCTCGAATACGCCGGTTTGACCGTATCGTGCGGCAAGAGCACGGGATAGGTTGCGGAAACCTTCTTATGCGCATAAAGGAACACACCAGAGAACGCCACGAGCAGCACGACGAAGAGCGGCGAGAGATCCGCGGGAATGAACAGGCTTACGATCATAACCACCAACACGGTCGCGCCGAACGTGGTGCCAATATGCACCACCGAAAAGTTCGCTCGCGCACGTGTCAAGGATTCACCCCATAAGATCCACATCAAGCCCTCAAGACCGCCAGCAACGAAGCTGAATATATAGATCACGTACGTAGAACTGGTAATAGGTGCCCCATAGAGCAGCAGAGCAGTCGCAACGATCAGAAGCACGGTAACGACCCTCATGACCCACGGGTAATCAGAAAGATGACGCTTGCGCCCCAAGAAGACGACGGTAACGATCATGAAGAATGCCGTACCGACCAGATTCCAGAGCCATGCTACCGTGACGCTGGCAGCCAAAAGGTCGGTCTTGAAGAAGCTCGACGGGCAGAACCACATCAGATAGTGATAGGCCATCAAAAGCGAGAAACCAAGGTACTTGAGCGCCGGATGAACGGTCATCAAGCGATCAACAACGGGTTGTCTCGTAGTATTTTTTGGTGATTCGCCCAAAGTGTTCTCGTCAACACTCTGAATCGGCTCATGCTCTTCCACTTCGTCAAGAGCTGATCGAGTATCTTGCATAGTGATCTACCTTTTTCGCTACCCTTCCTCAAAACGAACGCACGCTGTTTTTTCATCGAATTTTCATTCTTTGTATAGTATCAGCATACAGAACATAAGGTCAGAAGCATCACTAGTTTTTTAGTATGTCGCTCGCTCACCAAAAAAAGTCCACTCCCCACTTTGGTCGCAACCTCATAATCCCACGCATCATGTGATGCGCTCATGAACGTGTTCAAGCAAGATGAGCACGTCGGTAAAAGCTGGCAGCTTACGTCTTTTTCGTTGGTTCATAAGATCCAGTTCGCGAACGACTCACAGTAAAGCGAAAAAGGACAACAGATCGCAAAACTGGGCACTATGAGATAACGAACGAACGTAAAACGAAGTAAGCAGAGGGGAAACAGAAGGCGGCACTCTGAAGAGTAGCCAAGGAAAAAGGAAAGGGGACGCTAATGTCACTCTTAGCAAAGAGCAAAGGTGAGGTGACGTACCGCGACATCTCAACGCTCCACAAGTGGGCGCTCGTGATCTTGATCTCGATGGGATCATCGATCATCTACGCGCCAATGTATTTGAAGAATGTATTCTATGATCCGCTGATGCAAGCACTCGGCTGTTCCAATGCAGACCTCGGTCTCATGGTATCCGCCTACGGCATCGCGGCGATGATCTGTTATCTACCTTCAGGCATCGTAGCTGACAAGTTCCGCATGCGTACCCTGGCAACGGTCGGCTTCTTGACCACAGCGGTCTTGGTAGCGATCTACGCCACGCTTCCTTCGGTACAAGTCTGCTTCGCGCTCTTCGTCGCCATGGGCGTCACCTCCATCCTCATCTGGTGGGGTACGCGCTTCAAGGTCGTCAGGCTTTGCTGCGAAGAAGATGAGTACGCGTCCAAGATCGGTATCTCCTACTCTATCTATGGCGTTACCGGCCTCGTGCTCGGCCTCATCAACGCGGGCATCATCGCTTCCATCGCGAATGCTGCTACCGGTGTTCAGGTCATGCTAGTCTTCTTGGCAGTGATCATCGCTGTACTGGGCATCATCGCTTTCTTCTTGATCCCCGACTTCAAGGGTGAGATCAACAAGGACGCGAAGCTCTTCAGCCTCGCTGAGGCAGTGCAAGCTTTCAAGCACCCCGGTGTTATCTGGGCATGCGTCGCTTACTTCTGCGTTTACGCGGTCTATCAGGGCGCTACCTATACCACGCCATATCTGACCCAGTGCTTCAATGCAGATGGCAACCTCGTTAACGTGATCGGCCTCATCCGTACCTATGGTATTGGTCTGCTGGCTGGCCCGATCGTCGGCTTCATAGCGACGAAGATCAAGAGTCCTTCGAAGGCGATCATCGGCGGATTCGTCCTCGCGATCGCAGTACTGATAGGATTCATCTTCTATCCGCATGATCCTAATGCAGCCATCATCGTATCCATCATGGTCGTACTGTTCGGCTTCGCAACCTACGGCGCGTTCTCGATCGGTTCGTCCCCACTCTCAGAGGTGAAGATCCCGATGCAGATCTTCGGTACGGCAGCTGGTCTGCTCTCCGTGATCGGCTTCCTGCCCGACGTCTTCATCCACACCTGGTACGGCTCCATGATCGACGCTCAGGGTACCGCAGCTTTCAACGGCATCTTCGGTATCGAGATCGGTCTGGCAGTGGTCGGCATCTTCTGCCTGGTCATGTTGCTCCGCTCCATCAAGAAGCACCGCAACGACATCATCGAAGAAGAAGTCGAATCAGAGATCGAAGCGGACGTACAAGCGCAAGAAGCGTAAGGTTCGCACCCTCGATCAGGTGATCTTGAGACACGATCACCAAACAAACTCCCCACTGTCTCTGCTCAATCTACCGTCCAAAGGGGTGCCTTCCCACCGAAGGCACCCCACCCAAAGAAGGAGAAACTCGTGAATAAGCTTGATGTACTGGCTCGCATCAATCCTCAGATGAAGGCGATCCTCGCAAAAGAGGCAACCCTTGCTGGCGATGCGAATGACACCTCGGTCGGATTCGATATCATGCGTGAGAACTACGTGCTCGGCCGTGAGTTCTGGGTGGAAGGTGGCCCGGTCATGAAGCTCTCCTTCGATGAAGAGCTCACCGGCCCTCATGGCCCCATGGCAGTACGCTTCTACTATCCGACCGACGAAGCGCTTGCTGGCAAGGAAGCTCAAAGCCCAACCACTCCGGTTATCGTCTACGTGCACGGAGGCGGCTTCGTTCTCGGCAACCTTGACACTCATGATCGCATCTGCCGCATCCTCGCCCGCAACACGGGCGCGATCGTGGTAGCAGTCGATTACCGCCTCTCCCCTGAAGCGAAATTCCCTTCAGCCGTGGAGGAGGTCGCCTTCGTTGCGCAGTTCTTGCACGAAGAAGGAGCAGCCTATGGCATCGATACCGAGCGCATGGGATTCGCAGGTGATTCAGGTGGAGCACACCTGAACCTGGCCGCAACCTTCTATCTGCGCGACACCACGGATTCGATCGCTCATATCAAGTGCCTGCTGCTCTACTACGGTTGGTTCGGCCTTACCGATTCTTCATCCATGCGTCTTTTGGGTGGCCCGTGGGATGGCCTTGCCGAAGAAGACTGGATGTTCTATCAGCAGCTCTATGCGAACGATATCGAAGAGCTGAAGACCTCGCCTTACGCGAATCTCTTCTTGAACGATATGACGCACGACATGCCTGCCTGCTATATCGCAGCAGCAGAGTATGACCCGCTGCGCGATGACTCGAGCACGCTCGCAGCCATCTGCGATCAGTATGCGATCCCGTATCAGTTCGAGATGTTCGAAGGCGTGATCCATGCATTCTTGCATTACACCAAAGCGCTCGACGCAGCTAACGATGCGCTTGAGCACGGTGCCACCTTCTTCAAGGAGCAGGTTGGCATCGCAGAACCCGGCCTTGCCTAGCACGGCCGCCCTACCCCATTAGCGACACGCTTGCTATGAACGCAAGCTGGCGATCGTCTTGAGGTGGTTCACGGGGGCAAACAGTGAACTCCACCAAGACAATAAGGAAGAAGTTTGCTACCGCGCAGCGCGCAGTAGCACCCCAAAAGGAGGAAAACAATGGATTTCAAACTAAGCGTCGACCAGGAACTCATCGTCCAGGCTTATCGTGAGTACATGGAAAGCGAGCCCTGGGATCAGTACTTCCAGGAGTGCGACGAAAAGCATGAGTACCCGCTTCGCTGGGTAAAGGGACTCTGCGATCTCGGTTTCGATCAGATCATGCTCCCTGAAGACCGTGGCGGACTCGGCCTTGAGCAGCCGCTGGTCACCCTCATGGCAGTCTATGAGGTGCTCGGTCAGTACGGCGGCCCGACCTACGTGCTCTATCAGCTGCCCGGCTTCGAAACCATCATCCGCGAAGGCACGCCTGAGCAGATCGATGCGGTCATGGCATATCTGGGCACCGGCGAGCAGATCTGGAACTCCGCTTGCACCGAACCGGGCGCAGGCTCCGATGTCTCTGCTCTTACCACTAACTACAAGCGTCGCGACGGTCACATCTACCTGAACGGCACCAAGACCTTCATCACCTCCTCCAAGGGCGTGAAGTGGCTCGTCGTCATGGCAAAGAACGCCGATGATCCCAGCATCTTCACCGAGTTCATGGTGGACATGAGCAAGCCGGGCATCGAACTGGGCCCGCTGGATAAGCTCGGTCTTCGCATGGATAGCTGCTGCGAGGTCTACTTCAACGACGTGGAGCTCGATGAGTCGGATATCTTCGGCACGGAAGGCAACGGCTTCAACCGCGGCGTCTCCGACTTCAACTTCGAGCGCTGGCTGGTAGGTGCCTGCGACTATGGCAACGCCATCTGCGCGTATGAAGATGCGCTACGTCACGCCAATCAGCGCGAGGCATTCGGCAAGACCATCGGTCGCTTCCAGCTCAACCAGCTCAAGATCACCGAGATGACCATTCGCCTGAACGCCATGAAGAACATGCTCTACGAAGCAGCATGGAACGCTGATAACAACAATGGCGAATTCGATGCCGGCGAAGCAGCAATGTGCAAGTACTACTGCGCCAACGCCGCCTTCAAGGTAGTCGACGATGGCATGCAGATCATGGGCGGCATCTCGGTCGCGAGCGAGCATCGCATCAACCGCTTCTGGCGTGACCTGCGTGTCGACCGCATCTCCGGCGGTACCGACGAGATGATGATCCTCACCACTGCAAAGAACGCCCTGAAGAAGTATCGCTAGGCCTTAGCTTCGAACCTAAGAGAAACCACAAGGAGGAACCTCATGGCAATCCCAACTGAAAAACCAAGCTTCGGTGTCTTGGATGATGTGAAGGTCGTCTTCGCCGCCATGGAAGAAGCAGTGCCGCGTGCCTGCAACATCATGGCTGACTGGGGCGCAGATGTGACCTGGCTCGAGAACACGGGCTACGGCGATACGGTCCGCGACGCAAAGAACGCAGCTCAGGCTGAACGCCGTAACTGCCGCTCGGTCGCACTCAACCAGTTCACCCCCGAAGGCAAAGAAGTGCTCTTGAAGATGCTCGCAGACACCGATATCTTCTTCGAGTCTTCAAAGGGCGGCACCTGGCAGCGCAAGGGCATCACGGACGAGGATCTGTGGGCCGCGAACCCCAAGCTCGTCATCGTGCACTGCTCAGGATTCGGCGCCTATGGCGACCCGGATCGCGTGAAGCGCGCCGCCTATGATGGCACAGTCGGCCCGTATGCAGGCTTCACCTGTCAGAACGGCACGCCCGAGCAGCCCATGATCACGATGCCCTACTCCGGCGACTACATCAACAGCTACCTGTTGATCGCAGCAACGCTCGCAGCACTCCACAAGGTCGAGCGCACTGGCCAGGGCGAGAGCATTGACTGGGCGATGTACGAAGGCATCATGTACATGAGCCAGTACTACTTGGTCGATTACCTGAACGACGGTGTGAAGTGGCCGCGTGCTGGTGCTCGTAACCAGAACCTCTGCGGCATCGGCGTCTACAAATGCGCTGATGGCTTCATCGCACTGAACCTCTTCGGCATCCGCCAGAACAAGTGGATGCTCGAGACCTTGGGCATGGGAGACGTATGGGGATCGCCTGAGGTGCCGGACGATACGGCATCGCTATGGCTCTCCATGCCGATCGCACCCGAGTTCGAGAAGCGCCTCGAGGCATGGCTTGCCGAGCGCACCAAGCTCGAGCTCGAGGATGTTCTGGCTGAACAGGGCATCGCCGCTCAGAGTGTCTATGAGTTCGAGGACATGGTGGCAGACGAGCATATGAAGATGCGTGGCAACTTCATCGAATGGGAGACCAAAGATGGCGACACCTTCAAAGGCCTCTCCCCCATGCCGCGCTTCGAGCAGACGCCTGGCCAAGTGTGGCGCCCGATGCCTGAGCAAGGTGGCGACACCATCGATGTGCTCACCAAGCTCGGCTACACGCCCGAGCAGATCGACGAGCTGATCGCGGCCAACGTGGTCAAAGCGGGCTAGCTCACCGCCTGGCAACAATGCCAAGCTTCACGGGTTGCGCGCGCCGCCGCGAGCTGTAGCGCTCCCGATCTTTCCAAACGATCCCCTCCGGTCACCTGCCCCGGAGGGGATCTGGGGGGAATCCTTAGGCAGGTCTTCTTCTCATAACGAACGAGCGCTCGAAGGGTCAGGCGCAAGCGTTCACCATGAGCTTTCAGGACACACGGGCTCGGTCCCGACCATGAACGTCAGATAGCACTGCCACGCGTGCGTTCGTTATGAGAAGGGGAAATGAAAATCTACCAGCATCTTTTCGTAGGAGGGGACGAAAATGGCCGACATCGTAGGAAACGAAACGCTCCGTGACCTGTGGCAAAGCGTGGTCGAGCGCAAGGGAAGACGACACTTCCTCACGTTCCAGAACCGCGTAGGCGATGTGTTCGAATACACTTATGCCGCATTCGACGAGGACGTCAACCGTATCGCTAATGTGTTTCTCGATCTCGGCATCGAGAAGGGCGATCACGTGGCCCTTCACCTCCACAGCTCACCGGAATTCTTGATGTGCCTGTTCGGCCTTGCGAAGATCGGCGCGGTGGCAGTGCCCATCAACGAGCAATATCTCGCCGATGAAGCTGAATACATCCTGGAGAATTCGGACGCGATCTGCGTCGTGGTCGAGCCGCTCTTCTACGAGACGTACCAAGAGCTGCTCGCACGCGGCCATTACTTCCCCAAAGGCGTGGTAGTGGCGCGCGCGGGAACTGAATCACCCAAGAGCAATATCGATTTCTCGAGCATCTACACACCGCTCGGCACGGTCGAAGAAGGCCAGCAGGGCATCTACGATTTCTGGATGATGCGCTGCGAACAGAGCGCGATCCTGCGCGATTCCTGCGAGCTTACCTCCGACGATCCCGTGCAGATCATCTATACCTCAGGCACCACCTCCCGCCCGAAAGGCGTGGTGCTCACGCACGCGAACATGGTGTTCTCGGGGCTGTACGGAGATTGGGAAGTCTCGCTGCGCGGCAGCGATCGTGTGCTGACCTCAATGCCCGCGTGCCACTCGAATTTCCAGCTGGCCGCCCTGATGCCCGTGATCACCGCAGGAGCCTCCCTCATCATCGTCGAGAAGTATTCGGCGACCCGCTTCATGAAGCAGATCCGCCATTACAAGGCCACCGTCATCCAATGCGTTGCCATGATGCTGCGTACGCTGCTTCTCCAACCGGTCGATCCCGAAGAGAAGAACCACTGCGTGCGTGAGGTGCTCTACTTCATCCCCATCACCGATGCGGAGAAGGAGGAGTTCGAGCAGCGCTTCAACATGAGGATCATGAACACCTACGGCTCGACCGAATCGATCGGCTGGGCTATCACCGACCCGCCCGTTGGCGCACGTAATTGGCCTTCAGTGGGACGCGCAGGACTCGGCTACAAGGCACGTATCTGCGACATGGAGGACAACGAACTGCCTCCTGGCGAAGTTGGCGAGATCCAGATAAAAGGCGAGCGTGGCCGTTCGGTGATGCTCGAGTACTACAACAATCCCGAAGCGACCGAGAATACCTTCAGCGCCGACGGTTGGCTCAAAACAGGAGATCAAGGTTATCAAGATGATAACGGTTGGTTCTACTTCGTCGACCGCAAGGTTAACATGGTTAAGAGGTCAGGAGAGAACATCTCCACTACCGAACTCGAGGAGATCCTCGAGCAGCATCCTGCTATCGCTGAGGCTGCGGTGATCGGTGTTCCTGATCCGATTCGCGATCAAGCCATCAAGGCGTTCGTTCGCTTCGCACCAGGCGAGAGCATGACGCTTGCGGAAGTCGAGCAGTACTGCAAGGACCACATGGCATCGTTCAAGGTCCCCACCTTCTACGAGGTCGTTGAAGATTTCCCGCGTACTTGCAGCATGAAGATCGAGAAGAAGCTCTTAAGCTGACCACGCGGAAAGCGAGAACTTGCACCCAGTTTCGCTCCGCACTGCGCAGGCGATCATACGCTTCTGCGCGCAAATGATGAGAGAGGTTGATGAACGCCATGGCGATCAGTACCGAAATCGTTGGAAAAGAGTTCGGCCCCTTCGTACGCTCGTACGATTTCAGGGACTTGGAGATCTGTGCGCTCGGCTGCAATGCGGGCTACGACGGCATCACCGATCTTGAATACCTCAACGAAGGCGATGCGAACGACCCCCACCTGGCAGTCTTGCCCATCTTCGGCGTGCCGCTCACGGTGAACGAAGAGATGACGCGCACGCTCGACTATGGATACGACTATTCAGGGTCGCTGCACTACGGATTCGAGATCGAGCTCCATGCCCCCTTCAAGATGTCCGATCGTGTCGAGACCTTCGTCACGCAAGACGCACTCTACGATCGCGGCGAGGGTCGCGGATGCCTTTCTTTGCAAACAGGCAGGAGCTACAGCAACGACGGCACTCATCTTTGCACGGTCAAAACGTGGGATGTCTGCATCAACGATGGCGGCTGGGGCGGTCCGAAGCCTCCGCACGATGTGGTGGAGATTCCCGATCGCTTGCCAGATGCCGAAGTGACCGAGACGGTCCCCTTCAACATGCCGCTCATCTATCGGTTGATGGGCGATTGGCATCAGCAGCACATCGATTGGGCCTACACCGAACAAACAGGCCTTGCGCGTCCGATCGTTCACGGAGTGAGCCTGGGTGGGTTCGCTATGCGCCATCTCATCTCGACCTGGTTCCCGGGCCAGCCCGAACGCATGACACGCTTCAAAACGCGCATCACTTCCCCGGTCATACCAGGTCAAACGCTCACAACGCGCATGTGGCGCGTTGGCGAGAACGAAGGGCGCTTTCAATTGGTCGATGCCGATGCCAATATGACCGGAGCAAAACCGCATCTGAATTACGGAATCGTAGAATGGAACTAACGTTGGAATAAGGTGAGAGGTCATGAGACGAGCGATCAAGAAAATCACGCAAGCAGTAAGTCCACCACAAGCAGCACCTGTTGCCGCATCGGCAGGTGCAGCTGCTTCGGCGCCTACATCCACTACATCGGTAGCTGCGTGTAGCGCGGTAGCAGCTGTTTCGGGAACTGCGTCTGCTCCCGCTTCAGGAGGTGCGAGCGAACGCGCGACCAATGCCACCGTCGATGAAGTAGCAACTAAGGTCAAGAAGGCTGTCAACAAGACCATCGATGATGTCAAGATGACGCCCTTTTTGCGCAAGATCACCTTCTTCTCGAGCGGCGGATCCTTCCTGGATGGCTACGTCCTTGCCATCATCGGCGTAGCACTCACCCAGATAACCCCCCTCTTCGCCCTCGATACCATGTGGAGCGCCGCGGTTGGCGCTTCGGTGTTCTTGGGCATCTTCTTCGGCACGATCCTAGGCGGCTGGCTGACCGACCTGGTAGGCCGGCGCGCCATGTTCATCATCGACGTAGTGGCCATTGGAGTGTTCTCAGTACTCTCGGTCTTCGCCGCTGACCCGCTCCAGCTGGTCTTGGCACGCTTCGCGATAGGTCTCTTCGTAGGCGCAGACTACCCCATCGCCACCTCGCTCATAGCCGAGTTCACCCCGAAGGCGCACCGGTCCATCTCGATGGGCGCGGTCTCGGCTGCGTGGTATTTGGGCGCAACAGCCGCAGCTTTCGTCGGTTTTGCACTGGTAGGGATAGAAGATGGCTGGAAGTGGATGCTCGGCAGCGCGGTCGTTCCCTGCATCATCCTCTTGATCGGCAGGCACGACATCCCCGAGTCCCCACTCTGGCTGCAGAGCAAAGGGAAGTTCGCTGAAGCGCGTGCAGTCATGGACCGCGTGTTCGGTGAGGATATCGAGATCCACGAGGACGAGCAGCCCACGAAGACTTCGCTCGGATTCCTGTTCAAGGCAGGTTACTTCAAGCGCATCATCTACCTGGGCATCTTAACGCTTTGCCAGGTCGTTCCTATGTACGCGATCTACACGTTCGGCCCCGATATCATGAGCGCGTTCGGCCTTTCGGAAGGACGCATGTCCATTCTGGGTGAGAGCGCGGTGAGCCTCTTCTTCCTGATCGGCACGATCCCAGCCATGTTCTGGCTCAATTCCTTAGGCAGACGCCCGCTTCTGATCGGATCGCTGTTCTTCATGGCTGTTGGTCTCGTGATCTTGGGCATCTTCCCTGATGCGCCGATCTGGGTCGTGATCATCGCATTCGGACTTTACGCATTCTTCAGCGGAGGCCCGGGCATCTTGCAGTGGCTCTACCCCAATGAGCTCTTCCCTACCCATGTGCGCGCATCAGCGGTAGGTATCTCCATCTCGATCTCGCGTATCGGCACTATCATCTCGACCTACGGTACGCCGATCTTCCTCGAGAACTTCGGCGTTGGACCGACCATGCTGGTAGCTGCAGGACTCGTCATTTTGGGATTGGTGCTTTCGGTCATGATGGCACCGGAAACACGTGGACAATCGCTCCAGGAATCAAGCATGTTGAACTAGCGATCGACGGCGCCTTGCGCAACGTTCAAGTTTCGTAATGGCGCTCAAGATCTGTTTGGGCAGTTTCGTCTGGTAAGCTGGCATCTATGTTCGAACAACCGTCTCAACAGCACTCCTCGCTCACGCACGAGCACTCAGACGAACCGCAGCCCGAAAGCCATTGGGAGCTGGTCTGCGAAGATCCACTCGTCTATTCAGCCCATGTGCGCTTCAAGAATCTTGGTGATGGTGTTTCCAATAGCTATCTGGTCTACGACGATGGAGAGTGGCTGATGGTGGATGCCGGTGCGCCTGGCGAACAGTCCTACCACATCATGTGCGAGGCGCTCGAAGCGATCGGGGTCGATCTCGGCAAGCTCAAGCTCTTCTTGACGCATCAACACTTCGACCATTCTGGTCAGGTGAACAGCATCTTGGCGCCAGGTACGCCCATTTACGGATCGCGGATCGGGTTCGAGAGCAGACATGAACCGACCGCCTCCGAGATCGATGAGCTCTTCTTCCGCCGCATGCTGGCGATGGGTGCGAGCCCTGCTGATGCGCAGGCCTACGAAGCCTGCAACCGCGAAACGATCTTCATCGACGAGGAGCGCTTTGATATTCGCCCCGTTAAGGAAGGCGACACTATCACGGTCGGGAATCGCACGCTCCAGGTCTTCGAGGTGCCAGGGCATTCTCCCGATTCGCTCGTGCTCTTCGATGCCGATGCGGGCATCCTGTTCAGTGGTGATCATGTTCTTACCATCACCACACCTGCTATCGATTCGTTCTTCACCGGCGAAGACGGTTACGAGCGCTATTTCGAGAGCCTGAAGAAGGTGCAGAAGCTGGAGCCCCGCCTGGTGCTCCCTGGCCATGGCAGTCCGATCAAGGAGGGCTTCTCGGACCGCATCAATGAGATCATCGATCGCAAAGCTGAGCGCCGTCGTGAGGTGCTGCGCGCTATCGCCGCGCATCCCTATTGCATGGGAGAGACGGTGGCCCGTCTGTGCTCGAAACGCCCTGAGCCTGAGCAGTGGTACAAGCTTCCTGCGGTCGCGCGTTACTACCTGCTGCTTGAAACGTTCGTCATGATCCAAACGCTCGTGGCGCAGGGCATCGTCCAGCGCATGGTGCTCACAGACGACGGGATCTACCGCCTCAAAGCTGCGAGTGGTTTCTAGCAAACCCTTCACGAACAAAAGGCCAGACTGCATGGACCGAGCAGGCGATCTAGCCCATAAACGAGGAAAAGGCACCACCGAGCACGTGCCTTTTCCTTATCTTTAGGAGGGTATGTTCAAGCTGTTGTCTTGTAAGACAGCGTCCGTCCAAGGACTAGCGGCCGACCCACTTCGGCTCGCGCTTCTCAGTAAAGGCCAGCGGCCCTTCGATGCCGTCTTCCGTCTTCTCAAGGAAGCGATAGGCAGCATCGCAATAGCGCATAGCATCCTCTTCGCTCATCTGGTCGCAAGCATGGACAAGATACTTGGTCCATTTGAGCGCGAGCGGCGCATTCTGCAGGATCGTTTCAGCGATCTCGATCGCCTTATCCATGACCTCATCCGCAGGAACAGCATAGTTGATCAGGCCAAGCTCCTTAGCCTCAGGTGCTTTGATCTTCTTGCCGGTCAACAGAAGTTCCATGCAATCCTTGCGGTTGATGTCGCGAGCAAGACGCACGATGCCGCCCGTTGAAGCGATGATGCCAAGGCCAACTTCCGTGCAACCGAATTTCGCATTCTCATTAGCGACCACGATGTCGCAGGAGATCGCGATCTCCATGCCGCCGCCTGCAGCACTGCCATTCACTGCCGCGATGATCGGCTTCGAGCAAACGCGTGCGGTCAAACCACCGAAACCATGCTCGGTGACCGTCTGGCACTCGCCACCTTCAGAAAGCTCCGAAAGATCTTCGCCAGCACAAAAGACCTTGCCTGTGCCCGTAACGATGATCGCGCGGACCGCCGGATCAGTCTCGGCATTGTTCATGATGTTCTCCATCGCGCGAGACGTTTCGCCATTCAAAGCGTTAGCAACATCTGGTCGGTTGATGCGCATGATCAAAAGGCCATCGTCGCGAAGGTCCGAAACGACCGTATCTGTTCCGTAGTAATCTGCCATGTTATTCCTCCTTATAGTAAAGGTTCCCCCTTCTGCTTGACGGCCCGTTGAACATGTTCACACCAAGCTTGCCAAGCACGATTTTCATAGTATAGGTCGCGGAACGCAGGGGCATCACATAAGGCTACGTATTGTTCAGATACCGTAAAACAATACCCTCACTACTTATTGAGTAGAGGTCATCGATTAGGCAGTTCAGCGGGAGGTTCAGCACAAAGTTCAACGCAAGTTGAGCTGCCTTATCGCCCAACAACGAACGGGATCGCGATGGTCGAGCAGATCAAGAAAACCAAGAGACTATGCTTTTGATACTGATGTTGCGCTCGCACTCGCAGGGGAGCTCAGAGCGCTGCTGAGGATGAAACAGGGTTGACGGAACCACCAAAGGTGACCGGAGCTTCGAAGTACTCCGCATCGAGCGTCGGGATCATCTCAGCAGTCGAGCGTTCCGAGGGTGCTTCGCGCTCTGCCCCCGCGAAATCGATCAGCGCCGCGCTCACAGCCTCCCAAGGACTCTCATCAAGCTGGAGCTCTCGATCGATCTTGCGAATGGGCTCTATGGTGCTCTCGAGCCAGAGCATGGCATCTTCACGCTCGAGCCCTGCGATGAACTCAAGGAAAACAGGCAGATGATCAGGTAATTCGGTGGTGGTCAGATCGAGCCCATGCTCTTTGTAGAGCCTGTTCAACTCCACCATCACGTGCCCTCTATCGCGCGAATCACCCTGCGTGTGCTCGAAGAGGTTCAAACTCGCATGCTTGCCGATATCGAAGGTCGACACATAGGCGGATTGAAGCGAGGTAAGGTCCGTCCCTTTGATCCATGCGACGAACTCATCCAGGCGCTTCTTCGAGCCAGCTTCCAACTCTTCGCTCTTCTGCAACACCGCATCGATCTCGGGAAGGTCTTCCAGAAGGTCGTCATCCGGATAGAGCAGAAGACAAGCAAGAGCTTTCAATTCCCAGATCATCGTAGAGTCCTTTCAAACACGAACAGGCGCTCGGTATCGACAAAAACAGCGTTCGATTCATTATAGGCAACATCAACCAAGGGACGAGCACGCACCCAAGCCAATAGAGCATAAGATCCCCCCTGAAAATGCAGGCTAACAGCATAGGTAACAAGTGACTAACAAAAGACCTACAAAAAGATTAGAACAATCCAACACGCACTGTTGAATAAACAAGATTCGGTATGCTCATGGAGGATTTATGCAGACGGCATTTCAACCGCTCTTCTTGCGGCCGTTGCATTCACCAAGAATGGAAGTGATCGCCATGAAAGCAGATATTAAAGAATGGGATCCTGAAGACCCGAAGAAATGGGACAAGCGATTGGCTTGGACCACGGTCTGGATCTCCACCTTCTCGTTGACCTTCGGCTTTTGCGCTTGGTACCTCGTGCCCTCACTGGCACCGCATCTCAACGCCGTTGGTTTCCACCTTGATGCAAGCCAGCTCTATTGGCTCGTGGCGATGGTAGGCCTCTCAGCAGGCACCCTGCGTATCTTATGGACCTTCCTACCGCCCATAATGGGTACGCGCAAGCTGGTCTTCATGTCAACCATCTTGTTGCTCGTTCCGCTTGGTTGCTGGATATATGCGGTAACGAACCCGGGGCTTCCTTTCGAAGTGCTGATGCTGTTCGCCTTCCTTGCCGGTATCGGCGGCGGCACCTTCTCGGGACTCATGGCATCCACCAATTACTACTTCCCGAAGTCGAAGCGCGGCTTTGCACTTGGTGTACAGGGCGGCTTGTCTGACTTCGGCACCTCTCTCGTCCAATTCGTAACGCCGATCGTCATCACGTTTTCCGTATTCGGGATCTTAGGCTCTCCGCAGCATGAAGTAGTGGCAGGTCAAGTAAAAGATATCTGGCTCCAGAACGCTGGCTGGATATGGGTTCCGCTCGTAGTGATCCTCTCCATCCTGGCTATCGTCTTGCTGCGCTCGGTCCCGGTTACCGCGAACTTCAAAACGCAATTCTCCATCTTCAAGAGCAAGCACACCTGGTTCATGACCTTGTTCTACTACGGAACGTTCGCCACCTTCGCAGGTTTGGGCGCGCATTTCGCGCTGATGGGAGATGGCGTCTTCAACCATATCGAGGGCGCGCCTTCGGCCATCGCCTTCGCGTGGGTCGGACCTGCTATTGGCGCTCTTGCCCGTGTGGGAGCAGGTAAGGTCTCGGACAAGATCCGTGGCGGACGCGTGACCACGATCATGGCTGCGGCAGTGATCATCGGCCTCATCTTCCTATGCGTCTACAAGCCCAACTCTGTTATGGGTTGCTGGGTCTGGATGATCGCGATGTGGTGGGTGTTCTTCTGGACTGGATGCGGCAACGCCTCTACCACCCAGCAGATGGCCGTGCTCTTCCCGCCCGTTCAAGGTGGTGCGGTAGTTGGCTGGACCTCCGCTATCGGAGCATACGGACCATTCACCATCGGCGTTCTGCTCGCATCCACGAGCCCGCTAGTGATGTTCGCAGTATCCGCGGTCATCTTTGCCGCCATCTTGGTCATCAACATCTTCTTCTACGATAGGAAGAATGCACCGAACCGCTGCTAAGAAAGGCAGTTCAACGTCAGGGCTTCATGCCAAGAACAACATCCACGCGCCCGAACAACATTCACCGCTCGGGCCATGATGAATAGGGGTTCATATGTCGAAATTCACCGAAGGTTCGCTGTTCTTCAAGAAACGCGTTGGGAGCTACGCCGACGGTTGGGGCGAAGTCACCGACGAGAACCGCAACTGGGAAGATGCCTATCGTGATCGTTGGGCGCACGACAAGATCGTGCGCTCCACCCACGGTGTCAACTGTACAGGATCATGCAGCTGGAAGATCTACGTGAAGGACGGTATCGTCACGTGGGAAACCCAACAAACCGACTACCCTCCTACCCCTTGCGGCGTTCCGAATCACGAACCGCGTGGATGCCCTCGTGGCGCAGGGTATTCGTGGTATCTCTACAGCGCAGCACGCGTCAAGCATCCGCTCATCCGCGCTCACCTTCGCGATGCATGGCGTCGCGAGCGCGCTCATCATGAACCCCTCGAAGCATGGAAGCGCATCGTCGAAGATCCCCAGACGCGCGAGAGCTACGTGAAAGTGCGTGGCCTTGGCGATCTGGTTCGCACGAGCTGGGATGAAGCCACCGAGATCATAGCGGCCGCCAACCTCTACACGATCGAGAAATATGGCCCCGATCGCATCGCGGGCTTCTCGCCGATCCCCGGCTACTCCATGGTCTCCTATGGCGCTGGCGTTCGCTATCTGTCGCTCATCGGCGCAACGCCCCTTTCGTTCTACGACTGGTATTGCGACCTTCCACCTTCGTCACCTCAGACCTTCGGAGAGCAAACGGACGTGCCCGAGTCGGAAGCATGGTACTACTCCAACTACATCCTCTGCTGGGGCACGAACATCTCCATGACACGAACGCCCGATGCGCACTTCATGATCGAGGCGCGCTATAACGGCACGAAGCTCGTCAATATCTGCCCCGATTACTGCGAGAGCACGAAAGACGCAGACTGGTGGCTGCATCCCAAACAAGGCACCGATGCTGCTCTGGCTCTCGCGATGAACTTCGTGATCTTCAAGGAATTCCACCTGGATAACCCCGATCCCTACTTCACTGATTACGTACGGAAGTTCACCGACCTTCCCATGCTGGTCTGCCTCGATAAGCGCGCGGGCAAAGATGCCTATGTGGCAGGACGCACGCTGCGCGCGAGCGACCTTGAAGCCTACGCCAAGGCGGGCAATAGCCAGTGGAAGACGGTCGTATGGGATGAGACGAGCGATGCCCCTGCCGTTCCGCAAGGCTCGATCGGCTACCGATGGGAACAGGAAGCGAACGGCGATGAGGGCAAATGGAACACTCTCGAGATCGATGGAGAGACCGGCAAGGACATCCATCCGCGCTTGAGCTTCATCGATTCCTCAGACGAAGTGGTCACGCTGAACGTCCCCTATTTCGGCGATGAGAGCATCCCGCTGTTCCCGGGCAACACTGACGATGGCCCCGTGCTCGAGCGTGCGGTGCCCGTGAAGCGCATCAAAACAGCCGAAGGAGAAGTCCTTATCACAACGGTCTTCGATCTCTTTGGCGCATTCTTGGGCATCGACCGCGGTATCGGTGGTCAGGTGGCCAAGGGCGAGATGGATAACGTTCCGTTCACACCCCGTTGGCAGCAAGACATAACCGGCGTGCGTGCCGAAGACGTGATACGTCTCTCGCGAGAATTCGCAACTGCAGCCTCTACCACCAAAGGAAGAGCATGCGTGCTCATGGGCGCTGGACTCAATCAGTGGTATCAAACCGACAATGCCTATCGTGGCATCATGAACATCCTCATGCTCTGCGGAACGGTAGGTGTTCCTGGAGGCGGTTGGTGCCATTACGTCGGGCAGGAGAAGATCCGCCCCGAAGCCGGATGGGCAGAATTCTCATTCGCACAGGACTGGGTCCCTGCCTCACGCCAGATGAACGCAACAAGCTACTTCTACGAGCATGCCGATCAGTGGCGCTATGAACGCATGCCGCTTTCCTATATGCGCTCCCCTCTTGCCGATGCGAAGCGCTATAGCGGCACCTATATAGATTGCAACCTCCAGAGCGTGAAGATGGGATGGCTCCCCACCGCTCCACAGCTCGATGTCAACCCTATCAACATCGCTGAAAAGGCAAAGGCAAGTGGCAAAACAACGCAAGACTATCTTGTCGATGCGCTCAAGAACGGCGATATCCACTTCAGCCTCGAAGACCTCGATGAGCCCTTCAATTGGCCGCGCAACCTCTTCGTCTGGCGCTCGAACATCTTGGGCTCCTCGGGCAAAGGCCAGGAATATTTCCTCAAACATCTCATGGGTGCTCAAGACGGCATCGTTGGCGAAGAGCTTTCCGCCGAAGAAGAGGACCTCATGCCAGAGCTCATCAAATGGAGAGAGGCTCCCACTGGCAAGCTCGACCTTTTGGTCAACCTTGATTTCCGCATGTCCACTACAAGTCTCTATTCCGATATCGTTCTTCCCGCAGCATCGTTCTATGAGAAGAACGACATCAATACAACGGATATGCATAGCTTCATCCATCCATTCGTGAAGGCGGTTTCATGCCCTTGGGAAGCCAAGAGCGACTGGGAGATCTTCGAGCTGCTTGCCAAGCGCATCTCGCAGCTCGGCGGTGCCTATCCTGAGCGCTTCGGCTCCGTGAAGGATGTGCTGCTCACGCCGCTCGGCCACGATACGGCATCCGAACTGGGACAACCACTCGATGTGAAGCGCTGGTACGAAGGCGAATGCGATCTCGTGCCCGGCAAGACCGCCCCGCATATCGTTGAAGTGGAGCGCAATTACGCCAACATCCACGATATGTACTGTTCGGTAGGCCCGCGCCTCTCAGAGAACGGCGGTGGCAATCGCGGCATCAAATGGGGTCTCGATCAGGAGATCGAAGAGCTGGCCGAGCTCAACGGCACGATGAAGGAAGGCGTTGCCCAAGGTCGTCCGAAGATGGATTCCGATATCGCGGCAGCTAATATGATCATGCGTGTCTCGCCCGAGACCAATGGCAGTCTTGCCTACAACAGCTGGGATTTCGTCGAGAAGCAAAGCGGCGTTCCCTGCAAGCAGCTCTCTGAAGAGCATCGGGGCGATAAGCTCACCTTCTTCGACCTTCAGATCCAATCGCGCAAGACCTTCACGGCGCCCGATTGGTCTGGCACCGAAAACGATGAGATCCCCTACATCGCGTTCTGGCAGAACATCAACCTGAACCTTCCGTGGCGAACGCTCACCGGCAGGCAGCATTTCTACCAAGATCACGAATGGATGCGCGCGTTCGGCCAGGAATTCCCCCAATACCGACCGCCCGCAGACCAGCGAGCATTGGCTGGCTATCAGCATGCTGCCGATAACGGGCATCCCACCATCATGCTCAACTTCACGACGGTCCACCAGAAATGGGGCATCCATTCGACCTATTACGACAACGAGCGCATGCTCTCGCTCTCGCGAGGGGGCCCCACTATCTGGCTCAACGACAAGGACGCGAAAGCTGCTGGCATCGAAGACAACGATTGGGTCGAATTCTGGAATGCCAACGGTGCGATGGTGGCGCGCGCCATCCTCACCTCACGCATGCCAGAAGGCCTCTCGATCCTGCAGCATGCGACCGAGAAGATCATGAACACGCCAGCTTCGAATGTCACGGGCATTCGCGGTGGCGACCATAATTCTCCGACACGCGTCGTGATCAATCCAACACACATGATCGGCGGCTATGCGCAGCTCTCGTTCCACCTGAACTACTACGGGACCATTTGCCCGAATCGCGACGATTTCATCTGGCTCCATAAGCTCGATTCTGTTGAGTGGCTCGATGAAGAAGCCGAGACAGAAGCCGACATTCTGACCAAACGTGTCGTCGCGAAAGACTGCTAGCCCGAGGTACAAGGAGGAAGACGCTATTATGAAGATACGCGCTCAAGTTACGATGGTCTTGAACCTCGATAAGTGCATCGGGTGCCATACCTGTTCGGTCACCTGCAAGAATGTATGGACGAATCGACCGGGCATGGAATATGTCTGGTTCAACAATGTCGAGACGAAGCCGAGCACCGGCTACCCGAAGCAATGGGAAGATCAAGACAGATGGAAGGGCGGCTGGCAGGTCAAGAACGGAAAGCTGCAGCTGAAGCGCGGGCCTCGCTCGTGGCTCTTGGCTGGCATCTTCAGCAATGGACTGCTGCCGACCATCGATGAATACTACGAACCCTATACCTTCGATTACCAGAAGCTGCAAAAGGCGCCTCTCATGAAAACGGCACCTACCGCCCAGCCAGTCAGCTACATAACGGGCGAAGTCATGGACAAGATCGAAGGGAGCGCTGCCTGGGAAGACGATCTTGGTGGCGTAGATGTTGAAGCGGTAGAGGACATCAACCTCAAGGACGTTTCGCGTGAGATCTACGCACAATACGCGAATACGTTCATGTTCTACCTCCCGCGCCTTTGCAACCATTGCCTGAATCCCGGATGCGTAGCAAGCTGCCCATCAGGCTCCATATACAAGCGCGAAGAGGACGGCATCGTCTTGGTCGATCAGGATAAATGCCGTGGCTGGCGCATGTGCATGACCGGCTGTCCGTACAAGAAGGTCTACTACAACTGGTCGAGCGGAAAAGCAGAGAAATGCATCTTCTGCTATCCCCGTATCGAGAGCGGATGCCCAACCGTATGCTCTGAATCATGCACGGGCCGCATTCGCTATGTAGGGGTCGTCCTCTACGATGCCGACAAGATAAAAGAGCTTGCAAGCACCGAGAACGATACCGATCTCTACGAAGCGCAGCGCAGCGTTTTCCTCGATCCATTCAACCTTGATGTTATCGAAGAGGCACGCGCTGAAGGCATATCGGATGAGTGGATCACGGCGGCGCAGAAATCACCTGTGCGTAAGCTCATCGAATGGGGACTCGCCTTCCCGATGCATCCCGAATACCGCACGCTTCCGATGGTCTGGTACGTTCCCCCCTTGTCCCCGATCGCGAACGCTATCGATGCAGGAAAGCTCTCGATGGACGGTATGTTGCCAAAAGCAGAGGACTTGAGGATACCGATCCAGTATCTCGCCAACCTCCTTGCTGGTGGAAACACCCAGGTCGTCCAAGATGCCCTATCGCGCTTGCTGCTCATGCGTTCCGTCGTAAGGCACTACAGCGATTCAGCAGGGCTCGATCAGTACCTGAAGAGCGAATTGCCGCTCGATGCCATCAAAGAAGCTCCCGAGATCGACGAGCTTCGCGCGCTCGGCCTTACGCCTGAAGATGTTTGCGAAATGCATTCGCTGCTTGCCATCGCGAACTACGAGGATCGCTTCGTGATACCCACCGCTAACCGCGACCACGAGGCGAGCGTGCTCAAGCAAGGTGAACAAGGCATGAACATGGGCGGCGGCCGCGATCAGCGGTATCGCGCATCGAAGATCTTCGGAGGCCCGATGGATAGGAAGATCGCACCTACGTTCAAGGATTATGAAGTAGCTGCCAAGCCAAGGAAGCAGAAGTGATGACTATGGATACGGATCTTACACACCTTCTCTATTTCATTGTTTATCAGGTATTTCCCTATGTGGTCATCACGGTTTGGCTGGTGGGGAGCTTCATCCGCTTCCTCACGCACCCCTACACGGTGAAGAGCCAAAGCTCGGAGCTTCTGGGCGGCAAGAAAGAAATCAACTGGGGCGCACGATTCTTCCACGTCGGCGTTATCGGGCTGCTCTTCGGACACCTATTCGGACTGTTCGTACCCAAGCAATTCCTTCTAGATTTCGGCATCACGCCGCAAATGACCCAAGTGCTCGAGATCATCGCAGGCGGTGCCTGCGCAGTGCTCTGCCTCATCGGCATCACGCTGATGATCCACCGACGCATCACCAACCCGCGCATTCGCAAGACCTCGCGTCCGAGCGACTGGCTCGTTTTGGTAGTGGTTGGCGCAGTGCTCATCATGGGCGCAACGAGTGTTGTCAACGCAGCGCTCTACGACAAATCAGGCGAAGGCCTCTTGGATTTCGTGAACTGGGCCATCGCCTTGGTCACGCTCCAGCCTGATGCCTACACGCACCTGATCGATGCAGCCACCCCGCAGAAGATCCATATCTTCATCGGACTTTGCGTCTTCCTCATCGTTCCGTTCACCAGGCTGATACATATCTGGAGCGGATACGCATCGCCGATCTATCTCATGAGGAACATGCAGAAGATGCGCATGAATGGCGCTCCTATGGGAAGCGATCATCCTCTCGATCGCCCGGTGCGCACCAGTGAACGAGAGCTGGAATGATCCCGCAAGAATCACTTCGGTGATTTGCTGCAGTTTGCTGGTGGACTGCTTAGCATGAACGCTCAAGCAGGCCACCGTTTAAGGAAGGAAAGGACTTGACCATGGCTCACGTGAATGACGTTCTGAGTGACCGTACGGTTCATAAGTGCACGAGGTTGCGCGAAGCGAAGTGCGGCACCACCGTATGCCAATTCTGCGCAGTAGGCTGTTCGCAGCTGGCCTTCTATAAGGACAAAGAGCTTATCGAAGTCGAGGGAGACCCGCGCTCCCCCATCAATGCGGGGCGTCAATGTCCCAAGGGCATGTCGACGTTCATGCTGAACCGCAACCCCTATCGAGAGACGCGCGCGCTCTACCGCGCACCAGGTGCGAGCGAATGGGAAGAGAAGAGCATCGATTGGATGCTCGATGCCATAGCCGATCGCATCTGGGAGACTCGCAATAAGGGGTTCGTCGAAAAGGACGAGAACGGCCTCACGATAAACGCGGCGACGAACATCGGATTCATCGGCGGATCGGCTCTCGATAATGAAGAATGCTACCTCATCCGAAAGCTCTTCACGGGAGGTTTGGGCATCTTGCCCACCGAGAACTCCGCACGGTATTGCCATTCCACCACCGTTGCAGCGCTTTCGCCAACCTTCGGATTCGGTGCCTGCACCAATCCCCCACGCGACCTTATCAATAGCGACTGCATCCTGATCATGGGATCGAACATGGGAGAAGCTCATCCCGTGGCGTTCCATTGGCCGATGGAAGCGAAGCGCAAAGGCGCGATCACCATCCATGTCGATCCTCGTTTCACGCGCACCTCTGCGGCATGCGACCACTACGTTCACACGCGTCCTGGCGCGGATATCGCATTCATCGGCGGCCTCATCAATTACGTCCTCGAGCATGATTATTGGTTCAAGGAGTACGTGATCAACTATACGAATGCCGCTACGCTCATCGATCCCGGTTTTGAGTTCGATGATGTGCGCGGCTTCTTCAATGGATGGGATCCTGAGACCAATTCATATTCTCAGGCAGGAACCACTTGGGATTATCAATACGAGATGAATCCCGATGGCAGCTATGGACAACCCAAGCAAGATCTAACCCTCCAAGACCCGCACTGCGTGTTCCAGCTGATCAAGAAGCAGTTCAGCTACTATACACCTGAAGTGGTAGCCGATATCTGCGGGTGTCGCCCAGCAGACATCGTGAAGGTCGGCGAGCTCATCGGCAGGAACTCCGGACGCGATCGCACCACAGCTTTCTGCTATGCGACCGGCTTCACGCAGCATTCCAGCGGCTCCCAGATCATCCGTACCGCCGCTATCTTGCAGCTATTGCTCGGCAACATCGGTCGCCCTGGCGGCGGCATCTTAGCGCTCCGCGGACATTCCAACGTGCAAGGCGCTACCGATGTTCCCACGCTGTTCAATGTCTTGCCGAACTACATTCCCCAACCAGAAGCGCATCCTGGCAACGCCACCTTGGCTGATTACCTCGCTAATGGTCACGGTTTCAGCGGCGCGCTCGACAAGACGAGCGATGGCATGTGGAAGCTGGAGACCGAACGTGGTTCGTGGGCATCACTGCCGAATTACATGGTCAGCTTGCTCAAAGCTTACTATGGCGAAAACGCCACCAAAGACAACGAATATGGCTATCAATGGCTCCCGAAGCTCAGTGACAACGAATCGCTCACCGTCTCCATGGAAAAAGCCCTTCGTGGCGGTATGGATGGCATGGTGGTGATCGGCCAGAACATCGCCGTGACCAACCCCAACACGGGCTGGAGCCGCGATGCGATGCGAAACCTCGAATGGCTCGTGGTGATGGATCTCTTCGAGAATGAGAGCGCTTCAGTCTGGTATGCCGATCCCAAAGGACCTTCGCCCGATGAATGCCAAACCGAAGTCTTCTATTTGCCAGTCTGCACCTGCTTGGAAAAAGAGGGTTCCGTCACGAACACCGAACGCGTACTGCAATGGCACGAGCGCATCCAAGAAGCACCCGGAGCAGCTCATGCGGATTCGTGGTACATCTACCAATTAGGTAAGAGACTTCAGGCGAAAGCGAATGCAACGACCGATGAACGCGATGCGGGCATGCGCGCGCTCTATTGGGATTACGATGCGAACGGTCCTACCAGAAGCGAGCGAGAATTCGAGCTCACCCCTATCGAAGGCGACTTGGACATGATGAAGGTCGTCAGAGAGATGAACGGATTCAACATCGATGACGGCTCGGTCTGCCAAGGGTCTGGTACGCTCAAAGATGATGGCTCGACGGTATGCGGATGCCGCCTGCTCTCAGGTATCCTCGGCCCCGAAGGCGAGAACCTGATGAATCGCACGGAGACAGGAGATGTCCATAACGGATCGATCTTCTCGGACTATCGCGTGAGCTGGCCCGAGAACTCTCGCATCCTCTACAACCGCTGCTCCGCCGATCCAGAAGGCAAGCCTTGGTCAGAGCGCAAGAAACTCATCTGGTGGGATGAGCAGCTCGAACAATGGGTAGGTTACGACAAGCCGCAGTGCAATGCGAAGAAGCCGCCAACTTACCAACCAGAACCGGGCGCAACAGGCGATGCGGCGCTTGCGGGCGATTGCCCCTTCGGCGCTCATTCGGACGGCAAGGCATGGCTCTTCGTGCCCTACAGCATCAAAGAGGGCCCCATGCCGGTCTACTACGAAACCACCGAATCACCCTATGAGAACAAGCTTTGGGAACAGACGCGCGATCCTGGATTGGTCATCGTCGACGATGTTGAGAATCCCATCGCACCCGTGGGCGAGCACGACTATCCCACGATCATGACCACCTACCATGTGACCGAGCACTGGCTCTCCGGTGCGCAAACGCGCACGATGCCGTGGCTCGTCGGATTGCAGCCAGAACGCTTCTTGGAGCTCTCTCCCGAGCAAGCAGCGAGCATCGGCGTGGAGACAGGAGATTATGTCACCGTCGAAAGCGAACGCGCTAAGCTGCAGATCCGCGCCCTCGTAACGCCCCGCTTGCGCATCGGAGAGGTCTACGGACAGAAGGCGACCGTCGTTGGCGCGTTCGTCGCATCAGGATACAAGGGCTTGATGGTCAGCGACATTACCAACGACCTCAGCCCCGCCATCATGGCTTCCGATGGTCTGATTCCCGCATCTAAGGGATTTGCGGTACGGATCACCAAGGCAGACCCGAACGACCTGCAGAAGCTCGATCCATATCCGCTCGAATACGACCCCTTATTCGATGAGCCGATCCCTGATACCCCCTGGCCGGCTCAACCGGAAGGGAGGAACTAACCATGAAGCCGAACCCGCGAAACATACTCAAGCTTTCCGATAAGCGCTACGACGCAAAAGAGCCGCACAAGAATCGCAGACTCGATGTTGTCTACTCCTTGTTCAAGCGCCGTGATCCGCTTCCTGCGCAAACGGAGATGGCCTTCTTCACCGATACCTCCATCTGCTCAGGATGCAAGTCATGTGAGATCGCGTGCAAGCAGTGGAACATGCTCAAGACCACGGATATCCAATGGTCGGGGAACAGCTACGACAATACCCGCGATCTTTCTTCAGAGAACTGGCGGCACGTCAAGTTCATCGAGCGCTTCTCAGAAGTCAATGAAACGGACCGAACAGCCCCTACCTCGATGGACGACTTGCTTCATGAACCGAAACAAGGGCAATGGCTCTTCATGGCCGACCACTGTAAGCATTGCCAGGAGTCACCCTGCCATGAGGCCTGCCCTACTGGCGCCATCATTCGCAATGAATTCGGGGGCATCTATTACCAGACCGATATCTGCATGGGCTGTCGTATGTGTGTGGCTGCCTGCCCCTTCGGTGTCCCCGAAGTAAGCAAAGAGACCGGCCATTCCATGAAGTGCGCTGAATGCTACGACCGCTTGCGCGACGGGTTGGAGCCCGCCTGCGCCACGGCATGCACCACCGGCGCGATTCAGTTCGGTCCGCGCGAAGAGATGGTCGAGCGTGCACGTGCACGGTTGGCGGTTCTTCATGAGCAAGGTTTTGAGAAAGCCAACTTGTATGGCGTTGATCCCTTTCAGGATTACAAACCGCTCAATTCGTTCTACCTGTTGATGGACGAGCCTGCTGTCTATGGCTTGCCAGCGCAACCAAAATTGCCCGTAAGCTTCATGATCGGCGATTACGCCAAAGCTATAGGAATGCTCGCGATCGCAGCCATCACAATCGTTGTTTGTCTGCTGTAGGAAGGAAGATGATCATGGATAGAACATGGATTGAAGGTCAACCTTCTGCATACCAACAGCACGATACCGTTCATTTTCCTGACTGGAAGAACATCATCGTGTGGGATCTTTTCTTCAACAATCTCACTGCGGGCTTCATGTTCGTGACGATGATCACGTGGCTCACCGCTCCAACGCTCTTTGGCCCCGTCATGCCGATCGCGCTCACGCTCGCCTTCTTCATCGTCCTTTTCGATCTGCTCTTGCTCGTTGCCGACCTGGGCGATCACGTTCGATTCTTGCATGCTATGAGAGTCCTGCATCCCACCTCTCCCCTATCGGTCGGCGTGGTGGGCCTGATCTTCTATTCGATCATGCTGTTCATCGCGCTCGCCATCTACTGGGTTACGGTCGCATTGCTCGCAACCATTGGGCTGCCTCCCGAAGTTGTTGTGGTGCTCGATGTGCTCTTCCGTCTCTTCGCGGTCTTAGCGCTCATCGCAGCGTGCGTGGTGATCTGCTACAAAGGCGTGGTGTTCAGCTGCACATCGCAGCCCGGCCTCAAGAAAGCACGTTGGCTCACCTGTTGGGTAGCGAGCGATGCTCTTACGATGGGAATGGGGCTTCTGATCGTGCTCTCGCTCGTTTTCGGCCAGATCGCTGCCGTCGAAGCGCTCATCATCCCGTTCATCACGCTGATCGTTTTCCGCTGCTTCACCTACGCACTGGTGTGGATGAATATCCACGAACGAGCCTCCAAGATGTACTCTAAGGCGGTTCTCGCGGGCAATGCGATCGTTGTCTATGGCATCGCAGGCATCTGCGCCATCGCTGCCTGCTTCTTCGGGCCGCTCGGTGCGGCTGCCGCTGGAGTGCTCTGCCTCCTTGCAGGGGTCTGGGAACGCTATTGGGTCATCTATGTTGCTCACCCGCATTGATGCTGCCCTAAAAGCAACAATATGTTTCTCTATCAGAGTCGTATAGGTGCGCGTACGCATTGATGCTATCCTGTCACCAGCGAACAGTGACGCACAAGAGCCTGCCCATCTCAAACAAGGAGTTCCCATGATATACAACGAACGCGATCTGCGCGAAGCCCAAGCACTCGATATCGCCCAAAAGATGCTCGTTGCAGCGCGCACTGCTCCGAAAGGAAAGGGCATCGATGTGCTCGAATGCGCTGTTGTGAACGGCGATGAGAAGGAAGCTCTCGCGGTCGCCATGGAAACCATCGGCAAAGAGCGCGGGCATGCGTTCTTCCTTCGCGATGCAGGATGCGTTCGTGCGTGCCAATGTGTAGTGCTCGTTGGAACCAGACCTAAGGTTCAATCTTTGAACTGCGGTTATTGCGGGTTCCCGACCTGCGGCGAGAAGCCCGCCGAAGCACCTTGCGCGATCAATGTAATCGACGTGGGTATCGCGCTCGGCTCTGCCGTCTCGCGTGCGCAAGCCTACGGGGTCGATACGCGCATCATGTTCTCCGCCGGCACTGCCGCTGCACACCTTGGCTTACTTGGTGAAGGTGTTCAGCAGGTTCTTGCCATTCCCGTGAGCATCAGTTCGAAGAGCCCCTTCTTCGATCGCGGATAAGGAAGGTCCATGGCATTCGACTTCAAAAAGGAATACAAGGAATTCTACCTGCCCAAACGCAAGCCCGAGATCATTGAAGTTCCTCCTATGAACTATGTTGCCGTTCGAGGCAAAGGCGACCCGAATGAAGAAGGCGGCGCATATAAGAACGCGATCGGCATCCTTTATGCCATCGCTTACACCATCAAGATGTCGAAGATGGGCGATACCCGCATTGACGGGTATTTCGATTTCGTCGTCCCTCCCCTTGAGGGCTTTTGGTGGCAGCAAGGCGTTGATGGCGTTGATTTTTCGAACAAGGAAACGTTTGAATGGATATCAGCTATTCGCCTTCCCGATTTCGTCACACCTGAAGTATTCGCGTGGGCACAAAGCGAAGCTGCGCATAAGAAAGGCCTCGACACCTCAAGCGCCGAACTGGTGACCATAGACGAGGGGCTTTGCGCGCAGATCATGCACCTCGGAAGTTACGACGAAGAACCCGCCACGATCGCGCTGCTCGACGATTTTGTTGCCAGCGAAGGCTATGCGCTCGATATGTCGAACACCCCTGAAGGTCGGCATCATCACGAGATCTATCTTTCGGACCCCCGTCGCACCAAGCCCGAAAACCTCAAGACGGTCATTCGCCATCCGATCCATAAGCTATAGACTGGATTACGAGCTCTTCCGAATAGCACGTGCGCTAGTGCTTCTTCTTCCTGACGATGCGCGAATACCAGAAAGAGAGCACGAACCCTACCGCAATGATGCCGATGATGATGCCAAGCGTGATCTCGAAACCAGATGCATAGGCGGCCGCCCTTGTTGCTCCTGCGGCGTTAAGATGCTCCATCTGCCCCGACATGATTCCCACGAAAAGCGCCGTACCGATCGAGCCTGCGATCTGAACGAGCGTCGAGTGGATCGAGGAAGCATGCGAGGACAGCATTTGCGGCACCGCTTCGAAATCCACGCTCTTGACTGAAGGGTAAGCCAAGCCGATCCCTCCATATGCCAGCGCAGTGAAAACCAGCACGAGCACTATGTTCCCCAAGGAAACACCGCCATACACCAGGATGAAGCCGAGCACCGCTAGACCGAATCCGCACGAAACCAAAGGCCAAATGCCCCGCCTGCTGAGCACTTTGCCGCTTACGATGCAGAGCGTCGCATAGGTGCAGATCGGAATCGAGAGCAAACAACCAGCGATGAAAGGCGTTTCGCCCTGTACGCCTTCTAGATACAATGGCACCACCAAGCTTACGAAGAGCGACCCCATATAAGCGATCATGATAAGAGTTTCTCCGAGCGAGAAAACCTGATATTTGAACGGCCTCAGATCGAGCAGGGGCGTAGGGATACGCATCTGGCGTCTTACGAACACGGCGATCATTACCGCGCCGAAGAGCATGAGCACGATCGAAGGCAACGGATCGTGAGCGACCTCGTTCAGACCGCACATGAATGCTCCCAGCCCCACAAAGCTGAGAACAAGGCTCGGGATATCGATCTTCCGCTTCACTCGCGCGTAGATATTGTGCAAGGTGAAATAGCAGACGACGCCCAGAACGAGCGCACAGGCAGCAGGCACTAAGAACAGCGCCTTCAAACCTCCATACGTTAACACGAGACCAGCAATAGGCGGCGTGAGTGCGAACGCAAAACCGCAAACTGCAGAGTTGGCAGAAAGCAGGATACCCGCTTTGCCCTTTGGCGAAAGCGTGAAGAGCGCTTCATTGACCACAGGGAAGAAAAGGCCCGTGGTTACTGCCTGGATCAAACGAGCCACCACGATCAGCGGGAACGAAGTTGCGAAGAAGCCGAGCAACGACCCTGCAAGCGCAAACAGGCATCCTGTTAACATGATCTTGCGAATGCCGAAGCGACGCAGAAGCGAAGCTGCTGTGGTAATGGCAGTTGCGTTCACGATGGCAAAGCCAAGCACCACCCAGTTCGCGAGCGAAAGACGGATGTCGTACTGCGTCGCAATATGATCGAGTGCGATGTTCATAAGCATCTCAAGAAAGCAAGCGAGCACATTGCAGACGAGCAACACCACGATCATGATCGTGCGAGTTGAGCCAGTTGGCAGATGAGGGGTTGTCGCAGAATCGCTCATAATGCACTACCCTAGCGCATGACCGGCCTATCTCGCCCATTTGCCCATCAACCTTAAACAAGTTGTTTCTTTGGTGGCTCTTTGACGTAATCAGCGCTTTGCAAGCTAGGTCATGGTCCTGGATAGCAGCCTCAACGCGCGTGTCTCCACCGTGGCGCCGTTTTGCCCGGCGGGATTGCGCAGGTAGCAAACTGCAGAAACTATTCTTGTGATTGCGCAGCCAATTTCGCTGCCGCCTCTTCGCGCTCGCGGCACAAATCAGCCCACTTCGGCATCTTATCGAGCGTAGCTGCCAGGTCTTCGAGCACCGTTGGGATATCGATTCCCTGCGGACACATCTGCACGCACGATTCACACTGAATGCAATCTTGAGCACGCTGACCTTCAGGCACAGCATCCATCTGCATCGATACCGTGAAGCTGGTGTCGAATTGGAGATCGTTGTAGGCGTTCATCATCATAGGGATGTCGATCTCTTGTGGGCAGGAATCAACGCAATAGCGGCATGCAGTGCACGGAACACCACCCTTGAGCGATTCAGCCACATCCATCAGCACGCCTTCTTCAGCTTCCGAAAGAGGAGCCGACTCCTGGAAGATGCGGCAATTCTCCTCCACCTGAGCAAGATCCGACATGCCACTCAGGATCGTTTTCACGTTCGGGATACCGAGCAGCCAGCGAAACGACCACTCCACCGCCGAACGAGCAGAAGAATTTGCGCCGTCAAGTGCACTCGCGTTCAGCTGCTGCATCTGAGCATCGTTCAGGTGAGCAAGTTTGCCTCCACGCAGCGGCTCCATGACCACGATCGGGATGTTCATGCTCTCAAGCAGCGCCGTTTTCGCGGCTGCATCCTGCAGGGTTCAGTCAAGATAATTCAGCTGGATCTGGCAGAATTCCATGATGTTGTTGCCCGCGAACAGGGCTGCAGTTTCAGGATCGCGCTGCTCGAGCTCGGCGTACTTGCGCGCGCCATAGTCAAGAAAACGCTTGAGCGTTTCAGGGCGACCGTGACACGAAAAGCCCAGATGACGTATACGGCCGTTCTTCTTCTGTTCGACGAAGTAATCCGCGATGCCCCACTGTTCGTCCAGATAGACTTCGATGGATGCCTCATAGATGTTGTGAAGCAGGTAGAAATCAAAGTATTCGGTACCGCATTTGGTCAGCTGCTCTTCGAAGATCACGGCGGGATCATAGGTGTCGGCGATCTGGTGACCCGGATACTTGGTGGCGAAGAAATAGCGATCACGCGGATAGCGCGCAAGCGAGCGGCCAAGCGCGATCTCGGACATGCCGCCATGATAGGGATAGGCTGTATCGAAGTAATTGATGCCTTCCTTGATGGCCGTATCGACCATAGCATCGAGCGTTGCCTGATCAACGTTGGAGGCATCGCCGTCTATGATAGGAAGGCGCATGGCCCCGAATCCCAACCGGGCAATGTTGTCACCTAAGAAATCATTCGTGAGCATGTCTGTCTCCTCGGAATAGCAAAATCTGCTGAAGGCAACTCGTGTCTGTTTGTGCTCTTAGGCAATTCGAAGGCTTGAGATTCGCGCATTTCACACGAACCATCCGATCAAACACTGACCACACCAGCGCCCTCATTGCATTCATTGTAATATAAAAGACACACTGTTGCTAATATATGTATCGCTCTTCTTCTCTAGCTGTGCTATTTAGCGATGGGACAAATACAGTACATGCGATGCTCGTCTCTTTTCTTAAGCTGAGCAACGATCTAAAATGTAGCTTTTTATCTATAAGCGCAAATTAATAAACCTAGATATAAAACCTAAGCCCAGCTTTAGTACAGAAAGGACCGAAAGTATGAACCCTAGTATCAATCTTTCAAAGGGCTTTATTGGGGATCACGAAACACACGACGCAATCCTGGTGTCCTTTGAAATCGTGGATACTAACATAGGCGGCGTGCTCAGATGCACGAAAGAGTACTCATTAGCATACGTCCCTGACCAAGACAAATGGTATGGGGACGTAATTGCATATGGAAAATGGCTTGATCTCACTGAAGGAGAGATATTGCGGCTTCGCAATGATCACGAGCTGGACGAATTAGTCAACGCAACACTTAATCAATAAATGTAAGCTAACACTTTTATAAAATGAAGCGCTGTCTTTGCATATAAAAACGCAATCTCAAGTCACATCCATAACATTTTTAAAAGCGGAGCTTATAATTAAATAGCGTTTGCCATTACATATAAAGAGGTCGAAATGGAAAATGACTCATACATTGAAACATGTGCCATTTGTTTTTTGTCTATTGAGCGCGCCAAAAAGCTAGTTCCCCCAGAATTTATTGAAGGATGGAATTGGTTCCAACAGAGAGCTGGAACTACGATGCGCGTTCTTCCCCATCGTGACCCAACGCTAAACGACGCTCCAATATCCTTAACAAGAGATGCAGGAATTCATAGTCCTGATTATAAAAAGCTGAGGTCTAGGGGCGCAGACAAAAATAAGTATGTTCTTTCAATTCACGCTGGCGGATCTCGCTACAATGACAAAGATCTCATTTATCTAGAAGATGGAACTTGGATTCTTGATTATTGTTCACAAAAACCCGAAAGGGGACGAAAGGCAACAACAGATTTTAATAGCGTGATGATGAACAATTTACGTGATGGTATTCCTATTGCAGTAATGATTAAGCAATCCAGTGGAGGATATATGGTTTGCGGCCTTGGTTTTATCGAAGAATATAATGCCGCAACCGAAAGTTTCATCATCCACGGTCCTGTGAACCCTTCTACAGAAGCTGCTGGATTCTTTTCTATTGTTGAAGCAGAACACTTATCAGACAGCGAAATTCAAATCTTGAAAGAATGGGACGCTGAAGATGAGCGTGTTCAAGTTAAAGTCAATCAAATCCGTCGTCAAGGCCAGGAAAGATTTCGAAAAGCTTTGCGGGATGCCTATGAAGATACTTGCGTAATCTCCAGCGTTGCTATTCCTGAAGTCTTGCAGGCTGCACACATTTATTCTTATCGCGGACCAAAAACTCAGATAGTGAATAATGGACTACTTTTGAGGTCAGATCTGCATTTACTTTTTGATGCTCATCTTTTTACAATTCATCCTGAAAACCATAAAGTTGTTCTTAGTGATCAACTTAAAGCTTCTGATTACAAAATATATAACGGTATTCAAATCGCAGATCCATGCGATAGACGTCTTTCACCTTCAGACGAGTTACTGAATATACACTACCAGCAATTCTTGGTTGAAAGCAGGTAGCCAACATCCGACTAATAAAAGCTACAACACAATGTAAAAAAGCATTCTTTGTATTCTTCTATCAGGCTTCGTGGCTCAGCGACACGAACGATGGCATCAAAGCCAGCTATTCAACTACCCTAAAGACAAGCGATGCAAACATTCAATAGCTGCTTGCACTCAGACGCATTTATCTAGGCAGAAATAAGGGGATCCATCATCGTCGAGCAATGATGGCAGGCCGAACTCTTCGATCTTGGTCAGAAGATCCCTGAGCAAGGAAGGTATGGTGTTGCAGCCGAAGCACATATAGTAGCGTTCGCCTGCGTAAACGCCCAACGTCCACGAATACCTATCAAGCAGAAGATGCTCATGCAGGAATGGATCCGTCCAAGAATCGGTCTCGGCTGCAAGAAAACACTGACGCAAGCACGCAGATTGTTGCGACGTGAGCGTCTTTACCACGTTGATATGCCGCGAAGCATTGTAGACATGGATGCTGATCCGATCGCCCTTTTCCTGGATGAGCTCGAAATGGGCGCACTTCTCCAAGTGCGCCCAATCCTGCACATCGAACTTGATCTGCTCGAACTCTCGCATGACCAGTTCTCGTTCGCTTGCATTCACTTCAACCATCATCATCCCTCCTATTCAGCCAAGGAAGTCCTCACGCCCTCTTTTTTTAGCTTACTTCTGCTTTGATTGTACAAAGCTTTCCGAAATAAATTGTCCCTTTTATGGGACATGAATTAAAGAAAGCGCATTGCCTCTTATCGCACGTGGAGGGAGGATTCGTTTCCGGGTCGATCGATGTGCCAGCGAACGGTTGAGACGGCATGCAAGAGCTGCTCGTCGTGCGTCACGAGGATGATCGCGCCAGGGAATGCTGCGAGCGCACGCTCGAGCGCTTCGATCGAGCCCACATCAAGATGGTTCGTCGGCTCATCGAGGATGAGCAAGTTCGGTTCTCGCAGCAGCTGCTCGGCGATGAGCAGCTTCTTCAGCTCTCCCGGGCTGATGTTCGGCCCCTTTCGCAATGCATCAGAATCGCTATTCAATCCTGCGACCAAAGAAAGCACCCGTCCCTTATCTGCATCATCAAGTGCGCGCAACCGCTCCAACGCAGCCTGCCGCACGCGCTCATCAACCTCTTGCGGGATGAACGCATACTCTACCTGATCAGGGACAAGCTTTTGCGCAGAACGCAAAAGCGTGGTCTTTCCCACACCGTTTCGTCCCGACACGCCCACATGATCGCTCGGCCCCACCCAAAGCTCGGGCGTATGAAGCATCAGCTCACCCGCACGCAAGTCACCCTCAGGCACATGCAGCACGAATTTCGAGCGCACGGCATGCCCCGGCAGCTTGATCGCTGCATTATAGCGCTTGCTCACCCGGCTCTCTGCGGCCGCCTGCGAAGCGCGCTCAGACCGACTTGCCATCGCACCTGCCGCTCTGCCTGCTACCGAATCCTTGGACGAGACCTTCGCCCGCCCCAGACGTTCGCGTCCGTCGCTATCATGCTTGTCCAAGTGCCTCGCACTCAGCCGAGAGCTCGAACGCGCAGCCTCTTCGTTTCGCCGCTGCGCCTCAGCTTTCAACCGCCGTTCTTCCCGGCGCGCGTTCTCGTGTTGCCGCACGCGAGTCGCTCGCTCTCCGCGCATCTGCTCAGCAACCTTCGAATATCCGCCTGGCCGCATCACCACATGCGTTTCCTCGAACACCGCACACTGATCGACTAGCGCATCCAACAGCGTACGATCGTGCGAGATCAGAAGGCCGATTCCCTTGAACGCCTGCAAGCTTTGCAATACGCATTCGCGGGTTTGCGCATCAAGGTCGTTCGTCGGCTCATCGAGCACGAGCACATCGGGACGCTGCCAGAGCGCGCAAGCGATCTGAGCACGCTTCTTCTGGCCGCCCGAAAGGCGCTCATAATCCCATAACCACGCATCTTCGATGCCGAGCGCATCGCGGATCTGCAACGCCTCGCTTCCCCAATCGGTTGCAAGATCGCTAAGCTCGGCGGGTACGATCGAGGTGTCTTGTGGGCAATATGCAGCGAACAGCGTCGGTGCGACCGACCCCTCATCGGGCACGATCAGCCCGGTTGCAACGCGAGCGAGCGTGCTCTTACCACAGCCGTTGTCGCCGATGATGCCCGTCCAGCCCTGCGGAAACGTCACGCTCACGCGATCGAGCGCAGGCGACACAGCACCTTCGTAGGTGTAGGAGATATTTGAAAGATTCAATTGCATGGCAGCCTCCAAAACTTGGAGGTCACGCGGGTGGGATCGAGGGAATCAATCTGCGAAGAAGAGACTTATGCAAACGGGGTAAACGAGAATCAAAACGTGCAGGATCACATAACGATGCGGCACCCGAGCGACCGGATGGATACGGAATAGTGGGTTGCCTTTGCGGCATCGTTAGTTCTTCATGCACCTAGCCTTTCTCGAGGCGTCGCTTGCCAAAGGCTCCGCCGGAATAGTGAGTCGATTGTAGCATCTTCGCGAAAAGGGTTAAAGGCGAACTTGCAGCGAGGTCCTGAGAGCTACACTGTACCTATGGCATTGCAAGCATTATCTTGAAAGGCAAACAGATACGTTTTGCTAGAAATAGAATCGGCTGAACTCATGATATTCGACCAGTTGGAGCATAAAGAATTCGTCACCCCCGAAGGATCGATCTCCTATTGGGTGACCCCGCATGCCGGTATCGATTCGCAAGTCGCCGCAAATTCCTGCGCCAACGGGGACGCGTCTGCTTGCGATACTTCGCAGGCAACCAACCAGCCCTGGCTCGTCTTCCTACCTGGTCTTACCGCCGACCATCGCCTCTTCGAGAAGCAGGTCGAGCACTTCATCGACAAGGCTCGCCTGTTCGTTTGGGACCCACCTTCGCACGGCGAATCGCGCCCGTTCGCACTCACGTGGACGATGGATAATCTTGCCCACTGGCTGCACGAGATCTTCGCCGCCGAAGGCATCGCACATCCGATCCTGGTCGGCCAATCGATGGGCGGCTACACGGCGCAAGCCTTCATGGAGCTCTTCCCAGGCGAAGCAGCTGGATTCGTCTCCATCGATTCCTGCTCGCTTCAACGACGCTATTACACCTGGTGGGAGCTTGCTGCACTACGCCACACGAAGCTCATGTATCTCTCGTTCCCATGGAAGACGCTCGTTCGCTTAGGGTCGAGTGGCAATACTACAACACACTATGGCAGCAAGCTCATGGAATCGATGATGCTCGACTATCAGAAACGCGAGTACTGCGAGCTGGCTGCGCATGGATTTCGCGTGCTGGCAGACGCGGTGTCAGCCGATCGCCCCTACCAGATCGATTGCCCCTATGTGTTGATCTGCGGAGAAGAGGATCGTGCAGGTTCTGCCAAGCGCTACAACCGCGCATGGGAAGCGCAAGAAGGAACGCCCGTTCATTGGATCGAGAACGCAGGGCACAATTCCAACTGCGATAATCCCACCGAAGTGAATGCAGTCATTGAAGGCTTGATGGATTCTTTTGACTGATGCATCTCACCCGTCGAGATAACTAAGCGCTCGAACAGAGGGCGCATTGGATCTGCATTGCAACGAGCACTATTGCCCAAGTGAAAAACGCAGGTAGACCGGGTTATGGTCTGAAAATGCGAAATCCAGATCGAGCGTGCGCTGCTCGATGCAGGCAACATTGTCGGAATAGATGAACGCATCCATGACCCAGCGATCGTTCGTGCCATCATACGGCCGTCCTGCATCGCGGCAGGTGGCTGCTGAATCGAACGTCCCTGCATCAAACTCGCTCTTCGCTGCAACCACAAACCCCTCGGGCACGCTTGCGAAATCGAACGGTTTTGCCCAGCTGGCTTCCGTATCGGTCACGTTGCCATAGACCTCATTCGAAACACCGATCATATCGTGATTGAAATCGCCACCTGCGATCACGTAATTCCCTGCCTGATATTCGCGCTGCATATCCGCGAACAACATCGATCGCTGATCCTCGAGCACCTCCGCATCTGCACCGTACGCAGACAGGTGGACGTTGAAGATAACCAGCTCCTTGCCATCTGAGACCGCAATGCGCGAGATCGCATAGCAGCGATCGAGGTCGAGGAATTTGCTGAAGCTCTCCGAAATAGGGAGGCTGCGGCGCAGCGTGCTTTCGATCTGATAGCGCGAGAAGGTGGCCATTCCTGCCTTGTTCTTGCCATGCGGCGCATAGAGCGGCCAAGCAAGGTAGGGCGAGTCGTAGTTTTGTGCGAAGACCGAACACAGCGTGGGGAAATCGTTGCGCAAGAGTGCGTACTCATCCACGCCATGGCTGCGCGTGCCATCGATGTCCACTTCCTGGAAGAGCACGATATCAGGATCGAGACCTTCGATCGCATCAGCCGATCCATTGACGTTATCGCTCACGTATTGCGCGCTCGGTGCAACCGAACCACTGCCGCCATCCATGAAGAAATCGAAGTCGGGGCCATAAGCACCGAACCCAAGGTTCGCGCTCACGATCGTGAATTCTTGAGCGAGCCCTTGGCTGTCAGCATCCAGCTCGATCACACTTTCGACCTGGCCTTCTTCGGGTGCAGCAGTTTCAAGCGAAAGAGAATCGTCCAGGCGATAATAGCTTGCCATCACGTAGACAACGTAGATAACAGCGACCAGCACGAGAGCGCCGAGCACTCCCCCAACAATCTTCAGCACCTTCTTCGCCATGATCCTCCTTCGTGGCTTCCGAGCATGCAATGAGCAGAGCAACCTGCATAACGACCGCCTTCATCGAGAGCAAGGCATCTGCTACCATTTCACTGCTTCCATGATACTCGTCTTTCTGTTTTGCTTTCCCCATTTGGCTCATTTCGATAGCGCGATGAAATTGCAGTAGAATACCCTCATGAGACTCTTCATCGCCCTTGAGATACCTCCCGTACTAAGAGATGGCATGGCTATCATGTCCAGGCAACTGCGCGAGCGTATTCAAGGGCGTTTCATTCCTCCAGAGAACTACCACATCACCTTGGCGTTCATCGGAGAAACACTTGAAATGAGCATTCCACTCGCGATCGATGCTATCGATGAAGCTACGAAAAATCTTGATGGCATCTTGCTCAAACCCGATCAGCTCGGCAAATTCGGACGGAGCGAAGACGCGACACTTTGGCTCGGATTTACGGAGAGCCCCGAACTCAGCGCGCTTGCTGCCCACATACGCGAAAGCCTCTACGACTACGGCATCGTCTACGACCATAAGCCCTTCCGTGCCCACGCAACGATAGCGCGACGCGCCAAGTTGCCAAAAGGAGCGCTCCATCCGTTCTCATTCCCAGATCCCGCACGAGCTTGGCGGGTGACCCTTTTCAAGAGCACGCTCTCAAGCGAAGGCGCCTCCTACGAAGCGCTCTACACCAAAGAAGCCCTGCTGCCAAAATAGCTGACAGCCAACAGTAACTCGCCTGACCTTATCGCTGCGCCAAGGTGCAGCATGGTCCGTAAAAGAAGCAACTGAACGATAAGACAAAACGAAACGCCCGTATCCATCAAGACACGGGCGTTTGCTGGTAGCTAGCCGGGAAAACCCTTCGATCGCATCTCGAGCGCCCAAGCTTTCTTGAACAAGAGAGCTCGTCGCGGGAAACCCCCACAAGCGACCCAGCTCTCCAAGCTTGCGCTATGCTCGTTCGCGAACGCCTTGCACCACCATCGAACGCGAAACGAAATAGGTGATGAGCAAGTAGCCGCCATAGATGACCACGACCAATCCCGCAGACATCAGGATAGTCGGCAAGAGATTCACACCGAACGCTTTGAAGAGCGTTTCAGAAAGAATGCTGATCGTCCATGCGCTATGACATACCCCTACCAGCAACGGTAACAGGAAATAGATCGTGATCTGCGCGAAGAGCGATCGTGAGAGCATGCGCGTATCGCAACCGATCTTCGAGAGCATGCGATAGCGCTTGAGCGAGTCGATCGTGAGCGAGAGCAACTGGATCGCGAGTATTGCTGCAACAGCCAAGAGCATGACCAAGCTGATATAGAGCGCCAGATAGGTGATAGCGAGCTTCATACCCTGCATCTGACCGATCATCTCCGCGCGAGTGTACGTGCTATTGATCTGAGCAACGTTCGCATCTTCGATCAACTGAGGAAGCACTTCTTCAGCATTTGACCCCTCTCGATAGTTGAGATTGATGAATGAGCTTGAGATACCGGTGCTCGGATCGAGCGCATCCACGACCCTATCGGGGACAACAAGGAAGACCGCATTCGAGAGCATGGACATATCGTTAGGCTGGACATCGATCACTTCTGAATTAGGTATCAAAGTTTCGCTGCCTGTATCGAGCGAATAGCTCTGATCCACCATTGCCTTGGCAAGCACGTCTGTGGCTTCGACGTTGTTAGTCACCAGATAATGGCCATCATCAAGATCGACCCCTGGTTTATCTTGAAGCTCGAGCATCCTATTGAAATCGGAGATGCCGATCACATCCACATTGCTGTTCACTGCAGTAGCGCTCGGAATCTCAACGCCTGTTGAATCGAGGATATCCTTATAGGTCAGCGAAGGAAGGTCGTAAATGATGATAGTGCCTGACTCGCTCACCAACTGGTCCCAGCCATCAATATGGCTCTGCAGATAGGACTCAACATCCTCGATCGGAATGTTCACCATGTCCTTAGCTTCAGCCTTCGAAAGCATCGGATTATTCTCAACCGGTCGTACCGCAACGGAAGCATCATAGGGGTTCGCTTCTTCGATATCGCCCACAAACATCTGGACCAATCCCATGCCCGTTGCGAACGTGGTGATCGCAAGGAAGAGCAGCACGGAAACGATGCCCATCGAAACGAACGAGGTGTTCACTTTGGAAGCGATCTGTCGGGTAGTGAACGGGCGCAGCTTCTTCAAATAGAAGCCGCGTACGCGCGTGACCACCGCGATGATGAATCCAGCGAGCGAGAAGAAGAGCAAGAACGTGCCCACGAGCATCAGGATCGTAGCGGCTTTGAAATTATCGTCCATCAGCATGGTCATGCCGTTGATCTTGAGCTGCCAATAGGCTGCCGCCAACAGCCCGATCGAGACGATGAAGAGCACCAGGCAGACCCACGGATTGCGAACTGCGACCTTTTCACTCTGCGAATCGGCGTTCATTAGGTCGATCAGCTTACAGCGGCGGATCGAGAACACATTGAACACCGCTACCACGAAGAAGATCACGCAGAAGCAAACGAGCGTCATGATGCAAGCGTCCATCGAAAAGCTGAATTGGTAATCGGGCAGCGCGATGCCAAAGATGGCCGCCGTGGCGAACGAGAGCAGCTGCGAGACTAGAACGCCCAAGCCTAAACCAAGCGCGAGCGATATCACGCCCACCAGCACCGTCTCATAGATGATGATGCGCGAAACCTGTATCGGCCTCATACCCAGCATGAAATACATGCCGAATTCGCGCTTACGACGCCTGATCAAGAGCGAGTTTGCATAGATGATCAAGAACGCCAATACGAAGGCGATGATGTAGGAGAAGAGCGAGACCATCTCGCTAACGAACTGCGAGACATCCATGTGAGAAGACTCGTTGATCTCGGTCATGACCTGCTGCTCAGAAATGGAGTTGAACGCATAGAAGAGCGTTACCGCCATGAGCAGCGTTACGAAATAGATCGCGTAATCCTTCACCGAACGGCGAATATTACGCAGAGCGACTTTACCCAACATGGCGCGCCTCCCCTCCTAGGAAGGTCACGACCTCCATGATGCGTCCGAAGTAGTCCTCGCGCGAAAGATCGCCACGACGCACTTCATTGAAGATGCGCCCATCGGAAAGGAAGAGCACGCGCGAAGTGAAGGAAGCTGCATAGGCATCATGCGTAACCATGAGGATGGTAGCGCCGAAGTTCTTGTTCATACCCTCGAGCGTTTCGAGCATGACCGTAGCATTATGCGAATCGAGCGCACCGGTGGGTTCGTCCGCCAAGATGAGCGACGGGTCGCACACGATGGCGCGCGCAGCCGCAACACGCTGGCACTGGCCACCCGACATCTGATTCGGGTACTTGTTCAGCTGCGCATCAACGCCGAGTTTACGTGCAATATCGTTGATGCGCGCCGGAATCTGCGAAGACGGAACGCCCTTGATCGTGAGCGCAAGCGCGATGTTCTCATAGGCGGTAAGGGTGTCGAGCAGGTTCGAATCCTGGAAGATGAAGCCCAGTTCGTCGCGGCGGAATTTCGCAAGCGCACGCGTGCTCAGCTTCGTGATGTCGCGCCCCTTGATCAGGATGCGCCCGTTGGTCAGGCGATCGATCGTGGAGATGCAGTTGAGCAGCGTGGTCTTACCAGAGCCAGAAGGCCCCATGATCGCAACGAATTCACCCTGAGCGATATTGAGGCTCACCCCATCAAGCGCGTGCGTCAGATTCCCCTTAGCACCAAAGACCTTTTCGGCGTGCTGAACAGAAAGGAGCGATGATACCGCGTGAGCGCCCACAACGGTCGCAGGTGGGGTTGCAATAGTTTCTGCCATGGGAGTTACCTTTCTACGTGGGGTAATTCAAGAGAGGTGAAGGTATGGAGCGCGACCATGAGCACCGTCGCGCTGAGCGCTGCTGCACCAACGACCGTGCATGCGCCCTTGAGTATCTTCAGTGGTGACATTGCTTCCGTCCTTTCATCGTGAGATTCTTGCGCGGAATCCCCGAGAAGGGGCTGTTAGGTGTTTCGCGAATGTCGACTTCCGCGAATGTCTCGGAAATACTTCCCAGAGATCCCGCACTTTCATCTTGCACGCGCAAGCGAAACGCTGCCATCGATTTGCCTTACATGCTCCTTACGCCTTCGTAAGGTTGCTCTTTTCAAGGAGCGCGCGGCGACGGTCATGCGGAAAGGCTATCTGCACACGGGTACCCACGCCTTCCTCAGAAGCGAGCATGATCGAGAGCCCCATACGGGCGCACATGCGCGCAACCAGATAGAGACCCATGCCCGTAGCAGAGCCATGAGCGCGCCCTACTGTGCCAGTGAATCCACGGTCGAAAACACGGGGAACGTCTTCGGCGGGAATGCCGCATCCATCATCTTTGATCTCGAGCACGGTCGAGCTGGTCGACGATTCCTGCTGCGCTTCGAAGGCAACGAAGGAAATAGCATGCGCCTCATATTTAGCAGCGTTCACCACGATCTGCGTGATGATGAATTCGAGCCACATCTTGTCTGCGAACACCGTGGCATCGGGATCGATCTGAAAATCGAGCGCTACCCCGAGCGAAGTGAGGTAGTGCATGTGCGATTTGCATACCTCTTTTGCAATGTCTGCGAGGTTCACTTCCCTGATAAGATAGTCAGCCACCAGCGACTCAGTGCGTGCGGCGAAGAGCGATTGCGAGATCAGGTCGTCCATGCGCTCGAGCTCGCGCCGCAAGGCGAGCGCATCGGGGCCGCTCATGCGTTTGGTGATGAGCTTCGCAGCCGAGAGCGGCGTTTTCACCTCGTGGACCCATAGCTCGATATATTCAGCATTTTCGCGTGCGTTCGATCTCAGCTCGGTGATCTCTTGATTATCGGCTTGCACGATCGCAAGCATAGCCTCATAGGCAAGCCGCCCTTCAAGGAAGGAAGGTGGATCGACCAGATCGACAACGTGCGCGCCCTGCTCAAGGTTGGTCGTTGCTTCTTCGACCTGATGCCAGAACGATGCCCTGCGCACGTACTGAAGTATAAGATACCCCGCGACACCCATGACCGCGATCAGATCGATGAAGATGATCCCACCCGTCGAAGCCTCCAAAACGATCAAAACGAGTGTAAGGAGCACGATGAACAGTGTCGATCCAGCAAGAAAGAGAGCCTTGCCCCTTATGAAGGCGCTCGGCGAAAAGCGCGTACGACGAAACTCGTTCACTCGATCACATACCCGAGCGAACGGCGCGTCTGAAGAAACTCTTCGGGCACATCGAGCTGTGCGAGCTTCTTGCGCAAGCGATTGATGTTGACCGTGAGCGTGTTATCGTCGATGAACGCATCGGATTCCCACAGATCGCACATGATCTCCTGGCGCGAGACGATCGTGCCGGCGCTTCGCATGAGCAAGGTGAGGATGCGCTGTTCGTTACGCGTGAGCTGGCTTTCCTTGCCCTGATAGGTAACTGCACACGTGTTCAGATCGAGCGTGAGACCGCGGTGTTCGAGCATGGTAGCTTGTTGCGACTGCTCCCCGCGGGCAACGAGCACGCCCAATCGCGCGAGCAGCGCAGCTGGACGATACGGTTTCATCACGAAATCGTTCGCGCCTAGATTGAGCGACATGACCTCGTGGAATTCATCAGTTGCCGAGGTGAGCACGATGATAGAAACTTCGCTCTTCGCGCGAATGGCGCGACAGATCGCGTGCCCATTGGTGCCCGGAAGCGTGAGGTCGAGTATCACGCAATCGAAATCGCCCGCGAGCACCTCCTGGGCTACATGCGCGAAATCTTTGCAGCAATGCACCTCATAGCCATTGAGCTCGAGCAGGTTAGCCAGTTCGTCGCGCAACACGGCATCGTCTTCTACGATGAAGATCGAAGCACCTGATGCATCGTTAGCATTGTTCAAATAAGCCATGGAATTCTCGCATATCCACGTCCAGTATCGTCAGGGACCATTGTACGGAGGTCGCAAGCAGAGGTGAAGCGGTTTGGTGAATTCTTACAAAAACGTATGCTTTCCTGCACTAAGCGCTTTTGCTGGAAGACTAGCCGATCGTAGTAAGGAAATACTGCGCTTTGCCCTTTTCCTTCGCCTGATAGAGCGTGCTGTCAGCAACGGCATAAAGATCTTCGAACGGCATAGGAGGAGCAGCGAGGCATACTGCGCCGATACTGAGCGTAGGTGAAGCACGAAACTTATGCCCATCGGGCGATTCAGGTGCAATATCGGTCGAGCGTTGAGCAGCGAAGGGGCCGCGTGCAAGGTGGCTCAGGACACGATCGGTCGCTGGTCCTGGCGCAAGACCTGGGGCGAAGATGATGAATTCATCGCCGCCAAAACGCGCAACGATGTCTTCCTTACGCATGACCTGCTTCATGAAGCGCGCAAGTTCCTTCAAAACCGCATCGCCCTCAAGATGCCCATACGTGTCGTTAACACCTTTGAAGTCGTCGACATCGACCGCGATGAGCGTGCACGGGCGCGTTTCTGTGCGCAGCGCGGTTTCGATGCGATCGATCGCGGCCGAGCGATTATAGAGCCCCGTGAGCGCGTCGCGCTCCGCCTTCTGACGGAATTGGCTTTCACGCTGAGCTGCCTCATTCGTGTCGAGCAGACGCCCTACATGGCGCACAGGCTTGCCCTCTTCATCGTAGAGCACCACCGACTGATAGCGATACCAGATGGTCTCCCCGTCTTCATTGGTGGTCGAAGTTTCAAAATCGACCAGTGAATTCTCGCCGATCTGGCTCAAGAGCGGCGAGAGGTCATGCGAAGTGATATTGAGGGTACAAGGATTATGGCAGCGGCGACGGACAACGAAATCCTCCTGGACCGGTTCGCGCCCAAAACGCCCTACGAAATCGCCATAGACGTTCGCTTCCCCGGTTCCGCACTGAATATCGAAGAGCACGTCGTTCGAAAGCGCCGTGATGATCTCAAGGCGCTCGTTCGCCAGGCGCAAGCTCTCATTCGCTTCGTACAGCTCGTTTTCGTCGTGCACCTGACCAGAGATGTCCATGAGCGTGACGTAGAACCATAACTTGCCCTGCGAGTCTTCAACAAGTTGGCCCCAATCTTCGACCCAACGAACTTCCCCATCGGCACAGCGAATGCGATAGCGCAGATGGTCATCATTGCTCGAAAGGATCTGCGACTCGATGCTTGCAAGAGCCTCTTCGCGATCCTCTTCGAAGATCATGCCAGAAAAGGTATTGCCGGTAAGTTCGCGGAATTGCTCTTCGCTCTCGCAGCGAAACATCCGAATGAGTCCGCCGCTCACGCGGTCGAGCGTGTCTTCTCCTTGAGCAGGATAGCGGAACAGCCCTCCCGGGAAACGATCGAGAAAGCCCCAGTGCGATTCTATGTCGGTTATGGTCGATGCGCCCGATAAAGATACCTTGCTCGGAGAATCCGTTGCAGGATCTGCCTTTTCCTGCGAAACCTTGTCTTCGCCTCGACCAAAAATATGATGCCAAGCCACGATGTGGCCTCCTTTTTCCTACCCCCGAGAACAGAGGGCGATATCCTCGCACGCCCTGTTTTTGCTGTGGAAATAATACCACTCCCACAGGGGGCTTAACCAGAACAAACGAAGCTTAATAGCAAGGAAACATAAGAGCGCACGGTCTTTTCGGGTGGTCGGCGTGCTGCTCTTTTACCCGCTAGGAAGCGCTGAGCGTATGGATCGCAGCCTTCAGCGCTTTGATGTCCACTGGCTTCGCAACATGAGCATCCATACCGCTTGAAAGGATACGGCGCACATCTTCACTGTGCGTATCGGAGGTTACCGCGATGATCTTAACGGAATCGCCGCCTTTTTCCTTGCAGGAACGAATGCAACGCGTTGCCTCATAGCCATCCATATTGGGCATATGGATATCCATCGTGATGATGTCGAAGAATCCTGACGCGCGCTCGAGGAATTCATCACAAGCAACCTGACCATCTTTCGCGGGAACAACGTTCGCGCCTTCCATCTCGAGATATTCGCACAGTATCTCGCGATTGATCTGGTTGTCCTCGACCACGAGCACGTTCTTGCCCTTGAGCGCATCCGTGACCGATGTCTCCCCCTCCCCTTCGTCGATCTCGAGCTGAACACGGATCGAGAACGTGGAACCTGCGCCAAGCTCGCTTGTAACGATGATGTTCCCACCGAGCGATTGGATGAGCTGCTTCGCCGTGGAAAGACCGAGTCCCATATGCGGGATATCGTCATCGAGACGCGTATCCTTCACACGCACGAACGGCTCGAAGATGCGAGCGAGATCGTTCTCTTCTATGCCGATGCCCTTATCGCTCACCGAGATCTCATAGAACCCGAAGCCCTGGTTGAAAGAATCGAGCTCACGCGCACGCAGCACGATCGTACTTCCTTCGGGCGAAAAGGTCGAAGCGTTTTCGATGATCGCTCGCAGAGCGCGATTGAGATAGCTGAAATTCGACTTCACATTCGGATGCTCGACCTCGATCGAGACCTCCACATTCTGCTGGCGTTTGTCGAGGCGGCGTGCCGTTTGATCGCGCGTGACCAAAACGAGCTCGCGCAAACTGAAGGGCTGGTTGTTCTGGAGCATTTCGGCAGTATCGCCATGAAGTTCCATCGCACGCCCAACCATGTCCATGAGGCGCGTGGCAGCATCGTAGATGAGATAGCAGCTATTCTTGGTCTTTTCATCGGTGCAGCCCGATGCCATAAGATCCGCAGTCCCAAGAATGGTATTGAGCGGGGTGAACATGTCGTGCGAAAGCTTCGAGAGCATCTCTTTCTTGAACGCATGCTCTTCCTGGATCGAGCGGAAGGTTGCCACCCACACGCGCCTACCATCATCGAGCACATTCACCGTGCACTTGCCCGTGAACCAGCGGGGTGTGTTGTCCTTTGCGATCATGCGGAATTCAAAATGCTCGAAAGAGCTATCGTCCAATGCCTTTTGAACGACATCGCGATCTTCTGGAAAGACCACGTTCATGAAGCTGCCTTGAGAAAGCGCTACGAACTCTTCGACCGTATAGTCGAGATTGTTCAGTGCGAATTCGCTGGCGAAGTAAAGCGTATAAGCCTCATCGAAGAAGCCGCACATCGCACCGACTGCTACATTGGCCGCAAGCAGATCGTCGACCTGCTGCCCGAGCGCTCCTTCTCCAGTTGCCTGTTCATCGGTACCGAAGAAGAAAAGATACTCTTTGTAGTACGAACGGTGGATTTTCATGCGCTGTCCTGCTGATACGTCAATATGATGAGATGCCTGTCTCGCTTTATCATAAATAATAGTCCGATTCCTCTCGGAGTGCAGGGAAAATGTGCCTCAAGCTCATTTTTTATACTGATTTGTTTCCCTATCAGCGCAAGTGAACGCTACAATATACAAGTTGCATAAGGGGTGAGGGCGTATGTATACTGCAAAGCTTCATATCTATCTCATAGGGTTTTCGCAGAACAGCGTTGCGCTCATCTCGAACATCGAACCCCTTCCGAGCTTTCAACACAGCATTCATGCAAGCGAGAGCATCGATGCCAACACTATCAGCGAGGCCGACCTCATCCTCCTTCGTTCGAGCGGCCCTGAGGCGGCGCAGCTTGTGAGCAGCATAGCGGCACAACGTAAAAGCGGCGCCGATATCGTCCTGGTAGCTCCCGCTGAAACGTTCGCCGAGCTCGACGAAGCAGCGTGCCTCCTCTTTGATTTCTGGGAGGCGCCACTTGACGATGCGCTGCTCGCTTTCCATTTCAAGAAATGGCAAGCCGATCGAAAGCTCCAGGCCGACCTCTGGCAAACCGACCAATTCCTCAACACCACCATCGATTCGATCCCGAATCTCATCTGGTACAAAACGCGCGATGGCATCCACGAGAAGGTCAACGACAGCTTCTGCGCCACCGTACGCAAGACCAAAGAGCAAGTTCAAGGGCAAGGTCATGCCTACATTTGGGACGTGGAACACGATGATCCTGCCTGCATTGAATCGGAGAACGAGGTCATGGCATCAGGCAGGACGTGCGTTTCTGAAGAAGCCGTGCAGACTTCTGAAGGCGACCGTTTGCTCACCACCTACAAATCGCCGCTCTACAACATCGACGGCACGGTCATGGGAACGGTGGGCGTTGGCATCGATATCACTCAAGAACGCGCTTACGAGCAAAGCCTCATCGATAAGAACCAAGCGCTCGAGACCATCTTCCGTTCGCTCGACTGCGGCGTGCTCACCCATAGCGTCGATGGCACGCGCATTTTGGGTGTGAACCAAAAAGCACTCGATATCTTAGGGTATGCCACCGAACAAGAGATGATGGACGATGGGTTCGACACGATCGCTCGTTCGGTGATCGAAGAAGATCGTGGCCGCATGATCGACCAGATCCATCAGCTGCGCAATGTGGGCGACAGCAATTCGACCCAATATCGCGTGCGTCACAGCGATGGCTCGCTCATTCATGTGATGGGTGATATGAAGCTCATCGAAAACGATGGCGAGCGCTACATTCAGCGCTTCTTGCTCGACATCACCAAGCAGAAGAACCTCGAGGCACAGAAAGAGCTCGTACACCATAGCTTGATCCAAGCGCTCAGCAGCGATTACATGGTTGTCTGCTCATTCCAGCTCGATTCCGATACGGGCGAGGTGCTCCAGGTGTCGGAAGACCTCGATGCAGCACTGAGCGACATCTTCGCAGGAGATATCGCCCTCGATCAAACGATGAATGCCTACATCGACAAGCGCGTTGATGCTGAAGACCAAGAGATGGTCCGCTCCTTGCTCACCCCCGAGAACATTCGTCGCGAGCTTTCCTCGCACAACCGCTTCGATCGTATCTATCGCGCTAATGTGAATGATGCAGTCCAGTATCGCCAGCTCAGCGTTACGGGAGTACGCGCCGGCGAGGAGAACTTCATCGTAGTGGGCCTACGCAATATCGATCAGCAGATCCGCGAAGAGCTCGAGCAGAAAACACTCCTCGAAGAAGCGCTTGGATACGCGAACCGCGCCAACGAAGCGAAGAGCACCTTCCTCTCGAACATGAGCCACGACATCCGCACTCCTATGAATGCGATCGTCGGCTTCACCGAACTAGCAACACGCCACATTGGCGATCCCGAGCGCGTAGAGGAATATCTTTCCAAGATCAAGACATCGGGCAATCATCTGCTGAACCTGATCAACGACGTCCTTGACATGGGCCGTATCGAGCAAGGCAAGCTTTCGCTCGACGAAGGTCCTTGCGATCTGAATGAAGTCTTTGCCGCACTCGAAGAGATCCTTGCTCCTGAAGTTGAATCGAAGCAGCTGGAGTTCGATGTCAGCACAGAGCTCACCCACAGTGAAGTGCTCTGCGACAAGGTGAAGCTCAACCAGATACTCATGAACCTTTTGAGCAATTCGGTGAAGTTCACTCCTGCTGGCGGCATGGTGCGTCTGAGCCTCACGGAGCTACCCGCGAACGACATCGAAAGCGGCTGCTATCGCGTGATCGTCTCCGATACGGGCATCGGCATGGCACCCGAATTCCTCGAGCAGATCTACGACCCATTCGAGCGCGAACGCACGCAAACGATCAGCGGCATCCAGGGAAGCGGACTGGGCATGGCCATCGTGAAGAACCTCGTCAACATGATGGGTGGCACGATCCAGGTCGAGAGTGAAGTGGGAGTAGGCACCACCTTCACGGTTATCTTCACCTTCAAGCTCGTCTCTGCGCGCGACGCTGCCGCAGCAGAGAGGGATGAGCGATCGGCGCTCTTCCAGGCTGAGCGCGCCCAGAATTATCACATCCTCTTGGTCGATGACAACATGCTCAATCGCGAGATCGCAGTGGAGCTGCTCAGCGATGCAGGCTTTGCCATAACGACCGCGATCGATGGCAAGGACGCCCTTGAACAGGTAGCTTCATCTGAACCAGGAACCTTTGATCTTGTGCTCATGGATATCCAGATGCCCATCATGAACGGCTATGAAGCTGCGCGTGCGATCCGCGCCCTCCCTAACAAGGAAGTTGCTTCAGTGCCGATCCTTGCCGTTACCGCCGATGCCTTCGATGAAGACCGTCAACGCGCGCTCGAAGCGGGCATGAACGGACATCTCCCCAAACCGATCGAAGTCGACAAGCTCTTCGGCGTGCTCGATACCTTGCTCGATTGATCCGCTAGCTTGGAGCAACCTCAAGATGACGACGACCGGGTAGTTTGTCGTCTCACAACGTGGTATAAAGAAAGAGAACAACGAATGACAGCCCGTACGAGCTAGTTCGCATCAGGGGTCACGTAGTGAGGAGACGATTATGACAGCGCTTGAGATCAAAGGTATGAAGATCGGTGAAGGCCTCCCAAAGACCATCATCTCGCTCATGGATCCCACGGTCGATGAGACCATCGAAACGATCAAAACCGGCATTGAAGTAGGTGTTGATGCCTTTGAATGGCGCGGTGATTTCGCAGCCGACCTGCACGATCCCGCACAGATGGCAGCAAACAGCAAACTGATCGCTGCTGCCACGCCGAACAATCCGCTGCTCTTCACCATGCGCACCATAGAAGCTGGTGGACAAGCTACCCTTCCCGTCGATGAATATGTAGCGCTAAACAAAGCGATCATTGAGGCTGGTGCGATCGATATGGTCGACATCGATATCGAATTGGGCGAAGAATCCACCATGGAACTGGTCGCCTTCGCAAAGGAACACCAGGTAGCCACTGTTATCTCCTACCATAACTTCAGGGGCACCCCTTCGGCCGAATGGATGGTCGACCTCATGTGCCGCATGCATAACCTCGGCGCAGACATTCCCAAGATCGCCACCATGGCGCTCTGCCCCGAAGACACCCTGCGCCTGTTGCAGGCAACCTACGAAGTGTCGAAGCTCCATCATGATGGCCCGCTGCTTACCATGGCCATGGGTCGCGACGGCTCCCTTTCGCGCTTGACCGGCGAGATGTATGGCTCTTCGCTCACCTTCTGCGCACTCAAAGCAGCTTCCGCTCCTGGTCAGGTTGATGTGCGCCAGGCCAAACGCATCATGCAAGAATTGCACGAGGTTATCTCTTAGTGAACCCTATTGCACAAGCAGCCGTAAAGGCTATCACAAAACTACGACCGAACATCCAAGATGGCTACTTGCGCCAGCGTGCTGCTGAAGATGCGAGTGCGCGACTCACTATCGCAAGTCCGCGCTGCCGCATCGACGATAAAGTTGCTATAACCTCCGAAGGCGCAGAGATCCCCATCCGTGTGTTCACGCCACTCGATATCGACTTTTCCCTGCGCAACGGACTGCATGTGAACGAAGACTTCGAGGGCACGATCCTCTTCTTCCATGGCGGAGGATTCGCCAATGGCGATATCGATTTCTACACCGATACGTGCATGAAGATGGCGCTCAAGCTCAATAGGCGCGTGGTGTCGGTCGATTACCGCCGCTCACCCGAGTACAAGTTCCCTGCTGCACTCGTGGATTGCTATGAAGTTGCGCGCCAGCTCTTCGCTCGTGAGCTCCTGGATGATGTCGACCCAGAGCATATCGTGCTCTTCGGCGATTCTGCTGGAGGCAATCTTGCTGCCTCCGTCTCGCTACTTGCGCGCGAGCTGGGAGAATTCACCCCACGAACGCAGATCCTGCTCTATCCACTCGTCTATAACGATCACACACTCACGAGCATGTTCGGTTCAGTGCGCGAAAACGGCGAAGACTACATCCTCACGCGTGAAGACATCAATGGGTATGTCGATCTCTATCTGAGCTCGCCAGAAGATTTCTTCAACCCCTATTTCGCTCCGCTGTTAGAAGAGGATCTTTCCCACCAACCGCGCACGCTCGTGGTAACCGCCGAATACTGTCCCCTGCGCGATGAAGGCGAGACCTATGCCGCCCGACTTGAACTTGAAGGTAACAAGGTCGAATGCGTACGCATGCTCAATGCGATCCACGGCTACTTCCTCTATCCGAGCGTGTTCGGCTTCGTGCGCGATACCTACAAGATCATCGAGAGCTTCCTCGACCACCAGCCCCTTCCGCAAGAAGATGATGCCACATGGCTCGCACTCCTTGGTACCGACTAGACAACGTGGGGAAATACTATTCTTCCCAAGCAGGGCGTGCAGGCCAGACGGTCTTTCGCTTCGCAGCGACCTTCGTGGATTCCATCAGCCCTGAAGCGCTCCAGCGCGCGCTCGACCGAAGCATCGCGCTCTTCCCTGGTTTCAACGTGAAACTGCGCAGTGGATTGTTCTGGCACTACCTCGAACCAGCCGATGAAGTCCCACAGGTAGAACCCGAGCGCTTGCCGATCTGCGCTGGACTCCACGCCGATCTCAATAGCGTGCTCATGCGCGTGACCTATTTCCGCCACCGCATCAACTTGGAAGTCTCGCACATGATCTCGGATGGGCGCGGCACGCTCGAATTCTTCAAAACGCTGCTCAATGCCTATGTCGTAGAGCGCTACCATGCCACACCCGCCCTCCCAAGTGAACCAGCATCCACGCCTGAGCGGCGCAACGAAGACAGCTACACAACCAACTACGAGCGCTCGAAAGCAGGCGCGACCGAATCGGAGAAGGTCTATCACTTGTTCGGTTGGAAGAACACCGCTGAACCCACGTTCATGGAATACCATCTTTCAGCAAGCGCGGTTCACAGCGCTGCGAAGAATATGGGCGTGAGCGTGACATCGCTCGTGATCGCAGCGGTCATCGTTGCTATCCGCGCCACGATGCCTCCTGCAAAGCGCGATCGTGCGATCCGCATGGATGTCCCGGTCGATCTGCGCGCGATCTTCGGGTCGGAAACGCTACGCAACTTCTTCGGGCTTGCGTTCATCAGCTACACTCCCGGCAGTTCGGATGCTCCGCTCGAAGACATCGCGCACCTCGTGCAAACGCAGCTCAAGACCGGCACCGAGCCAGAGGTGCTGAAGCGCCGCATGAACCGCATGCTCAAGATCGAGAAGAACCCCTTCATCTCGCATGCTCCGCTCTTCTTGAAAGACGGTGCACTCATGTTCGCGAACTGGATGGCAGCGCAAGAGGTCACCACCACAGTATCGAGCATCGGACGCATCACGCTCGATCCTGCGACCGAGCCTTACGTATCCGATATCAATGTCTCAACTTCGACCCACGGAATGAACTTCCTTTTTTGCACGTTCAAGGATGTGTTGAGCATCGTGGTCTCGAGCGTCTACGTGCGCCACGATGTGATGCGCAACTTCTGCCGCGTTTTCACCGACTTAGGGATCGAAGGGGTGATCAGCGTGAACAAGACCTCTGGTCAGGTGGATAGCGAACTCACCCAAGCTCACTTCGAACAGCTTTCCCGCCGCATCGCTGAAGAACGCAGACAAGGGAGCAAACGATGAAGAACACGCGCACAAGAAACAAAAGGAGAAGGCCATGAGATACTGCCCCTCCTGCCATATCGATTTCACGGGCGTGCTCGATCGCTGCCCTCTGTGTGGAAGCAAGCTCGAAGGCACCCCTGAGGGCATGATATTCCCGGAAAACGAGTTCGCGCGCACCAAGAAGCTTGCAAAGCGCTCCATGATCGCACTCACGTTCGCCGCACTCGCCTTCGTGGCGTTTCTCTGCGTGCGCACGCATGCATCAGCCGTAACAGGGATCGCTTCCTTTGCTGCAGTGATCGTGAACTACATCTTCATCCGCAACGTGGTCGTGCACTCCCCCAGCTTTCTCCGTATCATCGAGCGCTACTTCCTCGTGGTGATGGCGCTCGCGCTCTTGTTGTTACTCGCAACGGGCGATAGCCGTCTTGCCACCTATGTCGTTCCTGCGCTCACGCTCGTGGCGCTTTTCTTCAACGGCGTGCTCGTGGCGGTATTCCGTAATGGATTCGTGCAGGGTTACGCAAAGTATCTGCTGTTCAATTTCGTGCTCGGCATGGTGCCACTCGTTCTGCTCGTAACAGGACTGGTGAGCCAGCCGGCGCTCTCGATCGCGAGTGGCGTGGTTTCGGGATTGCTCTTGGTATTGCTGCTCGTGCTCACGCGCAAGCAGCTCTTCTCCGAGATGCAGAAGCTCTTCCATCGTTGATGCAGCGGGCAAGCACGCAAGCGAAAAACTGCGCGCTCTTATGAAGCCCTCCTAGGAGCACGCGCTGTTTGCATCAGCGCGTCTTCACGCAAGGGCTCTTCTTGCGCTTCTTGCGCTTCGGATGCACGATCGCGTGGACGTGGAGCGCGATCTTGCCTGTTCAAGCTTGAACGAATGCGCAAGTACTCCCAAACCAACAGCACGAAGAGCAGCGTCATCACGATCAAGTACCCGATCACCGCACCTGGCAACCCCGTGAAGATGACGAGCAGCGTAGGCACGAACAGCGAGAAGCCGAGCGTGATGACGTAGAGCTTCGTCACGTCTTTCTGGCGACGCATGATCGTGATGGTCTGGTAGAGAAAATCGATCGCAGCGGTTACGCCACCAGCTGCCAGCATGATGTAGCTCAGCCCCCTGAACTGTTCGAAATCGATGCCATAGAGGAAGCTCATGATAGGGATGCCGATCCAGGCCATGATCCCCACATTCACCACAGTGAGCACGATGATGAGCACGAAGATGCCCAGGATGATCAGATCGAAGCGGCGGCGTTTCGCAGGATCGTTCCATACGTTCGCCATGCGCACAAGAAGCGGCTTGTAGACCAGCTGCACGGTGAGCAGGATGCCCTGCGCAGGGAAATAGAGCGCATTGAAATAGAGCTGATTGTCGTAAGAGAGCGTGCCTTCCATCACGAACTTCGGCATGTTATCGATGACCGCATAGAGGAAGAGCGCCACGAAGAGCGGTGCGCAATTCTTGAAGAGCTGCCCGATAGAGGCCGCACTCCATGAGCGCTCCTTCGGCGTCTCCAAGAGCGTGAGCGGGAAGGTGACCACCACAAAGGTTGCCGCCGCAGCGATAGCCATACCGATACAAGCGACGATCATGTTGCGCGTGATGAGCAGCAGTATCGAGAACACGACAAGTGCCGCCACCGAACGAAGAGCTTGCGAGACACCCGCCAAGTAGAGCTTATCGACCTGCTGGAGACGGCCTTCATACACATCTGCTAGTCCGTCGACCATGCGGTAGAGATACACGCCGATCGAGATATAGAACATGGTGCTATCGTAGCCACGGATCTGGCAATAGATCGCCCCGACCGCCACCATGACCACGCAGGTGATCCAGCGGTTGATCTGGTAATCCATGAACGTATGCTTCTCGTTCACATCCGAGACCTGATAGGTGCGCACACCGAAATTCGCCAGGATCATGAGCAGCGTGCCGGTAACGAAGGCCATCGAGAACATGCCTGCTTGTTCGGCACCGACCAACTGCGTGGCGATGATGGTAAGTATAGGGAAGACCATGCCCCATGCGCCCACGCCAACCGTGTTCCAGATGAAGTCTCGCGTGGTGCGATGCGCGGCGTATTCTTCCTTCTGATCGGAAAGCGAGCCTTCGGAGAGCGCTCCCATCACGCGATCGAACCACTGATTCACCAAGCGCGCGATGAAATTCTGCTTATGCATGCGCGGTTCCTTGCGCTGTCGCGGAGCTTCTTGCAGGCGTGGTTGCGGGGCGTGTTGCGGATGGTCTGTCGTTCGGCGGTCCTTCATAGTCATCTTTTAGATAATCTCACTACTTGAGCCGCTTGTGAAATACGATCGCGTGTTCTTTCAAATTCTTCAATATATCTTTACTGAGACGTAAAAAATACGCACAAGATCACCCTGAGCTTCGCAATGAGTATAATTCCTTCGAAACACAGAGAGCTTGTCGATCTATTCAAACAAAGAAGGAACGAACGAAAGTTCCTGATTGAATCATATTGAAGACATCGAGCTAGAGCACCGCTTCGGCGCCGCGGTTACCCCCTGCTTCAGCGGTTTGCGTGCGCTTCTTCGCAGCCACGAGTCCCACGCAGAAGAAGGCAAGGGCGAAGAGCACCATCACGCCGAGCGCGATGAAGAGCACACTGGGCTGTGCGCCTGCCGCACCCGTGCAAAGATCGGCAACCGCCTGGCATGCCTGCGTGTACCAAAGACCTGGTAGCCAATGGGCGATATCGCGCACCACCGGCTCCATGAGGCTGATCGAGAACCACGCACCGCCGAAGAACGATATCGCAAGACCGACGATATTCCCTACCGAATTCGCTACCGCTGTATTGGCGCCGAGCATACCGAGCATGAATCCGATGGATGCGGGAATGAGCGAAAAGACAAGCACCACGAGCGCAATCGCTGCCATACCGCCTACCCCGAGCAGCGCGACTCCTTCAGGGAAGAAGAGCGCGCCGAGCACGAGCACCCATGCAACCGAAGCGAGCGCAATGGCAAGACAACTGAGCACCAGTTGCGCATTGAGCGATCGAAGCGGCAGCGGAGAAGCAAGGTTACGCTTGCGCACATCGCTGCGGCCCATGCGGTAGAGCAGCACACCAATGCATACGGTGATGCCAGTGAAGAGCGGATACATACCCCACGTAAGGTAGAAGATGAGCTGGTCAAGAGGAGAAGTGGACTGTTCGCCCTCAAGCACGGTGCCGTGCGCTTGCTTTGACGCGAAGGTAAGTGCGTCTTGCGTGAGAGCACCAACATCCCCCGTTCCTTCGGAAAGCGCCAGCGTGTGAAGCAGCGAAGTGTATTCGTTCACGACCTCATCCACGTATGCTCCCGAAAGAGAAGAGTAGCTGATTATCGCTTCCATTGCAGGGATCTCTTCGGCATTCTCTGCTGCGAGGAAACGCTCTTCATAGCCTTCGGGGATGATGAGCAAGTAATCCACGTGGCCCTTTGCGATCGCATCTTGAATAGCAACGCGGTCATCCGTTACCTCGATCGCCTCTCCACCTTCTGCAAGCGCTTCGGCAAGCGAATGTGAGATAGTGCTGTTGTCGCGATCGATGATCGAATAGGCGTATTCAGCGCGTTCGAAGCCATCGCTTGGCCTATCGTCGAGCGGAACGGCAGAAAAAGCGAGCACGACGCTCATGAAGCTCAAACCAACCACATAGATAAGGGGAAAGGCGAATGATGCGCGCATTATGCGCATGGCGCACTTAAAGACTTGCATAGCGTTTCCTCCTCAGCGAACGAGCGGAGAGCGCGAAGAAGATGAGCGCCATCACGAGCAGGATCGCAAGATGCCCGAACGTTTGCGCATAGGTGTCGTAATACATGGTTGCGTAGAATGCTTGGCATACTTGCACGATCGGGTTGATCACATCCAACCAAGGAGCAGCTTGCGATACGGTATCGGCGAAGTCCATCGCGAAGGTGCCATAGAGCCCCGCGAAGAGGGAAGCCACGCACACGAACCCTGCCACGATGCCGCCTTTCGCCTGGTCGGGCACTTTCGGAATAGCGGCGAGCGCGCATCCGAGCGCTGTGGCGCAGAGCGAGGCAACGAGGCAGATGAGGATGCAGATGCCCACCCGATCCCCAAAGTCAACGCCACCGATCACCACGAGGAACGCGAAGAGCACGAGCAGGCTCGCAAACGAGAGCAACCAGCTCGCAAGCAGCGTAACGAAAGCGGTCTTACCATGCGAAAGCGCACCGAGCGAACGACGCGCTGCAAGAGCAGACGCATTCGCGCGGATCTGTTGGAACCCGATGAGCCCGATGCTGGCACCGAAGAACGCCGCCATGCCGAAGAGAGCGAAGTAGTAGCGCAGCGATTCACGCGGGGCGTTATCGGTGACGCTTGCGCGCACAGTGGCTTCAACAGGAGCCATGAGCGTCTCGATGAATCCAGGGTCAGCGAGCGCTGCTGGATTCTTCTGCAGAGTCTCCTTGATCAGCGCCTCTTCGGCCACATAGCGATCCATGATCATCATGAGGATAGAAGGCTCCACCTCATACGTTTCGGCAGCGCTGGTGGCTTTTGCGAGCACGGTTCGCACCTCACCATCGACATACTGCACATAGCCTGCGTATTCGTCATCGGTTCCCAAGCTCTCGCGCACGAGCGCGGCAGCTTCTTCAGGCGAAGACACGTAGGTGATGTTGAAGAGCGCATCGTCGCCTTCGCCGAGCGCTTCCATGAAGCTAGCGAACGCCTGCCCGCCGAACGTCTCTTCGTCGAAGACGCTTCCAACCTGAGCGCCTGCTTGCGCTGCTCGCGCAATGTTCTCGAAGGAGAGAGCGCTACGCTCTTCGCCCTTCGCTTGCTCTTCATCGACCACGACCACATTCACCGAAACCGCTTCCGCACGCTCATCGAGTGCGCCGAACATCATCACGAACAGTGAACCAAGCACGATCGGAAAGACGAGCGTCCAGATGAGCACGCCGGGTACCCGTACGAGCTGAAGCAATGAGTATTTGAAACTAGCCCACATAACCGCCCTCAATCACGTAGCTCGCGACCGGTGATCTCCAAGAACACATCGTTGAGCGTAGGCGGTTCAGCCCAAATGCGCCCGGGCTTGATGCGCGCCGCCGAAAGGGCATCGAGCACATCGGCCACATTGTGCTCAGCGTTCTCGCACACCACTTCCAGCCGGCCGCTTTCATACTCCACGCGTAGCGCATGCGGAAGCGAACGCAGCTTGATGAGCGCTGCTTCGGAAACGTCTGCTTCGATGATGATCTTCTCGCCTGCTGCAACGAGCGCTTTGAGCTCCTCGTTCGTGCCGCACGCGAGCGTATGCCCTTTGTCCATGATCATGATGCGCGTGCAGATCTCTTCGACCTCTTCCATGTAGTGGCTGGTGTAGACGATGGTCGACCCTTCGGCATTCATCTGTTTGATGCCATCGAGGATCGACGCGCGGCTCTGCGGATCGACCGCCACGGTAGGTTCATCGAGGAAGATGAGCTCAGGACGATGCGCGATGCCGCAAGCTATATTGAGGCGCCGCAAAAGACCCCCGGAGAGCTTCTTAGGACGCGCGCGGGTGTAATCTTCAAGCCCGACGAATTCGATGGCACGCTTCACCAACTGCTTGCGCTCTGCCGCATCTGAAACATACAAGCTGCAGAAGTAATCGATGTTCTGCTGCACGCTCAGCTCTTCGAACACCGCGATATTCTGCGGCACGATGCCGATGCGCCGTTTCAGGTCGTAGCGCGTCTGCGTCATAGGCTGGCCGAACAGGCAGATCTCGCCGCGATCGTAGGTGAGCAACTGCAAGATGCAATTGATGGCGGTCGTCTTTCCGCTGCCGTTCGGTCCGAGCAAGCCGAAGATCTCGCCCGGTGCGATCTCGAGCGTGAAGTGATCGAGCGCCACCGCGCTTCCGTAACGTTTGACAAGGTCTTTGACGGATACGATCGGTTCCACGGGATTCCTCTTTCTTCCTACAAAAACGATAGCGCCTTCCTCACGCGAATAAGGCGCGCGGGCGCGGGACGTGCGAAGGAATGCTCATCTTGTGTATAAAAGCCACGTTCATCATATTCTCAAGCCGCAGCCCTTGAGAATATGACATTTGTCATCCATAGGAAGAATCCAAAGATGACCTGGCATTTTTTACAAAACTGAGAAGAACGCCACAAACGCTACAATAAGGGCATGAGAAATTTCGTCGATGAAATAGTGCTGGCTCTTCTCTGTTGTTTGTTCTCGCTTCTTGCAAGCAAGAGCGAGATCGCCATCGTGGGATTGCTCGCCACCGTAGTACTGATCTGCATCTGCGCCTACGCGAACAAGCTCGTGCGGATAAGTGCTCAAATCCTTTTCTGTCTCTGTGCGGCCGTGATCGGCGATGTCTTCTTCTACCTGCCCGCAGTGGTCTATCTTGCCTTGCACGAACGCTCGTGGCTCGTTCGCCTGATCTGGATCGCACCGCTTGTGGGCGTGATGGCCTTGAATGCTTCTGGCGTAACGGGGTCGTACGGCATCGGCCTGCAAGTGCAGGGGTCTCTTATTGCGGAAGGGCTTGCTGCGGCAGGGATAGCGGACGCTTTTGAAGTGGTGGTGAGCGTCGAAGTGCTCTTGTGCGCGATCGCGGTCGTTCTTGCGGTGCGCAACTTGCGCGAGACGAGCGAGCGCGAAGCATACCGTTTCGCCTATGACGATCTGCGCGAAGGCTATCTTTCGCTCATGCAAGCTGCTGGGCAAAATACCGAAGAGGGCAATGAGACCGCGCGGCTGATCGCACATGAGGCAGAACGCTTCGCCGACTTGACCGAGCGCGAACTCAGCGTTGTTCGCCTCGTGGCGCAAGGGATGGACAATCGCGAGATCGCAAGCACGCTCTTTCTTTCCGAAGGGACCGTGCGCAATCACATCAGTTCGATCCTTTCCAAAAAGGCGCTCTCCAACCGCACGCAGATCGCGGTGCTCTACTACCGCGGCTAACAGGCGCGAACAGGGAGCGTCCTCTCGCTTCATAAGGCGCAGGCTTCGCCGATTCGTCGTTCCCACCAACCTGATTGAGCTAGTATAGCGAGCATGGAAAAAATGACTCGAACAGACCACCACGCGAACATCGTGCAAGCGCAAGGGAGCACCGAAGTGGCAACACCTGCAAAGAAGACCACGAAAAGGAGCATGCTCTGCTTCGTGCTGTTCGTTCTCCTTGGGTTTTCGCTCGGTTGTTCGGAGTTCGTGGTCATCGGCATCGAACCTGAGCTCGCCGAGAATTACCGCTGCTCGATCGCGCGCATTGGGGAGCTGATCAGCCTCTTTGCGCTCGCTTACGCTATCGCAACCCCGCTGCTCTCGATCTTCACCGGATCGTTTCGGCGCTCGACCATTCTGGTGGTCTATCTTGCGATCTTCGTGGTGAGCAACTTCGTTTCCGCCACCGCACCCACCTATGAAGTACTGCTCATCTCGCGTATCGTGATGGGCGCGGTCTCTGGTCCGCTGCTTGCCGTTGCCACCACCTACGTGCCTGACTTGCTGGGCGCACATCGTTCGTCGATCGGCATCTCGATCATCTATGCAGCCTTTTCGATCGCGCTCGTGCTCGCAACGAGCGCGGGACGCTTCATCGTCGAATACCTCACCTGGCAGGTGGCAATGGATGCCGCCTTCGTCTTCGCGCTCGTATCCGCCGTGCTGCTCACGATCTTCGTGCCGCACGAAGCATCTCCGCACAAAGAAGGCTCCGCGCAAAAGCACTCCGCTCTCGCCTCTTTGCGCGAACAAGTGATTCTCTTCAAGGAACCGCCCATCATCTTCGGTGTGCTCCTCTTCACCTTCGGCGTAGGAGCGGTCTACACCTTCTATGGCTACGTAGCCCCCTACCTCGAAACCTACCTCGGATTCCCGCCAGCGCAATCAGGCCTTATCCTGCTCGTCTTCGGCATCATCTGCATCGTGTCCGATCTGATCTCGGGCGTGGTGGATGTACGCGCGGGCATGAAGCCCATTCCTGCGATGCTGTTCGCACTCGCGCTCGCCCTTTTTGCGCTCTGGCTCTGCAAGACGAATAGCGCACTTGCGCTCGTGCCCATCTTCCTTATTGCGCTGCTCATGTATAGCTTCTCGATCTCGTGCATCACGATGTTCATGGGCGTCGCACGCAAGCGCCATCCACGCGCGCTCGTACTTGCTGCCTCCATCGAGCCCACCTCGTTCAACATCGGCATCGCCTTCGGCACACTCGTGGGAGGCCTTGTCGTGACCCACGCAGGACTTGGGGAAGTCGGTCTTGTTGGCGGCATATTAGGAGTGCTCTCTTGCATCTGCGCAGCGATCGCACGACGCTTCTGGCAGCGCATGCAGGATTCTTCGCCTGATCGCTCCTAACCTTCTGTCGGTTCCGTTACAGAACAGCGAACGCTTGGCATCGGATCGAGCTGTATGGCCCCACGCCCCCTCTGCGCCCTCTATGATGTGTTCACCGATCACGGTGACAGAAACAGCGTGCACGGTAAGCCCGCGATCTGCAAAGGCTTCTTTCCTGAAGCAACCTTTGCAGAAGCGAGCAAGAAACGGATGGACTTCAGAGTAAGGGGGTCATCATGGATTTCAAAGAGAAGATCAAAGAAGCAGCTGAAGACGTAAAAGAAGGTCTGGAGAAGGGTGCCGACAAGATCGGCGGCGCAGCGGAAACCCTCAAGGATAAAGTGGGCGAAGGCGCGCATGCTGCGGCTGATCGCGCCAAAGAGGCTGGTCAGGCCACTGCGGATAAGGCGAAAGAGGCGGCAACGGCCGTCGGAGATCGCGCTAGCGAAGCGAAGGATGCTGTTGCCGACAAGATCAACGAAGCGAAGAAGTAGCATCCTTGCGCAGACTCAGACGAGGCACAGAAACACAACTTCATACAGCATGATTTGAACAGGCGGTCCAAGGGGCTGCCTGTTCGTATGAGGAGCTTTAAGGGGAGCAGCTTGCAGTGCGCATTTTAGAGAGGAGCATGCTCTGCGGCGCGCATGGCCCCAAGCAGGCTCAAGACAGGTCTTTGCTATAATGTTCCCCAATCTTTTCTTGGACATTTTGTTCACAACCCTAAAAAAGGAGATGCCTATGCGCGTGCTCGTAGTGAATGCAGGAAGCTCTTCGCTCAAAAGCCAACTGATCGAAACCGATGGCAAGGTAACGCTGATGAAATGCCTTGCTGAAAAGGTTGGCACGCCAGGCGCATTCATGAACGTTTCGTTCGCCCCCGATTTCCAAAAGACCACCTATAACGTGGCTGATATGCCCGTGCAAGAATGCCTTGCCAAGCTGCTCGATATCCTAGTGGACGACCCCGAGTCTCCCATCAGCAGCCTTTCGCAGATCGATGCGATCGGCAACCGCGTGGTGGCCGGTGGCGAATACTTCACGCGCTCGGTCATCATCGATGAGGCCGTGCGCGAAAAGCTTGCCATCTGCGAAGAGCTCGCACCGCTCCACAACCCTCCCGCCGATGCCTGCATCGACCTCATGCGCGAAGCGATGCCCAACACCCCGCAGGTCGCGGTCTTCGACACCGCTTTCCATGCGACCATGCCAGCGAAAGCCTACATGTACCCCCTGCCGCGTGAATACTACGAGAAGTACCGCATTCGCCGCTATGGCGCGCACGGAACGAGCCATCGTTATGCCGCACAGCAAGCCGCGAACTTGCTTGGACGACCCCTGCGCGACCTGGGCCTTATCACCTGCCATCTGGGCAACGGCGGCTCGATCACAGCGGTGAACCACGGCAAATCGATCGACACCTCCATGGGGTTCACCCCGCTCGAAGGATTGATGATGGGCACGCGCTCAGGTTCCATCGATCCGGCTATCGTTACGTACCTCATGCGCCGCGAGCACAAATCCTTCGACGAGATGGATGCGATCCTGAACAAGGAGAGCGGCATCTTGGGTGTATCGGGCGTATCGGCTGACATGCGCGATGTGCTTGCAGCTGCGGCAGCGGGCAACGAACTTGCCGATCTTGCGATCGATATGTATGTCTACCGCATTCAGAAGGCCATCGGCGGCTACTACGCCGCCATGACGCGCACTGATGCGGTGGTCATGACCGCAGGCATTGGCGAGAACTCCGCTGAACTGCGCGAACGCATCTTCGCGGGCCTTGCTCACATGGGCATGATCCTCGACCACGAACGCAACGACGTTACTGGTCAGATCGGCGTGAACCGTATCATCTCGATCGACGATAGCCCGATCAAGATCTGCGTGGTCACCACCGATGAAGAGGTGCGTATCGCACGCGAGACCGACAATCTCGTCGGACAACTGAACGAATAGAGGCACTCCCCTGCTTCGCAGGAAAAGAGCGCTCGCGAGCTCCGTGCGTCCTTTCAAATACCGAATAAGAACCTCCACCCATCTATCGCGCTAAAGTCAAAAGTGCGCGCGATAATAAAACAAGCATAAGAGCGCGAGGAAGGAACCTAATGAACGACACCGCATCCCTTTTCGACACCGAAGCACTGCTTTCCAACGGGATCAAATCGACTCCTCCTTCCTTCGTTCGTAGCATCCTCAAAGCAGCATCCGACCCGAACGTGACCTCGTTCGCAGGTGGATTGCCCAATCCCATTTCGTTTCCCGAAGACGAACTTTTGAAATCGATGGAGCGCGTGGTGGCTGAGCAAGGCCCGAACGCCTTCCAGTATTCCTCGACCGCAGGCATCGATGAACTCCGCCAATGGGTCGCCGATCGTTACAACAAGCGCTTCGGCACCGACTACGTGCTCGATGACGTGCTCATCACCACGGGCTCGCAGCAGATCCTTGACCTGCTCGGCAAGGTGCTGCTCGACAAGGGCGATGGCGTGATCGTGGAGAACCCCACCTACCTTGCTGCCATCCAGGCTTTCGCGCTTCAGCAACCGGTATTCCGCGGGGTCGAGCTCACGAGCGAAGGGCTCAACATCGACGAGCTGAACGCAGCACTCGATGCGGGTGCGAAGATGATCTACCTTATCCCGAACTTCCAGAATCCTACGGGCCTTACCTATACGGCCGAGAACCGCGAGCAGGTGCGCGAGGCCCTCTCGAAGCACAACATCGTGGTAGTTGAAGACGATCCTTATGGCGAATTGCGCTTCGAAGGTGAATCTCTGCCTTATATCGGTGCGACGAACCACCCGCATGGCGTGGTCATGGGGTCATTCTCCAAGACCGTTACGCCCGGTTTCCGCATGGGATATCTGCTCACGAAAGACCACGACCTCCTGCGCAACATCTCAACAGCAAAAGAGGCAGCTGACCTGCACACCAACGTGTTTGCGCAGTACGTCATCCATGACTACCTCATGCACAATGAGCTCGACGAGCACCTCACCAAGATCCGCGAACTCTATCGTAGCCAGGCACGTGCCATGGTCGATGCCATGAAGGAGTTCTTCCCCTATGGGGTCGAATTCACCATCCCGGAAGGCGGCATGTTCCTCTGGGTAACGCTTCCTGAAGGGATCTTCGCGATGGATCTGTTCGACAAAGCACTCGAGCAAAACGTCGCCTTCGTTCCTGGCGATCCGTTCTACGCGGAAGGCGGCAAGCGCTCCACGCTGCGCTTGAACTTCACGAACGCCGACGAGGAGACCATCCGCTCAGGCATCAAGCGCCTTGCTGAAGTGATCGAAGCCGAGCTCGCCTAGCTGCTCCTCCATCGTGCTCGCCCCCATGAGCCTACTTGAAACTAGAACATATGTTCGTTTGTGTGTTATACTGGGCGCGTGGACGAAACACCAAGAACATACTGCTGCATCGATTTGAAGAGCTTCTACGCCAGCGTAGAATGCGTTGACCGCAAGTGGGATCCATTCGAGAAAAACCTCGTGGTCGCCGATCCTGAACGCACCGAAAAGACCATCTGCCTGGCCGTCTCCCCCGCCATGAAAGCGCTCGGAGTACCGGGGCGTTGTCGCGTGTTCGAGATCCCTGAAGGCATCGAGTACTTCATGGCGAAGCCGCGCATGCGCCTCTACATGGAGGTTTCGGCAAAGATCGTTTCGATCTACTTGCGCTTCGTGAGCGCTGCTGATCTGCATGTCTATTCGATCGACGAATGCTTCATCGACCTCACACCCTATCTTTCCCTCTACAAGATCAGCGCGAAAGCCCTCGTTGATCGTATGCGCGCTGCGGTCTATGAGGAAACGGGCATCACGGCCACTGCCGGCATCGGTCCGAACCTCTTCTTGGCAAAAGTGGCGCTCGATATTACTGCGAAGCACTGCAAAGACGGCATCGGCGTGCTGGACGAAGAGAGCTTCAAGCAGCACATCTGGCATCACCGTCCCATCACCGATATCTGGCAGATCGGACGCGGTATCGCTACGCGGCTCGCGCGCTTTGGCATTCGCGATCTTGAAGGGGTGGCCCACGCTGATATCGATCTGCTCTACCGAGAGTTCGGCGTGAATGCCGAATACTTGATCGACCACGCCTGGGGACTTGAACCCTGCACGATCGCCGAGATCAAAGCCTACGAACCTGAGAGCACCTCATTCGGCAATGGCCAGGTGCTCCCGTGCGACTACACCTTCGATGAGGCACGCATGGTGCTGCGCGAGATGGTCGACGAAACTGCACTGGAGCTCGTAGACAAGCAGGTGGTCGCAAGTTCCGTGCACCTCTATATTGGCTATAAGAAGGATGATGGAAAGAAGCGCTCCCAAGAAAGCAGCAGTCTGACTTCGAAAGAGCGCACTGAGGCGAGCGAAGGCATACGTGGCGGATCGCACACGAGCGTAAGCCACAAGCTTGGCTTTTCGACCAATTCCTTCAAAGAACTCCTGCACATATTCGACGAGCTGTACTGCCAGCGCGTGCGGCACGATTTGCCCATTCGGCGCATCAATATCAGCTGTGGAAACCTCGAGCCTGAAGAATACGCCACGCACACGCTCTTCAGCAACATCGAAGCCGAGGAAGAAGAACGAGCACAACAGGACGCGCTGCTTGCGATAAAGCAGAGATTCGGCAAGGGCGCGGTCATGCGCGGTACTTCGTACAAGGAAAAAGCACGCGGACTTGAGCGCACGCATCTCGTAGGAGGACATAATGCCTAACGAACTGCCCTATAGCGCGCGCAACAGCGCCCATCCAGAACGCTACATCTTAGGCAAGCCCCACCCCGATCGCGCGCGTCAATTCAAACCCTTTGCCGCCCTGCGTGGGTATGAAGAATTGATCGAACACGTTATGGCAGAAGCAAACGAGCCCCACGATTTCGCGGAGCTCGAAGAATCTTGCTAAAGGCGACAAACTGCCCGGTAGTTTGTCATCAATCGTGCTTGCGCGAACGCATGAGGTAGAAGCCTAACAGCACCAGTGCAACAAGCGCGGTAGCTCCTGAGACCCAAGCGATGATCGGCACACCATCACCTGTCTCTGCGAGATTATCTGCCTCATAGAGGCTATCCCGATAGTCTGCAAGCGCTTGGTTAGCCTGCTCCTTGCTCACGGGGTTCGCAAGCATCTCGTCGGTAACATCAAGCTCACCGCGATCGACCTCATTGCCCAAGAAATCATCCTTGGATTCATCGTCGTCGGTCACGCCATCGGGCAAGGTGGAACTGATGTCATCCTTGTCAAAGGTGCCATCGGAAGGCAGATCGGGTGCAGGCGTGCCGGCGCCAGAATCGCCGCTGCCATTGTCTCCTGAATCAGTGCCGTTATCTCCACTGCCGGTATCTCCGCTACCTGTGTCGCCCTCATCTGCTGGTGGGATGATATCGTCAGGCACCTCAAGATCGTCAGGAAGCGTTGATGAAGTAGGGGTATAGAGCACGTTGATCACGTTGTTATCCGGATCGGTGCCCAGGCGAATCTCAGCCGGATAGGTATCGATCACATACATATCATCGAGCTTGTATTCGTAGGCATCGCCTTCAACGAGCTTGTCGAAACGCTGATTATCGAACGTCTCTGAACCCATCTTGATGAATTCAACATCATCGGGTGCCAATGCTTCCGACCACGTATCAGCACTAAGATCAGCGCCGGTCATCACATAGTAGTTGACCGTGTATTCGCTGTTCCACTTCTTGATATAGATCAGATCGAAGGTGTTCTTGTTCGGGTCGGTCGTAACCGTAAGGTTCAGCGGCCAACCGTCGAAGAAGAAATGCCCTGGGATATTAACGACATAATTCCAAGCATTGAGCACATCGCCCTCTTTCAGGCCCGTGAGGACGCGCGTTCCCAGCACGCGACGACCCATTTCGTCAATGACCGCATCTGGTTCGTCATCGTAGTTCATGTATTCAAGATAACGAATGGTAACCGTGCAGTCATCGCTGGGCGTGGTAGCTGCGGGGTTATCCTGCGCATTCTGCTCGTTTTCCTTTTCAAGCGTTGCAATGTTGGCATCGCTCAAATTGCCCGTAGCCGTGAGGTCTTGTTCACCTTGCTGCTCGTTCGCAGCACGCTCTTCGATGATCGCTTCGACCTCTTCGATCGCTTGGTCACGCTGAGCAGCAACTTCTTCGATCACCTCGAGCGTTTCCGCGGATTCGGTATTTTCCGCCGAAGCCAAGAGCGGGCTTGAAAAAGCAAAGCAGACCGAAAGAGCAACGGTGCTGATCGCAAGAAGCGATGCGACGATGAACGAATGCTTATAGGTTCTTATTGCTTTACGAATCATATCTCATACTCCTTTCGGAGCTCTTACACACCAATAATGATGTGACAAACAGTACTATCTTTGCTTTGCGTTCGTTGCATGAATCGCAAAACGTGGCGAACATGTTATAGAGCGGACATAAAGAGTACAAGTGCCGTAAGAAAACTCGCAATCTCTCCATGTTTTGCACGCAAGATGCAGACAAAACCAAAAAAGCATTGCGCGTTCACCTACAACGAACGATGAAGCACACGAGATATGACGAAGCGCTGCGTTTAGCCGAGCCCGAACCACAGCGCGAACTTCGGCGCATAGCCCATCACGAAGATGATCCCGATCAGGATCGGCACGCCGAACGTGAGCCAATAGCGAGACCAGCGCGGGAATTTGATGCCTTCACCGACATCGGCAGCTTTGAGGAAATTATCCCAGCCCCATCCACTGCGCGTAACGCAGAAGATCACATAGAGCAAACTACCCAGTGGCAACAGGTTGTTGGATACGATGAAATCTTCGATCGACTGGATATCGCCGATGCCAGGGATCCCCACACCTGACCACACATTGAAGCCAAGCGCACACGGAATGCTCAAAACCGTCACAAGCAAGGCGGTGCGGGCGATCGCTTGCGAGCGCGATACGTTCCAGCGCTCCATCGTGAACGTGATGAGGCACTCGAACACCGCAATGATGGTCGAGAGCGCAGCGAAGCTCATGAACACGAAGAACAGCGTTCCCCAAACCTGACCGAAGGGCATCTGCTCGAATACATTTGGCAAGGTAACGAACACGAGCGCTGGCCCCTGATCAGGAGCAACAGCGAACGCGAAGCACGCAGGAAAGATGATGAGGCCCGCCACGATCGCCACGAACGTATCGAGACCGCAGATGCGCAGCGCTTCGCCCGTGAGCGCGCGATCGTTGCCAATGCGCGAACCGAACACTTCCATGGCGCCAATGCCGAGCGAGAGCGTGAAGAACGCCTGGCCCATAGCCGCATACACGACTTCACCGAAGTGCCCGATGCCACCACCGAACATCTTCTCGAAATCGGGAATGAGATAGAATTCGAGGCCTGCCCCTGCCCCTGGCAGCGTAACCGAGCGAAACACGAGCGCCACCATCACGAACAACAGGCAGATCATCATGATCTTCGTGATGCGCTCGACGCCCTTCTGCAGACCGAGGCTGCACACGAGAAAGCCAATCACGATGACCGCGAGCATCCAACCGAGCATTTCGGTAGGGCTGCCGAGCATCGCAGAGAACACGCCTGCGACCCCTTCGACGCTTTGACCGACGAACTCGCCGGTGGCCATCTTCGCCATGTAAGCGAGCATCCAGCCACACACAACGGTGTAGAACATCATCAGGATCATGCAGCCGATATACGCCCACCAACTGAACCAGTTCCATTTACCTGAAGGCTGCAAGCGTTCGAAGGCACGCGCGCAACTGCGCTGGCTCGCACGGCCGATCGCGAATTCCATGATCATGACAGGAAGACCAAGGATCACAAGGAAGATCAAATAGAGCAGGATAAAAGCTGCGCCACCATATTCGCCAGCAATATAAGGAAAACGCCAAACGTTGCCGAGCCCGATCGCACACCCTGCGCTGATGAGAATGAAGCCAAGACGCGAAGCGAAGTGCTCACGTCCGCCGTTTGAGGGAACGGTGCCTTGAGATTCTTTGATTGCCATGAACATCCTTTGACGCGAAAAACCGACGCGCAAGATTACGCAGTACGATTGTGCGCGAAAATGCGCTCACCTGCCCGAAGAATTCGCTCGTTGGCTAGCTAACCCATTTCTTCAGCATACGAACGAGCGTTTCGATCTCGAGCGGCTTCGACATATGATCGTTCATGCCAGCACTGCGCGCATGACGCACATCTTCAGCGAAGGCATCGGCTGAAAGCGCAACGATCGGGATCTGACCCATATCGGGGCGCTTATCAGCTTGAGCGCGAATGGCCGAAGCTGCTTCATGGCCGTTCATGACCGGCATCTGGATATCCATGAGCACGATGTCGTAATAGCCCGGTTCATGCTCGAGCAACATATCGAGCGCGAGCTTGCCGTTCTCGGCATGCTCGACGGCCGCGCCCGTCATCTCGACCAGCTCACGGGCGATCTCGGCTGCCATGGGGTTATCTTCGGTGAGCAGAACGCGCTTGCCTTGGAACGCAAGCTCTTCGAGCATCGCCTTCTCATCGATCACGCTCTTCATCTCGCCCACGAGCAGCTCTTTCATCACTTGCACCAAACGAGAACGGAACAGCGGCTTGGAGATGAAGGCATCAACGCCTACCTGGCGTGCTTCTTGTTCGATCATCGACCAATCGTAAGCGGAAAGGATGATGATCGGCACTGCCTCATTCGTTGCCTCGCGAATATGCTTGGCAGCTTCAAGACCGCTCATGCCCGGCATGCGCCAATCAAGGATGACCACGCGATACGGATCGTTATCGAGCCTGCTCTTGACCGCTTCGATGCCTGCCGGACCCGAGAGGCGGAATTCAGACTTCATGCCAATATCGTCGAGCAGGATGCAGGCACCTTCGCAGGCAACTTCATCGTCGTCGACGACCAGGACAGGGATTCCTTCAAGATCGCTCAGGTCTTCCTGTTCGGCATCGCGCAATTTCATGTGAACCATAACGGTGAAGGTGGTGCCTTCTCCCTCTTTCGATTCGACATCGATCGTGCCGCTCATAAGGCTGACCACGCTCTTTACGATGGCCATGCCAAGGCCCGTACCTTCGACCTTCGTGGTGCGCGAATCGTTCGCGCGAGAGAAAGGCTCGAAGAGGCGCTTCATGAATTCTTCGCTCATGCCGCATCCAGTGTCGCTGAACTCGAACTCGTAGCACGCACTGGATTGGATCGAGCTCGGAAGCTCGGTGATACGCAGCCCGATGGTGCCCCCTTCTGGCGTGAACTTGACCGAGTTGCCCATGATGTTCACGAACACCTGCTGCAAACGGGTGGGATCGCCCAGAACATGCTCGTGCTTGATATCGACAAGCTCAACTTTGAGCTCCTGGTGCTTGGCTGCGATCTGGGGGTTCATCATAGTGATGAGGTTCTCGATCGACTCGGAGAGGTCGAAGGGCTCTTCTGCCAGATCGATCGAGCCTGATTCGATCTTAGCCATATCGAGCACTTCGTTGATCAAGCCAAGCAGATGGCGCGAAGCCGACGTGATGTTCGTAAGGCATTCACGCACGCGCTCAGGATCATTGACATGCATACCTGCGATAGCGGTAAGACCCATGATGGAGTTCATAGGGGTACGGATATCATGCGACATTGAATTGAGGAAGTCGCTCTTAGCCTGCGAAGCATGCTCAGCTGCTTTGAATGCATCTTCGAGTGCGATATGCGCACGCAGTTCTTCCGCCTTCGCATCCGTAACGTCTTGGATAGCCACGAGCACGCTGGTCGGCTTGCCTTGCGCATCGCGTGCAAGACAGAGGATCGAGGCCTGATACCAGCACGGATTCTCTCGATCGTTCGTACGCCATTCCTCTTGGATGAAGCGTACACCTGGAGTGAGAATGCTGGCGATATTGTCCTTGTCGAATTTCTCGTGAGCATCAGTTGAGAGCGAATTCTTATCGATGATCTTGTCGAAGAACTGACGCAGGTCAGACGCATTACCCCGCGGCGGAATGCTCTTCTGCTGACTATCGTTCTTCAAGAATTCGTAGGTGTGCTTTTCGAGGTCGACCGTGAAAAGGCTATCGAACAGATTGGTCGAGGCGTCGATGATGCGCGTAGCTTCCTGGCGCTCGAGCAGCAGCTCTTGGTTCTCACGACGAGCTTGCATGGTAAGCACCACGATCACCACGATCGCTGCAAGGAGCACGCCTCCTACCAGGATGAAGCCTGAGGTGTTCGCACGAAGGAGCATTTCATTGGTGATACTTGCGGGGAACGAACGCACGAGCATCCAATCGAAATCGGGAAGTTTCGTGACGAACGTATTGCCCGTGCCTTCGGAGGTGTCGTACGTGAAGCTGACCGTATTGCCTTCTGCGATATCAACATCGAGCACAGCAAGCTGCTCTTCGTTAAGCCCGCGTGCGATGAATATCTCATCGATATCGCGCGCATCTGGCTTCACCGAACCTGCCATCGCTACCATCGTGCCATCGCGCTCGCAAAGATAGGTAGGGGTGGACTGTCCGTAGAACTCGGTGGTCATAACCTCCGTGAGCGATTCTTCGCGGAGCACCGAAGCCATGATGCCGATCACTTCATTATCCAAAACAACCGGTGCATAGAAGACGACGGCGTTTTGACCATCGAAGATCGTACTATCGACATAGCACATACCGCTCTTACCCTGCACACCTTCGATATAGTATTCACGGTCGGTCGCATCGGCAGTGGAGCCATCGTTGTTATATGCCGTACCCTGCGCATCGATGAAGAAAGTATGGTCGAACTGGGCATTATCGAGGATGGTTGCCGCAGTACGCGGATTGAAGCCCTCATCACTGATCGCATCCCCATACACCACGGCTGCCGTCTGCACGCTCTGCAGTGAAGAGGAGAACGTGTCGTTCACGCGACGCACCGTTTGATTGGTGGAGGTTTCGAGGTACTGCGTATTCTGGTCGATGATGCGCTGAGTGTTCACGTTCATGAAAACAACGAGCGCAACGACCACGACCACGACAGCGGCACAGACGGTGATGATAAGATTGCGCGTCTTATTCTTTGGTTTTGTGCTTTCCATGGGAACCCTATCTTATGAAAATATATGGTATATATGCAGCTCAACGGTTACTTTTCACCCCTGAACCGCACTGCTTTGGTGCAGGTATGAAGATGCTCGTAATTATACACTAAGCCGCTTTGAACTACCGCTTTCAACTCCACTTTCATGCCCGCATGCAAGAAAGTTCACGAACCCTTCAACTTAAAAGATGACAAACTACCCACAGCTTCGAGCGATGAGGGATGGCAGCTCGTCGGGCGCCCTACAATGGATTTGCAAACAACCAAAGTGGCCTTGGGTTCAGGCGCTTTGAAGACGGAACATAGCGTGAACAGTATGAGTGAAACGCCGAAACATATCGCGATCATTACGGGCGCTTCGAGCGGACTCGGGCTCGAATTCGTGCGCCAGCTCGATGTGCGCTCGAGCGTGACCCACGCCGATGTTGGCGTGCATCACATCGATGAATTCTGGCTGGTGGCGCGCAACACTGCGAAGCTCGAAGCGATTGCCGCTGATCTGCGCACTCCTGCGCGCGCGGTTTCAGCTGACCTTTCGAAACAGGAAGACATCGATCGCATCGAAGCGGATCTGGGTGAAGCGAACGGCGTGGTTACCTATCTGGTGAATTGTGCGGGCTTCGGCAGGTTCGGATCGTGGAAAGATATCGCCAACGACGATGCAACCGCGATGATCGATCTTGACGCCCGCGCGGTGGTGGCGCTCACGCGCGCCTGCTTGCCACACATGGAGCGCGGCTCACGCATCATCGAAGTTGCCTCAGCTGCTGCATTCTACCCGCTGCCTTATATGAATGTCTATGCAGCATCGAAGGCATTCGTGTTGCGCTACACCCGCGCACTACGCTGGGAGCTGCACGGCAGCGGCATCACCGTAACGGCACTCTGCCCCACCTGGGTGAAGACCGGCTTCGAGGCGCAAGCACGCAAGAGTAAAGATGCGCACGCCGTGAACCACTTGCTCTTCGCCCAAAACGCCTCGACCGTAGTGTCGCGGGCGCTGTTCATGAACCGCATGCATGCTGCCGTTGCCTGCTGCAGCATTCCCTCATTTTGTCTGCGCATCATCGGCAAGATCGTGCCGAATTGCATCACCATGTGGGGCTGGAACCTCATCCGCCGTCTCTAAAGATGACGAACTGCCCAGTCGTTCGTCATCTTTTTTTGGTTCGATCAGCGCCGAGCGCGAGACACGAGGTTCCCCGCTTCCCTGCTCAAGAACCTGCATTTTTGCAGGTTCTTTCGTGCGTCGCTGCTTTGCTCGGGTTTTATTACTAACGAATTTAGTCGGCAAAGAGTCACCTCGTTGCCTTGCCCTCTCCGCTGATTGAACACAAAAGTGAGCAAGATAACGATTTAACGCACGCGAAACAATCGCGCAATATTGGCGACACAGAGCTTCCGTAAGGTAGTAGCACCTTAAAACATGCGAAAAGGGGTACTACATGAGAAGCGAAGCAACATGCGCACACGCGCATCCTTGCGAACCTACCTGCGCAGAACAAAGCGCGCAGCGATCCGCCCAACAGGCTCAAACGCACTTGTCTCAAGCAGCAACGCCACAGCCCAGCATGTATCGCAGCTCGTTCGAACACGATGCATGCGGCATTGGCGCGCTCGCCAACATCAAAGGCGTGCGTTCCCATCAGATGGTGGACGATGCGCTTTCTGTACTCGTAAACTTGGAGCATCGTGGCGGCGTTGGCCTGGAGCGCAACACGGGAGATGGCGCCGGCATCCTGCTGCAGATCCCGCACCGTTTCTTCCGTAAGGAAGCACAAAAGTGCGGCAGCCTGCTGCCTGACGAAGGCGATTATGGCGTGGCCATGCTCTTCCTCCCCACCGACGAACACGGCATAGCCGAAGCTATGCGCATCTTCGAAGATGGCTGCATCGAAGAGGGCATCCCGCTGCTCTTCTGGCGCGATGTGCCAATCGACCCCCACGACCTAGGCCAAGCCGCACTCGATTGCATGCCCACCATCAAGCAGGCATTCCTCGGTCGTCCTGCCGATTGCGAAACGAATGAAGATTTCGAACGTCGCTTATATATAGGTAGGCGCACCATCGAAAAGCGCGCGAAGGAAACGCAGAGCCTAGACGGCAAGACCTTCTACGTCTGCTCGATGAGCGCTCGCACGATCGTGTACAAGGGCATGCTCGTCTCCACGCAGATGCGCGGTTTCTTCAAGGACTTGGATGATGCCTCTTGCGAAACTGCCATCGCGCTCGTGCATTCGCGCTACTCCACCAACACCACGCCTTCGTGGGAGCGCGCGCACCCCAATCGTTACATGGTGCACAACGGCGAGATCAACACGCTGCGCTGCAACGTGAACTGGACGCTCGCCCGCGAGCCGCACCTCTATTCGCCGGTCATGGGCCCTTCGCTCGAGAAGGTGCTGCCCGTGTTCAACGGCGAAGGCTCCGACTCGGCCATGCTCGATAACATGCTCGAATTCATCACCATGAACGGCCGCAGCTTGCCGCGTGCCATCTCGATGCTGCTGCCCGAGCCATGGGACAAGAACCCCACGCTCTCAAAGAAGCGCAGCGCCTGGGGCGAATATCAATCCATGCTCACGGAAGCCTGGGAAGGCCCCGCAGCTATCGCGTTCACCAATGGGATCATCATGGGCGCCGTGCTCGACCGCAATGGCTTGCGCCCCGCGCGCTATTACGTGACCTCCGACGATCGGCTCATTCTCTCCAGTGAAGCCGGTACGCTTGATGTCGACCCAGCGAAGATCCTGATCGCAGGCAGTTTAGGGCCCGGTCAGATGCTTATCGTCGACCCGCGCGAAGGGCGCGTGATCTTCGATGACGAGATCAAGGATGACCTGGCGAACCAAGCACCCTATCTCGACTGGATCAACGCCGAGACCCACACGCTCGACTCTCTCATCGCCAAAGCGGCAGAACCGCTCGAGGCTACCCTCGATGAAGGCATGGCCTTGAGCACTCGACAGGCTATACATGGTTACTTCTTCGACGATATCGAGGAAGCGATCATCCCTATGGCGGAAAAGGCAAAGGCGCCGTTGGCGTCGATGGGCGCGGATACCCCTCTCGCATGTTTATCGGAACATCCGCGCCGCTTTTTCCATTACTTCAACCAACTCTTCGCGCAGGTCACGAATCCCCCGATCGACGCGCTGCGCGAATCGCACCTCACCTCCACGCTGCTCTATCTCGGCAACCACGGCAACCTGCTCGAAGACGCTCGCACGAACTGCCGCCTGGTGCGACTCGATACGCCGCTGCTTACCCGCGATGCCTTCGAAGCGCTTGCCTCCATGGATGAGAAGGGCTTCAAGGGGGCGAAGATCTATGCGTCCTACGAAGCTCGGACCGATAACGAACACGCGCTGGCAGATGCCGTGAATCGCCTGTGCGAACAGGCCGAAGAGCTGGTGCGCGATGGCGTGAGCATCCTTGCGATCTCTGATCGAGTAGGCGAAGGCGAGGTGCCGATGCCTTCGCTGCTAGCCGTTTCGAGCGTTCACAACCACCTGCTGCGTTGCGGCCTGCGCACGCAGGCGGACCTGATCGTGGAATGCGGCGACGCGATCACCGCGCACGATTTCGCCACGCTGGTGGGCTATTCCGCATCCGGCATCTATCCCTATCTTGCTCACGATACGATCGCTTCGCTGGCCGAGCGCAGCGTGCTTGCGCTCGATGCCGAAACAGGCATCGCGAACTACAATGCCGCCATCCTCTCTGGCATCGTTTCGATCATGTCGAAGATGGGTATCTCGACCATGCAGGGCTACCACGCCGCACAGATCTTCGAAGCGGTCGGTCTTGCGAGCGAACTCATCGATGCGCACTTCACCGGCACGGTCAGCCGCATTGGCGGTCTTTCGATCGATGATCTGCAGCATGAATGCGACCTGCACTACGCTCAGGCGCTCGAACAACGCACGTCTCCCGCGCCTGATCAGCTTCCTTCATCAGGTATTACCACCTGGCGTCCCCGCGGCGAAGAACACCTGATCACACCTCAGGTCATCACGCTCTTGCAACGTGCGGTGCGCGCAAACGACCCCGAACTCTTCGCTGCCTACAGCGAAGCGGTCCACCAGCCGGGGCGCGCCATCGTGCTGCGCGATTTGCTCGAGTTCGTCTCCACCCGCCCCTCCATTCCGCTTTCGGAAGTCGAGCCCGCAAGCGAGATCGTCAAGCGCTTCAACACCGGCGCGATGAGCTACGGCTCCATCTCGAAAGAAGCGCACGAATGCTTGGCTATCGCCATGAACCGCATCGGCGGCCGCTCGAATTCTGGCGAAGGCGGCGAGAACCCCGCGCGCGAGACCCCGCTTCCCAATGGAGATTCCAAGCGCAGCGCCATCAAGCAGATCGCTTCAGGGCGCTTCGGCGTGACGAGCCGCTACCTCATGAGCGCCGACGAGCTCCAGATCAAGCTCGCGCAAGGTGCTAAGCCCGGCGAAGGCGGTCACCTGCCCAGCGGTAAGGTGTGGCCGTGGATCGCGCGTACCCGTCGCTCCACACCGGGCATCGGCCTTATCTCGCCGCCGCCGCATCACGACATCTATTCGATCGAGGACCTGGCCGAGCTCATCTTCGATCTGAAGAACGCCAACCCCAGAGCGCGCGTATCGGTCAAGCTCGTTTCCGAAACGGGCGTGGGCACGATCGCAACCGGCGTTGCCAAGGGCGGTGCTAACAAGATCCTCATCTCCGGTTCGAACGGTGGCACAGGTGCAGCCCCGCGCGATTCGATCCATCATGCAGGCCTGCCGCTCGAGATGGGCCTGGCCGAAACGCAACAAACCCTGCTGCAAAACGGTCTGCGCAGCCGCATCGTGCTCGAAGCCGATGGCAAGTTGATGGATGGTCGCGATGTGGCGATCGCCTGCCTCTTGGGCGCCGAAGAATTCGGGTTCGCCACCATGCCGCTCATCGCGATGGGCTGCTTGATGCAGCGCGATTGCCAGCAAGATACCTGCCCAGTGGGCATCGCCACGCAAAACCGCGAGTTGCGGGCGTGCTTCTGCGGCAAGCCGGAATACGTGGTGAACTACATGATGATGGTGGCCGAGCAAACACGCGAGATCATGGCCGAGCTTGGGTTCGCCACGATCGACGAGATGGTGGGCCAGGTGGAATGCCTGCGTCAGACGCACGATGCGCGCAGCTGGAAGGCCAACTTGGTCGATCTTTCGGCGCTGCTCGTGAAGCCTGAGGTCGAATTCGGCCGCGCGATCCCGGTGGCGCACTGCCCGCACTTCCTCACCGAAGCGCAGGCACCCAACACGCTGCCCGAAACACTCGATGCGACGCTGTTCATCCCCTATACCGAAAGCGCCCGCGAACACCTCGAGCCCATCCGCTTCCACGCCGATATCTCGAACGTGAATCGCTGCGTGGGCACGATGCTCGGCTCGCAGGTGACCGCACGCCATCCTGAAGGCCTGCCCGCAGGCTCGATCGAGATCGATTGCGCGGGTTCGGGCGGCATGAGCTTCGGCGCCTTCCTGCCGCAAGGCATCACGCTGAAGGTAGCGGGAGACACCAACGACTACTTCGGCAAGGGGCTTTCCGGTGGTACGCTCGCGCTCACCCCGCCGGCGAACGCGACCTATCGCCCCGAAGAGAACATCCTGGTGGGCAACGTTGCTTTCTACGGCGCAACTGCAGGCCAGGGCTTCGTGAACGGCCTTGCGGGCCAGCGCTTCGGTGCGCGCAATTCAGGAGCCGAGCTGGTAGTGGAAGGCGTAGGCGAAAACGGCTGCGAATACATGACCGGTGGCGAGGTACTGGTGCTGGGCGAAGTGGGGCTCAACTTCGCCGCAGGCATGTCGGGCGGCATCGCGTATGTCTACGACGAGACGAAGACGCTGAAGAGCCACTGCAACTTGGAACTGGTCGAGCTCGCAAGCCCAAATGAAGCCGATATCGCGCGCATTCGCGAGTTGCTCGAAGCGCATGTGGAAGCAACGGCAAGCCCGCTGGGCGTGATGATGCTCTACCAATTCGACGATATCAAAACGCACTTCACCAAGGTGATCCCGATCGAATACGCCAAGATGCTCGATTTGATCACCGAATACGAAGCACAAGGTCACACGCACGAAGAGGCGCAAGAGCTGGCCTTCGAGATCACGAAGATGGGAGCATAGCCATGGGACGAGTTGGAGCTTTCTTACATGCGGAACGCGTCGGTCATGGCCTGCGTCCTGCTTCCGAATCGCTGAACGATTTCGAGGAGTTCGCACTTCCGCTCACGCTTGAAGAACAGTGCGAACAGGCGAGCCGCTGCATGAATTGCGGCGTGGCGTTCTGTCAGACCGGCGTGGCGTTAGGCGATTCACTGCATGCAGTGGGGTGTCCGCTGCACAACCTGATCCCTGAGACGAACGATCTGCTCTACCAGCATCGTTTCGAGGACGCGGTGGCACGCGTGGCGCTCACGAACCCCTTCCCCGAATTCACCGGGCGCGTGTGTCCGGCCCCTTGCGAAGTGGCCTGCAACTTAGGGCTGCATAAGGCGCCGGTCACGATCAACGATAACGAACGCGCGCTTTCTGATATCGCCTGGGAAAACGGTATCGATCCGCTTCCCGCCCCTGCCGCCGATGCGCCGCTTGCAAGCGTGATCGGCTCGGGGCCAGCGGGTCTGGCATGCGCCTGGGAGATGGCGCGACGCGGATGGCGCGTGCGCATCTACGAACAGGCCGATCGTCCTGGTGGCCTGCTCATGTATGGCATTCCCAACATGAAGCTTCCGAAGTGGATCATCGAGCGTCGGGTGAACTTGATGCGTGAGAGCGGCATCGAATTTAACTGTGGCGTTGATGCGTGTGCCTGCGCGGACGCGATCGCTGCTGAATCTGATGCAGTGGTGATCGCAACGGGTGCGAACGTTGCGCGCGATATTGCGCTGCCGGGGCGCGAACTTTCTGGCATTCATTTCGCTCTCGAGTATCTTTCAGAGGTAGCGAGCGCCTATCTCGATGAACGCGACTACACCATCAGCGCTGAAGGCAAGGATGTGGTCGTAATCGGCGGCGGCGATACCGGAAACGACTGCGTTGCCTGCGCGCTGCGCCAAGGAGCGGCGAGCGTGACCCAGGTGATCCGTGCTCAGCGCGCGCCAGAGACCTGCGATGCTCAAGCGGTATGGCCAGCTGAGCGCGTAGTCTTCTCGCAAGGTTACGGCCAGCGGGAAGCGAGCGAACGCTTCGGCGAAGACCCCCGCATCTTCTCGACCGATACGATCGCCTTCAGTGGTGGCGAAGGCGCTGAAGCGGGCTCGGTTGCCCACGTGCATGTGCAGGATCTTTCTTACGATGGGGGTCGCCATCTGGTCGAAGGCACGGAAGCTACCATCCCTGCGCAGCTCGTACTGATCGCCAAGGGCTTCACTGGCGCGAATCCTGCCGTATTCGAAGCCTTCGATGTTTCGCTGCCCGAGCGCAGTGGTGCACACTGCCTGCGCGAAGCCGACCCAGCGAACAACAAGCCTGCCATCTTCGCTGCGGGTGATGCACGCCTTGGTTCGACGCTCGTGGTGAACGCAATCGCCGACGCACTCGCCTGCACCCGCGAGATCATAGAAAGATGGCAAACTACCAACTAATTTGCCATCTTTATGCACCAGTGGAGAGGGCAAGGCAACGAGGTGACTCTTTGCCGACTAAATTCGTTAGTAATAAAACCCGAGCAAAGCAGCGACGCACGAAAGAACCTGCAAAAATGCAGGTTCTTGAGCAGGGAAGCGGGGAACCTCGTGTCTTACCCTCTCCACTGGTGCGAATAAGCAACCAACTTCAATATCTTGTGAGCGTTGTTGCTCTCTGGTCGAAACGCGAATGTTACACAGATTAACGTCCATGAAGCATGTTCGAAACATTCGCTGCGTAGTCTAGGTAACGTCGAGAAATAAGTCTTACGCGATCCTACGTGCGGATCGCAGAGAAGGAGACCTCATGTCAACCGGATCGGACAGCCAAACCATAACCTTCACCACCAGCGAACAAGACTACTCCCCTGCCAATGTCTCTGATATTTACGGGACCATGGTCTTCGACGAGCGCGTGATGAAAGAGCGCCTGCCGAAGGCAACCTATAAGGAGCTCATGCGCACCATCAACGATGGCGAACCGCTCAACTTGGAAGTTGCCAACGTAGTAGCGCACGCTATGAAGGAATGGGCCATCGAACACGGTGCGACCCACTTCACGCACTGGTTCCAACCGCTTTCTGGCGTAACGAGTGAGAAGCATGATTCCTTCATCAATCCGCAGACCGACGGCAGCGTGATCATGACCTTCTCGGGTAAGGAGCTCATCCAAGGCGAGCCCGATGCCTCGAGCTTCCCGAACGGCGGCCTGCGCGCCACCTTCGAAGCGCGCGGCTATACCGCGTGGGATCCCACCAGCCACGCCTTCATCAAGGACGAAGTGCTCTGCATCCCCACCGCATTCTGCTCATACACCGGCGAAGCACTCGACAAGAAAACGCCGCTGCTGCGTTCCATGGGCGCGATCGAAGAGCAAGCCAAGCGCGTGCTGGCCGTCTTCGACGAACACCCGCACCGCGTGACCACCACGGTCGGCGCCGAGCAGGAATTCTTCCTCATCCCGAAGGAAGAATACGAGCGCCGCGAAGACCTAGTGCTTACTGGGCGCACGCTGTTCGGTCATTCTCCCTGCAAAGGCCAAGAGCTCGAAGAACACTACTTCGGCTCCATCCGCCCGACCGTGAACAACTTCCTGAAGGCTCTCGACGATAAGCTGTGGGAACTCGGCATCCCCGTGCGCACGAAGCACAACGAAGTAGCGCCCGCACAGCACGAGATCGCACCCATCTTCTCGAACGCCAACCAGGCCATCGACCAGAACCTCCTCACCATGGAGGAGATGACCATGCTCGCCAGCCGCTTCGGTTTGGTGTGCCTGCTTCACGAAAAGCCCTTCGAAGGCGTGAATGGATCGGGTAAGCACAACAACTGGGCGATCTCGGCAGACGAGAAGAACCTGCTCGACCCGGGCGAGACGCCCTCAGACAACCTGCGCTTTCTCGTGTTCCTCACCGCCATCATCGAAGCGGTGGATGAATATCAGGAACTGCTGCGCATGTCGGTAGCCACCGCAGGCAACGACCACCGCTTGGGCGCGAACGAAGCGCCGCCCGCTATCATCTCGATCTTCTTGGGCGATGAGCTCGGTGCGATCGTTGAGGCCATCATCGAAGGCAAGGAATACATCGGCCACGGGGAGACCAAGATCGACCTGGGCGTTCAATCGCTGCCGCTCTTCGCGAAGGACAACACCGACCGCAACCGCACGAGCCCCTTCGCCTTCACGGGCAACAAGTTCGAGTTCCGCATGCCCGGTTCTCACAACAACCTGGCAGATTGCAACATGATCCTGAACACCGCAGTGGCGAAGAGTCTGAAGAACTTCGCTGATGCCGTTGAAGGAGCGAGCGACCCGAAAACTGCCGCTGCCGAATACATCAAGCAGACGCTCACCGATCACCAGCGCATCATCTTCAACGGCAACGGATATGCCGATGAATGGGAAGTGGAGGCCGCAAAGCGCGGACTTGCGAACAACCGCAACACCGCCGAAGCGCTGCCTGCCTACGTGGCCGATAAGTCGGTCGCGCTCTTCGGCGAAATGGGCGTGCTTTCCGAAAGCGAGATCGAAAGCCGCTACGAGTGCAAGCTCGAGCGTTACTGCAAGCTGATCAACATCGAAGCGCGCGTGATGCGTCGCATGACCCGCCGCACGTTCCTGCCAGCCATCAATGGCTACGCCTCGGAAGTGGCCGCGAGCATCGAGCGCTACAAGACCGTATCGCCTGGTGCGAAGGTGGGCACGCAGGAGAAGCTGCTCGCGAACCTGCTCGATTCGATCGAACAGATCGACACGCTCGTATGTGCGCTCGACGATGCCGGCAAGCAGGCGCTCGAGATCGAGAACCTGCAAAAGCGCGCCGATTTCTACGCCCACACCCTCATTCCGATCATGGACGATCTGCGCAGCGTGGTCGACTATACCGAGACCATCACCGATCGCACGTATTGGCCGGTGCCGAGTTACAACAACATGTTGTTCTACGTCTAGGCTTTTACGATAGGGGCAAGCGTGCGCGTTTGCCCGAAGAAATGGAAAGAGAAGAGCAGACCTCCCTTCTCTTTCCACCCTTTTGGGTGTAGGGTGAATTTCGGTTGGCCGCAGCACAAACCACTGCGCAGGCGAACCACTGCGAACACTCCAAGAGCAACAAGCACGATACCAAGGGAGATTCTGTGATCACACCAAGTGCGGCAAGTGAACATATCCTGAACAAAACCTCGAAAGCGAGTGCCCAACCAGCCCTTTTGGCGTTGGAAGACGGCAGTTGCTATCGAGGTTTTTCCTGTGGAGCACCCGGCGAAGTGAGCGGCGAACTCTGCTTCAACACAGGGCTGGTGGGCTATTTGGAAGTGATCACCGATCCTTCTTATGCTGGCCAGATCGTGACCATGACCTATCCGCAGATCGGAAACTACGGCGTGAACGAAGATGATGTGCAGGCGAGCGAGATCGCCCTGCGCGGGCTGGTGGTGCGAGATATGTGCACCCATCCTTCCAACTGGCGCAGCGTCGAATCGCTGCCTGAGTTCTTGAAGCAGCACGGCGTGGTTGCCATCGAGGGGATCGATACGCGCGCGCTCGTTCGCCATTTGCGTGAAGCAGGTGCGATGCGGGCGGTACTTTCCACAGAAGATCTCGACGAAGCAAGCCTAGTTGCCAAAGCACGCGCCGCAACCCCGCTCACAGAGGTGAACTTCGTCGAAGAGGTTTCGCGGGATGCCGTGGAGCCGTACGAGCATGAGAACATCCATTCATTCGCTAAAGTTGCGCCCAAAGAAGCGCGCTACAACGTAGTCGCCTACGATTGCGGCGTGAAGAGCTCGATCCTTGATGGGCTCGTTGAAGCAGGTTGTGCCGTTACGGTCGTGCCGTGGAATACGCCCGCCGAAGAGGCGCTCGCGCTCAACCCGGATGGCGTGTTCTTGAGCAATGGCCCGGGAGATCCCGACAAGGTGGAAGGCACATTCACCCAGGTAGAGCAGTTGCTCGGAAAGGTGCCGCTCTTCGGTATCTGTCTCGGGCATCAGATGCTCGGCAAGGCTGCTGGCGCCGAAGTGGTGAAGCTCAAATACGGGCATCGTGGCATCAATCAACCGGTCGTGAACCTTATCACCAAGCGCGTCGAGATCACGGTGCAGAATCACGGCTTCAACCTCGTGTTCTCTTCGCTCGGTTCCCTTGAAGGAGATGCAAAGACCGTCGAAGAGGTAGCGCGCATTTCTGGGACATGCGCTTCGGACGAAGACCTGCGTCCCTGGACACATGCTGCAAAACCACCCGTTGCACAAAACGAACGGTTCGGCCGCATCGAGCTCACCCATGTGAATTTGAACGATGGCACCATCGAAGGCATGCGCTTTCTGGATGTTCCCGCCTTCAGCGTGCAATACCACCCCGAAGCGGCACCTGGTTCGACCGATTCCCAGTATCTCTTCACCGCCTTCACCCGCTTGATGGATGAATGGAAGCGTGGCATAGCGAACGAGGCCCAAAGTGGCACAGAGAACGAGGACTACCTCGCCATCGATATCGCGAAAGACCGCCTAGCAGGATGGAATTTTGGTTCGAACGATAAAGAATCCGACCAGCTGGAGGTTCTGAATGCCGAGGTGACCCCCACAGGAAGCCGCACGGCTGAGGAGGTTAAGAATGCCTAAACGCACCGACATCAATACCATCCTCGTGATCGGCTCAGGCCCGATCGTCATCGGCCAAGCCTGCGAATTCGACTATTCCGGCGCGCAGGCATGCAAGGTGCTCAAAGAAGAGGGCTATCGCGTGGTGCTTGTGAACAGCAACCCCGCCACCATCATGACCGACCCCGACCTGGTCGACCGCACGTATGTCGAGCCCATCACCTGCGAGTTCATCGAGAAGATCATCGAGCGCGAAAAGCCCGATGCGCTGCTCGCGACTCTTGGTGGGCAGACCGCGCTCAATGCTGCGGTGGAACTGGCCGAATCAGGCATACTCGATAAGCACAACGTAGAGCTGATCGGCTGCGATCTTGCCGCCATCCAGAAGGGCGAGAACCGCAAGCTCTTCAACGAAGCCATGGCCGAGATCGGTGTGGAGACCGCACGCGGCGATTACGCCTACTCGGTCGATCAGGCGCTTGCGATCGCATCTTCGATCGGCTACCCCGTTATCTTGCGCCCCTCGTTCACCTTGGGTGGCGCGGGCGGCGGCGCGGCATCAAACCCCGAAGAGCTAGCGCGCATCGTTTCACAGGGGCTTGAGCTCTCCCCCATCGGCGAAGTGCTCGTTGAAGAGAGCATCATGGGCTGGAAAGAGTACGAGATGGAGGTCATGCGCGATGGTGCAGGCAACGGTATCATCGTCTGCTCGATCGAGAACCTCGACCCCATGGGTGTGCACACCGGCGATTCGATCACGGTTGCCCCAGCTCAGACGCTTTCCGATATTGAATACCAGCGCATGCGCGTGGCATCGCTGGCCATCCTCGAAAAGATCGGCGTGGAGACCGGCGGCTCGAACGTGCAGTTCGCCATCAACCCCGAAAATGGCCGCATGATCGTGATCGAGATGAACCCCCGCGTATCGCGTTCTTCAGCGCTCGCCTCGAAGGCGACCGGCTTTCCCATCGCGAAAGCCGCTGCGAAACTGGCTGTAGGCTACACGCTCGACGAGATCGTGAACGATATCACGCGCGTCACGCCTGCATGCTTCGAGCCTTCCATCGACTACTGCGTGGTGAAGGTACCGCGCTTCGCGTTCGAGAAGTTCCAAGGCGCCGATGATACGCTCACCACTCGCATGAAGGCAGTGGGCGAAGTGATGGCGATCGGGCGCACCTTTGAGGAGGCGCTCGCCAAAGCGTTGCGCAGCTTGGAAGATGGTCATATCGGCCTGGCTCCCACGCGCAAAGAAGCTACTGTGTATGCCCAGATGAGCGGCGCACAGCTTGAGGCCGAGATCGCACGCCCGAGCGCCGAGCGCATCTTCCACGTGGCAGAGGGCTTTCGCCGCGGCCTTGATGCAGCGCATATTCATGAACTTTCGGGCATCGATCCGTTCTTCTTGGGGTGCATCGCCGACATGGTGCGCATGCAGGAGAATCTGCGTGATCTGAATCTGGAAGATCTGGACGCCGAGGCCCTTCGCCTGCTCAAGCAAGAGGGCATGAGCGATGCGCTCATCGCCGAGCTGACCGGCGCGACGGAAGAGACCGTGCGCGCATGCCGCAAGATCTTAGGCGTGCTGCCCGCATTCAAGACGGTGGACACCTGTGCCGCCGAATTCGCGAGCACCACCTCATATCACTACAAGACCTACGATGCGGCCGAGACCGAACTCGCGCCGAAGGAGCGCAAGCGCATCATCATCTTGGGCGCAGGCCCCAACCGCATCGGGCAGGGCATCGAATTCGACTACTGCTGCGTACAGGCAAGCTACGCGCTGGCGGCTGATGGCTACGAGACCATCATGATCAACTGTAATCCCGAAACCGTTTCGACCGACTACGATACCTCCGACATGCTCTTCTTCGAGCCGCTCACCTTCGAAGACGTGATGGATGTGGTCGAGGCGGTCGACCCTGATGGCGTGATCTTGACGCTGGGCGGGCAAACACCGCTGAAGCTTGCCAGTGCGCTTCAGGCAGCAGGCGTTCCGATCATCGGCACAACGCCAGCCTCGATCGACCTGGCTGAAGACCGCGACCTGTTCTCGAACATCCTTGATGAGCTGGGGATCTCCTACCCTGCCGCAGGTATGGCATCAACCTATGAACAGGCGTGCCGCGTGGCAGAGCACATCGGCTTCCCGCTGCTCGTGCGTCCCAGCTACGTGCTGGGCGGACGCGGCATGGCGATCGTCTACGATGCGAACCAGCTTGAGACCTACATGACCCAAGCTGCGCAGATCTCCCCCGATCACCCGATCTACCTCGACAAATTCCTAGAAGGCGCGATCGAGGTCGATCTCGATGCGCTCTGCGATGGGACCGACGTCTACATTGGTGGCGTAATGGAACACATCGAAATGGCTGGCATCCACTCCGGCGATTCGGCCTGCGTCATTCCGCCCTACTCGCTTTCCGAAGGTATCGTGAACACGCTGCAAGATATTGCCGCGAAGCTCGCGCTGCGCTTGGGCGTGAAGGGGCTCTTGAACATCCAGTTCGCGATCAAAGACCAGGTGGTCTACGTGATCGAAGCGAACCCGCGCGCAAGCCGCACGGTGCCGTTCGTCTCGAAGGCAACCGGCGTTCCACTGGCGAAGGCTGCTGCGCGCATCATGGCAGGAGAAAAGCTTGCCCGTCTGGGGCTTCCTGCGCACAAAACCGACCCTGACTATTATTGCGTGAAGGAAGCCGTGATGCCGTGGGGTCGTTTCCCTGGTGCGCGCGTGATCTTAGGGCCCGAGATGAAGTCGACCGGCGAAGTGATGGGCATTGCGCCCACCGTGCCGGCAGCTTACGCGAAGACCCAGTTCGCGATCGACTACGCGATGCCCGAAGGCGGGCTTGCGTTCGTGAGTGTCAACGACGGCGATAAGCGCGCGATCGTCTCGCTCATTCGCAATGTTGAGCGCATGGGATTCGGTATCGTGGCCACGCAAGGCACGGCGAAAGTGCTGCGCGCTTCAGGTATCGATTGTTTGGAAGTGTCCAAGATCCACGAAGCCGACGCGGCAGATGGTGAAGGTGAACGCCCCAGTGCACTCGACCTGATTCGCGATGGGAAGATCTCGCTCATCATCAACACGCCCTTCGGCACCGCCACACGCTCTGATGGCTATGAGATTCGAAGCGCAGCCGTGCGCCACGGCATCTGCCATACGACCACGCTTGCTGGTGCGCAGGCGATGATCGCCGGCATGGAGGCGGCGCGCCAAGGCACGGTGGGCGTGATCGCCCTGCAGGATCTCTAAACATGAAGCCAACGTAAGGGCAAGCAGCACGCCCATGAGGCACTTGTAATTACCCGCTTTCGCTGTTCGCTTGCCTTTATAGGCAAGCTCATGCGCTCCGCTCCCTCGAACAGCCTATTTATATTGAAGTAAGCGGACTCAGAGTAATTCAAGTACCCCATGGGCTCAGCTGCTTGCCCAACCGGAAGCATCTGGCTCGATCGATCGAGCCATGCATTCGCAGATTTTTTCGTTCTCTAAACATTCTCGAAATATTCCGCGCGTAGGCTAAGGATAGATAAGCCCCATGCGCTTCGATACATGAGAGAGAGGGAGCGAGCATGGCAACCTATCCGTTCTGGAAACTTCATGGCCTCGGCAACGACTTCGTGTTCTTTGACGCTATGGAAGAAGAGTTCGAGCTTTCCACCGCCGAGGTTGCGGCACTCTGCGATCGCCATACCGGCATCGGAGGCGACGGCGTAATCGTAGTGAAGCCTTCTCCTCGCAGTGAATGCGCAGGTTTTATGCACTACATCAACGCAGATGGCACGCTCGCTCAGATGTGCGGCAACGGCGTGCGTTGCTTCGCGAAATTCCTTGTCGACCACGGCTACGTGAACGCGGAAAGTGGCTCATTCGTAGCTGACACGCTCGCTGGCCCGAAACCTATCACGTTCACGGTCGACGCCGAGAACAAGCTTGCGACCGCAACGGTCGATATGAATGCCCCGATTCTTGAAGCAACGCTCATTCCCGTCGCGCCGAACGCTGCAATCTCACCAACCACGCACGAAGGAACCTGTGCGATCGACGCTGAAGCCATCGTGGTTCAAACGATCGAATCGCCCTGGGGAGCCTTCACCTTCGCTTGCGTGAGCATGGGAAATCCTCATGCTGTGTGCTTCCTCGACAAAGAAGCGTTCGCCGCACTCCCTGATGAATGCTTCACAGACACGCCGCGCTCGCTCAAGACCCTCGATGTAGCCCGCGTGGGTTCGTTCTTCGAGGCGCATGAATTCTTCCCTGAGAAGACCAACGTCGAATTCGCCGTGGTTGAAGATGCACGCAACATCTCGATGCGCGTATTCGAACGTGGCTGCGGCGAGACTCACGCTTGCGGCACGGGTGCCTGCGCGACCCAAGTTGCCGCACACCTTTTAGGCATGACAGAACCAGCTGCCGACCTGCATCTGCTTGGCGGCGTGCTTCATATCGCCCTTGAAGGCGGTCACGTGATCATGACCGGTCCTGCCGCAATGAGCTTCAGCGGCACCGTTGATCCCAAGGAGCTGATCGCATGGTAACCAGCAGAAAGCTTCAAAAGCTCGAACGTCAGTGCGGCACCGTGAACATGATGAACGCACGCAAGGGCGTTAACAACGATCAAAAGCACAAACCCGTGCAAGTTACCCATAAACGTCGTCCCGTCCAATAAGGCGCGCACCTGCCACCAGCCCATCTCAACAAAAGGAGCCCCATGCAAACTGCCGAATGCCTGAACCACCTTGCCCCCTACCTGTTTGCCCAGATCGATGCCAAGAAAGCAGCCCTTACCGAACAGGGTATCGATGTGATCTCGCTCGGAATCGGCGACCCCGATATGCCCACGCCCGCCCACATCGTGGATGCTATGGCTGAGGCCATCCGCAATCCTGCGAACCACCAGTATCCCGATTACGCCGGTTCGCTCGCTTATCGTCAAGCCTGCGCCGATTACATGAAGCGCAAGTTCGACGTGACACTCGATCCGAAAACTGAGGTGCTCGCGCTCATCGGAAGCAAGGAGGGCATCGCGCACCTGCATACCGCCTTCGTGAACCCCGGCGATTATGTGCTCGCGCCCGCCATCGGCTACCCCGTCTATTCTGGTGGGGCCACGCTGCAGAGCGCTAACACCTATTTCATGCCCATGAACAAGGAAAATGGCTTTCTGGCTGACTTCGACCACATCCCAGAAGAGGTGCTCGAGCGCGCGAAGATCATGTTCCTGGGCTACCCGAACAATCCCACGGGTGCCTGTGCAACGCCTGAATACTTCGACAAGGCTATCGCGTTCTGCCGCGAACATGACATCCTGCTCGCGCACGACAACGCCTACTGCGACATCTGCTACGACGGCTACGAAGCCCCCTCTATCCTCCAGCGCCCGCATGCCATGGACTGCTGCATCGAGTTCTTCAGTTTGAGCAAGTCGTACAACATGACCGGCTGGCGCATCGGGTTCGCATGCGGAAACCCTGAGGCCATCGAGGCGCTGGGCACCGTGAAGAACAACCTCGATTCCGGACAGTTCACCGCCATCCAAGATGCTGCTATCGTGGCGCTCACGGGTCCACAAGACTGCGTCGAAGAGATGTGCGCACTCTATCAGAAGCGTCGTGACCTGGTGGTAGATGCGCTACGCGCGATCGGTGTGGAGTGTGAAGCGCCGAAGGCAACCATCTATGTGTGGGCGAAGGTACCCGAAGGCGAAACGTCCGAATCCTTCGCCACGAAACTGCTCGAAGAAGCGCATGTGGTGGTCACGCCCGGCAACGGCTACGGCCCCGAAGGCGAAGGCTACATCCGCATCTCGCTCACCACGCCCGACGATCGCCTGCTCGAAGCGGTCGATCGCATCAAGCAACTGGTGTAGATCCCAAAAGCCCGTGCAGCTTGTGCGGGCTTTCTTTATGCCTGCGACCTGCGTGGCTTGCCCCGCGAACAACACACATGCTTCGCCCGCGCAAACCGCCATTCTGATTGCCTCTTCAAACTAGCCCTCGTAAGAAAACAGGAACCTATGATGCCTAAGCTGAAACCGTCTTTTTGCTCCGCTTCCGAGATCAACACCCCTTGCGCGCCCTGCCCAGAAAGCCCCGACGACGCACTCCATGAAGCCTGTGGTGTGTTCGGCATCTGGGCGCCCGATGCGGATGTTGCACGCCTCACCTTCTTCGGCCTTCAAGCGCTACAGCACCGCGGGCAAGAATCCGCTGGCATCGCAGTGAGCGATGGTGTAGCTCTCACCTGCGAAAAGGGGCTTGGGCTTGCGCGTGAAGTGTTCGACGATGCAACCATCGCCGCACTGCAAGGACAAGCTGCGGTCGGGCACGTGCGCTACTCCACCAGTGGAAAGGATCCGGATATCAGCCTTCAGATGGCCCAGCCGCTCGTTGCGCTCGATGAGACAGGCGGATTCGCGCTCGCCCACAACGGCACGCTCACCAATACGGCCGACCTGCTTGAAGCGATGAGTGGTGGTCAAGAGACGAGCAGCCTGAGCGGAGTTTGCGCCACCAGCGCCGCCGTAAGCGATACCCAGATCGCAACCGATTTCATCGCTCATTTCGCGCGCGAGACCAAACACCTTGAGAGTGCGCTCGAGCGCTTCATGCATACCGCACAAGGGGCGTACTCGATCGTGGTCCTTGCCCCCGATGCCCTCTATGCGCTGCGCGATTTCTCGGGCATCCGCCCTCTTTGCCTGGGCGAACTTCCCGGTAAAGGCGGTTTTGCCATCGCGAGCGAAACCTGCGCGTTCGACCTGGTAGGCGCCACCTACTTGCGCGATATCGCTCCCGGTGAACTGGTGCGCATCGATAGCGCTGGCATCCATTCCAAGAAGATCGCTAACGAACATCCGCACCTCTGCGCACGCCCAGCGCAGTGCCTCTTCGAATACGTGTATTTCGCGCGCCCCGATTCGGTGATTGATAGCGCGAACGTCTACCGAGCCCGCGAAGCCATGGGCCGCCGCCTTTTTCATGAAGCGCCGGTTGAAGCGGACATCGTGATCGGTGTGCCTGACTCCGGCATTCCCGCCGCCATCGGCTACGCGCGAGAGAGCGGCGTGGTGTACTCAGAGGGGCTCATCAAGAATCGCTATGTCGATCGCACGTTCATCGAACCCACCCAAGAATTGCGCGAACAGGGCATTCGTATCAAGCTGAATCCGCTTCATTACGCTGTACGCAATCGCCGCATCATCGTGGTGGACGATTCGATCGTGCGTGGCAGCACGTCCAAGCAACTCGTTCAGATGCTACGCAATGCGGGAGCCGCCGAAGTCCACTTGCGTATCACCTCGCCTGCTATCGTGTGGCCCTGCTTCTTGGGCATCAATACCGACACACAAGGTCAGCTGATCGCGGCAACGCAATCGGTCGAAGAGATCTGCGATTACATTGGCGCCGATTCGCTCGCCTATCTTTCCCTGGAAGGGTTGAAATCATGCATCTACGCTGAACATCCGCAGTATTGCACGGCCTGCTTCGACGGCAACTACCCCATGCCGAAGCCTAATCCGCTGCACGCCGATGCCTTCCTTCCCGACTACGAACCCACCTGGAATAACGACTAGTTAGGGAATGATGAAGGCGTTTTCGGGAAGCGAGTAAACGATACCCGCCCCATAGAGCTTGCCGAAGATGTACTTGTTGCTTGCCGCTTCTTCGGAGATGTAAATACGGCCATTGTGATATTCGATACCCTCGCTCATGGGCGGCGCCGAAAGATCCGTTACGAGGTTGGTCGAGTCGAAGTAGTAGAGCGGCACCTGCTTCCCGTTCATGGCGAACGTATCGCCTACGGGCTGTGCAGCCACAGCGTCATTCCCTCCCCCTTGCTGGTCAGGCAGTTCAGCCACTGGCGTAGCCGCTTGGTTCACCGGACGATAGGTGAGCAAATGAGAACCCGCAAGACCATAAGAGGTCGAGAGCACGATATCGCCATTGGGCAGTTCGCACACGCCCTGCACTTTATCAGGCAGCGAATAGACACACGCGGGCGACTGGGCGTAGCCGTAGCGTGCTGACGTGTCACCAGGATAGACAAAGAGCACGCCCGCGTTTTCACTCCCATCGGGCGTGGTCAGGTGATGCTCTTCAGGTGCATCATAGTTCGGCTCGAGGTGGAACGTTCCGGTATAGAGCGCATCGTTCTCGATGTTGATGAAGGCCGGCGTGATCTCAAGATCGACCTTATCGATCGCGCGCACGCTTTCGCCCTCTCCCACCCTGGCCAACGCAGCAACATCGAACACAAGATAGCCTTCATCGCACGTAAGGAAAGCGAAGTTCTCGGACGTGGTGATACCAGAACCATGTCCCTCGTACGGCGTTCCATCGGGAAGTTCGGCGGTGAACTTCACCGTCTCGCCGTTCGCATCGCAACGATACAGCGGCGAGGGACCTTCGCTCGAACTGTAGCCGCTGAAGAGCCAACAATCACCCTCATCGTAGTAGTCAAGATCTTGGCAGATAAAACCGTTGTTCACACCAGGGATCGTGAATTCTTCCTGCGCCTTACTGTAAAAAGAACTGTACGCGATGCGGATATAGAGATTGAAACCGATCAAGACGGCCACCACTACACATACCAAGGTGATGATCACACCAAGCGCAACCTTCTTTTTCCGTGAGTGCTGGGCAACCATAGCGTTTCTCCTGATTCACTTGATCAAGACCGATCGCGAGGTCTCGTAGTATTCGATGCGTGAATCATAAAGCAAAATGAGCGCATCTTCCCAGGCTGTTGCACTGTTGTAAGCAAAGCACGCATGCCGTTCACCAAAGATCTTGCGAATCGGAACTTGCACGCTCGGTGTTACTAATTTATCATCAGTAACATGTTACGAATTCTCTCATTGTAACAACCCAGCTAACGAACCAGACGAAAGGCCCTCGATGAAAGACCAAATGATATCAAAGCTCTGGCTGCGCTTGAGCGTCTGCATCTGCGCGATCGCACTCACCTTCGCAGCTGCCATGCTCACCGGATGCAGCTCGAACGAATCCAGTTCGAGTTCGAATGCGGAAGCCCAAACCATCACCGATATGCGCGGCCGTAGCGTGGAGATTCCCGCAAATCTCGAGCACATCGTTGCCGTTGGTTGCGCACTGCGCCCCGTGTGCTACTTGCAAGCTGAGGATATGGTGGTCGGCGTCGAAGCGTCCGAGCAAGAAGATAATGTGAGCTGCGCGTACCGTCACGTGAATCACGATCTGTTCGCCAGCTTGCCCGTTATCGGCGATGGCGGCTCGAGCGGCGTGACCATCAATGAAGAGGCGCTCATGGAGGCCGCTCCCCAGCTCGTTATCTGTGACAGCCTTTCTGCTGATGAGGCCGACAACCTGCAACAGAAGACCGGCATTCCCTTCGTCTGCCTCGACCAACCCGAAACCGTGTTCGACGACAAGTACTACAACAACCTCGAGTTACTCGGCAAAGTGCTTGGCAAAGAAGAGCGTGCTGCCGAAGTGGTGAACTACATCAAAGACATCAACAACGATCTTGAGCAGCGTAGTGCCGCCTCGGAAAACGCGGATAACAACACTGCCTATGCAGCCGGCATCAGCTTCCGCGGCGGGCATGGCTTCGATGGCACCGAAGCGAACTTCCAGCCCTTCGTGGCGTGCAATATCGACAACGTTGCCGATGGCCACGGATCGGATGGCGCCTTCACGATCGACCTCGAAACCGTTTCAGCGGCTCAGCCTGACTACATCTTCATGGAATGCGGCAACCTGCCTCTCATCAAGGAGAACTACAGCACCAACCCTGCTTACTATCAGGCGCTGAAGGCGGTGCAAGATGGCCATACGTATTCGCTCATCTCCTATCGCTTCTATTCGACCAATGTCGAGCTCGCTCTCGCGAATTGCTACCAAGTTGGCGCGATGGTCTACCCCGACAGCTTCTCGGATGTGAACCCGACCGATAAGCTCGACGAGATCTCTGAGTTCTTCCTTGGCGAAAAGCTCTCGAGCGATCTAGCCGCCGAAGGCTACAAGTTCGAGCAGCTCAACATCGCAGAGCTTTAAGCTTCCTTGAACCCTGAAAAAGGTGTCGAACGACCGGGTAGTTTGTCATCTCTGTCGTAGAATAGGCATGGATTCTCTCGATCAAAAGAAAGCACTGACATGAGTTTTTTCGATAGCTTAGAAGAATTGCAGGAGCGCTGGAGTGGATCTGCAGGCGGTTTTTCCCACGTAGAAGTATGGGACGAAGCCGCGGCAGGATATGCCGAAAAGCCCTTGCCTACCTTTGAAGACGACCCCTTTCTTGCCATGATGCAAGCGGAAGGTGCGCTCACGCCCGATGCGCGCGTGCTCGATATCGGCTGCGGTGCGGGGCTCTACAGCATCGCGCTCACTCCTCACGTTGCCGAAGTGGTCGGCTGCGATTTCTCGGAGAAGATGGTCGAAGCGGCGCGCAACCGCGCTACCGCAGAAGGCTGCACGAATACTCAGTTCATCTGCGGAAACTTTGCCGACCTCACCTTCGATGAACCCTTCGACGTGGTCTTCGCGCATTTCACGCCCGCCATCAATAGCGCCACTGAATTCCAGAAGATGGTTTCGCTCGCCCGCTCATGGTGCTTCATGGCATGCCCTACGCGCCGGCGAGATTTCGTGCTCGAAGAGGCGCGCCGTCTTGCAAGTGTGGAGCACGGCGACCCTGATCGCGACCGCAACTTCCTATATGGTTTTGCCTATGCGTGGCTGCTGGGGAAAACCCCGACCGTCATGCACTACGATGATGTTTGGCTTGACCAACGCACGCTCGAAGACGCTCAAACAGTCTACGCGAACCACCTGGTTGCGCCCGATCTTTCCCCAGAACAGAAAGCGATCGTTCAAGACTATCTCGCGCAGATCGCCGAAGAAGGAACAGTCTACGAACGCATCGAGACCACGATCGCCATGTTAGGGTTCAGGGTTTAGTCCCTACGCGGGCACGGCCACTGGAACGCCATCGACCTCGACGATCTTGAACGGCGTACCATACGTTTGCGTGAGAGCCTCACCCGTAACGACCGAACGGTCCCCCGCTGCTACCACTTCGCCGTCGCGCACGAGCATGAAATGATCACAGAAACGCAGCGCGAGATTCACATCGTGAAGCACGAGCACCGAAGCGAGCCCAGCTTCATGCGTCACCCGCCGCACCACCTCGAGCACCTCAAGCTGGTTCTTCGGATCGAGCGCGCTGGTAGGCTCATCCAGGATAAGGATGTGCGGCTCCTGCGCCAAGGCACGCGCGATGAACACCTTTTGGCGTTCGCCACCCGATAGTTCGTCGCAAAAACGTTCGCTGAACTGCTCCAATTCAAGATCGACGAGCGCCCGAGAAACAACCTCGCGATCGATCGGCCGCACGGCCCACGAAATATGCGGCTTACGCCCAAGCAGCACCTCATCGTAGACCGAAAGATGCGGAACAGTTTGCTGCTGCGCAACATAGGCAATACGTCGAGCCATCTCCTTGCGCGAGAGCACACTCGCATCCTCTCCATCGATGAGCACACGCCCCGCCGTTGGCTTGGTGATACCCGCCAGCAGATCGAGCAACGTCGACTTGCCTGCTCCGTTGTTGCCAAGGATCGCAAGCATCGAGGCCGGATGAACATGGAACGATAGCCCGCTGAACACCGGATGCTCCTGGCGCGGATACGCGTAAGCAAGATCGCACGCCTCGAGCGGCGGCTTGATGGAAGTGGTGGTAGCGTGCGAATGCTCAGGGATCGCACCGGGGGCATGCGCTTCGCTTCCCTGGTCGAACGCAATCTCATCGTGGCTGGCTGCCGCGTGCTCGTGCGCCACATCACCTCCAGGATGCGTGTGGTAGTGGCTGTGCACCGTGCCATCGGCATGTTCATGCACATGCGCATGCGTTACCGGCATCGAAGCTTCGCTCTCTGTTGTCAAAACCCAAGGTTCAACATCTGTCGGCTGTACGCGTTTCTGTTCGTTCGTTTCACTCATGCCTGCCTCCGATATCCGCGATAGAGAAGGTAGAGGAAGAGCGGCGCACCCAAGAACGACGTGATCGCTCCGATAGGTAAGATGATAGGCGAGATGATCATGCGCGCCACTAGATCGCTCGCAAGCATGATGATCGCACCGAGCACGAGCGATGCCGGCAGCAGGTAGCGATAATCGTTACCGATGAAACGGCGTGCGATGTGCGGCGCAATAAGGCCGATGAAGTTGATCAAACCCACGAAGGAGACCATGGCCGCCGCCATGATCGAAGCGAACAGCACACCCAAGACGCGCACGCGGTCCACACTCACGCCCAAGCCTCCGGCCACATGGCCGCCGTTTTGCAGCGCGTTATAATTCCAGCGATTGAAGATGAAGTAGACCGTGCACACGAGCCCCACCACGAACATGAAGCCCATCTGACTCCACGTTGCACGGGAAAGATCGCCGAACTGCCAGAACATGACCTTTGTGAGCTCAACATCGTCGGCGAAGTATTGGATGATGGTCGAAGCGCCCGCGAAAAGGGCAGAGAGCGCCACGCCAACCAAGATGATGCTTTCGGGGCGCAGCAGGCCCAAACGAGAGAATGCGAGCACGACCAGGCTCGATATCATGGCACCCGCGAAGGCGAAGAGAGCGGTCATGCCCATGTTCACACTGGCACTCGAACCGGTGATAGCGGGGACCACCATAAGGATCGCGAACGTGGCGCCAAAGCCTGCGCCCTGTGAGATGCCCACCGTGGAAGCTGAGGCGAGCGGGTTTTCGAGCACACTCTGCAGCACCGCGCCTGCAATAGCAAGCCCCGCGCCCGAGATGATGGCGCACACGACGCGCGGCAGGCGGATGCCTTGCACAGCCGCGATATCGCTTGCGCTCCCCTGACCGAACAGCGCTGCGATGCTGGTGGGGATATCGATGGCCGAAGCGCCACAAGCGAGCTCGATCGCAGCAACCACCAAGAGCACCACCACCATGGCAAAGATCGCCACTACGTTGCGCCGTTCGATGTGCTTCCGTTCTTGCGTGATAGCGTGCGCAGCAGTATCGCGCGCTTCCGCAAGCGCCTGCGTCGAGCAGGCCCGCATCGAGCGCGTTTGCTGATCGTGAAGTTCAGGATTGTTCGCAGCTTTGCTCACGTGTTTAGAATCCTTCACGCTCGTAAGCGCTATAGCAATCGAGACAGACTGGCTTACCATCTTGCAAGCGCAGGCCATATTCAGCGGTATATTCGCCACACACCGAGCAATGCTCTGAAGCGAAATGACGCGCCGGTTCAGGTAGCGCGATACGTGGCTCTAGAACCTCGAACAACTCGGTATAGGGCGTGTTCAGCAGGTAATTCTGATACTCATCGCGGCTCATCCCCTCGCCCGCTTCAGGCTTCAAGAAGAGCCGAACCGCTTTGGCTGCACTGCTGTTCTCATCACGCACGAAGAAGGTGAACGCCATCTTGCCGCGCAAACGCGGAATGAGATTCGCCTTGCCATATGTACAGCCGAGCAAGCATTGGATGGCATCGACACAGCAGGCATCGTTCTCGGTCACGCATACCAGCTCCTCATCGATGGCTGGCAGCTGAGTATCATCAAGTCCCAATTCAGCGATCGCGCCCTCCACTGCCTTGAAGCCGATCGCAAGCCCTGGGCATGTATGTCCGTGAAACGCTGCTGCCTTCTCCCAGTAATTCAATGAGAGCATGTTATTCTCCTTAAATTCGTAACACCCCCTATCCTACCTGATTCGGTGGCTCGCCCGCCGCTATCCTCGGCAGGCGGCAACGCTTAATTAACAAATATATGTTCTATTAGTGTGCAAGGCTGCGCCTGTTTTATGCTCTGGGTGGTACGTAATTCACGAATGCGGGAGAAGGGGGCGTTGTGAACAAGCGTACGAAGATCATTGGCACGCTCGGCCCAGCCACCGAATCGGAAACCACCATTCATGCCATGATCGTGGCAGGCATGGATCTTGCGCGCCTCAATTTCTCTCACGGAACGCACGAAGAGCATCGCACCCATATCGATAACTTGAAGAAGGTGCGCGAAGAGCTCGACCTTCCCATCGGCATCATCCTCGACACGAAGGGCCCCTGCGTCCGCACCGGCCTTCTTCAAAACGAAGGCCCCGTGAAACTCTACGCCGGCAAGCAACTCGTCCTTACCGAAGAAGACGTGCCTGGCACTGCCGCGCGCATCCACCAAACCTTCCCTGGTTTGCACGAATACGTCCAGACCGGCTCCACCATCCTGCTTGACGATGGCCTGATCGAACTTGCCGTCGACAAAGTTGACGGCACCGATATCCTCTGCACCGTGCAGAATCCTGGCACGCTCGGGCAACGCAAGCAGCTGAACATCCCCGACGTCACCATTCCGCTTCCGATCATCACCGAACAAGATGAGCGCGACCTGCGCTTCGGTATTGAAATGGGAGTCGATTACATCGCCGCCTCATTCGTGCGCAGCGCGGAAGACGTGCGCGCGATCCGCACCTTCCTCGACGAAAACGGCGGCACGAACATCGATATCATGTCTAAGATCGAGAACGCTCAGGCGGTCGAGAACATCGACGAGATCATCGAAGCTTCGGATGCCATCATGGTTGCTCGTGGCGATCTGGGCGTGGAGGTCGATCCGGCATCGGTGCCTCACCTGCAAAAGAAGATCGTGAAGGCCTGCAACCGCGCATTCTGCCCCGTGGTCATCGCGACCCACATGCTCGACTCGATGATCCACCATCCCCACCCCACACGCGCAGAGGTGGCCGATGTGGCGAACGCCATCTACGACGGAGCCGACGCGGTCATGCTCTCCGGCGAAACCGCCATCGGCACGTATCCGCAGTTCGCGGTACAAACCATGGCGCGCATCGCCGAAGCGAGCGAGCCCTATCTCTTGGCGGAGAATCCTGTTCCGAGTCGCTCCGAAAAGCACGCGCGAGTCTCTCCCATGATCGCATACGCCGCCGCTGCCACTGCAGAGAGCCTTGAAGCGCGCGGCATCGTCACACCTACGCTCACCGGCCGCACGCCGCGTCTCGTATCAGCCTTCCGCCCGAAGGTCCCCATCTTCGCAGTCACATCCACCGAAGAAGTAGCTCGCAAGCTCAGCCTCTGCTGGGGCGTGCGCGCGATCTGCGGCAAAAATCAAGGTGACCCGGCGCAGGTGCTCTCCTCGAGCCAACAAGCCGTACTCGATGCGTACCTCATGAACCCGGGCGATATCGCGGTCTTCACACTGGGCGACCGCCGTACCTCACCTGAAGCGAGCAACCTTGCCGTTGGTTCATCGCAGCGCATCGTGCACGCCACCAACGTGCTCGAAGTCGTCCAGGTGAAGGGAGCACCCTCTGCTGGCGCGCACTGCGATACGAGCGAAGAGCCCAGCTCTTGTCAGGAAAGCGGGGTGACCTGCTAATGGAAGCACCCTTGAACACGAACTGTTACGCCGCCATCGATATCGGAGCATCTTCGGGGCGCGTGGTTGTCGGCTGGATCGACGAAACCGGCCACATCCAACTTGCTGAAGTTCACCGCTTCGACAACATCCAAAAACGCATCGACGGTCACGATTGCTGGGACATCGAGATGCTCTTTGACGAAGTGGTGGCAGGACTTGCTGCCGCACGCGAGGCAGGCTTCGAGCCGAAAACGCTCGGCATCGACACCTGGGGCGTGGATTTTGTGCTGCTCGATGCGCAAGAGCAGCTCATCGGCAACGCGGTGGCGTACCGCGACGAACGCACGCAGGGCATCTACCCGCTGGCGGATGCCATCATGAACCCCACGGAGGTCTACCAGCGCACGGGCATCCAGCGCCAACCGTTCAACACGCTCTACCAACTGCTCGCCTTGAAGCGCGACAACCCCGAACAGCTCGAAGCGGCCGAGCATTTCCTCATGATCCCCGACTATCTTGCCTTCTTGCTCACCGGCAATATGGCCAACGAATACACGAATGCTTCTACCACCTCACTCTTGAACGCACGCGCGAAAGACTGGGACCAGAAGATCCTCGAAACGTTCGGCATCCCTACGCACATCTTCAAGGACGTGGTCATGGCTGGTACCGAACTCGGCATGGTTAAGCCCGAGATCGCGGCCGCCATCGGCTATATGCCCCGCGTGATCGTGCCCGCAACGCACGATACGGGCAGCGCTTATCTGGCCGTGCCCGCGCGCGATGACGACGCGGTCTTCCTCTCGTCGGGCACCTGGAGCTTGCTCGGCATCGAGAACCAAGGACCCATCACTTCAGCCGCCTCTCGCCTCCAGAACTTCACGAACGAAGGCGGCTACCAGGGGCGGTTCCGCTTCTTGAAGAACATCATGGGGCTCTGGATGATCCAATCGATCCGCCGCGAGCTCAATGGCGTTTCCTACGTTGAAGGCAAAGACAAGAGCAGCAGCGAAACGAAGCCGCACGAAACGCATATGCAAGGTGCCAGCGCGCCCGCAACCGATATCGCCACCAAACACTACGAACTCGAGATCGAGCCCATGCTCGAAAAGGGCCAGGTAGGTTTTGCCGACCTGATCGAAGTTGCCCGCGCCGCCGAACCGTTCTCCACCACGATCAACGTGAACGACGACCGCCTGCTCGCGCCCGATTCGATGATCGACGAAGTCTGCCGCGCATGTGAGCGCAGCGGGCAAGACGTTCCGCGCACTATCGGCGAGCTCATGCGCTGCGTGTATCTTTCGCTCGCCCAGTGCTATGCGCATTCGATCGCGGATCTGGAGGTGCTCACCGGTCGCACGTTCACCTCGCTCAATGTGGTGGGCGGCGGCAGCCAAGATGGGTATCTCTCCGAACTCACCACACGCGCATGCGGCATCCCGCTCTACGCCGGCCCCACTGAGGGAACCGCGCTCGGCAATCTGGCAGTGCAGATGATCGCCGATGGCATCTTCGACAGCGTAGCTGACCTGCGCACGAACATCGCCGAATCGTTCAACGTAGTCGAATACCACGCGAACGAAGAGCAACTTGAGCGAGACGCGAAAGATAAACGGCGCGAACGCTGCATAACCAACAAAGGCAACGCGCAACCAGCGAACACCTCTCTTATATAGGTAAGGAAGATCGACATCCAGCGATCAACACCAGAAAGGATCACCATCATGACCACGATGTTTGAAAGCGCAAAGGAGCAATACGCCAAGCTCGGCATCGACGTTGAAGCCGTAATGGACAAGCTGGCCCAAAAGGCCATCTCGGTTCACTGCTGGCAAGGCGATGATGTGCTCGGCTTCGACCAAGAAGGCGGCCTTTCGGGCGGCATCCAAACCACCGGCAACTACCCTGGCCGTGCGCGCAACTTCGAAGAGCTGAAAGCCGACTTCGAAGAATCGATGAGCATGGTGCCCGGCACGAAGCGCATCGCACTGCACGCTTCCTACGCGATCTTCACCGACGAGCACCCCTGGGTCGATCGCGACCAGATCACGTACGCCAACTTCGAACCCTGGGTCGAATGGGCCAAAGAGCACGGATATGGCATCGATTTCAACCCCACTATCTTCGGTCATCCCAAGATGAACAACGAGCTTTCGCTCTCTTCCCCCGATTCTGAAACACGCAAGTTCTGGATCGACCACGTGAAGGCGTGCCGCAAGATATCGCAGCAGATCGGTGAAGCGCTCGATGATGAAGTGCTCTGCAATATCTGGATCCCTGATGGCCTGAAGGATGTACCAGGCGACCGTTATGGGCTGCGCGCACGCTTGAAAGATTCGCTCGACCAGATCTTCGAAGAGAAATACGACCGGGTGATCGATGCGTGCGAATCGAAGGTGTTCGGCATCGGACTCGAATCCATGACCGTTGGCTCGAACGAGTTCTATCTCGCCTACGCCGCCACCCATCCTGGCGTTTACAACCTTATCGACTCAGGCCACTTCCACCCCACCGAAAACGTAGCCGACAAGCTCTCCGCGCTGCTGCTCTTCTTCGACAAGATCCCCATGCACGTTACGCGCCCTGTTCGCTGGGACTCCGATCACGTGATCCTCTTCGACGATCCTACGAAAGAGATCGCCGCCGAGATCGTACGTTGCCCTGGCGCTTGGGAAAAGGTGCTCGTGGGCCTCGATTTCTTCGACGCCTCCATCAATCGCATCGGCGCATGGGTGACAGGCTGTCGCGCTATGGAGAAATCCCTGCTCTACGCACTCCTACAGCCAAACGATCAGCTCAAGGAGCTGCAGGATGAATATCGCTTCACGGAGAAGATGATGCTCGCCGAAGCTGCGAAGTCGATGCCCTTCGGCACCGTATGGGATGAATACTGCACGCGCCAAGGGGTGCCGACCGATCTTGAGTGCTACCCTGAAGTGGCACGTTACGAAGAACAGATCACCTCAAAGCGCAAGTAGAAAGGAACCGTAATGGGAGTGTTCGACGATATCCAGGCAGGACTAGGCAAGGGCTTCGATGCTGCGATGGATGCGGCCGGCAAAGGGTTCGATGCCGCCGCCAGCGCGACCAACAAAGCGCTTGTTACGCGCGCGCCCTTCATCCAAGCTTTCATCCATCTCTGCGATGACGGCTGGCTGCAAGGCTGGCACGAGCGCAACGGTGGCAACCTCACCTACCGTATGACCGAAGAAGACGTAGCGAAGGTGCGCGGCGGATTCGACAGCGAACCGCGCGAATGGGTCGATCTGGGCTTTAGCGAACCGACCCTGGCGAACGCTTACTTCCTCATAACCGGGTCTGGTGCGTATATGCATAATGTCTCCGCTTCGCCGATCGAGAACATCGGCATCGTCGAGATGAACGAAGCGGGCAGCGCCTATCGCGTAGTCTGGGGGCTGATGAACCGCAAACCCACCTCTGAACTCCCCACGCACATCATGAATCACGCTATCCGCATGAAGGCCACGGACGGGGCTTGCCGCGTGATCTATCACGCACACCCCAATAATATCATCGCCATGACCTTCGTCGAACCGCTCGATGCGCGCACGTTCTCGCGCGCGCTCTGGAAAGCCATGACCGAATGCGTGGTCGTGTTCCCCGAAGGCGTGGGCGTGGTGCCCTGGATGGTACCGGGCGGCAACGAGATCGCGAAGGCCACGTCGGAGCAGATGAAGAGCTATCCTGCGGTCATTTGGGCGCAGCACGGTCTGTTCGTTTCCGGCGCAGATTTCGACGAGACCTTCGGACTCATGCACTGTATCGAAAAGGCAGCGGACATCTACTTCCGCGCTCGCACGATGAATGGCGGCTCGAACGAATTCTTGAACACCATCACCGATGAAGGCCTTGCGCAGATCGGCGTGGAGTTCAACGTGGAGATCAACAAGGAATTTCTCGACGTGCAGTAAGCGCGCGGCAAACGTGCAGTAAGCGCGCGGCGCAAGAGGAGGAATGAGGCTATGACAACGCGAAAGACCGCAGATGGATATACGATTCAGGGCTTCAAGATGAAGCTGTTACCCGGTTTTGCCGCTGAATACGAACGCCGACACGATGAACTGTGGCCAGAGATGGTCGCGATGTTGCACGACTACGGCGCACGCAACTACTCGATCTTCCTCGATCCTGAGACCGATACGCTCTTCGCCTCCGTTGAAGTAGCAGATCCCGCGCACTACGACACGAGCGCCGAAACTGAGATATGCAAACGATGGTGGGATTACATGGCCGATGTCATGGAGGTCAATCCCGATAATTCACCGGTGAGCACGCCGCTCGAATGCGTGTTCCGCCTTGACTAGAAAGGGGACTACCATGGCTCTCTCACAAGAAAGAAAGGGGACGATCGCAGTTTCCCTTACGAATTTCCTCGATTCGGGGTGCATCGTTGCCTCGTCCGTGGCACTTGCTGCGTGGGCGGTCGCATTCAACTTCGGCAGTGCCTGGACCGCTATCTTGGGCGCGGTCGGCGCGAACGCTTTCGGTGCCGCCGTTGGTGCGCTGATCGGCGGATTCCTCACCGACAAGCTGGGACGAAAGTTCATCTACACCTACAACATGCTCGTGTATGCCACGGGCGTGTTCATCGTGATGATCGCAGCGAATCTGCCCATGCTCGTGATCGGCATCGTGATCTCGGGCCTCTCGGTAGGTGCGGGCGTGCCGGCATCGTGGAGCTACATTTCCGAGATGTCGGGATCGAACCGCCGTGCGTCGAACATCGGCATCAGCCAGTTCGCCTGGTCATGCGGTCCGGCTGTTATCTTCCTCATTTCGCTCATCTTCTCGCTCGTGTTCCCCACCTTCGCCGCGAGTGGCGAGCTGCTCCCCGCAGGAACCTATGGTCCTTTTGATGGCTTGTTCGCCATGCGTTTGCTGTTCGCGATCCTGTTCGTGGTGGCCATGATCGCGTGGAATCTCCAGCGCAAGCTGCAGGAATCCACCGACTGGACCAGTAAGCAGGAGCTGAAGGCAAAAGAGAGCTTCGTCTCTATGATGAAGCGTGCGCTTACCAATGCGGTGAACATCAAGACGATCATCTTCCTCGTTGCGGTCTACCTTACCTGGAATATCGTTGCAGGCACGATGGGCCAGTTCATGCCCTACATGTACGCAGCGGCAGGCAATCTGGACGACACCACCATCTCGCTGCTCCAAACGGTCATGTGGGTACTCACCGCTATCGGCTCGCTCGCCATCTTCTCGGCGCTCGGCGATAAGGTGCCGCACCGTATCCTGTTCGCATTGACCGCAGGCATGGCATTGGCGGCATGGCTGGTCATGGTGTTCTTCGGCATGCAGCTCGAAGCGGGCACGGCTGATAGCTGGGGCTGGTTGCTCTGGGTATTCGTTGCGCTTTGGGGCGTTTCAGCGGGCTTTTCGGCTCAGTGCTTCTACGCGCTCTGGTCGACAGAGCTCTTCCCTACCGTCTATCGTGGTGGCGTGCAGGGCATCATGTTCTTCCTCGTGCGTGGCGTGCTCGGCATCTGGTCGCTCGTTGCCGTTGCTGGCCTTGGCGTTGAAACGCCTGCGGGCTTCGTAACCGCAGGCTGGATCATGTGCGGCTTCTTGCTCGTGTCGCTCGTGGTGGGCGTGATTTGGTGTCCGAAGACTCAAGGTCGCTCGCTCGACGAGATCACCGAAGAGCGTTACGGCAAAGGGCTCCTCGTACAAGACAGCGAAGACATGGGCATTTAGATGACAAACTTAAGATGACAAACTACCCGGTCGTTCGACACCTTAGTGGGTGAGGGAGGCGAGGCGGCGCTTGTGACGTGCATCGAGCACGTTGTAGAGGTAGTTGAACGCTACGATATTCACCAGCGCCGCAATGCCGAAGCTCTGCCACATCTCTGGGGTGAAGGGCGCGATATCAAAGAGCCACCCGAAGCCGACTACACCGATCAAAAGGCCGCCGATCACGACCACTAGCAGTCCCCAACGTAACGGCGTGAAGGGAATCGAGAGCCTGATCACCAACATGATCCCGAGCAAGGCCACCACCATAACGCACAGCGTTGAGACTTGACGATAATCAAGACCGATCGCTTCATTGCCCACTATCGTTAGCACCACAATGCTCACCACTGCGCAGACTGCTCCAGGAATGGAATGCACCACCGCATTCGGGAGGAAATGTCCTCGCACCAGATCTTTATTGGGTTCAAGCGCAAGCACGAACGAAGGAAGACCGATGGTGAAGGCCGATATGAGCGTAAGCTGGATCGGTACAAAGGGATATTGCCACGGTAGGAAGATGAATAAGAACGCTGCTGTTATCGAAAGCAAGGTCTTGACCAGGAAGAGCGAAGCCGAGCGCTGCAGATTATTGATCGAACGACGTCCTTCCGCCACCACCGCAGGCATACTTGCGAAATCGTTATCAACGAGCACGAGCTGGGCAACATTGCGCGCAGCATCGGAACCACTCGCCATGGCAACGCTGCAATCGCTCGCCTTCAGCGCAAGCACATCGTTCACACCGTCTCCTGTCATGGCAACCGTGTGGCCTTCAGCCTGCAACGCGAGCACAAATGCTTTCTTCTGTTCAGGACGCACGCGTCCGAACACGTTGTAGTTCTTGATCGCAGAAGCAATATCCTGATCCGTTTTGAGCGTGGTGGCATCAATGAAGCGATCAGCTCCTTCGACACCAACTTTCTGCGCAATACCAGAAACGGTATGAGGGTCATCGCCCGAGATCACCTTCAGCTTCACCCCTTGCTCTTTGAAGTAGGCGATCGTTTGAGCAGCGGTCGAGCGAATTTGATCGCGTAAGCACACGAAGCCGAGTGGAGTTACATCACCTTCGATCGCGCCATTGGCATCAAAACCCTCCACACGCGCCACGAGCAGCACGCGCGCATCAGCAGCATAGGTATCGAGCGCGTCTTTGATCTGCGCTAAAGCGCTTGCATTCTTCTCTAGAACGAATTGTGCCGCTCCCATAACGTAAGCCTCGCCGTTGGCAAAAGCAGCGCCCGACCACTTCGTATCGGAAGAAAAGGGAATCACGCGCGTAGGCTTCAACAGATCAGTGGGTGTTATCCCCTGTTCGGTTTTCTGCTTCCCGTCTGAAGCGAGTCCGAAATACTCCTGAATAGCACGTGCAGTATCGTTCGGATCCTCATCGCTTGCAACAAGCGAGGCAACTACCTTGTTCAGCTCTTGCCCTATCGCCTCTGAATCAGGAGTATCGAGCGGCACAAGTTTAGAAACCTCCATGCCACCAGTCGTGATCGTGCCTGTTTTGTCGAGGCAAAGCACATCCACGCGTGCAAGCGTTTCGATGCAGTAAAGTTGCTGCACGAGCACCTGATGGCGCGCAAGCCTCACGACAGCAACCGCCATGACCGTTGAAGCAAGCAAGATGAGCCCTTCAGGAATCATGCCCACCATAGCCGAAACCGTTGAGAGGATGGCGGGATCGAGCTCGACATGGTGCAGGAGATATTCATTGGCGAACAGTAGCAGCCCCACTGGGAACATGAAGATGCTCACGTACTTGATGATCTTATTAAGGCTGGTCATGATTTCGGAATTGATCGCCTTTTTCTGCTTAGCCTCGTTTGTGATCTGCGCCGCGTAGTTGTCGGCTCCCACCTTCTCAACGCGCGCCCATACGGTGCCCGCATTGATGAACGATCCGCTATACAGTTGGTCGCCTGCATGTTTGGGAATGAGCCTGCTTTCACCCGTGAGCAAGCTTTCGTCGGTCTTACACTCCCCTTCTAGCACCACCGAATCGGTCGGAATTTGGTTCCCGCGCCCCAGACGCATCACATCGCCAAGCACAAGCTCATCGATAGGGATCTTCTGGAGCCTCCCATCGCGCATCACCTCAACATTGGCGGCAACTACGATCGAGAGCCGATCCGTCGTGATCTTCGAGCGAATCTCTTGCACGATGCCAATGATGGTGTTGATAACGATCACGAGCATGAAAAGCATGTTCTTGTACGAGCCCGTCAGGAAAACGAACACCGCAAGGATCAGGTTGATAAGGTTGAAGAGCGTGCAGATATTGCTACGGAAGATACTGCCGTACGAGCGCGTTTTTACGGTAGCATCCGTATTCACCTTGCCTGCAGCCTGAGCGGCACGCACCTCTTCAGACGTAAGACCCTTGATGCTGGCATTGTTCTGTTCAATAGTATGTTCAACCTGATTCGCCATGATGTTCTACCATCGTAGCGTGTGTGGAGCAAAAGCCAGAATTCCCTTGCTAGATTGTTACAGAGCCACAAAAGATGACAAACTACTCGGCAGATGCGGGCCAGGCAGGATTCTTGAAGAGGGCGCGCGAAACACCTACAAGATCGCCTGCTCCTTCAGCAAGAAGCGCATCAACATCTTCGAGCGTACGCACGCCGCCCGTAACGATGACCGGCAGGTCAACCGCCTGCTTGACCGCGGTGGTCATCTCCGCAAAATAACCTGGCTCTTTATGGTCAGGGCGCTTGTAATAGCACATGCCACCTGAAACGTTCAGGATATCGATGTCGGTATTCGCTGCGATGATCTTCGCAGCCTCGACCGCATCTTCAATCGTGTTACCGCCTTCTTTATAGTCGCATCCACCAAAACGCATCGAGATCGGCACATCAGGGCCAACCGCTACGCGCACCGCTTTGGCAACTTCACAATGAATGCGCACACGATTCTCGATCGAACCACCATATTCGTCGGTACGATGGTTGGTGAGCGGACTGAAGAATTCATTCAAGAGATAGGCATGCGCAGCATGGATCTCTACACCATCGAAGCCTGCTTGCACTGCACGCACTGCTGCATCTGCGAACTGCTGGATCGTAAGTTCAATATCGGCCTTGGTCATCTCTGCACAAGGAATAGGGTCGCCCAAACCAGTCGCAGCTTCGCCGATGATCATGCTGCTCGGCGCCCATGGAACCAAGCGGGTAACCTTGCGATACGCCGTACCGCCCGCATGAGCGAGCTGAATGAACGCGACTTTGCCGTTGTCCTTGATAAGGCTTGCAAGGCGAGAAAGCCCCTCGACTACGTCGGAAGTTGCCAATGAGATTTGGCGTGGCGATGCCTGTCCGCGCGGTGCAACAAAACTATGCTCGACAATGATCATATCGAGCACCGGGTTCTCAGCGCGAGGAGTATAGAACTCGATGAGTTCATCACTCACGGTGCCATCAAGCTCTGCTTTATAGCAAGCAGTCGGAGCCTGAACGATCTTGCCAGAAAGAATACGTTTCATCATTTCATCACGAACTTCACTCATTGTGCTTCCTTTCTTCTTACTAATATATAGTGAGGGATTCGGCTAATTCTTACGATGCTTTTCTGGGGAGCTGCCATTCTTATCTGAAAGTTTATCCATGCATTTCTGAGTGTCTTCAGCCGCAGCCTTTTCGATTACTTCTTCGACATGACTTTTGATACCAAAAAGCGTACGCTGCGAAGAGATCTTCACCGGACCATCGTAGCCTGATGCTTCACGCGCAAGGAGTTGCTGCATTTGCTCCCAGCGTTCTTCAGCTCTTGTCTTCATGGATTGCCCCCTTTCAGTAATCATACTAAATGAATGAACGTTTATTTCAAACGAGACCTTGAAGTAGGACGGTTAGCAGAATGCTCGCAAAAAAAATGACCGCCCTGAAGGACGGCCATTAAAATGCGATCAGATTCTAACGTTCTTACTTCTTAACCCCAACACGACGACGATGAAGGACTAAAGCCGCTAAAGCAGCAACGGCTAGCGCAACAACTACTCCGCCAACGATCAAAGGAAGCGGATCCGTATTGGCACTTGAAGTGCTCTTTTTAACGGGAGCCTGGCTGCTGGCGCTGACCAAAGCTTGATCGTAATTTGCTTGCGCCGTTTTAACAGCTTCATTTGCATCGCTCAGATTGCCAACAGCGGTATCGAAAATGTGCTTATTGCTATTCATGGTTTCATAAGCTGCGTTCATACGATCCTCCGCTGCCCTCAAGGGGTTCTGCAAGGCACGATATGCGTCAACGAAGCTATTCAGATATGCATAGGCAGGCATAAGAACGGGGGAGCGCAATGCAGACTCCCACGAAAGTGCCTGAACACCATTGGATTCCTCTTTCGCTTGTTTGAGCTCGCTTTCGGCATTGGAAATGGTTGCCAGCAGACCATTGAAGCGCGCATTGAGAGATTCCTGCTTTGCTTTTGCAGCATCGAGCGCATTTCTGGCATCGCTCATCTCGTTTGTCGAGCTACCCTGAAGCGAAAGCGCACGATCATACGCTTCCTGAAGGCTTACTAAAGCGCTTTCTGCTGCATTCAAATCGGACTGAGCCTGCAATGCCTTTGCACTCAACTGGTCATAAGAGCTTTGCTTCTCAGCGGCATCTTTAACTGCCTTATCATTGTTTGTCGATGCTGTATTTTTCTCAGTCAAGGCATTATCGGATGCTGTTTTGGCTGTTGTCGAAACTGTTTGGAGATCGTCTCGTCGTTGCACCAAGATGTCTTTGTTGTCGAGTTTAGCCTGAGCATCCGCTATAGCCGCACGAGCGTTTTGGTTCTCTTCGCTTGTGTAGATATCTTCTCTCGCTTTGTTAGCTGTTATTATCTTATTAATATTAATAGAAAGATCGCTGTTAAGCTCTATATGATCGTGAAGAGAATCGAATGCCTGCCTCAGAGTTTCTGCCTGAGTGTAATAGTCCCTTGGCACCATGGACATACAGTTTTCTATACAAATTGCCCAGTAGCCTGCTGCTTCATTGAGATTATTTTCTGCTGTTCTGTAATTACCCAGCGCGGTATCATAAGCAGACTTTGCATTTCCAAGCTCCGATAATGCAGTTTTTTCTGCTTCTTTTGTACCATCAAGGGCAGTCTGCGCAGTGTCACATTGACCCTGCGCTCTTATGAGAATGTTTGAAGAAGAATCATAGACCTCAGAAAGAGCTGCGAGCGCTTCCCCTGCCGCATCCAGCTCTGTCTGAGCAGTCTCCACCTTGTGCACGGCAGCATCGTATGCTTTTTGCTTTACCTCTTTCGCTTCTAACGCTGTTTTCAACTCACTCTTTCTCGTCTCCAGCGTACTGAGAGCAACTTCAACGTTGGGACCCTCTTCGCGCGCAAGTGTGAGCTCAGCATATACTGGACTTAGGCGCTCTAGCTCCTCGTCGGTCATACCTTTATTCTGATACGCTTCAAACTCACTAAGCTTGCTTAAATAATCGTTATTTTTATTGTGGGCATTAGTCTGAGCATCACCATAAGCTTTCTCCGCAGCGTCTTCCTCTTGCTTCTTTGCATCCATGGCTTGCTCAGCCTGCTCGTATTTCTTCCAAGCATCTTCAACAGCTTCTTGCAAAGCGCCTGTCGGATCTCCATCGGCGCTATTATGAAGCGCTTCCCAAGCTTTTTCATAAGCACGGGCAGCCTTGTTATATACTCTCACAGACTCATTATAGGCGTTAACCGCTTCGTCAAAGAGCCTTGCTGTTTTTTTCCTGGTTTCATTTGCGGCTAACGCAATTTCATGTGCCTCATCGGCAGCTTTCTTCGCTTGAGCAAGCGCCGCTTCGGATGCTGCCTTGTCTTCTTGCCCTCGCTTCAAGTTGGCAGATGCTTCCTCGACTCCTGGTGCGTTTGCTGCGGCTGCATCATAGGCCGCCTGTGCAGCTGCAACTACTTGCTCCTGGGCTTTTAGCTCGTTAAGGAGATCTTGCTTTTCCGTATTCGCTTGATCGAGCTTCTTTTGCGCGGCATCAACCTTCGCGGCAGCCTTCGCCTTAGCTGCATTGAATTCGCTCTTGCCTTTTGCCTTTGCTTCATCCGATGCCTTTTGTGCGACAGCGTGCTCCGAAACGGCTGCATTGTAGTCAGCAGTCGACGAATCGTAGGCATTCTTCGCCTCATCATGTTGAGCGGAAGCGGCTTCTTGATTCTGCTTTGCTGCATCAAGAGCTGCTTTTGCCTCCGAAAGAGACTGAGGCGATGCTTCAAGATCAGCAGCGAAAGCTACGAGATTACCATTGAATGCATTAACAAAAACAGTACCCATGAGTGCTGGCACCGCAATGAGACATGCCACCAAGACACTAAAACCTAATTTTGAAATACTGCTGAATTTCTCATGTGCGCGTTTCATCGTGATCCCTCTTAGCAAGTCTCTCTTGTTGAACTGATTGTTCTTGCGGTCTTGTTAAATCAGGCATCTTTACAGGAAGCCTCGACAAAAAAGGCGAACTCCCGATGAGGTTCGCCTTTGTATAAAAGTGTTTATGGGCTGATTAAGCCTCTTCATCAGCTAGCTGAGCGTTCGCTCGACGAGAGCGAACAACAGCAGCTGCGATTGCGGCAGCGGCAGCAACAACGATTGCCCCGACAACAATAAAGATAAGCGGATCGATACCGTTGTTCGAAGCAGTCTTCTTCACAGGTGCTTTAGCAGTATCCGCTTTTGCCTGAACTACCGTAGATTCATCAGCTTGAGCAGTAGTGTTGTCTTTGCTGCCTGCAGCGTAAGAACCATTGTTGTTCCCACCCTTATTACCAAGGTTCTTGGCATTGTTCTTAGGCGCGGTGTTGCTGGAATTGTTGTGGTTGGTGCTGCCGCCTGGGTTAATGTTGCCGGGCTTACCAGAAGAACCACCATTACCACCAGGGTTGTTAGGATCGGTGGAAGGAGTCTTACCAGAAAGACGATCGTATTCTGCCTGAGCAGCTGCTGCAGCAGCAGTAGCACGATTCAGCTCGTTAGTCGCGGCATCATATGCAAGCTTCTGGCTGTTCAGCTTCTTCTCGGCATCAGCTTTCAGCTGAGCTTTTTCAGCAAGCGGAGCCTCGGTTGCGCGAATCGCATCGATACGATCGTTCAGATACTCATAACCTGGTTCGGTGATCAGGTTTGCAGGATCCGTATTATAGGTAAGCGTATTGACACGACCCTGAGCTTGCTCAGCGCTCTTTTGCTTGTCCTTCGCCAAGTCAACTTCTGCAAGCGCTTCGATATCGCGCCTATTTGCATCGTTGTATGCCGTCTTTGCATCGTTGAGGGCTTCTTCAGCCTTATTGATTGCAGCGATTCGATCAGTATCGTACTCGCTTGGATCGAGAGTGCTCAATATTGTTCGATAAGCAGTGTCGGCTGGCGTAACCTCGTCTTCATCGATTTTGGTCTTCTCTTTTTTAAGCTCATCAATAGCATCGAGCTGCTCATCTTCCTGATCCTCAAGAGTGCCACAAACACCTTCAGCGTCCTTCATCGCTTTGAAAGTCGCTTTGCTCTTATCGTCTGCAGCTTTCTGGCTCTGTTCCGCTGCTTCAAAAGCAGCCTTAGCATCAGCGGCATCTTGGAGCAACTTTGGAGCATTTGCGAGGCGTGCTTCCGCATCTTTTAATTGCTGAGTTGCGGTTTCAAGCTCTGCTGCATAAGCCGCGATCTCCGCTTCGATGCCCTTCACTTCACGCTCCTTAGTATCTGCTGCAGCCGTTGCATTCTTCAATGCTTCTTCGAGCTCCTGAAGGCTTGGGCTTTCAGTAGAAGCAGCGTCATCGGCGGCCGAAAGATACAGAGCAGCCTGAAGTTGGGCAGACTTCGCCCTATCCAGAGCGATCCTGGCTTCATCCACCCTCTGTTGGGCTGCCGCGACCTCCTCACTAGTAGGGGATTGAGGAGTGTCGCTCGGCTCTTCGGTATTGGCCGCCCCGACTTCATTGCTAGCACCTCCTGAACTGCTATCAATCGTGCTAGCATTATCCCCGCCGGGGTCGGTTCCAGAACTATCGATTATTGTGTTTTCCTGGTCATTTAAGTTGCTATCACCTTCAGAGGTTTGCGGCATGTTGCCATTGTCTGCAGGCTCATTGCCCGTGAGGTCTTTGTAGTCTTGAATCGCTTTATCGAGAGCGTTCTGAGCATCCTTTACTGCTTTGTCAGCATTATTTTTTTCGGTCTGTGCATTAGTTTTTGCAGCAACCGCATCATCGAGTTTATTCTTGGCGTCGCCCGCCGCAGTATTGTTGGCAGATGCCGCTGCCTTAGCTTTGTCGTAGGCTGCCTGTGCGGCCTCTAATTGGGCCGTAAGTTCGCCACCACCAAGATCGTCATACTGACCCCTGGCTTCGTCATAAGCCTTCTGAGCGGCTTCCTGAGCCTGTTTCAGCGGCTTCAATTCATCTTGTGCCTTAGCAAGACGAGTGTTCGCTTCATCTACCTTGGCCTGCGCTGCAGTCACAGCAGCCTGTGCTTTATCGACTGCAGCCTGCAGTTTTGCAGTATCGCCGCCTTCAGCGGCAGCAAGCGCTTCTTGTGCTGCAGTGTGCGCTGCTTTTGCGTCAGCAAGTGTGGAATTGGCAGTCTTAAGGGCTGCTGCAGCATTCTCGTAAATGCTCTTCGCTGCAACATGCTGCGCGTTCGCGTCCTTCAACTTGTCTCGCGTAGAGCCAAGACTTGCTTTAGCTTCAACAAGATCGGCATCAACCGCTGCAAGTTTATCTTTTGCTGCTTGGAGATCCTCTGCGGCTTTCTTGAGCGCCGCAGCGCCTTGACCAGAGCCCAAAGCCTCGTCATAGGCTTTCTGGGCAGCGGCTACTGCAGCATTGGCGCTTTCCAGCGTACGCTCAGTTGAGGATTTCGTTTGTTGCTTTTTCGCAAGATCCGTCTTTGCGTCTGCAACATTTTGCGCAGCCTTAGCCTTCGCTGCTTCAAATTCTTGTGCAGCGTTGTTCTTTGCGGCATCGGTGCTCTGCTGTGCTTTCGTGTGTTCCGATGCGGCAGAATTATATTCAGCAGTTGCCGAGTCGTAAGCCTTCTTGGCTTCGTTCTGCTTTGCAGCGGCATCTGCCTTGACCTGGTTGGCGGCATCGAGAGCAGCTTTGGCTTCAGCGAGGGATTGAGGAGAAGCCGTACGATCTGCAGAGAACGCAGCAAGATCAAGATCGAGTCCAGTCGTGTTGCCAAGCGTATCCGCTATGGCTGTGTTCACGAGTGTGTTCGTACCCATTCCGGGCAGAGCGATCATGTATGCCAGCAAGATGCAAAGGCACAGTTTCGAAAGATCGCTCAATCTTTCTCTGACGCGTCTCATCGTAATCCCTCTTTCGATGATCCGTTGTCGTGGAGTGTATACGCGCGTGTTCACGTGGATCTTCCCTTCGGGAATTGTGAAGAATGCGTATTAAAAATCCATCGACTCTCAATACCTTCTATATCTAAAAGACCGTCTATAAAACATGCGGCCTTGAAACCATGAGAAAGAGAACACAGTTCAAGATTATTAAAGGAACTCGGAATAGTCCGAGGTAACAAAGCAGAAATGCCAGATTATGGCTTAAGCTATCTTTTCAAAAATCATATATGCGGAACACAGTGCTCAGGGTGTGTTTTGCTACTAAAAACCCGTTTTTTGGACTAGTCCCCCATTCCAACCTTATATTCTAACGACTTGGCAACAAGAAGGCAACAGATTCTGCTAGCTTTTTACGACATTTTCTTTCATTTTCGTTTATGAAAATACCCCACCGATGAACACCTCAGGAACACGCCGCGCTTCCTGTACCGCGCTTTATAAAACACCTGGTAAAAGGCATGCGCGGTAATTGACTCCAAAAGTCCGATTTTACGTGCCGATCGAATGTCGGAAAGCCTGTATGCAAAGCCGGTCCAATGCTTGTTCAAGATAAGCAGCAAGCTTCATAATGGCTAATGCCCCTCATGCGAGATCTGGGCGGTTAACATCCCCCTACCGCGCTTGTGATATCTAAGCGCGTAAAAGCAGGTCAGCCAACAAAAAAAACGACCACCCAAATGGATGGTCGTAATCTAGATGGTGGAGCATAGGGGGATCGAACCCCTGACCTCATGGCTGCCAGCCATGCGCTCTCCCAGCTGAGCTAATGCCCCTTAAAGCGCGATTGATTATATCACAGGAACAGGAGTGCCTTGACCTTCAATTTTGATCGAGGCATAAAAAGACGACGTATCGAACACGTCACGAATCGATTCACCCTCGATAAAGGGCAGGTCAACGAACTCATTGAGCGTTGGAACAAGCTCGCTGCAGTCGATGAAGTGATCCTTTTCGTTGAGTTGATTTGTGTCTTGCGCACGCCAATACAGGTCGTTTGCATTCGTAAGGTAATACGTTTCAGCGCCCGTTTGCATATAAGCTGAGTGTGCCTCACGCAGATATGCGATCAGATCATCGACATTTGCCAGGTCAAGCGCTTCTTCAGCTTTTCTTCCCATGAAATCCCCTTTCTGGTCTTATGGGCCTATCTTAGCAAAGAACACAGCAGTGTTACACGGTATCTGCAAGCTTATTCGAAAATTTCACGAACAGAGAAACGCCTGGTAGATTTGAAGTATAGATACCCAAATGCATTTCGGATCCGCAACACGTCCAAGTCAGAGAACCCACAGTGCATTTAGAGACAGAAGAAGAGACTGCATCAAGGCATTGGATGCTTTATTCAGCGATCAAGGGACGTTGCATCTTGCTCTGCCTCCCCTTCCGACTCTCCTTATTGGTCTGGGTGGCCCAAAAAAGAGGTCCGAAGCGCTGAGAAGCCGTCTAAGACCCTGACTGCGATTCCGGGGGTATTAGGACGCCCAAAAAGGGTAGATTCCATCCAAAAACAGCGTTAGAAACGCGCTCAAAAGGGTTTACGAAGGTCGCCCTGGAGCCAACGTGCTCTACAGCCGCCAAAAGTGACCAAAATGACCATTTTTGGCATGTTTTCGAGTTACTTCTTGAAATTTTTTTTCGAAATTTTCTATTTCTGTTTTCATGTTTGAACTGGCTATTTGTTTATCTACTCTTGCTCGTATCGTAAAAACAGCCCTCTTTTTGTCCTGTTTTCACTATCGAAATACGCAGGAGGGTCGATTTTGGGCATTTTTGCCAAAACCCTCAAAAAATAAGAAAACTTTTGTCTCTTATTAAAAATCCGAAAATTTGTTCAATTAAGCTAACTTATTTGTTACGAATATATCATTTCTTCACATTTTTTGATGACGATCGCAAAAACTTTGACAGTCTAAGTAATTTTTTTGCCAAAAGTTACCCTAGGCAAATAATTTTTCGGTCAGATCGGACGATTTTCAGAACCCGCAAATCGCGTGATGATAGCACCTCATTTTGATCCAGATCTCTTGGCGGAAGCCGGTGCTATCACGCGCTAAAACAAGTTCGAAATCCATCGATTCCAAGGCTTGAACTTTGGCGCTCATTGGTTTGTCTTTTCCTGCGTTTATCAGGCATGTTATCCCATGCTATGCCTATGCTTTCACCTGTTTTATCGCCTAAGAAAACCCACATTCTGAACCCCTGTTGCAGTCCCTCTCTGCCTCCTCGCATCACCGGTGAGAAGAGAGGAATTTTCGGGGGTGTTAGCACCCTAAAATGGGGGCAAAATGGACCAGCTCCAGAAGAGAATGAAACTTTTTTTGACAAATTTTGGGTTAATCTGAGCAAAAAACGAACATTTGATCGATTGATTCGAAAATTCGCGCGATCTTTCATGTTGGACAGTTGGCATACACGCTTGTTCGAACAAGAGCACATGCGGAACACTTTGCTCATTTTCAAGAAATTCGGAGTATTGATTCCGGATGTTGATGCCTGAACAGAATCAGATCGCGCGACCGAGCAAAGGATGCTCGTAACGCGAATTGAAGAATGAATGAAAATGAGAGCACGAACGTAAGACATACTGCCATCGCCAGAGCAATGAAAGACTCAAGCGCTCTTTGCTTGCAAGCTTCATCGCCGTGGACCTACTTGCCTAAGGAGACGCAAAGAATCCAAGCGCACTTGCTCGCAAGAAATGATCGGTTGATCAAAAAGCAACGCGCGTGCAAAGCGTTGGAACGATTAGTTCTTCTTGGAGGGATCGCGCCGCTTGGCGCGCAAGATGTCATAACGATGAAGCGGCATGGGAGTGATGAAGGCATAAGCGCCCATCGCCTTGTTGGCAACCTCCACCGGAGTGGTATTGACGATAGCCACCGCTCCCTCACCCGAGTCGAAGCAACGCTCATTCTGCTTCGAAGCTGAAGCATCTTTTGACTCAGGGTTATCGAGGCCTTCATCGTCGCGAGCATCCACTACTGGAAAGACCTCTTCAAGCCCAACCACTAACACTGGCGTTACCTCGCAATAGGGACTGAGCAATTCAAGCGTATCTCCCTCATAGAAGCGATTGCGGCAATACACGATGGTCTGCCACATGCCTTGGGTAAGATCGAGATCGTTTTCCGTTGCGGTCGCTTCGATCGGACGCGACTCGACTACTTCGGCCACCCAATCGTAGAGCTGCACATAGATATCATCTTCGAACGACTGCTGGGCATCTCCGTAGAAGAAGCCTGTCGAATAAGGTCTGTGCGAAATGCGCTCGAGCTCACTTCCCCACTGCACAGGATCTCCCCCGTCGAGCACTTGGCGGTAAGCGTTCACCACCGTTGCCACGTAGAACGCTTTCTTCACACGCCCTTCGATCTTGATGGAATCCACCCCAGCTGCAATAAGTTCATCGAGGTGAGCGAGCATATTCAAGTCTTTGGAATTCATGATATAGGTGCCGCGTTCGTCCTCTTCAATGGGAAAGAGCTCACCTGGACGAGTCTGCTCTTCCAGGTGGTAGCTCCAACGGCAGGGCTGCACGCAGTTTCCTTGGTTCGCGCTGCGCCCCGTAAGATAATCGCTGATAAGACAACGCCCTGAGATGGCCATGCACATGGCGCCCTGCACGAACACCTCCACCTCGACATCGGGCAACTCTGCTTTGAGCTGAGCGATCTCTTCAAGTGACATCTCACGTGCGGTAACGATGCGTTTCGCGCCAAGACGATGCCACATGCGCGCAGCCTCGACGTTCGAAACGGATGCTTGGGTGGAAATATGCAGGTCAACCTGAGGGGCATGCTCACGCGCAAGGGCGAACACGCCCAGATCGCTCACGATGAACGCATCGACCCCCGCAGCAGCTAACGCTGCCAAATACTCAGGAAGATCGCTCAAGTCTTCATCGTGCAAATAAGCATTGAGCGTTACATACACCTTCGCGCCGGCATCGTGTGTCATCTGGACCGCACGGGGCATATCGGCAAGCGAGAAATTCTGCGCACGTTGGCGCAAGCCGAACTTATCGCAAGCAAGATACACCGCATCAGCGCCGAAATAGAGCGCATAGCGCAGCTGCTCGAACCCACCAGCTGGAGCCAGCAGCTCAGGCTTTCTTACCTGTTTGGTATTACTGGACAATTGGACCTCGACCAATATAGGTCTGCTTATAGCGATTCAAGAACGAAAGGCTATCAGCAAGCGAATCGAAGCTCACATCGAACTTCTCGCCCGTTGCACGACGTTTGACCTCGACTTTTCCTTCTGCCAAACCGCGCTTTCCTACTACGACCTGGGTGGGCCAGCCGATCAGATCTGCATCGGCGAACTTCACGCCCGGGCGCTCCTTACGATCATCAATAACGATCTCGAGCTTGGGGAAACTCTCTTTCAGCGTTTGTGCCAGACGAAGCGCAGCTGGATAGACCTCATCATCGCCCACAGTAAGCGGAATAATACAGAGATGAGCTGGCGCAACAGAAGCCGGCCACTTGATGCCGTATTCATCGTTATGCTGCTCGACTACCGCGGCGAGCGTACGGGTGATACCCACGCCGTAGCAGCCCATGATGAATGGCTGGTCGGAACCATCTTCTGCAGAATAGACCGCGCCGAGCGCTTTGGAATACTTATCGCCAAGCTGGAAGACCTGCGAAACCTCGATACCACGCGCTTCTTCGAGCGGCGTGCCGCAGTTGGGGCAGATATCGCCTGCTTTCGCCGTGGAAAGATCGGCCCAGACATCCGCCTTGAAGTCTTCGCCTTGTGCCGCGCCTACATAGTGGAAGCCATCTTCGTTGGCACCCACCACCCAGCGGGCAATCTTCTCGAGATTCTGATCAGCGGCAACGATGATGCCCTCGGGCACCCCAACCGGGCCGATCGAGCCCTTGGGGAGGCCGGTGGCCTCGAGTTCTTCGTCGTCCAACAGCTGGAAGCCAGCGAAAACGCGATCGATCTTGATCTCGTTGAGCTCATGGTCGCCAGGGATGAATACCGCAATAACCTGGCCTTTTTCATCCTTGCCTACGAGCGCTTTCACGGTTGCAGCCTCATCGATGCCAAGGAATTCAGCCAGCGCCGCAATGGTGGTAACGCCAGGCGTGGAGATCTTCTCCATGGCAGCAACCTCATATTCCTGGGGCTGCGTGATGCACTCAGCCACTTCGGTGTTCGCCGCATAATCGCAGTTAGGACAGTAGACGAGCTCTGCCTCGCCCGCATCGGCGAGCGCCATGAACTCGGTAGTAACCTTGCCGCCGATCTGACCAGAATCGGCCTCGACCGGGCGATAATCGAGCCCGCATCGTTCGCAGATCGTGCCATACGCCTCGCTCATCTGGTCATACGTTTCCTGGAGCGATTCAACGCTTGAGTGGAAGCTATAGGCATCCTTCATGATGAACTCGCGGCTACGCAACAACCCGAAGCGCGGACGAATCTCGTCGCGATATTTCGTCTGGATCTGATAGAGCGTGGTAGGAAGCTGCCGATAGGAACGCAGTTCGTTACGCACGAGCGCAGTGATGAGCTCTTCGTGCGTGGGTCCAAGGCAAAAGCCGTGGTCATGACGGTCGTTCATGCGCATGAGTTCGGGGCCATAATCGTCCCAGCGGCCCGATTCGAGCCAGAGTTCAGCAGGCTGGAGCGCTGGCATGAGGATCTCCTGAGCACCCGTGGCATTCATCTCTTCGCGCACGATGTTCTCTACCTTCTGCAGCACGCGCATGCCAAGCGGCAAGAATGCATAGATGCCCGAAGCCACCTTGCGGATCATGCCCGCGCGCATGAGCAGTTTGTGCGAGGCGATCTCGGCATCGGCCGGATCTTCCTTAAGCGTAGGAACATAGAGATTGCTCATATAGAGGATTTCGCTCATAACCTTCTCTCCTATCGTTTAGCCTGTTCAGGCATTGTTTATCAAGTTCGCGATCTCATCGAATAGTGCATCGACGATATGCGCTTCAGGTACTTTCTTGATCACTTCTCCGCCTGCGAAAATGACGCCCTGGCCATCGCCGCACGCAACACCGATATCGGCATCCTTCGCTTCACCAGGTCCGTTCACCACGCAGCCCATCACGGCTACGCGCAGCGGCTTCGGCACGCTGGCAAGGCGCTCTTCAACTTGCTTGGCAAGTGCTATGAGATCTACTTTAGCGCGTCCGCACGTGGGACAGCTGATCAACTCCGGGTAACGGAAGCGCAGTCCAAGCGCGCCGAGGAGCATCCAAGCAGCCTTCACCTCTTCGACCGGATCATCGGTAAGGGAGATGCGCATGGTATCACCGATGCCCTGTTCAAGCAGTATGCCCAGACCAGAAGCGGATTTTATGAGCCCTTGAAAGAGCGTGCCCGCCTCAGTGACCCCGATGTGGAGCGGGATATGCGGCAGTTCGCGCGAGATAATGCGGTAGGTTTCGACCGTAGTAGGAACATCATGTGCCTTGGCAGAGACCACCAGATCGGTGAAGCCTTGTGCCTCGCAAAATTCGACGTATTCACGGGCCGAATGCGCCAACTTTTGCGGGAGCGAAAGCGCTGCATCGTCGCGCAGGTGCGCATCAAGCGAACCGGCGTTCACGCCGATACGAATGGGGATACCTGCCTCTTTGGCCGCTTCGAGCACCGGAATGGTTGCCTCGAGGCCGCCGATGTTGCCCGGGTTGATGCGCAGTTTCGCAGCCCCACGACGTGCCGCCTCGATGGCAAGATCGGCGCTGAAATGAATATCGGCCACCACGGGAAGCACGGAGCGTGCGCAGATCTGCTCGAAATAGTCGAGATCGGTCGCATGCGGAATAGCAATACGGATGATGTCGCAGCCTGCCTGCGCCACCCGTTCGATCTGCGCGAGGTTCTCTTCCACTTCCGAAAGCGGGAGGTTGAGCATGGATTGCACGGCGCAGGGCGCTCCCCCGCCAACAGGCACGTTACCCACCATAACCTGATGCGTTACTTCGTTAGGCAGCACGGCACACCCCTAGCCCCAATTCCCGAAGATGAAGCGCTGCACATCTTGGTTGAGCATGAACACGAAGAAGGCCATGAACAGGCACATTCCACCAATGCTCAGGTAGTTTAGCGCGCGGATGGAGATGTTCTTGCGCCTGATCTTCTGGTAGATCTCGATCACGAAGCGCCCACCGTCGAGCGGCGGAATGGGCAGCAGGTTCGCAAGCCCGAGCGAAACCGAGATGACTGCCGAAAAAGAGAGCAAGCTGATGAATCCCGCTTCGAAGGCCGTTTTCGAAAGGACCGCGATGCCCACGATGGACGTGGAGTTCGCAACGGTATCAGCCGCCGTTGCGGGGTTGAACAGGCCCAAGATAGCTACCGCCACCATGCCGATGTACTTGAACCCAGCCACGATGGCATCGAACGGCGCAAGCACATAGTGAACCACTTCGCCACTTTGCATCTGCACGTCCACTCCGATGATCGAATAGATGATAACGAACACGATCATGGCGTAGAGCAAGTTCATGAACGGCCCCGCCAACAAGATGGTAATGCGCTTCCAGAACGGCAGCATGCAGTATTGCTGCTTCTGCTCCGAAGCGAAAAATTCATCAAGATTCGTCACTTCGCGAGGTGCTCCTTCGACGTGCTTCACGCCATCGATGAGGCATGCGGGCGTGCGATAGGTGTTGAGCTTATCCTTACGCGTGGGACGCTTGAGACTGCCCCATTCGGTGAGCTCTTCGAGCGCCTGATAGGCTTCGTCGTCGGTGATGCCGAGCGCATCGGCCACATCCTCCATATCGGCCGTGCCATGTGCATACATATAGCCGAGCACCGCTTTCAGGTGCGGACTGGGCGTGCCCGTTCCCATGCCACAAACCGCTGCATACCCACCCAATGGCACAGCAGTAACGCCAAAACGCGTGCCCTTCCAGGTAACGCCGATGCTGGGGCCGGGAAGACCGATCATGAACTCGCTCACGCGCACCCCGAACGCGCGCGCAGCAAGAAAGTGCCCACCTTCATGGATGAACACCAGAAAGCCGAGCACAAGCGTAGCTATGAGAATCGTGAGTAGAATGTCCATGTCTCTATTATAGAAGGGTGAAGAGCGCCGCCCTTTCAAAGCAAGCAGATTTTCGCAATATGCTCACGCGGTGGGCTTTTACGGTCCTGGGATCCGACAAGCACCTAAACACTGCATCAGAAGGCGGCGCTACCTGGCGTTCGTAAAGAAACCCTGAACTCTTTGGGCGGACGCTATCGAGTGCGCTCCTTCGACGCGTCGCTCGTTCGTGCTAACTTCCGCAATCGTTGTTGCGAAAGTAGATCACTCACATTCGCTTTGGCTTACCCTCTATCGCACGCTCGCTAGCGTCCGCCAAGCAAGGGCACCTGTTCGCGTGCATAAACACGAGTTTCAGCATCGATGGCGAGCAATTGATCGATGCTCGTAGCAGCCTGCACACTTCCCTCGCGCACGGCATGGTTCATGGCGCGTTCGACCAGCTCAGCGATGCCGAGATAGGGAATCTGCTCGGCAAGGAACGCTGCGACCGCCACCTCGTTCGCCGCATTCATGACCGCTGGAAGTGTGCCACCGGTAGTGCCTGCCTCGATCGCAAGCGCTAAGCAGCGGAATGTTCCCAAATCAGGCGCCTCGAACTCGAGCGAACCGAGCGTACGGAAATCGAGCGGCTCGACCGGCGCCGACCAGCGCGCAGGGTAGCTGAGCGCGAACTGGATCGGGATGCGCATATCGGTAGTGCCAAGATGCGCCTTCACAGAACCATCGGTGAATTCGACCATGGAATGGATCGCGCTCTGCGGTTGTACCACAACAGCGATCTTATCGTAGGGCATGGCAAAGAGATGATGCGCCTCGATCACTTCGAGGCCTTTATTCATGAGCGTGGAAGAATCGATCGAAATCTTGCGACCCATGTTCCACGTAGGATGGCTAAGCGCCTGTTCAACCGTGATATTTTGAAGGTCGGCTGCCTTCTTCCCGCGAAAGGGGCCGCCCGAAGCGGTGACCCATAAGCGCGTGACCTCGGCGGGGTCTTCGCCGAGCAAGCACTGATAGATAGCACCGTGTTCGGAATCGATGGGCAAGAGCGTTTCGTGCGTGGAGAGCGGCATGAGCACATCGCCACCCACCACGAGCGACTCCTTGTTGGCCAGCGCAAGCTGCTTGCCAGCCACGAGCGTTGCGTAGCTCGCCTGCATGCCAGCGGCTCCCACCAGGGAATTCACCACCATATCGACCTCGGGAAGGTTGCACAGCTCAACGATAGCCTCAGGACCTGCGTGGAGCGCGGCACCGATCTCGGCGAACCGTGCGCGCCAAGCTTCAGCTATCTCAACGTTCGCAAGCACCGCATGCTCGACCGAAAACTCCCGTGCTTGTTCGAGCAGAAGCTCTGCCTGCGTATTCGCACTGAGCGCCACAATCTTCACGAATTCAGGATGGCGGCGTGCTACATCGAGGGTCTGCGTGCCGATCGAACCGGTGGAACCGAGCACGCAAACGCGCTTCGGGCGTGCGGGAATATCTGCTTGCTTGTCAGCCATGAGAACCTCCAAAAACAGGAACCGTATTGAAGATGAAGAGCAAAAGCGCGCGCAAAACCTAGAAGAGCACGCCTGTGCTGATGAACGTGAAGGGGATGCAGTTGCCGAAGATGAGCAGCATCGAAGCACCGAGCGTTACGAGAAATTGCGAATCGCAGCGGTCGAGCAACCCACCATGACCAGGCATGATCGTGCCCGAATCCTTGAATCCCGCATTGCGCTTGATGCGCGATTCGACCAGATCGCCGATAACGCCGAGCACGCCACAGATTGCGCCGAACACGAGCGACTGGACGATGTTCATCTCGACTCCAGGAATGAGCGGGAACAGGCACCAGAACGCCATGGAGAAAATAAGACCGGCAAAAAAGCCTTCCCAGGTTTTCTTCGGCGAGACCTGCGGTGTCATCTTGTGCTTGCCGAACTTCGAGCCGATAAGATAAGCGAAGGCATCGTTGCCCCACACGCTCGCGAAAATACCAAGGATGAGCACGCCTCCCCAATAATCGGGCACCGACATGCGGATGAGCATGGCCGCTGACATGAGCAGCCCCGTATAGAAGGCACCGAACAGGCTCACGGCAACATCGACGATGCGCGCATGGAGCCAGAAAACGTACCACACAAGTAGCACGATGATAAAGAGAGACACCATGACCACCACGCCATTGATGCCGAACAGCCACATGGCCAGCGGAAACGAAGCAGATGCCACGATGCCGAGCACTTCGTTGGGAAGCTTCGCATCGGAGCGGAGCATGTAGTAGAACTCGCCTGCGCAGATTGCGGAAAGCGCTGCCAGATAGATGGCGGTGGTTGCATCAGAGGCGATGATGCAGAGCACCGTGAGCGTGATGTAGACCGCGCCCGTGCGAACACGAACCTGCAGGTTAGAAGGGTTCTTCAGCTTCGTGGGGGTCTTATCGAGCGCCTTTTGCTTGAACTGGCTTCCGCGAGTGGGCTTTTCGTGCTCTTCGCGCTTGATAATGACCTCTTCGCGCGATTCGACGATGTTGCCCTGTTCGTCGGCATGAGTGAAGGTACGGCGGATACGCTCGGTGGGCATGTGCTACACCGCCCCGAAACGACGATCGCGATGCTGGTAATACAGCAGCGCACGCAAGAATTCATAGCGGTCGAAATCTGGCCAGAGCACGTCGGTGAAATAGAATTCCGTATAAGCGATCTGCCAGAGCAAGAAGTTCGAGATGCGCATCTCGCCCGAAGTGCGAATGAGCAGGTCGGGATCGGGAATATCGGCAGTATAGAGGCGGCTTTCGAATGCGGTTTCCGTGAGCGGTTCAGGCTGCTTGCCCTCCGCAACCGCCGCAAGCGCCTCATCAATCGAGCGCTGCGCTGCTTCAAGGATCTCAGCGCGCGAGCCGTAGTTCACGGCGATGACGAGCGTCATGCCCGTGTTGTTCTTGGTTTTCTCCCATGCATCCGAAAACGCGCGGGCTGTCTTTTCAGGAAGCGCACTCGTATCGCCGATGGTGGCCACGCGCACGCCTTCTTCATGCAGCCCATCAAGCTCGGCGAGCATGGTCTTAGCGAAGAGGTTCATGAGCCCGTTCACTTCGTCTTGCGGACGCTTCCAGTTTTCCGTGGAGAAAGAATAGATGGTGAGGTAATCCACGCCCACATCGTTCGCGCAGCGGATAGTCTCGCGCACCGCATTGATGCCCGCTTTGTGGCCGTTCAGACGGTTCATAGCGCGCTGTTTGGCCCAGCGCCCGTTCCCGTCCATGATAACGGCAACATGGCGCGGAATGCGGCTCTGGTCGAGCTTAGCAGGATCGAGCCCCGCAGGGGGATCGGGGAAGATGTAATCCAGCGGTTGCCTCATACGACGAATTCGCCTCGAACGACTCTGCCTACGTAAGGCTAGACGGTCATGACCTCGTCTTCTTTTTTCTTCAGGATGTCGTCAATCTTAGCGACATAGGAATCCGTGAGCTTCTGGATCTCCTCTTCGGCGCGGCGCTTCTCGTCTTCGGGAAGGTTATCTTCCTTCACGCTCTTCTCGACTTCGGTGTTCGCATCACGACGCGCGTTACGGATAGCGATGCGTGCTTCTTCGGCGTAGGTCTTGCACTGCTTGGCCAGTTCCTTGCGGCGCTCTTCAGTAAGTGAAGGGAACGGCAGGCGAATAACCTGACCATCGTTATTGGGGTTTACGCCCAAATTAGCATTCATGATAGCCGCTTCGATCGCGCCAAGCGAACTCTTATCCCACGGCTCGATAACAAGCGTGTGAGCATCGGGGGTCTTGATGGCCGCCATCTGATTGACCGGCGTGAGCGTGCCGTAGTATTCAGCCTTCACGCGATCGAGGATCATTGCGTTAGCGCGACCGGTGCGCACCGACGAAAGGTTGGTGTTCAACTGATCGATAACGCCGTCCATGCGTTTCTTTGCGGTCTCTTTGATGTCGTTTACCATGCTTCCTCCCCTTGGTGTACGGCTCAAGGCCGCGTTTCTGGCAGGTGCCCGCGTGAAGCGACCGTGCCCTATGATTTTAAACCTCTGTTATTGTAGCGCGAAAATGCCCGCGCGCGATGCCTTTATCGTAGTGCATGCATGCTTTAGCGCAGCGCACGTGAGGCAGATACAACGGACGCTTAAGCAAAGCATACATATCCACCGGCTGTTGCGTGCGGTTCACGCTACTGCAGAACACGCAAAGCTTCTATGTATGCTCCGTGTGACTTGCACAAAACGGGAGGCTCTAGCCTTCCGCAGTGACCGTGGTGCCGATATCTTCACCCTTCAGGATGCGCGAGATGTTGCCCGGAACCGTGAGGTCGAACACGAGAATGGGCATATCGTTGTCCATGCACAGCGAAGTGGCGGTGGAGTCCATGACATGCAGGCCCTTCGCGAGCACATCGATGTAGCTGATGGTCTCGAAGCGCTTCGCATCCGGGTGCGTGACCGGATCGGCATCGTAGATGCCGTCGACCTTCGTTGCCTTCATGAGGCATTCAGCGTTGATCTCGAGCGCGCGCAGTGCCGCGGTGGTATCGGTGGTGAAATATGGATTGCCCGTGCCTGCCGCGAAGATGACCACGTAGCCCTTTTCCAGATGATGCGTAGCGCGGCGGCGGATGTAGGGCTCCGAAACCTGGCGCATCTCGATCGCGCTCATAACGCGCGTGGGAATGTCGTGACGCTCGAAAGCATCTTGAAGCGCAAGCGCATTCATGCAGGTAGCAAGCATGCCGATGTAGTCTGCATGCGCACGATCCATACCCTGCGCCGAACCAGCCAGGCCGCGGAAGATGTTGCCGCCGCCCACCGTAACTGCGAGCTCCACGCCGTCGTTCACGATCTCTTTGATCTGAACGGCCAGCTCTTCGACCACTTTCGGATCGATGCCGTAGCCCTCTTCGCCCATGAGCGCCTCGCCCGAGAGCTTCAGGAGCACGCGTTTGTACTTGTAATCCGAGTTCATGAAGATCCTTTCTTGTGAAGGAATACCCCGTTGAAGGATATATCTCATCCATATTACCCCATAGCTCAGGCGCAACGGAGCGCATAAGGAAAAATCGATGCATGCGCACAATTCGCACGAAAGTCGCGACTCGTGCCCTTCTGAACTTTGGTGCACCAGTAACGCAACTTAAGAAAGGCCTTGCAGGCACGCTCTTGCAAGGGCTTCGCGAAGTGGAGCGAAAAGAGCCACAAACGAAAGCGGCCTACCAAAGCACGAACAGTAAAGCAGATGGATCATTGACCGAAACTCAGCTAAAGCGCAGGCAAAGCGAAAGCGGCCTGCCAGGCAGACCGCTTTCTTTCTCATCCGTTCCTCACAAACGGGAATGACCACGAAGTGGGTTGATGAGCAGGTGCGCTTGAGCCACACGTTGCTCAAGCGATAACGATAGCGCGAGTACTATTGCGTATCGGCACCAAGTTTTACTTTCGTCGTTTCCTCCTTGCCATCGCGCAAGTAGGTTACATCCACCTCATCGTTAGGGCTATGTGAGCGAATCGCAAGCACCAGATCGGAAGAGCTTGTGATCGATTCGCCATCCACCTTCAGAATCACATCGCCTTCCTGCAGGCCCGCTTTGGCGGCGGCACCCCCGGCAGTAAGCGAGTTAATGTAAGCACCTTCGGTAGCTTGAATGCCAAAGCGCTGTGCAAGCTCGTTGTTCACGGTGATCAATGAAACACCCAACTGCGCGTGAGAGGGTGTTTTGCCCTGAATGAGCTGCTCAGCGATGCCGAACGCATAATCGACTGGGATCGCAAAACCCACACCAGAGCTCGTGCCGCTGGTGGACATGATGAGGGTGTTGATACCGATGAGCTTGCCTTCAGCATCCACGAGTGCGCCACCGGAATTGCCCGAATTGATGGCTGCATCGGTCTGGATCATGTTGGTATAGATTGCGCCAGACTCAGAATCAGCATAAGAACGGTTCACCGCGGAAACGATACCCGTAGACACAGACTGTTCCATGCCGAACGGGCTGCCAGCAGCCATGACCCACTCGCCCACCTTAAGATCAGAAGAGTTACCGATCTCGATAGGCTTCAAGGTTGCGCCATCCACCTTGATAACAGCTAGGTCGCTCGAAGGATCGGTGCCGACCAGCTTAGCCTTGTAGGTTTCGCCTTCAGCGACGACCTCGAGCGCATCGGCGCCATCGACCACGTGGTTATTCGTAAGGATGTAGCCATCTGCTGTGAGCACGACACCTGAACCGAGCGAAGTCTGCTGTAGCTCTTGCGTAGCAGACTGGCCGCCCAGCATACCGAACGGCGACATGCTTTGCTGACTTGTATTGGCATACACATTGATGTTCACCACAGAAGGCAGCGTTTTAGCCGCTACCGCTTCAGCAAGCGACATATCGTCGGTATCAACGTCTATCGTGATGCCAGAGTTGGTCTCTTTGATGGTATAGCCACTATTCGAAGGATTGACTGCAACGAAAATACCCAAGGCAAGCACGCATGCAACAGCTGCACCAGCGAATGCGATGAAGAACGTTTTCACACCTTTGCGATTCTTCTTAGGCTTTGGGGCTGCAGGCTGCGCAGGAGCAGGTGCCGGCGCGGGAGCGGCATTGACCGGAGCGCCTTGCGGCGGCTGAGGTTGAGATTGGGATGGTTGAGGTGTGTCTGACATAGTCTGCAGAAACCCCCTTTTTTATCTCGGGAATAGTTACTTTGCAAACGTTACTAGAGGAATATGGAATGCCTATGTCGAGCAAACAAATTCACAACTTTTCTAAACTGCACCAATACGCACACGCAAAAACAGGGAGCGTGATGGCTCCCTGTTCAGTAGGCATGGCTATGTCAGGCACATAGAAAGAAAACTTAGTCGTTAGAGTCTTCGTTTGTTGTAGCAGTATCTTCGCCTTCGGCAGGTTCGGGCTCGGGCTCAGGAATGGGCTCGATGACGGTAAGGCTTGAAAGATTCATCTGCTCTCCCAACCACTTCTGATCGATGAGTTTCAACACTCCACCATCAGAGAGCTTTTTCAAAGCTTCACTCACCGCATCTTGAAGACCGGAAGCAGTGATGGGTGCGCCAATGCAGTACTTCGTTTCTTCAGCAAGCAGTGCAATAGGATAGATAGCCTGGTTGTTCGAGTGTGCTACATAGGAACCAATGGTGCTATCGGTGGCCACATACTTCGCCGAACCGCTTTTGAGCTTGTCGAAAGCCGTTTGAATATCGGAAGTGGCATCGAGGTGATCCTGGCCGAGACGATTCGTAACCTCGACCGCACTCATAGAAGAAGCCTGCGCAGCAACCACGAACACATCAGTGGGCAGCGGAACACGCGTGCCTTCTTCAGCGGCGAACAAAACGACCGAAGAAGAGAGATAGGGCTCGGAGACCCAACAGTTCTTCGCATCGGAGCCAACACCCATAACAATATCAACATTATCGGAGGTGAAAGCGCCTTCAGCATTCGTTCCCACATCAACGAGCTCAAGCTTCAAACCCAGTTCATCAGCAAGCGCTGCTGCTGTATCGACATCGATACCCACAATAGATCCTTGCGATTGTGCTGCATAAGGCGCATTCGAAGCATCCACACCAACACGCAGCGTGCCCGGCGTATGCAACAACGAGTTGTCGATCTTCTGCTCAGAAGGCTCAGGCGTGTAAGAATTGCTTGAACACCCACTCATAAATCCTACGCACAACGCTAAGACAAGCGCAGCCAATGCCGCAGCCAATGCGCGAAGCGCAGAAGACTTGCTCGTCGGGGAAGATGCTGCAGCAGACGCACTTGCAGCTTGACTCTCTACGATGGTTTTTACGCTTGATGCTTTCTTCATGTATAGCCTCTCTTGTTAACCTCTTGGTCTTGTTCAAGATCTGCTTTGAATGCTCGTTTGTGTTCACCGTGTAATACAAACGAGCAAAAGCCTCTGTTCCCCTGAAAAAGGGTGCTTTTCCTTGCACAAACGCTCTCAGGGTTCTTTTAGCTGACCTAGTTTTCGACCCCACACCTGCATACGGGGACTTAGCCGCTGTAGACCGTGCGCGCACGAGTATTGCAGCGACGCCATCCGCTCGCCAGAGCAGCCCTATGCCGCTTCACCGACGGTACGACTTACACCTAGAATGCGCCGTGCTCATTCAATGATGGGCTCTTCGCCAAACCTGCAAAAGCACAAGGCTAGCAGGAATAACGCGCGAGCGATCACCGAACTTACGTGGATCCTTTCGACCGCATCTGCCATGGACTTGGAATGCTGCGCTCGAAAGCGCTGCATGTCCGCAACTACAGACCTAAAAGAAACCCCCTTAGTATATCAGTAATGCACCCCTCACCTTAAATTTATATGACGAAAGCGTAAGGATCGGCACAAGGGGTTGCAAAAGCCTATAATTAGTTCAACCACGGTGCTGTTCACATATCTCTCACATATAGCACGCAAAACTTTCAATGCAGCACCCCTGCTCACGCATGTAGAACGCAAATCTTCCTTTTCAATTTGCACCACCGCGCGAGCTACGTATTGGCCGGGGTAAGGAGCCAGGTTGTTCGACGATATACTATCCACGCTCTCGTTCGTGGATATATTCAATATCTGTGTTTTCATCACCTTCACGTTTTGCTATGCCTATCAGCTCTTTTACGTTCTTGTCGTACTCACGCGCAAAGCACCGAAGCAAACCGCGAAGAAAAACCACCGCTATGCCGTGCTCATCGCAGCTCGTAACGAAAACGCTGTTATCGGCGACCTTATCCACAGCATCCGCGTGCAGAATTACCCGCAAGAACTTATCGACATCTTCGTAATCGCAGACAACTGCACCGACAACACCGCTGCCATCGCCCAAGAAGCTGGCGCGATCGTATTCCCCCGCTTCAACACCGAGCAGATCGGCAAGGGCTACGCACTCGACTATGGCGTGACCTGCATCCGCGAGCACTATTCTGAAAACGAATACGAGGCTTACTTCGTCTTCGATGCCGACAACGTGCTCGACGTGAACTACTTCCGCGAGATGAACAAGGTCTTCGATGGTGGTGCCATTGCTTCCACGAGCTACCGCAACTCGAAGAATTTCGGTTCGAACTGGATCTCGGCTGGCTATGGCGTGTGGTTCTTGCGTGAAGCGAAGTACCTGAGCCAAGCGCGCCTTACGCTGAACACCAGCTGCGCGGTTTCGGGCACGGGCTTTTTCGTGAGCGCCAAGATCATCGAGAAGATGGGCGGCTGGAAGTTCCACCTGCTCACCGAAGACATCGAGTTCTCCACCTACAGCATCTTGCATGGTGAGCGCATCGCTTACTGCCCCACCGCCATGCTCTACGACGAACAGCCCATCACATTCCGCGATTCGTGGAACCAGCGTTTCCGCTGGGCAAAGGGCTTCTACCAGGTGTTCGGCAAGTACGGGCTCAGCCTGGTGAAAGGCGTGTTCACCAACCCCAAGGGGCATCGCTTCGCCTGTTACGACATGCTCATGACCATCGCTCCCGGCATGTTGCTTTCCGTGATCACCATCATCTTCAACACGATCATCCTCATCCTGGGCAGCGCAGGACTCATGTCCACGGGCGTCATGTTAACCTCGTCGCTCTCCTCGATCTTCTTCTGCTTGTTCAACTACACGCTGTTCATGTTCATGTTCGGAGCACTGACCACCTTCACCGAGTGGGACAACATCCGTTCCACCACAGCAAAGAAGATAAAGTACCTCTTCACGTTCCCGTTCTTCATGCTCACCTACATCCCCATCGCGCTGGTGGCACTGTTCAAGAAAGCGGCATGGAAGCCCATCCAGCACAGCATTTCGGTGGACGTGGAAGAGTTCAACAAAGCACGCGATAACGCGGAGCGCATCTAGGCGCGCACGGGCTCTCGCCCCTGCACAACCCCTAGACTTGATCGAAGCCAGCTTGAAAGCTGGCTTCTTCGCTTTCTGTCAGGATCCAGACTGCCTTCGCGCTCGCCCTGCCTCAAGGCAACCGTGCCACGGTAAGGCCGAATACCTGCTCGATGCCTGCCTCTTTGAGCACGCGTGCAGCTGCCATGAGCGTTGCACCCGTAGTGAGCACATCATCTACGAGGATTACCCGCTCGGGTATCACCCCCGCTGTGCACAGCAAGCCCTGCGAGTTGAATGCGAACGAATCCTTCATGTTCTGCTGGCGGCTCGAAGCAGAAAGCCCACGCTGATCGCAGCGATCGACCGTACGCAATATATCGAGAAGCGGCAAGCCGCAGCGTTTCGACAGGCGTATACCCACTTCTTTCATATGATCAAACCCGCGCTCGCGAAGTGCCTGCTTGCGCGCAGGGATTGCCACAAGTGAGGTTTCTCCAGGCATGACCCACGAAGGATCGATATAGTTCGCAAGCACCTCTGCGAGCACCTCTGCTAGCCGCAGCTCCTTTTTGTCCTTGTAGACCGTGATGAGCTTGCGGCACGGATCGACGAAGGAGAACACCGAAACAACCTTGTCGAGAGCCCGCTGTGGCCCATCTGTCATACACGCTCCCTGAGCTTCGGTAGCATATTCACTACCCCGTGGCGAAACGCCTCCTTCGCGCGGTAATCCCTGATCACCGTACGTGCGTGAGCGCTGATCAGGCGTAAGCTGGCGATGTGCAACCATGAAGGAGTTGCAATCGACACAGGCAAGCTTCCCGTAGGCCTGACCGCAATACGGACAAGCATGGAGCGCATCGATATAGGGGATCTCGAGACGGCAGTCTTCGCACAGAAGCGTGCCAGGAACATCGCAAAGCACGCACCGTGTGGGCCAGAGAAGTTCTTCTAAGCCTTCTTTGGCAACATTCAGTCCCGAAGCTAACCTATCGAGCACAGGGTGCTCTCGTGCGACGAGAGCACCTTTCAAGCTCATTCCACCCTCGATTTGTGTGTGATGCATCCCATAGAACCATTGTCCACAGGAAAGCTCACAGAAAGTTGAACTTTATTTGAAGTTTTCTGGCGCGCGAACTCACGTTTTTCTGAAATGCGCAGTTCGTTGCGAAGAAGCAAATGCGTTAAGAGGCGTGCCGAATTACACGACCCCTGACACATGATTTGCTAAGCAAGCGAGACTTGCGGGGATTCCAACTCCTGTTTGACCGCATCGACGGGAGCCTGCCTGAAGGATTGATTCTTTTTGCGAGGCGTCTTGCTCTTCTTCACCACGGAAATGTCTTCTTCGGCTGCAAGCTCGCGCATACGGGCATCATAGAAATCCTGAACGAACTTCGTGTACTCAGCGGGCGACATATCGATCACTTCGTCCTCATCGTACTTAGGTCTGCCAGGACCAGGCTGCTCTATCAAACGATTGTCTACCGATTCTTTCAAAACCATGCGGCGTGATCCTTCTTTCCAAGAAGTAAGCTGCCCCGATTCGCACATTTGTGTTACCCGAGCGGGACTCACACCCAAAATACGAGCTGTTTCTGCAGCGGTGAATGCTTCAACGCGCGCAAGACTGCAATCAACGGCGACCGGAATAACGATGCCTCCATGCTGTGGCTCATGTCCCAGCTCGAACTTCTCGATCGGCTTTTCGTTAATCATGTCATAGATGACCGTCCAATAAAGCCAATCAGCTGCAAATTCGATCGCATCCTGTAAGTCTTCACCCTGAGTAGCACCTAAGCCTTCGCAAGGAAAAACAACGATGCAATTTTCACTTTCAAAAAATTCAAATTCTCTTACTACCAACATAGCAACAACCTTTCCTCGTGTGCATCCGTCAACGCAAACCTGCTTGACGAAGAATCACCTTGGCCATCTCATCAGAGATTTCGCGATGACGCCCAACCGTGACGGTCACACTCCCTTTGACATACTTGTCGTGATTGCTTCCCTTTTCATAAACGAAACCAGCAGCAAGAAGCTGTTTTACAAGAACTCTGCGCTTTGTCATCCTTGTTCCTTTCGTTAATCTTAATAACTATTAAGGGTTTAGTAAAGATATTTCTTAACAATTATTAAGAGTTTTCATTAGGCCCATTTCAAAGCTTTTGCTTCAGGATGACAAACGAATCTTAAGAAAAATTGAACTTTATTTGATGTTTTCAGGCGCACAACCTCACGTTTTTCTGAAATGCACAGGTCGTTGTGGAGAAGCAAAGAACAGCAAAGGTGTTGGGGGTCGGGTAATTTGACACATCTTAGATGTGTCAAATTACCCGACC